>JACDJB010000557.1_pt1 | contig 37834 bp, 30 predicted proteins | sample 7454121 | NCBI WGS metagenome assembly JACDJB01 (sample SAMN14253290, study PRJNA609438) | sludge metagenome | isolation source: sludge after 25d culture with pyrite | collected 2018-12-20
CTGTGGGGGCGCCCCCATCGAGATCATCCGCCAGTACATCGAACAGCAGCAAACGCCACACTGACCGCCCAAAGGACGCCTACGGCGTCCGCGCTATCCTTCCCCGGCCTGAAGGCCGAGGCTTGCCGCGCACCGGGTCAGGTTGAACCATCGTGTCTCACAATGTTCCGGGGTACGCACCGCCATCCATGAGCATGTTCTGCGCCGTGATGAATCCAGCCTGCGCGCTGCACAGAAAGGCGCAGGCATCCCCCAGCTCCGCCGATTCGCCGAAGCGGCGCGCCGGAATGGCGGCCAGCCGCGCGCGCTGGATGTCCTCCACCGACACGCCTTTGTCCTGCGCCGCGCGCTGGGCGGTCTGGCGCAGACGCGTGGTGGAAAAGGCGCCGGGCAGCAGGTTGTTGATGGTGACGTTGTATTGCGCCACTTCCCGCGCCAGGCCGGACACGAAGCCCGTCAGGCCGCTGCGCGCCCCGTTGGACAGCCCGAGGATGTCGATGGGCATTTTTACGGCGCTGGAGGTGATGTTGATGATGCGCCCGAAGCGCCGCGCAATCATCGTGTCGATAGTGGCGCGGATCAGGGCGATGGGCGCGATCATGTTGTTGTCCAGCGCCTGGCGCCAGTCGTCCTCGGACCACTCACGAAAATTGCCCGGCGGGGGGCCGGCCGCGTTGGTGATCAGGATATCGGGCGCGCTGCAGGTCTGCAGTGCCGCCGCACGCCCGGCCGCCGTGGTGATGTCGGCCGCCACCGGCGTGACCGTGGCCCCGGTGTCCGCACGAATCTGCGCCGCCGCCTGCGCCAGCACGTCCGCGCGGCGCGCCACCATCACCAGCTGCACGCCTTCGCGCGCCAGCGATGCGGCGCAGGCAAAACCCAGGCCCTGGCTGGCGCCGCAGACCAGCGCCGTTTTTCCTGTCAACTGCAAATCCATGACCCTCAACCTCCTTGCGCCGCCAGCGCTCGCGCGCGAATATCCTGCAGGGTTTCACCCGGGGCAATACCATCCGGGTCGTAGCAGATCTCGATCAGCGCGGGCCGCTGCTGCTCGCGAGCGAATGCGCGCGCACGGGCGAAGGCCGGCGCGAAATCCTCGCTGCGCACGACCCGCTGGCCCAGCCCTTCGTAGGCTTCGATCAATCGCGCAAATTGCGGATTGACAAAATCCAGGGCAATGTTGCGGCCGGGAAACTCGCGCTCCTGGTGCGCGCGGATCGTGCCCCAGGTACCGTTGTTGAACACCAGGATGACGATGCCCAGGGCATACTGCAAGGCCACGCCGAGCGCCTCCTGCGTCATCTGGAAGCAGCCATCGCCGGCAAAGCAGACCACTTCACGCTCGGGTTGCGTCAGCCGGGATACGATTGCCGCCGGCAGGCCGTAGCCCATGGCACCCACCGTCGGCGCCAGGCTGGTTCCCGGGCCGCGAAACTGCCGGTAGCGATGCGGGTACAACGCGTAGTTCCCCGCCCCCACGGTGATGCAGGCGGATGCGGGCAAGGTCTGGGCCACGTGCGCCGCGATGGCGTCCAGGCTCAGCGGCCCCGGCGCTGGCAGCGGCGTCAGCGTGTCCAGATACTGCGCGTGGGCCGCGTGGGCCGCCGCCGCATCCACCGGCTTGTCAGGTGACAGCGCCTGCACCGCCTGGGCAAAAGCGTTCACGCTGGCGACGATGCCCTGGGCAGGCGCGTAGACGCGGCCGATTTCATCCGCATCCGGATAGACGTGAATCAGGCGCTGGCGCGGCAGCGGACTTTCGAGCAGGGTGTAGCCCAGGGTCGTCGCCTCGCCCAGCCGCGTGCCCACGGCAAGGATGACATCGGCCGCACGGATGCGCTCGGCGAGCGCGGCATGCATGCCCCAGCCGGCGTGGCCGGCAAAGTGCTCGTCCGCCTGGTCGTAACACTCCAGCCGGCGCCAGGCCACCGCCACCGGCAGGCCGAAAGCGTGGGCAAAGCGCGCCATCTGCCCCATCGCCGCGGCGGTCCAGCCGCTGCCGCCCACCAGCATCAGCGGACGTTGCGCCTGCGCGAGCATGCCCTTGAGCCTGCGCAGATCATCCGATCCCGGCGCGATCTGCGTGCGCCGCCATGGCGGCAGGTCCGCGACCATCGCCCGGCCCCAGAGCGTGTTTTCAGGCAGCGCCAGTACGACCGGTCCGGGCCGTCCGCTGGTGGCCACGTGAAACGCCCGCGACAGGTATTCCGGGATGCGTTCGGTCTGGTCGATCTGGGCCACCCACTTGCTCATCTGCCCGAACACGCGTCGGTAGTCCAGCTCCTGGAATGCCTCGCGATCCTGGAACCGGTTGCCGACCTGACCCACGAAAAGAATCAGGGGCGTGGAATCCTGAAAGGCGGTATGCAGACCGATGGCGGCATTGCTGGCCCCCGGTCCGCGCGTCACGAAACAAATCCCCGGCGTCGCGGTCAGCTTGCCGTGCGCCTCCGCCATATAGGCGGCGCTGCCTTCGTGCCGGCACACGATCGGCTGGATGACGCCGACGTGCTCGTTAAGTGCATCGATGCAGGGCAGGAAGCTCTCGCCCGCCACCATGAACAGGCGGCGCACGCCGTGAATCCGGAGTTGCTGCATGAGGATCTGACCGCCATTGCGCGTCGCCATCATTGCGACACCATCAGGGTCTGATCGAAGTCGCGCCGCAGGCGTGCCAGGACACTGGCGAGATGGTCTTGCATGGCCGTGCGCGCGCCCACGCTGTCGCGCCGGCGTACCGCCGCCATGACGCGCTCATGCTCGAGGGCCGCCTGCTCCCAATCCAGGCCGCTGACATAGTGTTCGTCCATGCGCTCGAACACACGATTGTTGACACACAAATCCCAGACATGGGCGATGGCCGAACCCAGCGCAGCATTGCCGCAGGCGCGCGCAATGGCCAGATGAAAATCGCGATCGTGCTCCTGGTGATGCGTGCCCTGCCTGAGCTGCGCACACGCGCGCTCCAGGTCTTCGCGCTGCTCCGGCAAGGCTTGCGTTGCCGCGCGTGCCGCCGCTTCCGGCTCGAGCAACAGGCGGGTTTCGAGGAGATCGAAAGGGCCGACTTCCACACAGCGGCGCTCGTGCGCCGACGCCACCCCATTCTGGGCGGCCACGCGTTCGCGCGGATCGAGCACGAAGATGCCTGAGCCCACCCGAACGTCTACGCGCCCTTCCAGTTCGAGTGCGATCAGGGCCTCGCGCACCGAGGCACGACTCACCCCCAGGCGCTCGGCCAGGACGCGTTCGGCAGGCAGGCGCACGCCGGGTTTGAACTCGCCCGCATCGATTCTTGCAGCAATCTGGTCTGCAATGAGGCGATACAGGCGCACGGTGGAAACGGTCTCGAGAAGATTCATGGTCCGGCAGCAGCTTCGGTCAGGTGGCCTGACCAATAATTTAGCGATCCCGGATGATGACGGCAAGAAATCCAGACAGGACTAAGGGTAAACCATGAGAACAGGGGGTGTGAGCGACGCACCGCTTGTCCGGTACATCGCCAGATAAAGCGCAATTGCGATCAATAAGGGCGCAAGCGGCAAGCCCAGCAGATTCAGGAACAGGGATGCAAATCCGCAGGACCAGCATATAAGGATCAGCGCACGGGTCCATCGAGTGGTTCTACACGCCGCCTGGTGCATGCACCAGACCAGCAGCGCAGCTTCCAGCACAGCATAATCATAGTTGTGCATATACGGGGATATCAGGAGCGTGGCCAGGACGAAAACGAGCAAATCCTGGGTGTTCAGAGAAGATTGGCCTCTTGTCGCAGTGAAGTGGCGCAGAAAAAGCGCCAGCGCGAAAATAGCGAACGCCGCATGCACGACATAATTTGCGGGCGTACTCAGACCCAGTAATCGGCCGCTGTTGAAGGCCGAGGGAATCATCAACATGCCAATACCCGTTGCGTGATGCAGCACCGCCTTTTGCAACGGCATGGCATGCGACAGATACAAAACCCAGACATCGATACCCCACAGCAGCACCGGCAACAGCACAGCTGCCGTGAACACCAGCGACGTCATCCAGAACGTCTTCCATTCGCCGCGCAGAATGAACAAAAGCGGCAGCAATACCCCCAAGATGGGCTTGTAGGCCAGCAGGCCGAACAACACCCCGGCGATGCACGGATGCCGGCGCATCAATCGGACGCCACCAATCAGTAAGGCGGTACTGATCAAACCGTTTTGCCCCATGATCAGGTTGAAAACCAGCATCGGTGCGGTGACTGCCAGCAAGACCGCAGCCCACCGGGATGGCTGTCCCGGCGGCGGCAGAACGGCCCATAGAAAACTCAGGGTTCCCGCCAATGAATATGCCAGCAAGGCGGCCCAATATGGAAGCGCGCCCAGGCATGCGGCAAGCACGAGCGCTGTGGGCGGATAAAACCAGGAATTCCAGCCAATGCCTGTGCCCGCCTGCGTAATCTGAAACGCCGTGAAGGCCGCGTTATCGTAAATTCGCGCCACGCTGGCGTCTTCCAGGAGAATTCTCCCAGCAATCCAGAGATTATGCGCATCGCGCCCGAATATCTGGCCGCGGCTGAAGGTTTCCGTCAAGTACGGCCATTGATCCAGCAGTGCGAAAACAATTACGGCCGGAAACATCAACAGGCTGACCGAGCGCAAGCACGCCAGCACGGTGCTGTAATCCAGAGATTTGGAGGTTCTCATATAATCGCGCTTTTCACGACACAATAAATACAAATTAACTTTTAACAGCAGGCGTCATATCACTTTGCATCAAAACAATCGTTCAGCGTATATCCCTTGCGGAAAAAACCGCGCCCAGCTATTCCCGTTCTCCTCCCGGAATGCTTCGTCGTTCCGTTGGCATACAGCATTGACCGCAGCCCAGAAGGCATCATCGTCCCCTTGCACAAAAGCACTCATCTCTGCGGAAAGACAAAATACAGGCTTGTCATGTAGCCTCAACGCCATCGCTTTGGCAGCAGAAACGTCGGGCAAACGAACGAATGCACTCACGCGCGCCCGCTCTTTCCATAATGGATAGGCGGGGTTGAGAGCAAAGCGCGGCTGACCCTCTTGTGTCCTTTTTCCATCAAGCAAGCCAGGTGGCAATACTCCATTTCGTCTGAATACGGAAGTCAACGAAGGTTTGTGGTCTCCAAAAACCATGATCACCAGCGGTTTCCATCGATGCCGAGCTATCCGTTCGACGTCCTTAAGAAAATCGAATAAATCGCGCATCGCAGAATCAAGTCGGTGTCGATAATTGAGCTCACCGTCATCACCATTTATAGATTGATAGCCACCGTGTGCATGCATGGTAATGAGATACATGAACGATGCTCTGTATGGTGGCAACTTCCGATACTGAGTCAGTGCTGTGGCATATAACAATCGATCTTCAGGCCACTCGCTGTCCAGCGCACGTCCAGATTCTCCCATTTGATCCAGAAAAAGAGAATGTTGGAAACCAAATCGAGGATGAATGCGATTTCGCTTCCAAAACCAAGAAGTGAAATTATGCAGACTGAAAGTAGCATAACCTGCCTCAGCATAGCGCCGAACGAGGGTCTGACTATCCTCCCGATATTGATCAAAAAACACCTGATAATCCACTCCTGGGAAAACATCCGCAGACAAGCCCGTCAAGGATTCGAACTCAGGTTCGGGCGTATTGCCGCCGTACGCCGGACTCAGTAGATAAAAAGATTCAAACCCCTTATCCTGCAGACTTCTCATTGGTGTCACGAAACTTTCATCGATACTGGTAAAACAAGATTCGCACAATATCATAAACACATCAGGCTCATCAGATGATATCGGCATGGGCACCTGATTATCATAAAATCCATGCATCGACCTCTTGGGAATCGAAAGCCCCTCCATGCTCATGATTGTGTGCGCAAGCGCTCCATTGACTCTAATATTGAGTGTTGGCTTCCATGTGTGATAGCAAATACTCATGTGGCACAATGCTTCTCTGGCGGTACTTGCCGCAACACCATCCGTACGCATAAAGATGCCGATCAACAACCAAAGCGGAAAAGTCAAAGGCACACGCGCAAGAAAGACTTTCCAGCCGCGTTCGCGATATCTCCAGCCAAGGATCAAAGCGGCAATAAGCAATATTGCGGCAATATAAAATCCAACCGGCGCATAACCGATCAAGGACATCGACTGTTTGATCTCCAGCAAATCTCGCGCCGTCACTGGATCGCCGATATTCCCTATCTTGACCCGATTGGCTTCGATGAGCAAAGCTTCCAGGCTCAGGCTACAAAAAGCGGCACCCAGCGGATGTATGAAGCAGAGAAACACGTAAAAAACCAGCACCGAAAACAAGAGCTGGATCAGACCATAGACCGGAACGCCAGCATCATTTCCGTAGAGCCAATAAAAAGCCCCTCGCCCCATCAACAATAAAAAATAGGGTAACAACGGCCAGACTGTGCGCCACACCCGGTACATACGTGGATATCGATGTGCTTCCATCAGCGCCACGGCAAAGCCAGATAAGCCAGGCGGCGCATCTCGCGCCGGGCGCGCGCCAGGGCGTCCAGCACCACGCCCACGGCCGCGAGCAGCAAACCCACCACGCACACGCCCGTCACCAGCACGGCGGTGGGCACGCGGGGTACCAGCCCGCTGCGCGCATAATCGATGAACAAGGGCAGCGCTAGGCCCACGCCGATCAGGCACAGCAATGCGCCGATGATGCCAAAGACCATCAACGGACGTTCCAGCATGTACAGGCGCAGAATGGTTGCCAGAATGCGGGCACCATCGCGCCAGGTCGAAAGCTTGCTATGCGAGCCGGCGGGGCGCGCACCATAGGGGGTTTGCAGTTCTGCCCAAGGCATGCCCATTTCCAGCGCGTGCACGGTCAGCTCGGTTTCGATTTCAAAGCCGGCGGCCTGCCCGGGAAAAGATTTGACGTAGCGGCGCGAAAACACGCGATAGCCGGAAAGCATGTCCGTGAAATGCCCCCCGAAAATATGCCGTACCGCCCCGCTGAGCAAGCGGTTTCCGGCGCGGTGGCCGGGCCGGTAGTTTTCCTGCTGGCCGCCATCCACCCGGCAGCCGACCAGCACGTCGAGATGCTGGTCGACCAGCTGCGCCAGCATGCGCGGTGCGCTCGCGGCATCGTAGGTGGCATCGCCGTCCACCATGATGTAGTAATCGGCCTCGACGTCGGCGAACATGCGCCGCACGACGCTGCCCTTGCCGCGCTGGGCCACATGGCGCACGTGCGCACCCGCCGCCAGCGCCACGGCGACGCTGTCGTCCGAGGAGCCGTTGTCGAACACGTAAACGACGATATCGGGAATGGCCGTCCGAAAGCCATCGATGACTTGGGCCAAGGTCGGCGCTTCGTTATAGCAGGGGATCAGCAGAGCGATGACAGGTTCTGATAGCATGGCGTGTTGACGGCGGGCTTCGACTGGGGCGGCGATCAGCCAAATCTTCTTCATGTTACGTGATCTTAACGCGCGCAAGGCAGTCCTTCTGTCGCTCATCATCGTGCTGGTGATGCTGACCGTCAACACGGCCCGCCAATGGCCTCGGCTGATGGCGGGCGACCTATCCAATCCGGATAGCTATGCCCGCCTCGTTTTGCTGCAGGATTGGCAGGCCGACGCCGGCTATCAGTTCATGCCACGGGACGGTGCGCCCGAGGGCAGCTATCTGCACTGGTCCATGCTGCACACCTGGACCCTGCAGCAACTGGTGCGTGGCCTGCACGCAATAGGCCTGCCCTCGCAGGAAGCGATGCTGCTGGCGGGTGGCGCGCTGACGCAGGCCAGCGTGTTCTTGCTGTGCCTGTTCGTCGCGCTGGCTATCACTGCCGTGGGCGGACGGCTTGCGACCATCGCCACCGTGCTGGCGCTGGTGCTCAGCCGCGGCCTGCTCGCATACGGACAGCTGATCCAGATCACGCACCACGTGTTCATGCTCGTGCCGCTGGCGGCGGCCGCCTGGCTGGTTTTTCGCACGCTGCGCATGCCGGGTGAAGCGCCGCAAACCCTGCGCCACCCGCCGGGAGCCTTGTTCACCGCCGGCGTATGCATGGGCCTGAGCCTGTGGATTTCGCCCGAGACCATGCCGCTCATCGCCGGACTCGCGGCGGTGCAGGCCGGCCACCGCCTTCAGTTCGCGCAGGACAGTCCATGCTGGCCAGTGGCGGCCGGCCTGTGCCTGCTGCTGACCGCAGGCTGGTGGGTGGATCCGCCACCGCCCACTTTCGAGGTCTGGTCGCTGGATCATCTCAGCCTGGCCTGGCTCGCCTGGGCCGCCGCCCTGGCGGCGTCATTGCTGGCGGTGGATGCCATTGCCGGCCTGACGCGCGTGCCGCTGGCAGGCAAAGCCGTACTGGCCGTGAGCGCCACCCTGGTTTTTGCCGGACTCTGGCTGACGCTCACTCCCGGTGCCCTGGCCGGCCCGATCGGCCTGCTGCCCGACGAGCTGCGCACGCTCTGGTGGGGCGCCATCAAGGAATTGCGCCCCACCCGCAAAGGGTACGAGATCATCGGCTGGCTGAGCGTGCCGACCCTGGCCGGTCTCCTGCTGCTGCACGGGGCCTGGCGCCAGCGCCGCCTCTGGTGGGCCGTGCTGGCCCTGACGGCGCTGGCCTATGCGGCCTTGACCGCCTGGCACATGCGCATGGGCACTGCCGCCGCCGTGGTGGGCGCGCTGGCCTGGGGGGTATGGTTGGCCGGACGCGACGCATTTCGCAGCCCGAACCCGAACGACCTGCCGCAAGGCGTGCAGCTGCGCGCCACGGCCCTGCTGCTGGTACCGGTGCTGGTGACACTGGCCACGGTCGGCAGCGCCGCCCTCGAACTCGATCCGGACAAGGCGGTCAACAAGACGCAGCAGGCGTGTACGCTGGCCGACATTGCCGCGCCGCTCGATGCGCTGGCGCCCACCACCGTGCTCATCGCACTGAACGATGCACCAGAACTCCTGTGGCGCACGCACCATCGGGTGATCGCGGGCAATTATCACCACAACACTGCCGGCATCCTCGACAGCTTCCATATCTGGCGCGCGACCGGGGATGAGCGCAACGCCCGTGCCATCATCGCCCGGCGCGACATCCGCCTGCTGCTCGTGTGTGCCAATGTCCACGCGCAAGGCGACACGCTCGCGCAGCGTCTGGCGCGCGGCGCAACACCGACCTGGCTGCGCGGCCCGGAGATCCTGGGGCATTGGTATCTGTACCGGGTCGCCGCGCCAGACACAGGCCCGGCCGTGCCGGCGGATACCGCCGCGCAGGGAATCTCCACGCCTGACTGACAAATGACAAGCGCAACGATTACAGCGTCATGGCGAGCCGCATCCCCTGATCGATGGCACGCACGGCATCCAGCTGTTCGGCCCGATCGGCACCGCCGATCACATGGCAGGGCAGGCCCGTATCCCGCAGGGCATCCGCCAGCGAACGCGCCGCAAGCTGGCCGGTACACAAGACGATATCATCGGCATCCAGCACGTGAGACTGGCCGGCCACGCGGTAATGCAGACCCTGGTCATCAATGCGTTCGTAGTGCGCGCCAGAAACCATGGCCAGCCCCCGCGCTTTCAGTCGGGACGTGAGAATCCAGCCTGTCGTCTTGCCCAGACTGCGCCCCAGCGCTGCGTCTTTGCGCTGGAACAGTGTGACTGCGCGCGCCGGCGCAGCACCGTCGCGTGGCGCCACCAGTCCGCCCGGCGCATCGCGATGCGCGGCAATACCCCAGGCCGCCTGGAACGCCGCGATATCCCGCGATTCCGCCGGATCTCCCAGCAGAAACTCCGCCACGTCGAAGCCAATGCCGCCCGCACCCAGAATGGCCACCGTGTTGCCGGGCACGCTGCGCCCGCTCAGCACATCCACATAGCTCACCACCCTGGCGTGATCCACACCAGGGATGTCCGGCGTGCGCGGCACGATACCCGTCGCGACGATGATGGCATCGTAACCCTGCGCCTTCAGTGCAACCGCGCCGGGCGCGGTGTCCAGATGCACCGTCACCCCCCGCTTCTCGAGCATCACGGCAAAGTAACGCAGCAATCCATTGAACTCACCCTTACCCGGCACCTGCCGGGCGAGGTTGAGCTGCCCGCCCAGCTGCGACGTGGCTTCGTACAGGGTCACCCGATGGCCACGCTCGGCGGCGCCGATGGCAAACGCCATGCCTGCCGGCCCTGCGCCCACCACGGCCAGGCGTTTGGCCACGGCTGCCCTGCCGGACGCAAACTCGATTTCATGGCCGGCACGCGGATTCACCAGACAGCTTGCCGTGCCGCCGGTGAAAATAGGGTCCAGGCAGGCCTGGTTGCAGGCGATGCAGGGCGCGATCTCCTGCACGCGCCCGAGTCGCACTTTCTTCGCGAAGTCCGGATCCGCCAGCAAGGGCCGTGCCATGGACACCAGGTCCGCGGCACCATTGGCCAGAAGCGCCTCGGCGACCGCCGGCCGGTTGATGCGGTTCGACGCCATGACGGGGACGGATACCGCCTGCTTCACGTTGCGGATCGCCGCCACCCAGGCTGCGCGCGGCACGCTGGCCGCAATGGTGGGTACGCGCGATTCATGCCAACCGATGCCTGTGTTGATGAGATCAGCACCCGCCGCCGCCACGCGCTGGGCGAGCGTCGCAACCTGGGCGCCCGTCATGCCGCCTTCCATCAGATCGATGGCCGAGATGCGGTACACCAGCATGAAATCCGGGCCCAGGCGCTGGCGGATGTGCCGCAGAATTTCCACGGGCAAGCGGATGCGGCCCTCAAAGTCACCGCCGAAGATATCGTCGCGCCGATTGGTGATTTCTGACGTGAATTCATTGATGAGATAGCCCTCGGAGCCCATGATCTCGACCCCCGCATACCCGGCCATCTGCGCCAGCTCCGCCGTACGGACATAACGCGCGATGAGCGCCCACACTTCCTCCGTCTCCAGCGCCCGGGGGACATAGGGATTGATGCGTGCGCGAACGGCGGACGGCGCCACGCAGTCGGCCACGCGCGCATAGCGGCCCGCGTGCAGGATCTGCAGCACGACGCGTGCGCCGGCGTCATTCACCGCCGAGGTGATGGGTAAATGCGCCGGCAGCTGCGCTTCGCTGTCGAGGTAAAGCCCGCTTTCGTCCAACACGCCTTCGGGGCTGGGCGCATATCCGCCCGTCAGCATCAGACCGATTTCACCCTGGGCACGCCGGGCATAAAAGGCGGCCAGGCGCTCGTGCGGCCGGTCCAGGGTCTCGATGCGGGTGTGCATGGCGCCCATCACCATGCGATTGGGCAGGGTCATCCCGGCAATGGTCAGGGGCGAGAGCAGGTGGGGATAGGAAGAAACGGGCTCGGCGGTGATCATGGCAAGTCGGTGGGCTGCGGTGCAACGCGGTAACATAGGATGTCCGGATATCCGACACTGTACGCCCGGAAAACGCATTTGTCCGGCCCGCTGTTACTGGAAACCGCCCGATGCCCCGATTTCTGCACACCGCCGACTGGCAGATTGGACGCCGCTACAGCCGCTTCGCGCAGGAAGACGCCGCGGCGCTGTTCGAAGCGCGCTTCGCGGTCATCGAGCGCATCGCCCGCCTGGCGACGCATGAAAACGTCGATGCCGTCCTGGTGGCCGGTGATGTCTTCGACGCCCAGACCGTCGCGGATCGCAGCCTGCACCGCTGCTTCCTGGCCACCCAGGCATTCACGGGGCCGTGGATCATGATTCCCGGCAACCACGATGCCGCACTGGCGGAAAGCGTCTGGCACCGCGCCCGGCGCATACAGGCCATTCCCGACAATGTCTGCGTCATCACGCAGCCGGGCGTGACCCTCTTCGAAGAAGCGGGCTTTGCCATCCTGGCCGCCCCGCTCACGCAGCGCCACACGCACGACGACCTGACCACCTGGTTCGATTCCGCCGACACGCCCGCCGGCCTGCTGCGCATCGGCCTGGCGCACGGCAGCGTCACCGGTACGCTGCCCGAGGCTGCGGATTCACCCAATCCCATCGCTGCCGACCGGGCGCTCAGCGCCCGCCTCGACTATCTGGCGCTGGGCGACTGGCACGGTCTGCGGCAAGTCGATGCGCGCACCTGGTACAGCGGTACGCCCGAGCCGGAACGCTTCAAGGATAACGATCCCGGCCATGTCCTGCAGGTGGACATCGGCGCTCCCGGCGCCACACCGCATGTGAGCCCGCACCGGGTGGGCGCGCATCGATGGGTGCAGCAGGCGCGCAGCCTGGCCGTGCCCAGCGACCTGGATGCCGTGCTGGACGAACTCGATGGCCTGCCTGCCGGCAGCGTCATCGACCTGACCCTGGACGGCGCGCTCGATCTTGCCGAACACCAGCGCCTGCAGCAGGCCTGCACGCGCATCGGCGCAATCCAGCGCAGCCTGGTGGTTCACGATGAGCGCCTGCGCCTGCAGCCCAGCGCCGAAGATATCGCGGCCCTGCGCGCCGACGGTTACGTCGGCAGCGTCATCGCCACCCTGCGCGAGCGCCAGCAGCACGCCGCGGACGACCCGACGCATGCGGCCCGCGACGCGCTGGCCCTGCTGGCCCACCTGCTCGCCGAGCATCAGGCAAAGGAAGCGCCATGAAGCTGACCCGCATTCAGGTCGCGCAATGGCGCCAGTTTCGCACGCCGTTCACGCTCGATGGCTTGCAGACCGGCATCAACCTGTTTGTCGGCCCGAACGAGTCCGGCAAGAGTACCTTGGTGGAGGCCGTGCAGGCGGCGTTTTTCGAGCGCCACAAATCAGGTACCGTACGGCACTTCCAGCCCCACGACGACAGTGGTGCGGAACCCTCGGTGTCGCTCAGCTTCGAGTGGCAGGGCCAGACCTGGCAGCTGGACAAGCGCTTTCTGGGCCATGCGCGCTGCAATGTAACGGTGGACGGCGCGGTCAGCAGCGGCGATGCGGCGGAGGAACTGCTGGCCCGGCTGATGGGGCATACCATCCTCAGCCGCGGGCCGAGCAAGCCTGAACACCACGGCATCCCCGGCCTGCTGTGGGTGCAGCAGGGCACGATTCACAACCTCAGGGAACCCGTGGCGTTTGCGGCGGAACACCTGCAGACCGCGCTGGGCCAGGATCTCGGCACGGTCACCAGCAGCGATGATTGGGTGCTCGCCGAAGTGACCGCGCAACGCGCTCGCCTGCTGACGCCGACGGGCAAACCGACGGGTGCCTACCGGCAAACGGCTACCGAGCTGGACGCTCGCGTCGCCGAACTCGCGCAGCTGGACGCGCAGATCCACACTTACGAAGAACGCGTCGACGCCCTCACCCGCATGCTGGTCGAGCAGGATCAGATCGATCGCAGCCGGCCCTGGGAAAGCCAGCGCCGCGAGGCCGATGCTGCGCAGGCGCGCCTGTCGCAAGTCCAGCAAATGCAGGCGCAGCTGGAGCAGGCGCAGCGCGAGCACGAGCACTGCCTGGCGCAACAAAAACTCCTGCAAGATCAGCTGCAAGGCTTTGAAAACACCCACGCGCAACTCCAGGCGCGCGACGCCGTACGCCGACAGGCGCAAGACGCCGCAGCGGCGCTGAGCTTGCGCTGCGAGGCGGCAGAAGCGCAACAACGGGCAGCCAAGGCCCGCCACGAGAGCGCGGAAACCCGCTTCCAGCAGGCGCGTCAGCAAGCGCAACGCCAGCGGCTGATGGACGAACACCAACGCCTGGAAGCCGACCTGGCCCGCAACGGGCGCCATCTCACCACCCTACAACAGTTGGGGCAAGAGCTACGCGCGCTGAATCTGCGCCTGGAGCAAAATGCCGTCGATCCCGTCGCGCTGAAACGGCTGCACGGCGTCCAGAAAGCACTGGACGACATCACCCTGCGCAAGCAAAGCGCCGCCACGCGCCTGCGCTGGGCGCTGCAGGACGACCGCAGCCTGGATCTCGACGGCCAGCCCCTGACCACCCGTGGCGAACAGCTGCTGCTGCAGACCGCGACGCTCACCATCCCGGGCATCGGCGCGCTGCACATCAGCCCGGGGGGCAAGGACGCGGGCGAACTGGCGCGCGAAGAGGTTCGCCTGGGAGGCGATCGCAGCGCCCTGCTGGCCGGGCTCGGCGTACAAAGCCTGGCCGAAGCGCAGGAGCGCGCCAGCACCTGCGCCCACACGCAGGCGGAAATCCGGCACGTCGAAACCCGCATCCGTGATCTCGCCCCGGACGGGATCGATGCCTTCGCCCGGCAGATCGATGCCGATCAGGCGCGCCGCGACGCCCTGGCGACACAGATTGCCGCCTGCCCTCCCCCGCAGACCGACACCCCGGATGAAGCGCAGGCCGGGCAGGCCCGCGATGCCGCCAGCGCAGCCCTGGCCGCGGCCGACCAGGCCCTGCAGACCTGCCGCGAGCGCCTGGGCCTGGCACAGCAGGCGTTCGAGACCGCCCAGGCCGAATGGCAACGCCTGAACGACGCGGCACATGACGCCGAGCGCCAGGAGCACTTGCAGGCTGCCCGCCGCGCGCTCACGGACCAGCACGCGCGGGCACAAGCCTTGCGCACCGACATCGCACAACGCCAGGCACACATCGCGCAGGCCAACCCATCCGTATTGCAGGACGACATCGAGCGTCTGGGCAAATCGGCCGATGCGCTGCAGGAACAGGCCAACCAGCGCGCGCAACGCATCATCCGCCTGCAGGCCGAGCTGGAAACCCTGGGCGCGCAAGGCCTGGAAGAACGGCGCGGCGCCCTGCGGGAGACGGTCGAGGCACTGCAACGGCGCCATGCGCAACTCGCCGCGCACGCCAACGCGCTGGATCTGCTCTTGACCCTATTGAACGAAGAACGCCAAACCCTGGCGCGCCAGCTGCAGGCGCCCCTGCAAAAGCACCTGACCCACTACCTGCAGCTGCTGTTTCCCGGTGCCGAAATCCATGTGGACGATCAGCTCGTTCCCACCGTGCTCCAGCGTGCCAGCCAGCACAGCGCCTTCGACGATCTGAGCTATGGCGCGCGCGAGCAGCTGGGCCTGATCAGCCGCCTGGCCTATGCCGATCTGCTGCGCGAGGCCGGGCGCCCCACCCTCATCATCCTGGACGACGCACTGGTCCATTCCGACGTACAACGCCTGGGCAGAATGAAACGCATTCTCTATGACGCCGCACGGCGCCACCAGATCCTGCTTTTTTCCTGCCACCCAGCCAACTGGACGGATCTGGGCGTACCGGCGCGCGACCTGACCGCGATGGCGGCAAACGAGACGACATGACCACCTGCACCCGGAATTCAACCCAAGAAACCCCTTCTGTCGCGCTGATCGGTGTTGGCGCCATGGGCGCCGCGCTCGGTGGCGAACTGGTCCGGCACGGCGTCACCGTCACGACGGATGTGTCACAACGCAGCCCGACCAGCCAGGCGCGCGCGCAGGCGGCCGGCCTCACCGCTGCCAGCGCATCCGCCCTGCTGGATGCCGACTACATACTCAGCATTCTGCCACCTTCGCTGGCACTGGACACCGCCCGGCAAACCGCAGCGGCCTGGCAGGCCGACGCGCGCGGGCCCAAGGCCTGCGCGCCCATCTATGTCGACTGCAACGCGTTGAGCCCGGACACCGCGCTTCAGGTCGGCCGCATCGTGCAGGATGCCGGCATGGGCTACGTGGACGCCAGCATCATTGGTCTGCCGCCCCGTCCCGGTCGGCCAGCGCCCCGGCTGTACGCTTGCGGCCCCTGGGCCGAACCATTCGCCGCCTTGTCCGCCTACGGCCTGGACATCCGGGTGATGCCGGCCGCGCTCGGTGCCGCCTCGGCACTCAAGATGTGCTACGCCAGCATCACCAAAGGCCTCATCGCCGTGGCCTCGTCAGCCATCATGGCGGCCGAGCGCGCCGGCATCGCCGACCCGCTGGCAAACGAACTCGCCGGCAGTCAGGCGGTGCTGCTGCGCAGCCTGAAATTTTCAATTCCCGACATGCTGCCCAAGGCCTACCGGTGGGTGGGCGAGATGGAAGAGATTGCCGCCTTTCTGGGCCAGGACCGGCCCGAAAGCGACATCTACCGGCACATCAGCGCGCTGTACGCCGCGATTGCCAACGCGCAGCCGGGCTACGAGGCAACGGTGTTCGAGGCGTTCTTGAACGCGTAGGCAGTTATGGCGACAGCTCCCGCGGATTGACGATGGCCACTTCCGTAGGCTTGAAGCGGGGTACGTGCAACAATGATGATGCGGGCTTGGTCTACGTACGGGAACAGATTACTGGCGGAGATGGAGGGATTCGAACCCTCGATGCGGGTATAAGCCGCATGCTCCCTTAGCAGGGGAGTACCTTCAACCACTCGGCCACATCTCCAAATCAGGCCGCCATTCTAGCACATCAGGAGACCGGCGCAGGCGTGTCCTGATCCAGCTCGAAAGCCTTGTGCAGCGCGCGTACGGCGAGCTCCATGTACTTGTCGTTAATGATCACCGAGGTCTTGATTTCGCTCGTGCTGATCATCATGATGTTGATGCCTTCTTCGGCAAGCGTGCGGAACATCAGGCTGGCGACACCGACGTGGCTGCGCATGCCGATGCCGACGATGGACACCTTGCAGACCTTGTCATCGGTGATGGTCTTGCGCGCCCCGACCGCCGGGCCGATCTGGTTTTCCAGCAGCTCATGCGTGCGCTCGGCGTCGTTGCGGTTGACGGTGAAAGAAAAGTCCGTGGTGCCATCGACCGACTGGTTCTGCAGGATCATGTCCACATCGATATTGGCGGCGGCGACCGGGCCCAGGATCGCATAGGCGACGCCGGGGGTGTCGGGCACGCCCAGCAGGGTGAACTTGGCTTCGTCGCGGCTGAAGGCGATACCGGAAACGACTGCGGCTTCCATTTGCGAATCTTCCTCGTAAGTAATCAGTGTGCCCGAGATCTTTTCATCCTCGATGGGCATCAGGGGATCGGTCAGGGATGACAACACGCGCAGGGGCACGTGATATTTGCCGGCGAATTCCACGGCGCGAATCTGCAGGATCTTGGAGCCCAGCGAGGCCAGTTCCAGCATTTCTTCGAAGGAAATGACGCGCATGCGGCGCGCCTCCGGCACGATGCGTGGATCCGTTGTATATACGCCATCGACATCTGTGAAAATCAGGCACTCATCGGCCTTCAGCACGGCGGCCATGGCCACGGCGGATGTGTCCGAGCCGCCCCGGCCCAGGGTGGTGATATGGCCTTCTTCATCCATGCCCTGAAAGCCGGTGACGACGACGACGCGCCCGGCATCCAGGTCGGCGCGCACGCGCGCCACGTCGATGTCCTTGATGCGTGCCTTGCCGTACGCGGAATCGGTCCGCACGGCGACCTGCCAGCCGGCATAGCTGCGCGCCGGCACGCCCTGCTCCATCAGGGCCATGGCCAGCAAGGCGCTGCTGGCCTGCTCGCCGGTAGCTGCCAGCATGTCTTGTTCGCGCGCATCGGGATGCGCGGCGATATCGTGCGCCAGCCCCAACAGACGATTGGTTTCCCCCGCCATGGCTGACGGTACGACGACGACTTGATGCCCTGCCGCATGCCATTTGGCCACGCGTTGCGCCACGTTCCGGATGCGCTCGACCGAGCCCATGGACGTGCCGCCATACTTCTGCACAATCAGCGACATGATTGATTCTGTCCTGGAAAAAACCCTGGGCTGGTTCGTCCCAGGCAGCGAAAACGGATTATTTTACTCATTTTTGCCGGCGCTGCCCGATCCGGCGTCCGCCGCCTCCAACCGTACGCGGCCACGCCGGCAGACAATCCAGCGCCCGGCGTGGCGCAGCCGCATGGCGCGATCGTGGCCCAGGGCGTGCAGGCCGCGCAGCTGGCGCATCAGTGCATCGAGCCGGGCCGCCGTGGGTGCGCGCAGCCCCGCCTGGGCCAGCCAGTAGCGCAGAACCTGCGCCTGGCGCACGGGCGCCAGGCCGCGCCAGGCGGCCAATGAAAAGCTGTCGTCCCCGGCATCGGGCTGCAGCTGCTCGAAATCTGCCCGGGCCACCGCATCCAGGAGTTCTGCGGACTGCGCGGCAAGGCGGGCGTGGCGCGCCAGGATGCGCTGCCAGCCCGGCCAGCGTTGGTCCAGTACCGGCGCCAGGCGCTCTCGCAAGGCGCTGCGCGTGAAACTGTCCTGATAATTGCTGGGATCGTGTACGGCCAGCCAGCCGGTGCGCATCTGGAACCGCTGCAACTGCTGCAAAATATCGAGGCGATCCACGTCGAGCCAGGGCCGCAGCAGCACGATGCCGTCGCGCTCGCTGACCGGCGCCATGGCGGCCAGGCCCGTGGGGCCGCTGCCGCGCAGCAGGCGCAGCAACACGGTTTCCGCCTGGTCGTCACGATGGTGGGCGAGGACGAGAAACCGCAAGCGCAGGGTGTCCATCATGTCGCGCAAGGCCGCATGGCGCGCATGGCGGGCCGCCGCTTCCAGGCCCAGCCCGCCCTGCGTCTCGACCCGCACGCGCCGGCTGTGGCAAGGCAGGTCCAGAATCAAGCCCAGTTCGTGTACGCGCTCGCGCCAGGCATCGGCCTGTTTTTGCAGGCCATGATGAATATGCAGCAAATGAGGCAGGCGCCCGCAGGCGTGGCCGATAGCGGCCAGCGTTACTGCGAGCATGGCGGAATCCGGGCCGCCGCTGACGGCAACCGCGATCTGATCCGGCGTCACGCCGGCCTGATCCAGCGCGGCCTGTACGGCGCGCCCCAGCACCGTGTCGGCCGCAGGCACCTCAGCTGCCTTCCTGGTATTGCCCGTAGGCCAGCACGCGCTCCAGACGCCGTGCCAGCAGCGCGTCGATCTCCAGGGCGCCCACCTCGCGCAGCGCGTCGGCCAGCGCGCGTTCGAGCTGGTTCGCCATGGTCTGCGGATCGCGATGCGCGGCGCCCACGGGTTCGTTGACGATGCGATCGATGAGGCCCAGCTCCTTGAGGCGCGGCGCGGTGATGGCCAGCGCCTCGGCCGCGGCCGGCGCCTTGTCGGCGCTGCGCCACAGGATGGACGCGCAGCCCTCGGGCGAGATGACGGCGTAGGTGGCGAACTGCAACATCATGACAACGTCGCCCACGGCGATGGCCAGCGCGCCGCCCGAGCCGCCCTCGCCAATGATGGTAGTGATGATGGGCACGCGCAGTTCGGCCATGGTGTAGAGATTACGCCCGATGGCTTCAGACTGGCCGCGTTCTTCGGCACCGATGCCGGGGTAAGCCCCCGGTGTATCGACAAAGGTGAATACGGGCAGACCGAATTTTTCTGCCATACGCATCAGGCGCAAGGCCTTGCGATAGCCTTCGGGACGCGGCATGCCGAAATTGCGCCAGGCCCGCTCACGCGTGTCGCGCCCTTTCTGATGGCCGATCACCATGCAGGGCTGGCCCTGGAAGCGCGCCAGGCCGCCTACGATGGCGGGATCGTCGGCATACATGCGATCGCCGTGCAGCTCATGAAAATCCGTGAAGATGGCCTGTATGTAATCCAGTGTATACGGGCGCAGCGGATGGCGCGCCACCTGCGCCACCTGCCAGGGGCTGAGCTTGGCGTAGATATTGCGCGCCAGCGTCTGGTTCTTCTGCTGCAGCCGGCCGATCTCTTCCGAGATGTCGACTGCGGAATCGGTCTGCACGTAGCGCAATTCCTCGATCTTGCGCTCCAGATCGGCCAGCGCCTGTTCGAATTCCAGAAAGGGTTTACGCATGTGTTGTTTGTCCATGGGAAGCGGCTCTCTCAGAAATGCACCGACGCCGGATCCAGGCTGCGCCACAGATGCCAGGCGGCCACCGTGCGCCACGGAGACCAGGCCTGCGCCACCTCGCGCGCCTCGAAACGCGACACGGGTTCACCGCTGAAATAGTGTAACGAAATCGCCTTCAAAAGGGCGGCATCATCAAGCGGCAGCACGTCTGGCCGCTGCAGATGGAATATCAGGAACATCTCGGCCGTCCAGCGCCCGACCCCGGGAATGGCTTCCAGCAGCGCGATGGCGGCCTCATCGTCCAGCCCGTCCCAGGCCGGCGGCTGCTGAGCCCATTCGTGCTTGAAATGATGCGCCAACGCGCGAATGTAATCGCCCTTGCGCCGCGACAAACAGGCCAGGCCGGTGCGCGCATCGAGCGCAACCACCCCGGCAGGGCTGGGCGGGGCGCCGCAGGCATCCAGGAAACGCCGCCAGGATTGCTGCGCACCGCGGGTGGAAAGCTGCTGGCTGATGATGATGCGCGCCAGAGTCTCGAAAGCGGAAGCGGGCGCAGCCGGCACAGCCCCGGCATGCAGGGGCACGAGCCGACGCAGGATGCGGTCCCGGCGCTGCAGATGGCGCTCGGCCTCGCCCCAGTAATCGGGCCCGTGGCCGGCAAGGCGGGATGTGCTGCGGCCCCCCATCAGGCGCGACGCCACTGCGTCCGGCCCCCGGGCTTGTCCTCGAGTATCACGCCGCCGGCCTTGAGCGTATCGCGGATGCGGTCCGCCTCGGCAAAATCACGCCGGGCTTTGGCGTCCTGACGCGCCTGCACGGCGGCGTCCACCTCGGCCTCGGACAGCGCGGCGGCAGCCGCAGCGGCGGCGTCGCGCTGGTAGCGCGTCGGTGCGCGCAGATAGGCTTCCGGTGCGCATTGCAGCAGGCCCAGCAAGCCGCCCAAGGCTCGCATCAGGCCACTGGCCCCGGCATCCTGCTCGCGGTTGGCGGTCTGCGCCAGCTCGAATAGTACGGCGACGGCGCCGGCCGTGTTGAAATCATCATTCATGGCCTCGCGAAATTGCTGTGCGGGCGCGGCCGCCCAGTCGATCTCGACGTCTCGCGGCGGCACATTGTGCAAGGTCTGATAGAGCCGGTCCAGCGCGCTCTGGGCGTCGAACAGGTTGTCGGGCGCGTAGTTCTGCGGACTGCGGTAATGGTTGCGCACAATGAAGAAACGCAGCATTTCCGCCTCGCGCGGATTGGCCTCGTAAGCGGCCGATTGCGCATCGAGGCTGTCCGTCACGCCCACCGTCTCGCGGATCGTCCTGAAATTGCCCAGCGACTTGGACATCTTGTCGTCATCGACCATCAAGGGGCCGCAGTGCATCCAGGTGTTGGCCAAGGTACCGCCAAACGCCCCTTCGGACTGGGCGATCTCGTTTTCGTGATGGGGAAACTTGAGATCGGGCCCGCCCCCGTGGATATCCAGCGGCAGGCCCAGCAGGGCCCAGCTCATGGCCGAGCATTCGATATGCCAGCCCGGGCGCCCGCGGCCGTAATCGGATTCCCAGATGGATTCTTCGGGCTCGTCGGGCTTGGCCGCCTTCCAGAGCACGAAGTCCAGCGGGTCGCGCTTGGCGCCGCTCACGGCCACACGCTCGCCCGCGCGCAGGTCATCCAGGCTTTTGCCCGATAATTTGCCGTATTCAGGAAACTGGCGCACGGCGAAGTTCACGTCGCCATCCGGCGCCTGGTAGGCCAGCCCGTTGGCTTGCAAACGACGGATGATTTCCAGCATCTGCGGCACATGGGCCGTGGCGCGCGGCTCGTCGTCCGGCGCCAGCACGCCCAGGGCCCGCTCGTCGGCGTGCATGGCCTCGGTATAGAACCGCGTCACTTCCGAGAGCCGGCGCCCTTCCGCGACGGCACGGCGGATGATCTTGTCGTCGATGTCCGTAATATTGCGGACGTAGTGCACCGCATAGCCACTGGCGCGCAGCCAGCGCGCCACCACGTCGAAGCTGACCAGCATGCGCGCATGGCCCAGGTGGCAGAAATCGTAGACGGTCATGCCGCACACATACATGCGTACCTGCCCGGGCTGCACGGGAACGAAGGGCGCTTTTCGACGGGAAAGGGTGTTATAAATGACCAGCATTTGCTGCACGTGTCCTGATCGGGATAAGAAGGGATGGCACCGGGGCGGGCCATCGGGTGTTCTACGGGTGTTCTACGTTACACTGGCGGCCAGCCGCATCGAGGCCGATGTGTTGCCCGCCGATGCGTCGCCCGGCCCAGCATGCCGCGTGTCGGCCCAGGCAGTCAAACAGTATAGCAAGCTAGCGCTCATGTCCTTGTCACGCATCCTTACCTATTTCCTGCTGCTGATGCTGCCCGCAAGCGGCTTCGCGCAGGCCCCCGTCACGGTCGACAGCGTGGGCGGCGCACTCTACGACGCCACACCCACAACACAAGGGGGATGGAAGGGCCTGGGGCGCCTGCTGGATCATCTCGCACCCCAAGTCGATACGCGTCTGCCGCTGGCCCCCTCGCAAGTCAGCGAGCGCATCCAGGCGCTGCTGGATAATGGCGATACGCAGGCCGCGCTGGCGCTGATCGCGCAGCGCAAGCAGCAAGCGGCCGAGCGGCACCACCAGCCCGGCGCGGACGTCCAGCTCCTGTTTCTCGAAGGCCGTGCGCTGGCGCAGGCCGGCCGTCACGAAGACGCCATCGCCCACTATCGCGAAATGACGCAGTATTATCCGGAACTACCGGAGCCCTGGAACAACCTGGCCTCGGAATACGTCAGCCAGGGCCAGCTCGATCTGGCCGAACAGGCTCTGGGCAACGCACTGGCCACGAATCCACAATACGCCATGGCGCAGCTCAACCTGGGCATGGTGCAGTTGATGCGCGCCCGTCTGTCTTTCGGCCAGGCAGCCGCGCTGGGCGCCCCCGGCGCCGAAGCGCTGCACACCGCCACCACCCAACTTCTGCAACCCTGATTCCTTCCCATGTTTCTACTCACGCATTCTTTCAGGCGCCCTGCCCTGCGCCCTGCGGCGCTGGCCGGCCTGATGGCGGCCCTGCTGACGCTGTCGTCCGCCGGCATGGCCGCTTCCGCTCAACCCTCTCTTCAACAAGGACATTCCATGACCGCTACACCCCGCGTCCAGCTGCAGACCAGCCAGGGCACTATCGTTCTCGAACTGGATACAGCCAAGGCCCCGGTCACGGTAGAAAACTTCCTCACCTACGTGCGCGAAGGTTTTTATGATGGCACGATCTTTCACCGCGTGATCAACAACTTCATGATCCAGGGCGGGGGCATGGATGCCGCCATGCAGCAAAAGGCGACGCACGCGCCCATCATCAACGAGGCCGACAACGGCCTGAAGAACGACGCCTACACGGTCGCCATGGCGCGCACGAACGACCCGAACTCGGCCACGGCGCAATTCTTCATCAACGTGTCGGACAATGATTTCCTGAACCACACCCAGCCCACCGCCAATGGCTGGGGTTATGCCGTATTCGGCAAGGTGGTCGAAGGCCAGGAAACGGTAGACAAGATCAAGGCCGTGAAGACGGGCAACAAGGGCTTTCACCAGGATGTCCCGGTGGACGCCATCGTCATCGAGCAGGCCACACTGCTTGATTGACATTGCGGCGCCGGGCACGCTGTGGCTGGCGGCCGATCTACACTTGTCGGCCTGCTCGCCACGCACGAATCAGGCTTTTCTGCAATTTCTCCAGCAGGCGGGTAGCCGCGCCAACGCGGTATTTCTCGTCGGCGATCTGTTCGATGCCTGGATCGGCGACGATCTTGCGCTGCGGGATCCGCCGGCCTGGCTGGTGCCCCTGCTTGCTGGCCTGGCGCAGTGCGCCAGGCATACGCCCCTTTACCTGGGCCGCGGCAACCGGGATTTCCTCATGGGCCCGATGCTGGCCGACGCTCTTGGTGCCCGGCTGCTGCCCGATCAGTGCCGCCTGATCACCGCGCAGGGGCCCGTGCTCCTGTCACACGGCGACGAATACTGCACGGCGGATCGCGCCTATCAGCGCTTTCGGCGCATCGTGCGCAATGCGCTGGTGCAGCGCGCTTTTCTGTCCCTGCCCCGGGGCTGGCGCCTGGTCATCGCGCGCCGCGCCCGGCAACGCAGCCAGGCTGCGGGCCGCGACAAACCGGCCGCCATCATGGATGTCCATCCCGACGCCGTCGCCGCCGGCCTGCGCGCCGCCGATTGCCGCCTCATGGTGCATGGCCACACCCACCGCCCCGCCGAACACGCGCTGGACATCGACGGCCGACGCTGTCGCCGCATCGTCCTGCCCGACTGGGATCTGGACCATAGCCAGAATGCACGCGGCGGCTGGCTCGAAATTGACGCGCACGGCCTGCGCCACCAAGGCATTCAAACGCTGCTTCAAGCCTGAAAGCGCGTGATGCGCACACTGGCGATACGCCGTCCCGCCATGGACGTGACGGTAAAGCGCAAGCCCCCGCCGTCGTCGCGCCGCTCGAACTGCGCCCCCACCTCGGGCACGCTGTCGAAGGCCTGCAGCAGATAACCGGCCAGTGTCGAGAAGCTCTCGTCTTCATCGACCAGTCCATGGGTGTCCAGGACTTGCTCCAGGTGATGCAGGTCGGCCGCGCCATCCACTTCCCACCGATCATGCCCAAGCGGCACGATGTCCGGCAGCTCATCCTCGTCGGGGAACTCGCCGGCAATCGCTTCGAGCACGTCGATGGGCGTGACCAGCCCCTCGACCGCGCCGAATTCGTCGGTGATCAACACCAATTGGCCTTTCGAGCGGCGCAAGGCCTTGATGAGGTCCAGCACCGGCGTGCCTTCCTGCATGAAAATGGGTGCCCGCAGGCGCGATTGCCGAATCTGGCCGTCCACGATCAGGTCGGCGATCATCTCCTTGGCACGGCCGATGCCGATCACCTCGTCGAGGCTGCCGCGGCATACGGGGAAAAAACTGTGCGGCGTGGCGCGGATGTCGGCCAGCAGCTGCACTGCGGGCGCATCGAGATCGACCCAGGAAGCGTCGGTGCGCGGCGTCATGACGGAATCGATGCTGCGCTCGGCCAGGCTGAGCACGCCGCTCACCATGTGGCGTTCTTCTTCCTGGAACACGGGGGGCGTGGCGTGCGGTGTTTCGGGCGCGGGCGACGCGTCCACGCCACTGCCCGCCGCCGCGTCGGGCTTGCCCAGCATGCGCAGAATGCCTTCCGCCGTGCGCTCACGCAGCGGCCGGCGCGCCTCGGCCTGACGCCGGCGTCGGCCCGCCAGCTGGTTGACCGTCTCGATCAGCACGGAAAACGCAATGGCGGAATAGAGATAGCCCTTGGGTACGGCAAAGCCAAAGCCTTCCGCGAGCAGGGAAAAGCCAATGGTGAGCAGGAATCCCAGGCAGAGGATGACGACCGTGGGGTGCTCACCGACGAAGCGCGTGAGCGGCCCCGACGCGAGCAGCATGAGACCCACCGCAATCGTGACGGCCAGCATCATGATGGACAGGTGATCCACCATACCCACGGCGGTGATGACGGCGTCCAGCGAGAAGATGGCATCCAGCACCACGATTTGCGTGATGATGATGGCGAAACCGGCGTGCAGGCGCGCTCCCGAAGCGTGCGCCACCTGGCCTTCGACGCGGTCGTGCAGTTCCAGCGTGCCCTTGAGCAGCAGAAAGAAGCCGCCCACGATCAGGATCAGGTCGCGCCCGGAGAAACTCAGGCTGCCCAGCACCAGCCACGGCGCCGTGAGCTGGATGAGCCAGGACATGATGCTCAACAGCCCCAGACGCATGAGCAGGGCGAGCGAGAGCCCCGTCACGCGCGCGCGATCGCGCTGCGCTGGCGGCAGCTTGTCCACCAGAATGGCAATGAATACCAGATTGTCCATGCCCAGGACGATCTCGAGCACGACCAGCGTGAGCAGGCCGACCCAAGCGGCGGGTTCAAACAGCCATTCCATGGCGGCGCCGGCGCGATAGAGGCGGCAGCCCCGAAATCAGCGGTTGAGCCAGCCCAGCATGCGCGCGAACACCTTGGGGGTGGCCGCGAGCACGTTGCCGCTGTCCATCCAGCCTTGCTCGCCTTCCAGATCGCCGATCAGGCCGCCCGATTCCAGCACCAGCAGCGCGCCCGCCGCCATGTCCCAGGGCTTGAGGTCCAGGCCGCAAAAGCCGTCCAGGCGGCCGGCGGCGACATAGGCCAGATCGAGCACGATGGAGCCGGCGCGCCGCACGGAGGCGCTTTCCCCCAGCATGCCGGCCAGCGGCGAGCCCGCGTCCAGTTCGCGTGCCGAACGGCCGATATGCTCGCCCAGCAGCGCCTCGGAAAAGCGGGTGCGGCCCGATACGCGGATGCGCCGGTCATTCAGGAATGCGCCCGCGCCGCGCGTTGCCGTGAACAGCTCGTTGCGGTTGGGGTCGAACACCACCGCCTGGTTGAGCTGGCCGCGATGCAGCAGGGCGATGGACACGCAGTAGACCGGGTAGGAATGGATGAAGTTGGTCGTGCCGTCCAGCGGATCGATGATCCAGCGGTATTCCGCATCCGGGCGGCCCTCGCCTTCGCGGGCGCGCAGTACGCCGGCCTCTTCGCACAGGAAATCGTGCTCGGGATAGGCGGTGCGCAGCACGTCGACGATGGCCTCTTCCGCCGCCTGGTCCACATCGGTCACATAGTTGCGAGGCCCCTTGCGCGCCACCTGCAGGCGTTCGATATCGAGACTGGCGCGGTTGATGATGGCGCCGGCGCGACGGGCCGCCTTGACGGCGGTGTTGAGCATGGGGTGCATGGCATTCCGTAGTATAAAAGCGGGTGACCGCAGCGTATCGCGACCACCCTCGATTGAACCGCTGAAACCTTCATTTTAATTGAGTCCGCCTATTTCATCCCCTCCCAGCCCTGGATTCGACCGGGTCCGCTTCATCATGGTGTCGCCCAGCCACCCCGGCAACGTCGGTGCCACCGCGCGCGCGATCAAAACGATGGGCTTTCACGAGCTGTGCCTGGTCACGCCCGAACGCCCCGACATGCACCGCGACGCCCAGGCCGTGGCCATGGCCAGCGGCGCCGGGGACGTTCTCGACGCGGTCACGCAGTGGCCCTCGCTGGAACAGGCGCTGGCGCCCGTCAGCTTCGCACTGGCGCTCACGGCCCGGGCGCGCGACCTGGGCCCACCGCCCTGCGACATTCGCGAAGCCGCGCAATACTGCGGCGACTTCCTCGAGGCCCACGCGCAGGGTCGCCTGGCCATCGTGCTGGGCCCCGAGCGCGCCGGCCTTGAAAACCGTCACGTGGCCTTGTGCCAGCGCCTGTGCCACATCCCTGCCAATCCCGACTACAGCTCGCTGAACGTCTCCCAGGCGGCGCAGCTGGTGGCCTGGGAATTGCGGTATGCCCTGGCCAGCCGGGCGCGGCTGCCGCTGTTGCCGGATACACAGGCGGCGCCCGACCCGGGACGCGAGCCCGCCAGCCAGGACAGCGTGCACGCCTTTCTGGCACACTGGGAACAGGCCTTGCTGGCCACGGGCTTTCTGAACCCGCGGCATCCCCGGAAAATGATGCTGCGCATGCATCACCTTTTCGAACGCAGCCAGCTCAGCCAGGATGAGGTGCAAATCCTGCGCGGGGTCTGCAGCGCCATGATCAAATCCGCGCACCAGGGCCAGCCCTGATGCGCTCGACCGGCCCACGAGTGCCCCGCCCCCATGTTCCGCCACTTACGCGAAGACATCTCCTGCATTCTTGAGCGCGACCCGGCCGCGCGCAGCCGCCTGGAAGTCCTGACCTGCTACCCGGGCCTGCATGCGGTCGTCCTGCACCGCGCCGCCCATCGCCTGTGGGCCTGGCGGCTGCACTGGCTGGCGCGCCTGGTCTCGCACCTGTCGCGCTTCCTGACCGGCATCGAGATCCACCCCGGCGCACAGCTCGGACATCGCGTGTTCATCGACCACGGGCTGGGCGTGGTGATCGGCGAGACCGCCGTCGTGGGCGATGACTGCACCATCTACCAGGGCGTGACGCTGGGCGGCACGCGCCTGTACAAGGGAAAAAAACGCCATCCCACGCTGGAAAGCCACGTCGTCGTCGGCGCGGGCGCGCAGATCCTGGGCGGCTTCACCGTCGGCACGCATGCCCGCATCGGCTCCAATGCCGTCGTGATCCGGCCCGTGCCGGCGAATGCGACCGCCGTGGGCAATCCGGCGCGCATCGTGCAAAAAGACGCGCCGACCGAGACGACGCAGACGCCGGCCATGGCCGGTTTCACCGCCTACGCCGTCGACGCCACGGCCGAGGATCCGCTCGCGAATGCCGTGCAGGAACTCATCGAGCATGCGGCGCGCCAGGAAGCGCGCATCGACGAACTCAGCCGCGCCCTGGGCGTGCTGGATGGCCATGGTGAAGACGCAAGGGTAGAATGAAGACGTGCCGCCGTTTGCCGCAACACCCCCACCATCACACGACATGACCCGTTTTTCCGTTCTCGACCTCGCCCCCATCGTTGAAGGCGGCAGCCCCGCCGATGCCTTTCGCAACACGCTGGACCTGGCCCGCCAGGCGGAAGCCCTCGGTTACCATCGCTACTGGATGGCGGAACACCACGGCATGCCCGGCATCGCCAGCGCCGCCACCGCCGTGCTCATCGGCCATGTCGCCGGCGGCACGCGCCGCATCCGCGTCGGCGCGGGCGGCATCATGCTGCCCAACCACGCCCCGCTGGTGATTGCCGAACAGTTCGGCACCCTGGAATCGCTCTATCCGGGTCGCATCGATCTGGGACTGGGGCGGGCACCCGGCTCGGACCCGCTCACCGCACGCGCCCTGCGCCGCAACCTGGCGGCCAGTGCCGATGACTTCCCGCACGATGTACTGGAGTTGATGGACTACCTTTCGGCCGCGCCGCGCCAGCAGGTCATGGCCGTTCCCGGAAAAGGGCTGCAAGTCCCGATCTGGATACTCGGTTCCAGTCTTTACGGTGCCCAGCTCGCGGCCGCGCTCGGCTTGCCCTACGCTTTCGCCTCGCATTTTGCGCCCCAGCAGATGATGGCGGCCATCCAGCTGTACCGCAGTACCTTCCAGCCATCCGCCCAGTTGGCCCGGCCTTATGTCATGCTGGGCTACAACGTCTTTGCCGCGGACAGCGACGCCGAGGCCGAAGTCCTGGCCAGCTCGGCGCAACAGGCCGTCGTGCGCCTGAGGACGGGCCATCCCGGCCAATTGCCGCCACCCATGCCCGGCTATCTGGAGCAGGCCGGCCCCGAAGCGCAAGCCATCGTGCGCCAGGCGCTCGCCTGCAGCGCCATTGGCGGCCCCGACACGGTTCGGGTAGCCTTGCGCGCGTTCATCGAGCGCACCGGTGCGGACGAGCTGATGATCAATGCCAACATCCACGATCACGCCGCCCGGGTAAACAGCTTTCGCATCGCGGCGCAGGCCACGGCCGAACTGGATGCCTTTCGGACCACGCCATCATGACTACCGACTCCACATTTGCACACCGCCTGCAACAGCTCAACGCGCGCATCCGCCAGGCGGCCCTGAGCGCCGGGCGCACGCCCGAGAGCATCCGCCTGCTGCCCGTCAGCAAGACCTTTGGCGAAACCGCCATCCGCGAGGCCGTGGCCTGCGGCCTGCGGCGTTTCGGCGAAAACAAGGTGCAGGAAATCGTCGCCAAGCAGGAAGTACTGGCGGATTGCGGCATCGACTGGGTCATGATCGGCCACTTGCAGTCCAACAAGGCCAGGGATGTCGCCCGTTACGCGAGCGAAATACAATCGCTGGACCGGCTTTCGCTGGCCCGGGCGCTGGAACGGCGCCTGCAGGCCGAAGGACGCGGCATCGATGCCCTGGTGCAGCTCAAGACCTCTCCCGAGCCCAGCAAGTACGGCCTGGATCCGGACGCGCTGCCCGCCTTCTTGCGCACCGTCGCGCGCGAGATGCCCAGCCTGCGCATCAAGGGCCTCATGACGCTGGCCATCAACGTGCGCGACGCGCAGGCCGTGCGCGGGTGCTTTCGCACGCTGCGGCAATGGCGCGACCGCATGCGCGAAGAAGCCATCGACGGCGTGGAAATGCAACGCTTGTCCATGGGTATGAGCGGTGATCTCGAACTGGCCATCGCCGAAGGCTCGACCGAGGTGCGCGTGGGCACGGCGCTGTTCGGCCAGCGCCCCTATCCCGACAGCTACTACTGGCCGGAAGCCGGTTCGCCCGCTGGCGCCTGAGGCAGGCGGATCAGCCACTGCGCAATCGTCATGGGCCGTGCCAGCAGGTGACCCTGCAGCGCGCTGCAGCCCAGCGCATACAGGAAACGGGCCTGGCGCTCGTGCTCGACGCCTTCAGCCACGACGCGAAAGCCGAGCCGCTGCGCCATGTCGACAATCAGGCCGACGATTTCATCGTTCTGACGCAAGCCCTGGCCCACGCCATTGACCAGGCTCTGGTCGATCTTGAGCTCCTGGATGGACAGACGCGTCAGGCTGGCCAGATTGGAATAACCGGTGCCAAAATCGTCGATGGACAGGCCCACGCCCAGGGCATGCAGGGCCTGGAGCTCGACCATCGACGGCCCGCAGCCGTCGACGAGCACGCCTTCGGTGATCTCGAACACCAGGCGCTGCGCGGGCATGCCGTACTGCGTGAGCAGCTGCGCCACCTTTTGCGCAAAGCCGGGTTCGGCCAGCACCTTCGGGCTGATGTTGACCGAGACCGGATAATCCTGCCCGGCCGCCGCCAGCTCACGGGCCACACGGCAGGCATGCGCCAGCGTCGTCTCGGTCAGGTGGTGAATGAGGCCGGATTCTTCGGCCACGGCAATGAACAGTTCGGGCGATATCAGGCCGCGCCTGGGGTGATGCCAGCGGCTCAGCAACTCGGCACCCACGACGCTGCCGTCGGACGCGAACTGAGGCTGGATCACCATGTAGTACGCTGGCGTGCTCACCGCCTGCGTCAGGTCACGCTCCAGCCACTGGCGGGCCTCCACCGCATCCTGTAAGGTCTGCTCGTAGAACACGATACGCCCGCCGCCCTGTTCGCGCGCGCGCTGCATGGCCAGATCCGCCTCGTGGATCAGGGTGTCTGAATCGGCGCACTCCGGCGTAATCAGTGTGAGGCCGAAACTGGCCGACAGCACGCAGGTCTGGTCCGCCACCCGGAACAGATCGGCGGAAAGCACGCGACGCAGCCCCTCGGCCTGCTGCAGCGCGTTGCGCGCCGCTGCCGCGACGCCGGAACCGACATCCGTAAACAGAATCATGAACTCATCCGCGCTGATGCGCGACACCGTGTCACGCGCCCGCGTGTGCGTCACCAGCCGGCGCGCCACTTCGCGCAGGATCATGTCCCCGGCCTGGAAGCCCAGCGTCTCGTTGATCTTGCGAAACCCATCCAGATCCAGGGTCAGCAGAGCGCCGATGGCCTCGCCCTTGCGGGCCGTTTCCAGGGTCTGCCCAAGGCGGCTAATCAGCATGCGGCGGTTGGGCAGATCGGTCAGCGTATCGTAGAAGGTCAGGCGATGCGTCTGCTCGTCCACCTGCAGTTGCTCGGTGATGTCCGTGAGGATGATGGCCAGACCCTCCATGCGCCCCTGCGCACTGAGCAAGGGCAGGCGCACGGACAGGAACTGGTGCAGCTGGCCGGTGCGCGGGCTTTTCAGGCTTTCGCGCGTGGCGCTGCGCTGACCCAGGTTCAGGGTCTGGTCATCGGCACGCTCCACGGTGCGCAGGCTGGCCGAATCCTTGATGAAATCATGCGCCCGGCGCATGAGCATGGCGGCCGGCGTCTGCCCGTAGAATTCCGCCAAGGCGGTATTGACGTAAAGATAGCGCCGTTCGGTGTCCTTGATGGCGATCAGCGCATCGACGCTGCCGAGCACGGCCTGCAGGCGGCGCTCGCTGGTGCGCAGGCGGCGCCGCTCGCTGCGCTGGAAATACCAGAAGAGCCATGCCAGGCCCAGGAAAATGAGCAACAAGCCACCCAGTACGAACAGCAGCAGTGCGTCGCGGGGCGATTCCGCCGTTCGCGCTTCGGGCTGCATCCAGTGGCGCAGGATTTCATAGTAGACCGAATCCGGATCCGCTTGCCAGGCGACGAGACGCTCGTCGATACGCGCCAGCAACGCCGCATCCAGCGTGGGAGACGCGCCGAAGTAGGCACTGACCGGCTGCAGGATGATGGGTGTGGGCACCAATTCATAGCGCGCCGCGTTGATCTCGCCGAACATGTGGTTGAAGATCACCGCATCGGCGCGCCCCGCATGTACCTTGCGAAAACCGTCTTCTGGCACCTTGAACGGCACCAGGGTGATGTCCACGTCCAGCGCCGGCAACAGCACTTCCAGATAATCGTGCTGCGCCGAACGTTCCAGCACGGCGAGCCGCCGGCCCTGCATGTCCTCCAGGCGCAGAAACGCGTGCCCCTTTGGGGCGTACACCTGGGACCAGGTCTGCAGGACCGGTGCATGATGGAACTGCAACACCCTGGCGCGCTCGGGCGAATAGAACACGTTGGGCAGCAGGTCGATGTTGCCCGCCTGCAAGGCTTGCAGGCAATCCGACCAGTGGCAGCTTTGCGACGCGAGCGTCCAGCCTTCCTCGCGCGCAATCTCGACCAGTATCTCGCCAAAAATACCGCGCAGATTGCCGGCTTCATCCAACGTGATGTCCGGCGGTTGCGCATACACGCCCACCTTCAGCACAGGCTCTGCGCGCAACGGCGTGACGCCGAACAGCAGGAACACTGCGCATGCAAGCACACCCACCTCACGGCATAGTGATTGCAGAAAAGAAGGCATGAATAGGCAGCACCTGAATTATCAAAGTTGGAATCATTCTACGTGAAAGCCGGTTCGGAACGAATCCCGTCCGGCACAAGGCGCATTGAGCAACACGCGCGCGATGATTACAATCAAACCACCGAACTACAAATATGGAGTCAATTGTGTACCAAAAAACCCGGTCCTGGAACAAACTGTTCAGCCATACCCTCGCCGCCGGCGTGCTCGCACTGGGCTTCGGCGCCACGGCGCTGGCCGCCTTCCCCGATCGCGCCATCACCATGGTCGTGCCCTATCCGCCCGGCGGCACCACCGACATCGCGGCGCGCACCATGGCCCACGCCATGGAACAGGTGCTGGGCCAGGCGGTGGTGGTCGAGAACCGTCCCGGCGCAGGCGGCAACGTCGGCATGACCCACCTGGCGCAGTCCAAGGCCGACGGCTACACCATCGGCATGGGCACCATCGGCACGCAGAGCATCAACCCGTTCATCTACAAGAACATGCACTTCGACCCGAGCAAGGATTTCGACCCCCTGGCCCTGGTGCTCACCACGCCCAACATCATCATCGTGAAGAAGGATTCCAAGATCCAGAACCTCGGTGACCTCGTCGCCACCGCCAAGACGGCCGATCCCGAGCTGACTTATGCTTCCCCGGGCGTGGGCTCCTCGGTGCACCTGACCGGCGTGTTCATCGAGCAGATGGCGGGCATCGAGATGCTGCACGTGCCCTACAAGGGGGTTTCGGAATCCATGCCCGGCCTGATCAGCGGCCAGGTCGACATCCTGCTGGATAACGTGCCCAGCTCGCTGGCCCAGTTGCGTGACGGCAGCCGCGTGCGCGCTATCGCCGTGACGTCCAAAGAGCGCTCGCCCGCCCTGCCCGACGTCCCCACCATCGGTGAAAGCGGCTTCGATCCGGTCGACGTTGTCGCCTGGTTCTCCATCTACGCACCGGCCGGCCTGCCTAACGATGCCCGCGATGTGCTCATCGACGCCAGCAAGAAGGCACTCGCCAGCACCGAGCTGAAAGAAAAATTCATCTCTCTGGGTGCCGAAGCGGGCACGCTGTTCGGCGAAGACTTGCGCGCGTTCGAGAATGGCGAACGCAAGCGCTGGGGCGAACTGGTCGAAGCGCGCCAGATCCCCAAAAACTGAGTTCAGTCTTGACCAGCCCCGCGGGACTGGTACCATTTTGGTTCCGATATTGGTATCAATGCGGCGGAGCAGACCCGGCGCGCAGCGCCCTCATCGGCCTCGACCTGCGTTTCTTCGCCGCAACGCCGCGGCGTCGACCAGACAAGGCGCCCACCGTCCGCGCTCATGCCCAGGGGCGCATCCCCCGCCCCGGTGTCAGACAGACGCTGCTGCTCCAGCGTCGCAACGTTCACCCGCATGATGCCGAGATCCGAGGCATGAAACAGCCAGCGGCCTGCGGTGTCGAGGAAGTAGTGCTGCAACTCCCGGCCGCCCCAGGCCAGCAGCACCGCTGCGCTGCCGGGCCGCCTGGCCTGCAACAGCAGGGCAAAGGTGCCGTGGCCACGATCTTCATGCCAGATGCGCACCGCGTCATTGTCCTGAGCGTTCGATGCGGGCGGTGCCGGATCGTCCGCTGCCTGTTGCCGGATGTCCGACAGCGGCAAAGGCGCGCCCACGCTGTCCTGCAAGGCCAGGCGGCGTTCGAGATAGCGCTGCCGCAGGCAGGCCACAGCGTTGCGACCGCGTTCGCCCGTCAGCGCCTTGAAGGGTGTGCGACCCACACAATGGGCATCGCGTTCGGACAGCCACACGCGTTGCTCGTCCAGCAAGACCTTGCGCTGATCCTCGGACGCTGCTGCGCGCGCCGCCCGATAGGCGCGCACCAAAGCCTGATCCTGCCAGCGCAGCACCGCCAGGGCGCAAATCAGACGATCCACCGCCCGCTCGGCCCTGGCGCAATCAAAGCCGGCGGCCACGCTGCCGCCCGATTGCGCTTGCGCACTGGAAAATACGCCGGCCAGTGCGGTACACAAAACGGCAACGGCGACTGTCTTCATGACGCAGCCCCAAGCAGCCGGCGCACTCCCGGACGGTCAATCCCGGGAAAAGGGCACGCCGTCGAAATCAACGGTGATGAGATTACCATCGAGCGCCCCCATGCCCGGCGAGTTCACCGGCATGCCCGGTGCCGATACACCCCGCACCGTGGCGTCGGCCAGCATCTTGTGCACGGCACGGGCCGGCACATGGCCTTCGATGATTTGCCCCGTGGACGCCACGACACCGGTATGGCAGGAGGACAGCGCCGGCGGCACGCCCAGCTTCTGCTTGACCGCGATCATGTCGTCGGCCATCACGGCCTTGACCGTGAACCCCGCATCGCGCATGTACGCCACCCAGCCGGAGCAGCACCCGCAATTGGGATCCTGATAGACGGTGATATCGTTGCTGGCGGCGTGCGCAAAGGCCGACGCCGCGGCAAGGGCAAGGGTGGTGAACAGCGTTTTCATGCATTCAGCTCCACGAGTGCTCTGGTGAAATGAACCTGACACACATGATAAATCATTATGACAGTGCTGAAGCAGGGTGTGCTTGCGGGTGGCCGATGCAGGCGGCATGCCTGACATGAAGGATAATACCGTCTGCACGATCTGATTCCCGCATTCCGGTTTCCTGCATGACGATTCCCGCCGACCTCAGCGCCCACACCCCCATGATGCAGCAATACTTCCGCCTCAAGCAGGAAGCAGGCGCGCATCTGCTGCTTTACCGCATGGGCGATTTCTACGAGCTGTTTCATGACGATGCCCGGCGCGGCGCGCGCCTGCTCGATCTGACGCTCACGCAGCGGGGCCAGTCGGGCGGCGAGGCCATCCCCATGGCCGGCATTCCCGTGCATGCGCTGGAAGGCTACCTCGCGCGCCTGGTGGCGCTGGGCGAGTCCGTCGCCATCGGCGAGCAGGTGGGCGAGGTGGGCAAGGGCCTGGTGGAGCGGCGCATCGTGCGCATCGTCACGCCGGGCACGCTGACGGACGACGCCTTGCTGCCGAGCCGGAATGACCGTCCCATCGCGGCGCTGCACACGCGTACCGCAAGGGGCAAAACCCAGTGCGGCCTGGCATGGATGAACCTTGCCAACGGCGAATTCCTGGTCACGCAATGTACGCCGGAACTGCTGGATTCCGAGCTGCACCGCATCCAGCCGGTGGAGCTGGTGCTGGCCGACGGGGCCGGCAAGCCCGCGGTGGAGGGGCCGGCGCTGGCCCGCGTACCGGACTGGCATTTCGACGCCGACGCCACGCGCGAGCACCTGCAACGGCATTTTCAGGTGGATACGCTGGCGGGCTTCGGCCTGGACGGCCTTCCCCTGGCCATCGCCGCGGCCGGCGCGCTGCTGCACTACGTGCAGACCACTCAAGAGCAGGCGCTGGTCCACATCCAGCCGCCGCGCGCGGATCAGGCGAGCGACTACGTGATCCTGGATCCGGTCACGCGGCGCAACCTGGAGCTGACCCAGACGCTGTCCGGCGAGGATGGGCCGTGCCTGCTGTCCACGCTGGATCATTGCGCCACGCCCATGGGCAGCCGCCTGCTGCGCCGCTGGCTTCACCATCCGCTGCGCACCAATGCCGTTGCGCGCGCGCGGCAAAACGCCATTGCGCGCCTGCTCGCGGCCGACGACGCGCCGCTGAACGGTGCACAGACGCTGGACGATCTGCAGGCGGTGTTGCGTCAGCTGCCCGACCTGGAGCGCATCGCCACCCGCCTTTCGCTCAAGAGCGTGCGCCCGCGCGAGCTGGCCAGCCTGCGCGACGGCCTGGCCCGCCTGCCCGAGATCCAGGCCTACCTGTCGACCCTGAAGGATGACGCCCATTTGGCCGCGCTCGACGCCGAGCTGCTGCCCGCCCCCGGGCTGGTGCCGCTGCTGCAGCAGGCCATCGCCAAGGAGCCCGCAGCGCTGCTGCGCGACGGGGGCGTCATCGCCACCGGATACGACGATACGCTGGATGCGCTGCGCACGCTGGCGCAGGACAGCGGCCAGTTCCTGCTCGAGATGGAAGCGCGCGAGCGTGAACGCACCGGCATCGCCAACCTGCGTGTGGAATACAACCGCGTCCACGGCTTCTACATCGAAGTGGCGCGCAGCCAGGCGGATCGCATCGGCGCCGACTACCAGCGGCGCCAGACTCTGAAGAATGTGGAACGCTACATCACGCCCGAGCTCAAGGAATGGGAAGACCGCATTCTTTCAGCGCGCGAACGCAGCCTGGCGCGCGAGAAATGGCTTTACGATTCATTGCTGGAACAATTGCTGGCGCACGCGCCCAGCCTGGCCGCCAGCGCCCGCGTGCTGGCCGAACTGGACACCCTGGCCAGCCTTGCCTGGCATGCGCGCGAAAACCGCTGGTGCGCGCCGCAGCTCAGCGACGCGGCGCAAATCCACATCAGCGCCGGGCGCCATCCCGTGGTGGAACACAGCCTGGAACAGTTCACGCCCAACGACTGTCGCCTGGACGATGGCCGCCGCATGCTGCTCATCACCGGCCCCAACATGGGCGGCAAATCCACTTACATGCGCCAGGTGGCCCTCATCGTGCTGCTGGCGCGCGTGGGCAGTTTCGTGCCGGCAGACCGCGCCTGCATCGGCGTCACGGATCGCATCTTCACGCGCATCGGCGCGGCGGACGATCTGGCCGGCGGACGCTCGACCTTCATGATGGAAATGACGGAAGCGGCCGCCATCCTGAGCGCCAGCACGGCAGCCAGCCTGGTCCTCATGGATGAGATTGGGCGCGGCACCTCGACCTACGACGGGCTCGCGCTGGCCTGGGCCATCGCACAGCGCCTGCTGACGCACAACCGTTCGCTGGTGTTGTTCGCCACACATTATTTCGAGATCACGCGCCTGCCGGAACAGCACCCGCACGCCATCAACGTTCATCTCGCGGCGGCGGAAACGGCCGGCGGCATCGTGTTTCTGCATGAAGTGCGCGAAGGGCCTGCCAGCCGCAGCTACGGCATCCAGGTGGCCCAGCGCGCGGGCATCCCGGCCGCCGTCGTGCGCCATGCCACGCGCGAGCTGGACCGCCTCGAGCAGGCGGCGGCGCCCAGCCCGCAACTGGACCTGTTCGCCCCGCCCCCGCTGTCGGACGCATCGTCAGCCATCGATCCGCAAACCGAGGCCGCACTGGCGCAAGCGGATGCCCTGCGCCAGGCCATCCGCGCGCTGGACCCTGACAGCCTGAGCCCGCGTGCGGCGCTGGATGCGCTTTACCACCTGCGCAGCCTGTTGGAAGACTAGCCCGGAAATTTCACGATAAGGGTAAAAAGGAATAGGCGATCCTTGCCCAAAGGCTTATGGTTATTGGTATTCCACGCCAAACAACCAAAAGGATCGCCCATGCCAAATCGTACCACTGAAGCGCTGAACTTTGGGCGC
>JACDJB010000559.1_pt1 | contig 37722 bp, 34 predicted proteins | sample 7454121 | NCBI WGS metagenome assembly JACDJB01 (sample SAMN14253290, study PRJNA609438) | sludge metagenome | isolation source: sludge after 25d culture with pyrite | collected 2018-12-20
CCGGTGCCAGGGGCTTCCCGCAGCGCCGGCAGATCGGCGCTGGGCGCAGATCCTCAACCGTGGGCCCGGGCCGCCTCGGCACGAAGCCCTTCCGGCAGTGCTCGCACCAGAGGACCTCATCGCCTTTGGAGACCCTGAACAAGGGGATGAAAAAAAAGCTGAAATACCGGTCGAAACGCTCCCGATGGGCCGTCATCCGGCCGCAACGCGGGCAGGTGACAGGTCTCTTGTCGAGCCGGGTACGCTTGGGTTGGATGCCGGCAATAATGAACATGGGCAATGCATTTCTCGTCAGTCAGGCGGTCCGCACATCCCCGCGGCGCCTTGGGACTCCAGAAAACGGCGGGGTTGCCGGTTGAATTCAACGCCCCCATACTATACCAATTGCCCATCGGGTCAACGCTTTCAAAGTACACGAGACATTCAGAAGGAAACCGCCATGACACAGCCGTTCATCATCGATTTTCACACCCATCTGTTCCCCGCATCGATCCGCACCGCCCGGGAGCGTTTTTTCGACGGCGAACCGGCCTTCCGGCTCCTCTACGAGTCCCCCAAATCCCGCCTGGCCGGTATCGACGACCTCATCGCCGCCATGGACGAAGACGGGGTGGACCGCTCGGTGGTCTTCGGGTTTCCCTGGCGCCACCTGGAAACCGCCCGCATGAACAACGACTACATTCTGGAAGCCGTGGCGCGTTACCCCAAGCGCCTGGCAGGACTGTGCTGCCTGGACCCGGCCGCCGAGGGGGCCGCCGTGGAGGTGGAGCGCTGTCTCAACGGTGGTTTGGCGGGTATCGGGGAACTGGCCTTCTACACCGGGGGCATCGAGGCGTCCGATCTCGACCATCTGACCGAGCCCATGGCCCTGTGCCGGGAGCGCAGGGGGCTGGCCCTGATTCACACCAACGAGCCGGTGGGCCACCTCTATCCCGGCAAAACGCCCAACACCCTGAGCCAGATCTACGACCTGGTGGGACGTTTTCCGGACAACAAGATCGTCCTGGCCCACTGGGGGGGAGGCCTTTTTTTCTACAGCTTGCTCAAAAAGGAAGTCCGCCAGCGCCTGGCGAACGTCTGGTTCGACACCGCCGCCTCACCGTACCTGTACGATCCTCGGATCTGGACCGCCGCCAGAGACACCATCGGGGTGGACAAGATCCTGTTCGGCACCGATTTTCCCCTTTTGCGCGCCCCGCGTTACCTCAAGGAAATCGAGTCTTCGGGGCTTTCGGCGGACCAACGGGCCCGGGTGTTGGGGGCCAATGCCGCCGAACTGCTGGCGGGGTGGTTCTGAGAATCATGGGTCTCGCCAATATCGCCGGCGCCTGACAAAGATGTCGGTACCGATGACAAAAAATGAGACACTTTTGAATAGAGTAAAACAGCTTCGGAAATCGGGGAAAAGGCATCAAACAAAATTTGATAAACTTTTTATCTTCAATAATAAGGTATTAGGAAATTCAATCAAAAAAACAGGGAGCTTTTGGGAAACCTGGCACATCAATTGCTTGTATTCCTAAATGAACTTCGGAGCAACGGATTTTCCACGCGTCCGAATTCCTCTCCTCCTTCCTCTGAGACTGCCGCGACGTTTTTCCACAAGCCAGGCCACGCCGCGGCAGTCTCCCTCCTCTTTTCACCGTTTGTGGCCTTGCGGATTGCTATTTTAAAGAAATTGAGGCAAGGTTTTTTCTTTGACGGGGGCCAGCGGTGCCATGGCTTGGACTGGACCTGGATTCTCTGGCAGATTCTCAAGCGCCGCGCCACCCCGTGGGAGAAAGCAAAATGAGCGCTGAAGAACTGCGGATTACTGTGGTAGTGGACAATCACGCCAGCGCCGGGCTGGCGGCAGAACACGGCCTGTCCTTGTGGATCGACACCGGCACCCGGCACATTCTCTTCGACACCGGCCAGGGTCCGGCCCTGGCGGCCAACGCACCGGCGCTGGGTATCGACCTGAGCCGGGCCGACACGCTGGTGCTCAGCCACGGTCATTACGACCACACCGGCGGACTTCCCCTGGTCCTTGATGCCAGTGACCATATCCAAGTTTACGCCCACGCCGGGGTAGTGCAGCCCCGCTACAGCATCCGCGACGGTCAGGCGCGGCTCATCTCCATGCCCCACGAGGCCATGGCCGCCCTGGACCACATGGACAGCGAGCGGTTGCACTGGGTGCCGGAGCCCATGAGACTCGCCCCCAACGTCGGTCTCACCGGTCCCATCGAGAGACGCACCCCCTATGAAGACACGGGGGGACCGTTTTACCTGGATCCCGAGGGTGTCCGCGCCGACCCCATCGTCGATGATCTGGCCCTCTGGGTGAGCACCGACGAGGGGCTGGTGGTTTGCGTGGGGTGCAGCCATGCCGGTTTGATCAATACGCTGGACCAAATTCGGCGCCTGGATCCGGGCCGCCCCATCCGGGCCGTGATCGGTGGCTTTCACTTGGTGGCCGCCGACGAGGAGCGGCTCACACGGACTGTGGCGGCCCTACGGAACATCGCCCCCCGGTGCGTGATGCCCTGTCATTGCACCGGAGATGCGGCCACCGCCTATCTCAAGAACGCTCTGGGCGAGATGGTGCAACCGGCCTGTGCCGGAGCGATCTATCGGTTTTGAAACACCGGCGTGTCCCCTGTCCTTCGGCGCCACCCCCAGGGACGCGCCGGCTGTCAGCGGTGAGAAATGGCCTCCGTCGCCTACCTGACACCGGTTTCCGGCCTGTTGCCCCCAGCGCTGGTAAAACGCCGGCGTCTGATGGAAAAGTTGCGCGCCAACCGACACCGGCGACTCGTGCTGGTGGCCGCCCAACCGGCCCAGGGCAAGACCTGCCTGGTGGCCGCCTATCTGTCGGCCGCGGCCATACCCACCGCCTGGTGCCGGCTTGCCACCGCCACCGCCACGGCGGTCGGGATCTGGCGGCTGCTGGCAGGCGCCCTTGAGCCGCTTTCGCCTCCCCCCGCCACGCCCCTGGGGGCGGCTGTAACCGGCGGGGGACAACAGAAGGAGCCGGATCCGGCGCGGTTGGCCAAAGCGCTGGAACGCCTGCCCCGGCCGTCGGCGGTGGTCTTCGACGGAATCGATTCGCTCCAGGGCAATCCGTCCGCCATCGCCTTCATCGAACGCCTGATTCTGAATGTCCCCGAAGGCATCCAGGTGTTTCTCATCTCCCGCGCCATGCCCACCTTGAAACTCCAGCGACTGCGGGTCAGCCGTCAGGTGCTGGTGCTGGGCAACGCCGACCTGGCCTTCGAGGAAGACGAAGTCCGCGAGTTTCTCTGTGTCCACCACCATCTCCGACTCAGCGACATTCAGTTGCGCGACATCCAGCGCGAGATTGACGGCTGGGCCGGCGGCCTGGTACTGCTGGCCGAGTCCTTGACCCGCCTCAAGGAGAGAAACTTGGCCTCACCCGGGCCGGAAGACCCTGTCGTCCAACGGATCCGCAGCGAGGCCAACGGATACTTTGACGAAGAGGTCTTCTCTCGGCAGCCGGCCGTGGTGAAGGATTTTCTGCTGCCCACGGCGCTGCTGGAAGAAGTGGACCCCGAGATGGCCGCGGATCTCACCGGCCTTCGAAGAGCCGAGGAAATCCTTGCCGATCTGGTGGCCCGCAACGTCTTTACCCGGGTACAGTACAAAAGCCCCGGCCGCGACGTCTATCGATACCATCCGTTGTTTCGCAGCTTTTTGCGGACACGCGCCCGCACCGACCTCCCGCCACAGCGGTACCGCCGTCTGCTACAGCGCATCGGAGGCGAATACGGTCGACGCAAACGATCCGATCTGGCGGTGGGGTACTTCCTCGAGTCCGGCGATGCCGCCGAAGCGGCCCGGGCCATCAAGCGCGCCGCCCTTGATCTGACCATCGACGACCGTTTGGCGGAGTTGGGCCGCTGGATGGAAGCCCTGCCCGACACGCAGTACCAGGCGGACCCCTGGCTGGTTTTCTGGCACGCCGTGGCGCACCGGAGTCCCGGCGGGGTCAAGCCCGGAGAGGAGCTGCAAGTCGCCCTGACCCGTTTCCGGAACGCCGGGGACCTCCGCGGCCAGTGCTTCGCGGTGGCTTATCTCATCGAAACCGCCGTTTTCCAGGGAGCGGCCCCCACGGACCTGGCCCAATGGTTCACCCGTGCCGTTGAACTGCTGCAACGCGTTGGCACGCGCCCTTATTTCACCTATGCCAAGGCATTGCTCTGGCGCCAGATCGGTCTCGGGCACCTCTTCAGTGCCGGGCCCTCGGCCGAAGGGCTTTCCGCCTGTCGCAACGCACACCTCCTGGCCCGGCGCATCGGCGATCCCCACCTCCAACGCAGTGCCACCATCCTGATGGCCTCGGCCCTGGCCGGCCTGGGTGAGGTGATGGAAGCCGAAGCGGCCCTGGCCCAGGATCGTGCCGCCCAAGACGAAAAAATCGCCCCTGAGTACCGGGCCATAGCGCGCTTCGCCCATTTGCAGTTGGCATTGCTGGCGGGGCATCTCAGACAGGCTGAAGAACTCCTGGAAACACTACGCGAGGAGATCGAGGCCTTCGGCCTTCTCTTCCTCTACCCCCTGTTGCAGGAAATCTGGGGGATGCTGCGGATTCAAAAGGGCGCCCACGCCGAGGCGGAAGCCACGGTGCGCCACTGCCGGGATCTGGCCGTGATGATGCCCGACGCGGCCCGGATCGAGGCCCTGGCGCTGCGACTGGAGGCCCTGATTCACTATTATCGCGGCGACTTCGCCGCCGCGGCCCGCCTTTCGGACCAGGTGGTGGAAAAACTCGATGCCATGGGGTGCGACGGCCTGGACCGCCAGCGCGCCGGCCTCCTTTGCGGCATCGTCCATTGGCACCTCGGCGCCTTGGATCAGGCCCGCCACCACATCGAGACAAGCCTCGCTCATTTTCTGCGCCTCGGCAGCCCCATCGGTGCCGCCGAATGCCACATGGCACTGGCGCTGGTGGCCGAAGCCGAGAATCAACCCGCGGCGGTGCAGGCCCACCTCACCCAGGCCTTCGGCATCGCCAATGAGAAAGGCTACCACCTGTTTTGGGTGATGCGGCCCGCGGATGTGGCCCGGGCCTGCCAATTGGCACCGGCATTGAATCCGGGGCCTTTGGCCGAGAGCAGCCGGCACCTACTGGACACCGAAACCGTGGCGGGCACCACTTCCCGTCAAACCCGGGGCACCGAAGCGCCCCCCAAGCCACCGATGATCAGCGCGGCAGCCCGCCGTGCCCGTCTGCCGCGCCTGGAAATGGTGACCCTGGGAGAATTTGCCGTTTACCGGGACGGACGCCACCGGGTGGCCGAGCCGGAATGGAGCGGGCACTTGCCCAAGCTGCTGCTCAAGGCAATCATCGTTCACGGCGCCCGGGATGTACCCAAGGAAGTGCTCATCGACGATCTGTGGCCGGACACCGAACCCGGGCCGGCCCTGCAGCGTTTCAAAGTGACCCTCCACCGCCTGCGACGCGCCTTGGAATCCCGCATGGACGGCCGCTTCCGCTGGGCCTACGTCCGGCTCAAGGACCACCTCGTCTCCCTGGATTCGGAACTCTGCACCATCGATGTTCAGCAATTCGAGCAATGTTGCGCCACCTTGCAGTCTCTGCGGACCGGCGAGAACGACGATCTGGCCCTGGCCTTGTGCCGACAGGCCTGCGGCCTGTACCGCGGCGATCTGCTCCCCGAAGAGCCGTACCTCCCGTGGATCGAGGCCAAACGCAACGCGCTGCGGGATCTGCGCGTGGAAGTCCTCGGTCGCATGGCCGACCTGTTGGAGATCCGGGGCCGCAGGGAGGAAGTGATGGAAGTGCTCGCCGCCATGATCGAGGCCGCACCGGCCCGGGAGGATATGCTCCGTCGCCTGATGACGCTCTACCAGAAACGGGGACAACGTCTCCTGGCACTACAGGCATATGAAAAATTTAAAAATCTTCTTTTAACCGAACTAGATACCACCCCTGACAACGCCACGACCCAGCTGTACCGGCTCATCCAGTCCGGCGAAGACAGGGCGCCCGAATGAGCCGCCCTCTATTGATGTAACCTGCCTGGTAACCTTTCTGTATCCTCCCATATGCTAAAAAAAACCGATAGTTTGGTTTTTCGTCTCCCCGCGGTTGGTTAGCGGCATTGCTAAAACATTCGCCTCCCGCACCGCACGGGAAGGCGCCCGTTGTCGGATACGGATGGCCCGCGCCGCCTACCCCGGGTGGCGCATCCCCACATCAACCCGAAGACCAAGGGAGGATCGAGGTATGGACGTCAGTCGCAGGAAATTCATTCAAATCTCCGGAGCCACCGCCGCCGGAGTGGCCGTCAGCCATCTGGGCTTCGACCTCCGGCCGGTCAAGGCCCACGCCCAGATGCTGAAGACCCAGTACGCCAAAGAGACCACCACCATCTGCTGCTACTGCGGCGTCGGTTGCGGCGCCATCGTGCACACCAGCCGCCGTGGCGATGGCCGGGTCATCAACATCGAGGGTGATCCTGAACACGTCATCAACCGCGGCGCCCTCTGTTCCAAGGGATCGGCCCTCAAACAGCTCACCGAAAACACCAACCGGCTCACCGAACCGATGTATCGGGCCCCGGGCGCCAGCGAGTGGCGGCAGGTCTCCTGGGATTGGGCCATCGACCAGATCGCCCGACGGGTCAAGGAAACCCGGGACGCCGCCTTCGAGGTGAAAAACGACAAGGGCCAAACCGTCAACCGCACCACCGCCATCGCCTCGGTGGGATCGGCGGCCATGGACAATGAGGAATGCTGGCTCTACCAGGCCCTGTTGCGTGCCATGGGGCTGGTGTACGTCGAACACCAGGCCAGGATCTGACACAGCGCCACGGTTGCGGCTCTGGCAGAGTCGTTCGGACGCGGTGCGATGACCAATCACTGGATCGACCTGAAAAACGCGGACGTGATCCTCATCATGGGAAGCAACGCCGCGGAAAACCATCCCATCAGCTTCAAGTGGGTCACTGAGGCCCAGAAAAACGGGGCCACCCTGATCAATGTGGACCCGCGCTTCACCCGCACCTCCAGCAAGGCGGACATCTACACCTCGCTGCGCTCGGGAACGGACATCGCCTTCCTGGGCGGGATGATCAAGTACATCCTGGACAACCAGCTCTACCACGAAGAGTACATGCTCAACTACACCAACGCGGCCTTCATCGTGGGCCAGGGCTTCGGCTTCAAGGACGGCCTCTTCACCGGCTACGACGATAAGAAGCGCAGCTACGACAACGCCAAATGGGCCTTCGAACTCGACGACAAGGGCGTGCCCAAGAAGGATTCGACCCTCAAGAATCCCCGCTGCGTGTTCAACCTGCTCAAGGCGCACTACGAGCGCTACACCCCAAAGCTGGTTTCCACCGTAACCGGCACCCCGGAAGACAAGCTCATCGAAATTTACAAGACTTACGGCGCCACCGGCAAGCCGGGCAAGGCCGCCACCATCATGTACGCCATGGGCTGGACCCAGCACACCGTGGGCGTCCAGAACATCCGTTCCATGTGCATGATTCAGTTGTTGCTGGGCAACATGGGCGTGGCCGGCGGCGGGGTCAATGCCCTGCGCGGCGAGTCCAACGTCCAGGGGTCCACGGACCAGGCCCTGCTGTTTCACCTGCTCCCCGGCTACCTGCCCATGCCCTCGGCATCCATCGGATCGCTGGCGGCCTACAACGAAAAGTTTACCCCCAAGAGCAACGACCCGCGTTCGGCCAACTGGTGGCAGAACCGGCCCAAGTACACCGTCAGCCTGCTCAAATCGTTTTTCGGGGACAAGGCCACAGCCGACAACGACTTCGGCTACGGTTGGCTGCCGAAGATCGACGACGGCAAGCCCTACTCCTGGCTGGACATTTTCGATGCCATGTACGCAGGCAAGATCCGGGGTTTTTTCGCCTGGGGCCAGAATCCGGCCTGCTCCGGGGCCAACTCCAACAAGACCCGCCAGGCCATGGCCAAACTGGACTGGATGGTCAACGTCAATCTCTTCGACAACGAGACCGGATCCTTCTGGCGCGGTCCCGGCATGAATCCCGCCGACGTCAAGACCGAGGTTTTCATGCTGCCGGCCTGCGTCTCGGTGGAAAAGGAAGGCTCCATCACCAACTCGGGTCGCTGGATGCAGTGGCGCTACGAGGGCCCCAAGCCGCTGGGCAACAGCCGTCCGGACGGCGACATCATCTTGGAGCTGGGACTCAAACTCAAGGAGCTCTACGCCGAGGGCGGCACCTTCCCCGATGCCATTCTCAACCTCAAGTGGGACTACATGAGCGGTCACCGGTACGATCCCCACAAGGTGGCCAAGGAAATCAACGGCTACTGGCTCCAGGACAAGACCATCGGGGACGTCACCTACAAGGCCGGCACCCTGGTGCCCAGCTTCGCCCTGCTCCAGGCCGACGGGTCCACCTCGGCGGGCAACTGGCTCTACACGGCCAGCTACACCGAAAAGGGGAACATGTCCGCCCGCCGGGGCCAGGAGGACGCCCCCAACAACATCGGCCTTTACCCCGAATTTGCCTGGTGCTGGCCGGTGAACCGGCGCATCATCTACAACCGGGCTTCCTGCGATCCCAAGGGCCAGCCGTACAACCCGGACCGCTGGGTGGTCAAATGGGATGCAGCGGCCAAGAAGTGGACCGGCGATGTGCCCGACGGCGGATGGCCGCCTTTGCAGAACCCGGACGGCAGTCCCAACGAAGCCGGCCGCTACGCCTTCATCATGACCAAGGAGGGCCACGGCCAGATCTACGGCCCCGGCCTCAAGGACGGCCCCTTCCCCGAGCACTATGAACCGCTGGAGTGCCCCATCGAAAAGAATCTGGTCAACGGCCAGCGGATGAACCCGGTGGCGCCGGTCTACGGCAGTGACGCCGACGCCCACCTGACCTGTGACCCGCGTTTTCCGTATGTCGGCACCACCTACCGGGTCAGCGAGCACTGGCAGACCGGGTTGATGACCCGTCCCCAGCCCTGGCTGATGGAGCTGCAACCCCAGATGTTCGTGGAGATGAGCGAGGAGTTGGCGAAGATGCGGGGCATCAAAAACGGCGAACGGGTCCTGGTGTCCTCGGCCCGCGGCGAGGTCCAGTGCACCGCCATGGTCACCAAGCGCTTCAAGCCGTTCAAGATCGGCGGCGCCGTGATCCACGAGGTGGGTATCCCGTGGCACTTCGGCTGGCGCTGGCCCGAGAGCGGAGCGGAGGAAAGCGCCAACCTGCTGACCCCGTCCACCGGCGATCCCAACACCCGCATCCCGGAATCCAAGGCCTTCATGGTCAACGTGACCAAACTATAGAGAGGAGGTGATCCAGATGGCCAAAGCCTTTTTTATCGATACCACCCTGTGCACGGCCTGTCGGGCCTGCCAGGTGGCCTGCAAGCAATGGCATGATTTGCCGGCCGAGGAGACCCAGAATCTGGGGACCCATCAGAACCCTCCGGATCTCTCCGACAAGACCTACAAGCTGGTGCGGATGAACGAAAGGGTCATCGACGGCCAGCTGCGCTGGCTCTTCTTCCCGGAGCAGTGCCGCCACTGCATCGAGGCCCCCTGCCTGGAGGCCCTGGGTGACCCGGCGGCCATTTACCGGGATCCGGACACCGGCGCCATTCTCTATACCCGTCAGACGGCGCAGTACGATGCCGATGCCATCATTGAGTCCTGCCCTTACAATATCCCGCGCAAGGGAGCGGACGGCAGTGTGTACAAGTGTGACATGTGCAATGATCGGGTTCATAACGGTCTGTTGCCCGCCTGCGTGCAGGCCTGCCCCACCGGAGCGATGAACTTCGGTGAGCGCGATGCCATGCTCGAGATGGCCAACCAGCGGCTGGCCGTGGTCAAGGCCAAGTATCCCCAGGCCATGCTGCTCGATCCCGAATACGTCAGCGTAATCTACCTGGCGGCCTTCCCGCCGGAAAACTACCACGAGTTCGCCATCGCGAGCCGGACACCGGTGGGTGTTACCCGTCACATGGCCCTGCGCAAGATGGTGCGACCCTTTGCCGCCGCCCTGTCGCGGCTGGGCTGATACCCGAACCGTCGTCAACTGAAAAAGGGGAGGTGGCCGGTGGTGCCGCCTCCCCTTTGTCCACAGCGAAACTGCCCCCAGGAGAGAACCGATGTCTGAAAACTGGGACCGTCCCAACCCCAAAGATCTGGATCGCGCCGTGGCGGCGGCCCGGCAGGCCATGCCCGTCTATGGGGATATTCTGGCGTTTTATGGAAGAGTGTTCCAGGAACAGGCCGCCGAAATGGAAACAATCGCGGTGACGGCAGATGCGCCGGATGCCAAACGGATCGACGTTGCTCGCAGGGAAGGCTTCCCTCTGATTTCGCCGGCGGAACTGCCCGTGGACCTGACCCACGCCGCCGCGCTCCTTTTGCGCCTGTGCCGGGCCGTCTCCGGCGCCACGGCGCCCCTGGCGGCGGCCGCGGCGGCGATTCAATCCGCCGCTGACGACCACCGTCTGGATCTCGAGGAACTGTTGAAGGCCCGCCGCCATAGCCCGGACCGGTTTGCCGCTCTGGCCACCGAGCTGGATATTCCTTTGGAAATCCTGACTTTTTTTGCCGACGAAAGCCTCGCTCCGTCCCTGGTGGAAGGCCGGCGGGGGTTGGCCGCCCAATGGAAGGAGGAATCGGCGCGTGGCAGCGGATACTGCCCGGTCTGCGGCAGCGCCCCGGCCCTGGGCGTACTGGAAGAAGACGGCCGGCGCTTCCTGATTTGCAGTGTCTGCCGCCAACGCTGGCAGGTGCACCGCGTACGATGCGCCGCCTGCGGCCAGACCGATGCCCAGAAACTCTACTACATCTACAGCGAGGAAGAGCCCGCCTACCGCATCGACGCCTGCGATGTCTGCCGCCATTACGTCAAGACGGTGGACCGCCGCCGTCTGGCGCGCCCCTTCTACCCACCGTTGGAGCAGGTACTCACCGTCCACCTGGACCTGGTCGCCGCGGAAAAGGGCCTTGCCCCCGCGCCCGGGGTCAACTGGGGGGATTAACCGGAATCGCTCTCAAGGTCAGGGCGCCGCGTTCATCTCCTTGAGGGCCGCCACGATGAGATCGAGCTTGGGACGCTCGTTGATGTCCCCCACGTGGGTCTTGCGGATCCTGCCGTTCTTGTCGATGAAGATCAGGGCCCGCTCGGCGGTACCGTCGCCGCGCAAGACCCCGTAGCGCTCGGCCACCTTGCCGTGGGGCCAAAAATCGGAGAGAACCGGGAACCAGATGTCGCCCATCTGCCGGGTCCAGGCGAAAAGGGTGGGCAGGTTGTCCACCGTGATCCCGAGAATCACGGCGTCGTATTGGTCAAAGAGGGAACGGGCGATGGTGTAGCCGGGCCACTGGTCCGAGCATACCGGGGTCCAGGCCGCCGGCACGAAGGAGAGCATCACGTGCTTGTTCCCCCGAAACTGGCTCAGGGTAATCTTCTCTCCTCCCACCGAAGGCAGGGTAAAATCCGGGGCCATCTCACCCTCTGCCACCTTGAGCACGCTGTCGGTGGACTTGAGGGGGCCGACATCGTAGAGTTGCGCTTTGAAGGCGAGGGATTCGCCCAAGGCCGGCGCTGCCCCCGCGGCCAGCAACATTACGGCAATCAGTAGGTATCCATTGGTTTTCATCGGTTCTGCGACTCCATTTTAGTCGAACTGATCGGACAAATCCGACGGATCGGATCGATCGGGGGAAGCCAGCCATCCCGGGCCGCCCCCTTTCACTTCAAATCGGCCTTGGCCATAATCTCCTCGACGAAACGGGCTGGATCCTCGAATTCCCCCAGTTTGGCGTAGACGATCCGGGGCTCGCCCCCTGGCCCGAGCCGGATGCCCATGAAGTAGGGGGTCCGGGGCTCGCCCAGGGCCTTGTGGATGGCGAAATCGCCGTCGGGAAAGAGCGGAAAGGGCACGCCGTAGGTGTCCTTGAAAAAATCAACTTCCATGGGAGAATTGCCCACCCCGATGCCGATGAGCTTGATCCGCTCTCGCCATTGGGGCGTATCCAGCAGTAGTTGGTACAACTGGTTGACCTTGGGCGCTTCCCGCTGGCAGTGGGGGCAGTACATGCTGAAAATTTCGACGATGACGATGTCGGCGGAAACGTCCGTCAAGACGAAGGGGCCGTCTGCTTCCAATCCGAGGTAACTTCGTTGAGACTCGATTTCTGGGCCCCGCAGGGATATGGCCGGCCACGCGGCACCGACGCCCACCGGTTCCGCGCCGACTGCCGGGGAAACGAGGCACACCGCCACAACCATCAGCACCACCAAACAACTGCGCATGGAACCTCCTCGCTCTTGGGCAAAAGGACAACCGCACAAAACTATGTTTCGATAAACATAATCGTTTTTAAAATCCGCGTCAAACCTTTCCCAGACGACGAGCGATGCGCAGGGCCACGTTCTGTCCGTCCACCGCCGCCGAAACGATGCCGCCGGCATAGCCGGCCCCTTCGCCGCAGGGGTAGAGTCCGTCGAATCCCGGTGCCATGAGGGTCTCACGGTCACGCAAAATGCACACCGGGGCGCTGGTGCGGGATTCCACCGCCAGCACCAATGCCGCCTCGGTGAAAAACCCCTTCATTTGGCGACCCAAGGTGACCATGGCGGCCTGAAGCCGCAGCGCCACCGGGGGCGGCAGCAGGCGGTTCACCGGCCAGGAGACCAGACCGGGGCGATAGGAACTGGCCGGCAGGGTGGGCGAAGGCCGGCCGGCAACAAAGTCGGTCATCCGCTGGGCCGGGGCCTTGAGTTCCCGGCCACCGGCGGCGAAGGCGGCCTGTTCGATGTCGTGCTGGAATTTGAGCAATGCGAGAGGGTCCCGGTCTGCCGCTGGGGCCAGGTCCGCCAGGCCGACTTCCACCACCAGTCCGGCGTTGGCTAGGGCGCCGCTGCGGCCGGCCATGCTCATGCCGTTGAGCACCAGTTCTCCAGAGGCGGTGGAAGCAGGAATGACGTGACCGCCGGGGCACATGCAAAACGAGTAGACGCCCCGGCCGTCGACCCGGGTCTTGACCCGGTAGGTGGCCGGCGGCAGGCCGGCGGGGCGCTCCGGACATCGATACTGGATCTGGTCGATGAGGGCCTGGGGATGTTCAATGCGCACCCCGATGGCCAGCGGCTTGGGCACCAGTTGCACTCCCTGGGCCAAAAGCGCGCCATAGACGTCACGGGCCGAATGCCCGGTGGCCAGGATCACCGCCTCGGCAGGCCACTGCTCCCCCTCGGCGGACACCACGCCGCCAACCCCTCCGCCCCGTTGGCGCAAGCCGGTGACACGGCAGCCGAAGTGTACCTGCCCACCAGCATCGAGAATCGTCTGACGCAGCCTGGCGACGATTCGGGGCAGTCGGTTGGAGCCGATGTGCGGATGGGCCGCCACTCTGATCCGGGGATCGGCCCCGTGGTCCACCAACCGCTGCAAGACCTTGCCCACGTCGCCGCGTTTGGTGGATCGGGTGTAGAGCTTGCCGTCCGAGTAGGCCCCCGCGCCCCCTTCCCCAAAGCAGTAGTTGGCCTCGGGATTCACCACGCCGCTCCGGTAGAGCCCGGCAATGGCGTAGCGGCGAGCGGTGACATCCGGACCGCGCTCCAGGATGACGGGCCTGAGCCCGTGCGCGATGAGTTCCAGAGCGGCGAAATAACCGGCGGGACCCGCCCCCACCACGATCACCGGCTTGGCATCCCGGGGGAGGAGCGGCAGGGGGGGCGGAGCAGGTGGCTCGGCCGCCGCCGGGCCGAGGGCCACGGTGATTTCGTAGCAGGGTCGGCCGCGCCGGGCGTCGATGCTGGAACGTAAAATCCGGTGCGATGGCAGGGCGTCGGCCGGAAGTTTCAACCTATCGGCCAGACGCCGGTCAAGCTGGACCGGATCGTTCGCCTGGTCAGGCGGTAACCGCAAGGTAATGCGCTCCGGGATGTCGGCCTCCAGCAATCCTGTGGGTCGCTGGACCGGTGAAATCGGCTTTTTTTCTTCCATATCGGCGAACATACCGGCATCCTCATCGGATTTCAATCAACGGCGAGCTACCCTGAAACCCCGGATCAAATGCAGCTTGACTTTTTCAGCTATCGTTTCCATTTTTAAGAAAGATTCTCGTCTGACCCCTTTCGGATTCCTTTGGCAATCAAATGTTGGAAGGATACTCGACAGAAAGGAAGGAAACACCATGAGTGAACTCGTCCGAAGGCAAGTCTGCAAATGCGAACACTGCGGCAACGAGGCTGAAATGGTGGTCACCTGCACCCTCCCCGATGCCGATGCGCCGGCGGCTGAAGCCGATACCACGGCCGGTGCGCCGCGTCGTGTTCTGGGGCACGCCACATGCAGCCACTGCGGCAACGAAGCGGACATGTGGATCGATCTTTAGTCCTCGTCGGCAATCTGCTTTTCCACCGGACAAACGCCTCGAGAAAAACAGGGGACGCACATGGAAAACGACAAATCGACGGTCAATACCGGTCTGCGCGGCGTCACCGTCGCCAGCACCCGCATCAGCCATGTGGACGGCAAGGCAGGAAAACTCATCTACCGTGGCTTCCTCGCCAAGGATCTGGCCGAGTCGGCCACTTTCGAGGAAGTGGCCCATCTGCTCATCTATGAGGGTTTACCGGACGCCGAAACCCTTGACGGTTTCCGGCGACAGCTCGCCGCGGCCCGTCCCTTGCCCGAAGGGCTGATCGCCGCGTTGAAATCCCTACCGCCCGACAGCCGGCCGATGGACGTGCTCCAGGCCGCCGTCTGCCTGTTGGCGGCCGACGACGCGGAACTGACCGACCAGAGCCTCGCGGCCGAGCAGCTACGGGCAACGCGTCTGGTGGCCAAACTGGCCACGCTGGTGGCCGCCTGGCACCGCATTCGGCAGAACCTGGCCCCCGTGATGCCGGATCCGGATCTCGACCATGCGGCCAACTTTCTCTACATGCTCTCCGGCCAACGGCCGGAAAGGGACGTGGCCCGCTTTTTCGACGTGGCCCTGGTGTTGCACGCCGAACACGCCTTCAACGCCTCCACCTTCACCGCCCGCCAGGTCGCCTCGACCCGGGCTCACCTCTACGCCGCTGTTTCGGCGGCGGTGGGATCCCTGTCCGGTGAACTCCACGGCGGGGCCAACGTGCGAGTGATGGAGATGCTCAAGGCCATCGGTTCCCCGGAGAATGTTGAGGCCTATGTCCATCGCATCCTGGACGAAGGGCAAAAGATCATGGGCCTGGGACATGCCGTCTACAAGGTCGACGACCCCCGGGCCCACATCCTGGCCCCCATGAGTCGAGAAATGGGCCGCCGGGTTGGCCAACCCCAGTGGTATGAAATGTCCAAGCTGCTCGAGTCCAAGGGCAAGGCGGCCTTCAAGGCCCGCAAGGGAGTCGAGATCTTCGTCAACGTCGACTTTTACAGTGCCTCGTTGTTTTACGCCATGGGCATTCCCATGGACCTGTTCACTCCCGTATTCGCCGTTTCACGGGTTTCCGGCTGGAGCGCCCATGTCATCGAGGAGCGTTTTGCCCTAGCGGCACCCAAACCGGCCCTTTACCGGCCCGGCTCCGATTACGTGGGGGACTACTGCGGGCCGGCGGAATGCACGTATGTCCCAATGGAAAAGCGATGAATCGACGTCCAGCGCACCGGGTTGTCGTTGACATTGGGGCCGTCATGATTTAGGTACGTTTTTTCAAACCTTTGGGGGAGGTTTTCGGCCTTGGGCCGTTTTTTTTGCCTGATCAACCGGGAAGGAACATCGTGGAAACAGAAACAAACCTGCGGATGACTCGCCAGCGGCAAGTCATACTGGAAGAATTGCGCCGAACCCCCTCGCACCCGGGAGCCGACGAACTGTACGCCCGGGTGCGAAAACGACTTCCCCGCATCAGTCTGGGGACCATCTACCGCAACCTCGAAGTGTTGTCGGCCAGTGGCGAAATCCAAAAGATTGAAACGGGCGGGTCCCTCAAGAGATTCGACGGCAATCCCGAACCCCATTATCACATCCGCTGCCTGCGCTGTCAGAAAGTGGTGGACGCCCCGGTGGCGGTCCTGCCGGACATCGAGCGACTGCTGGAGGGAAAGACCGATTTCATCATCACCGGTCATCGCATCGAATTTCTGGGCATCTGCCCGAAGTGCCAAGCCGAGGCCGAGTCCGAGAACTGATGCCGTCCCCCATTGCCGACCCATAGCGCCGGGCACCGCCGCCGCTCAGGCGACCCCAAGCTTTCCCTGAAGCCAATCACGGACTTCACCATCGGCCGCCCAAACCCCTTTGTGGTGACCGACCCGTTCCAGGAAACGACGCTCAATGGGCTCGGGCATCTTGATTTCGGCCAGTTCCTCCGCCTCGTCCGAATTGCGGCGGATCAGATAAACCACCGGCCTGCGCCAGGTGTTGACGACGAAGTAGTGGGTCACATCGTTCTTGGATCGGATGACGTAGTTGCCCCGCGCCCAGTTGTTGCCCCACTCCAGGTAGAGGCGAACGGCTTCCTCGGGTGTCATGTCCCAATCGATGGCGTTGACGAGATCACGATCTTTGGCAATGCGTTCTAAGGTCGCCATGGGATACCTCCTTGACATACATCTTCACGAAACCGGGATAACGGAACCCGAACATGCCACATGGACCAGCGGGCGGGTTTTTCCCCGGCCGATTTTCGGTGGCCTCTTCAATAAAAGTTAATAATAATTGTTATCAATTTAGAGTCAAGTCGATGACGCGGAAAAGGTGGGAACCCCCATGGCTCATTTCTTGATGATCGATATCGGCGCCGGAACGATGGATGTCCTCTGGTACGACAGTGAAACCGGTCGCAATTTCAAAGCGGTGGTTCGCTCGCCGGTGTGGTGGGTGGCCGAGCAGGCCGCCGGGGCGGGCGATCTCGTTGTGACCGGAGGAGAAATGGGCGGTGGATCCGTCACCGGCGCGCTGGCGGCGCGCGCCCGAAACCACCGGGTATCCATCACCCCCGAGGCGGCCCACACCTTGAACCACGACCCACAAAAAGTGACCGCCCTGGGGCTGGAGATCGTGGACCGGCCGACGGCGGACCGGCTCATCGCCGCCGGAGTCTCCGCCCTCACCCTAGCGGACATCGATCTGCCCCACATCCGTCGGATCGCCGACGCCCTGGATATCCCCTTCGCCTTCGACGCCGTGGTGGTCTGCGCCCAGGATCACGGCATGCCGCCGGCAGGGGAGTCCCATCTCGATTACCGCCACCGCTGTCATGCGGCCGCCTTGGATGCGGATCCCTCACCGGCCGCCCTTCTCTACCGGAGCGACGAAGTTCCCGAAACGTTCAACCGCCTGCGCACCATCGCCGCCGATGCGGCGCGCCTGCCCACCAAGGCCGTCTACGTGATGGACAGCGGCATGGCGGCCATCCTGGGCGCCAGCCTGGATCCATGGGCCGTGGCCAACCGGGATATCATGGTCCTGGACATCGCCACTTCCCATACGGTGGCGGCGACCCTTCGTCGTGGCGAAGTGGCGGCCTACCTGGAGTACCACACCCGTGACCTGACGGCGGAACGTCTGGACACACTGCTGCCGGCCTTGGCCGACGGCCGTTTGACCCATGCGGAAGTCCTGGCCGGAGGTGGTCACGGCGCCTATACCCGCCGACGGGTCGGGTTCAACGGCCTCGGTGTCATCGTGGCCACCGGTCCCCGCCGGGCCTTGGTGCGAGACACCACCCTGCCCATCATCTACGGCGCGCCCTTCGGCGACAACATGATGACCGGCACCACCGGCCTCCTTGAAGCCCTTCGCCGGCGGCTGGCACTGGCGCCCATCGATTATATTTAAAATGATCATCTCGGCGGTCCGTCGCCAAAACCCAGCCGACAGCGTTCCCTTGCGAGGTTGTTTAAAAATTTTCTTGCCGAGAATCGTTATTGTTGATTAGGTATTGAGCATTCCGTCGATTTCCCTCAAACCGGTTTCCGTTCAATCAAGGACGGTAAACTTTCTCGTTAATGAAGCGTCCGTCCGTCGTCAGCCTCGGCCTGTTTCTGGTTCTGGCGTTCACCGGCACGCTCTGGTCCCAGGGTGTCCTGAAAACGGGAATGGATTCGCCCCTACAAATCGTAAAGACCCGCAAGTACCTGATGCACACCGTCCGCCTCAACTTCGAAGACGGTGCCAAGAAATTCGAGGCCGGGGTGATGGAGGCGATGGGGGCGTTGCAGCAAAGCTGCGGGACGTGCCACAACGCGTATCGCGGCAGCTTTTAGGCCTCAGCTTTCATCAGAGGCCTTGGCTTCTGCGGATGGACCGGTCATTGCCAGTGCAGTTTCGGTTTCATCCAGATACTGGCTCAGGTGGGTCACGCGCCGATCGAACCAGAGCCGCTGATCGTCCCGGATGGGCTCTTCACGGGGAAAATCCAGGGTCCGGTAGTTGATCGGCGTACCGTCCCGGTAGAAGGCAAAGTCCAGGTGCGGCCCGGTGGCCAGTCCGGTCTGGCCCACGAAACCGATGACCTCTCCGCGCTGCACCCGGTGTCCCGGGCGAATCCCATCGGCAATGCGCGACAGGTGGATGTAGCGACTCTCGTAACGGCTGCCATGCCGCAGGCGGATGTAGCGCCCGGCGTTTTTGTCGTAGCCGGCACGCATCACCGTCCCGTCACCCACCGCCATCACCGGCGTACCGGTGGGGGCGGCATAATCGATGGCCAGGTGGGGACGATACGTATTGAGAATGGGATGAAGCCGCCGGTGGGAAAAGCCGGAGCTGATCCGGTTGTACTTCAGCGGGGCCGGCAAAAAGCGACCCTGGACGCTACGGCCGTTTTCATCGTAGTACCCCCCGCCGCGGCCGTCGTCGTAGTAGAAGGTGTTGTAGGAGGTCCCGCCGTGGACCATGCGGGCCGCCCGGATCTTGCCGGAACCGATCCTCCGCCCTTCCACCAAGCGCTCCTCGAAGACCAGCGCGATGCGGTCTTCGGGCTGGAGATGAAACAGATCCACCGATTGCCCCAACACCTCGTCGAGGGAAACGATGAGGCCGGGATCCACCCCCTGGGCCTGCAGCGCCTCCCACAGGGAGGAGGAAACGGTGGCGGCGGCGGTGCAAAGCCTGGTTTCCACCGGTTTTTGGGCCGCGTGAACGCTCACCGGCGCCGTGAGATCGAAAACCACGTAATCGGTGGCCGTCGCCTCGTAAACAAAATGGCGCGGCTGGCCCTTGTCATCCAGGAACAGGCTGTAAGACTGGCCAGGCCGGAGCTGACGCAGGTCGAAAACGCCTCTGCTCGCCTCAGCCAGAGCGGCGATCCGCTGGGCGCAAAGGCCGTAATCACCGAGAATGCCGGCCAGGGTCGCCCCCTCTTGCACCTCTCCCTCGCAGACCTCAAGGCCTTGGAGACAAATCCCGTAACGTGTCTCCACCGTTTGCGGCGCCTCGACCACCGGTTCGGCGGCGGGGGCAACGGCGGCCATGGGTGGATTTTTTTCCACCCCCGCCAAGGGCGTGGCGGATTCTTGGGATCCATCACGGTTTGAACCGATGCCGACACCGAGGAAACAGATCGCCATCCCCAGGAGCAACACTACCGGCAGGGTCCACCGGCGTGTCGGCAACCAGCGGCGCCGGTATCCTCTCCGGGGCAACCTTCCCGTGCTTCCGCGACCGACCAGCGGTTTCCGATACCGATCAGACATAACTGGCCCGGGTGGCCTCATCGGCCATGGTGGGCGCAATCAGCGGCTTCCACTGCGGCGCGTCCCAGGTTCCCAGGTGGGTGTGCATCTCGAGATAATGGGTCGGAATGGGATGGGTCCCCACCACCACTTTGACCCCGAAGCGTTTTTCCAGGAAGGCCTTGAAGGTTTCGATGTACGGGCAGGGCGGATATCCCACCACCAGGCCGGTGGCCAGGTGGATGACCTGGGCACCGTTCTTGACCATTTCCTGCCCGGCGTACTCGATGTTGCCCCCCGGGCAGCCGTCACAGGTGGTATACCCCACCAGCTCCGGCTCAGTATCGGTGTAAATGCTGAAAGCGCCTTCCTTGTTGCGCATTGAGCGCAGGCACTTGCCCCCGGCGCAACGCCGGTACCGGTCGCAGATGATGATCCCGATCTTGGTCTTGGCGGTCATGGTGGATCCTTTCGATTCGGGCGTGTTAGGGGACTCCGGCCGCTTGGCGGCTGCGCCTTGCGGACGCACAATTTCCTTGTATCACGGCTTCTATCCGTCTCGGTGACAAATAACTGCCCGTGTTCTATAAATAAATCCGGAGCACAGGTCAAGAAAAGCCTGCCGGCGAACATAACGGAACCGGCGCCGGCAAAAAAACCACCGACGCCGGTCCAAAATCGCCTCCGTTGTTAAAACGGCTTTACGCCAATTCCAGGGCGCAGGCCATCGACACCCCCCCGCCTCCGCAGAGGGTCGCCAGCCCGAGGGTATTGCCCCGCTTGCGCATGGCGTAGATCAACGACACCATGATCCGTGCCCCGGTAGCGCCCACCGGGTGGCCGATGCCGATCCCCGAACCGTTGACGTTGACGATCTCCCGATTGAGCCCCAGCTCCCGCTCGCAGCCGATGTACTGGGAGGCGAAGGCCTCGTTGACCTCCATCAGTTCGAAGTCGGCGATGGCCATACCGCTGCGGCGGATCAAATCCTGAACGGCCGGCACCGGCGACAGGCCCATCACCGAGGGATGACAGGCGCCACGGCCCACCGCCCGAATCCGCGCCAGAGGGGCAATGCCCATCTCCCGGGCCGTATCGGCGCCCATGATCACCATGGCGGCGGCCCCGTCGTTGATCCCGCTGGAGTTCCCGGCGGTCACCGTACCGATTTTGGGAACAAAGGCCGGGGGGAGTTTGGCCAACTGCGCCATCGTCAGGCCGGGGCGAAAATGCTCGTCCCGTTCAAAAATAACCGGCGGCTTTTTGCGCTGGGGCACTTCCACTGGCACGATTTCCTCTGCGAAATCGCCTTCCCGGGTGGCGCGCTCCACGTTGTGGTGACTGCGCAGGGCGACCTCGTCCATCTCCTGGCGGGTGATGCCCATGTGCTGAGCGATAAATTCGGCCGTATGCCCCATGATGTAAGGTTTGCCGACAAAAAAACTCAGCGGCGGCTGGCTGGCATCCACCGGCCCGTCTTCCGGATGAGGGATCAGATAAGACCCGCAGTGCAGCCCCCGGATGAGGGCATCGACGAAGGTCTGGTCCTGCAACCGGCATCCCCAGCGGGCCGCCGGCACCTCGTAGGCCACCCCGGACATGTGCTCCACCCCTCCGGCGAGGATGATGTCGGCCATGCCGGCCTGGATCATCGCCATGCCGCTGAGCACGGATTCCATGCCCGAAATGCACACCCGGTTGATGGTCACCGCGGGGATCGAGTCCGGGATACCGGCCATCAGCGCCGCTACCCGGGCCGTGTTCAGGGTGTCCGATGGCTCCAGGCAGAGACCGAATCGCACATCGTCGATGCGGGCGGCCTCGATGCCGGCTCTTTCGATGGCGGCTTTCATCACCACGGCGGCAATCCGGGCCGCGTGGCTGTCGCGCAGGGTCCCGCCGAAAGCGCCGATGGCGGTACGGCAGGCCGAAACAATCACAACGTCTCGCATGAGAAAAATATCCTTTCCAGTTTCAGGTTAAAAAATCGAGATCAAAATCAGATGCCGGTCACCGGCGGTCCGTCGGGCCACGGGCTGGCATTGATCCATTGGCCCCACTTGTCTCACAGTCCGCCGAACCCCTTTTCGTTGATCTCCACCGCGGCGCCCTCGCCGTTGACGATGGCCTCGATCCGGCCCCGGGTCAACGGCAACAGGGAACGAATGTAGAAACGGGCCGTCTGGATCTGGCCGTCGTAAAAGGCCGCCTGACGGTTGCCGGCGATGAATTCGGCGCCATGGGAAGCCTTGGCGCAGAGGGCATCCAGGCGCGGTGCGGCCACCTTGGCACGCCACAGGAGCATCCACGCCATGATCAGGTCACCCATGGCATCCAGAAAGGGCATGGCATGGGCAAAGGCCACCTTGACCCGCGCCCCTCCGGCTTCCCGGGCCAGGGCCAAGGCGGCCTTTTCCAGTTGGTCGGCGGTCGCCAAAACCCCCGGGCACAGATCGGCCAACGCCGCAACGGCTTCGGCCTCGCCCACGGTCTGCCGCACTGCGGCCAGAAAATCCATGAAAACCCCACCCTTTCGCAGCGCCAGCTTGCGACCGAGCAGATCCATGGCCTGGATGCCGTTGGTGCCCTCATAGATGCTGGTGATTTTGCAGTCCCGGGCGAGCTGCTCCACCGGGTATTCGCGGGTGTAGCCGTAGCCGCCGTAGACCTGCATCGCCTGGGTACAGACCTCGAACCCCCGGTCGGAACAGTAGCTCTTGATCACCGGAATCAACAGGTCGATGAGATCCTGCCAGTAGGCGGCCTGGGCGGCATCGGCGGCCGTCTCCTTACGGTCGAAGGCCAGGGCCACGTAGTAGAGGAAGCTGCGCATACCGTCCACATGGGCCTTCATCCACATCAGCAACCGGCGCACGTCCGGGTGGACGATGATGGGCACGCTGGGGGCGGTGGCATCCTTTCCGGCGGTGAGGTCGCGGCCTTGGCGCCGCTGGCGGGCATAATCCAGGGCGTAGAGATAGGCCGCCGTCGCGTGGGAAAACCCCTGGAACCCCACATCGAGGCGCGCCTCGTTCATCATGTGGAACATGATGCGCATCCCCTGGTTGGGCTCTCCCAGGAGCCAGCCCCGGCATTTTCCACTGCCGCCCAGGGTGAGGCTGCACGTGGGGCTGCCGTGGAGCCCCATCTTTTCCTCGATGCCGGTGCACACCACATCGTTGAAGTCGGTCATGCGGCCGTCGGGTTCCACCCAGTACTTGGGCACTAGAAAAATGGAAATCCCCCGGGTGCCCGCCGGCGCCCCTTCAATGCGCGCCAGAACCGGGTGAATAATGTTCTCCGTCAGATTCTGTTCACCGTTGGTGATGAAAATTTTGTTGCCGCTGATGCTGTAGGTGCCGTCGGGGTTGGGTCGGGCCGTGGTGGTCAGGGCCCCCACATCGCTACCCGCCTCCGGTTCGGTGAGCAGCATCGAACCGCCCCATTGGCCGGTGTACAGTTTCTTGAGAAACAGGGCCTTTTGCTCGGCGGTGCCGAAGCGTTCGACCATCTTGCCGGCACCGTGGCCGAGGGTGGCATAGGCGGTAAAGGCGAAATTGGCCCCCACGAGGTACTCGTTGGCCGCCTTGGCGATGACGTGGGGAAGCCCCTGCCCGCCGAGCTCCGGGTCCTCGGTCATGGCAATCCACTCGTTTTCCACGAAAAGCCGGTGGGGACGCCGGAAGCATTCGGGCACCGTCACCTGGCCGGCCTCGAAGCGGACCCCTTCCCGGTCGCCGGCGGCATAGGTGGGCAGGATCTCCTTGATGCCGAAGTCCCGGGCCGCGTCGATGACCATGTCGCAGGCTTTCCGGTTCAGATCCCGGTAACGGTCGCAATCAAGGAGGGACTCGACGTCAAACTGCTCGTAGAGGACGAAATCGATATCCCGGCGGTCGGCAATCAGCTGGGCCATGATGGTCTCCTTCGCTTGTGGACAACGGTGGGCGCTTTAGGGCGCATTCTGAAAAGGGTCGCCCCGCTTCATAGGAGATCGGGCTTTTGATTGTCAAGCCTTGACACCGGGCACCCAGGGTCCCGTCAAAGTTTGGCGATGATCCCTTGGAGGGTTTTTTCCGGTTTAGACCATGCTCCCGTCTGTGTTCTCAACTGCAGATCCCTCGTCGCTGACGCTTTTCTGAGTGACTAACGGAGTGACTAAAATTACGAGTGACTAAAGTGACTAAAGTGGTGGCGTCGCTTTGCTCCGGCTTTTATAAAACTGCCGGGATTCCTTCACTTTAGCTCACTTTAGCTCACTTGACACTTGAATTTTCCCGTCTCATGCCCAACGTCGGTGAGGCATCCGCGGTTGGGAAGATCGGCGCAAAACGGTGCCATTCGGCAGGCTTTACATCCGGCCATCGATGCGCCAGAATGAACCAAAATGCTCTCCTGGGCACAGGGGAGGAAAACGGGGGAAAACGCCATGGCTCAACCCGTTGTCTATGGCCAGTTGACCGATCTGATTTCCGGCGAATCGCTGGCCGATACCGAGGACGAGCGCCTGCGCCAGCAGATCGCCCGGCGCCTGCTCACGGAATGCGGTTTTTCCCGGCAGCAGATCCGATGCCGCCTGCAGGTACCGATCGCCGCCGGAGAAAAACACGCCGAGGTGCCGTTGGATTTTTTGGTTTCCCTCGAAGGGGTGCCGGCAATGATGATCCGCTACGGTCCCGGTTCCATCGTCACCCGTCATCGCCCGGCGCTGGCGCTGGCCCGCCTCCTGGGCCCCCGCATCGTACCGGTGGTGGTGGTGACCAACGGCCGGGAGGCCGATGTGCTGGAGAGCAGCCGGGGACAACTCATCGGCAGCGGGCTGGAGGCCATCTTGACCCGTGAAGCCATCGAAGGCCGCCTGGCGGCCACGCCGATGGCGGTGGTGAACCCCCGCCAGGCCGAGATGGCCGCACGGATCGTGTACGCCTTTGAAATCGACGGCAGTTGCGCCCTGGACGCTCATCTTGACACAATCTCGACGGCAGCTAAAAAATGACCGATGATGAACTGATGCAAGCGGCCCTCGACGAGGCCCGCAGCGCTCTGGCCCGTGGCGAATTTCCCGTCGGCTGCGTCATTGCCGACCAATCTGGAATCCTGGTCCGCGCCGGTCGCCGTAACAGCGTCGGCCCCCGACCCAGCGAACTGGCCCATGCCGAGATGAACGCCCTGCAGCGGCTGGAGGAGATCTCGCCGCCCCCCGAGGGGAAACATCTGACCCTGGCCGTCACCCTGGAACCCTGCCTCATGTGCTACGGGGCAATTCTGCTCGCCGGGATCGGAAGCATCGTCTATGCCTACGAGGACGCCATGGGCGGAGGGACCGGCTGCCTGCTGGAACGACTCGGACCGCTGTACGCCACCCGCCGCCCACGGATCAAGGCCGGGGTGCGTCGGGAGGAGGCCCTGGCGTTGTTTCAGACGTTTTTCGCCAACCCCGCCGCAACCTACTGGCAGGACAGCCTGCTGGCCCGCTACACCCTGACCCGAAGGCCCCGGGAAGGCCAACAGGCCTGAAATCGGTTATCCCGGGTTCTTCGTCGAGCCGTGGCGGTGTGATGCGTCGTCCGGGGCACGGGCAATCCATTGGGGGCATCGCCGGCCCAAAACACTTTTTTTGGTTGCATTTGCCGATCCGATCGTATATTGGACTGGGCATTTATAGGGTTGCCGCACCGGCAACCGTCAAAGCTAATCGTTTCAACACCAGGAGGTGCCGGTATAGCTCTTTTGAGACACGTCATTCCAACGCGTGCGGACCAGACCCGGATCAATCGAAACATCAGGGCCAAGGAAGTTCGTCTCATCGACGCCGAAGGAGGGCAGATCGGTGTTGTATCACTTGCCAGGGCCCTGGCAACGGCTGCCGAACATGGCTTGGACCTGGTGGAGATTTCGCCCAACGCCAATCCGCCGGTTTGCAAGATCATGGACTATGGTCGGTTCAAGTACGAACAGACCAAGAAAAAGCAGGAAGCCAAGAAGAAGCAAAGCACTGTCCAGGTCAAGGAAATCAAGGTTCGTCCAAAAACCGGCGATCACGATCTCGAAACCAAGATTGGCCATATCCGAAAATTTCTGGCCAAGAAGGACAAGGTCAAGGTGACGGTGATGTTTCGCGGTCGGGAAATCACCATGGCCAACCAGGGACGAGAGCTACTGAAGCGGATCACCGAGACCATCGGTGAGGAGGCAGTGGTGGAACAGATGCCGAAATTCGAGGGGCGAACCATGATGATGATCCTCGCACCACGGCCGCATTGAGATCCGCCGGAGGGAGGCGACCGGACGGCCAATACATGGTTTTAACCATGGCGTGATACGCCCACCGCGGCGCTCACGCCATCTTCATTTTCTACTTTGACGACGATTGTCGCTACCCACGACAAGGAGTTGCCCATCATGCCGAAAATCAAGACCAACCGCGCCGCGGCGAAACGCTTCAAGCGCACCGGAACAGGCCTGTATGCTTACAACAAGAGCTACCATAGCCATATTCTGACCACCAAGTCCGCCAAGCGCAAGCGCCGTCTGCGCAAGGGTCAGATCGTGGATGGCACCAACATGAAAGCCGTGCGGCGCCTTCTGCCCAACGGCTAAAATCACTGGCTGCGCCGTCAAGGCGCGGCCAATCTTCAATCCGGTCGCCGTCGGCCATACGGTGCGCCGCCGGCGCCACGCTTCAAGGAGATCGTCATGCGCGTTAAACGCGGATTCAAAGCAAGACACCGTCGCAACAAAGTATTGGCTCAAGCCAAGGGGTTTCGGGGCGGCCATAGCAAACTGTTTCGCACCGCCGCCGACACCGTGGATCGTGCCTTAGCCTTCGCCTACCGGGACCGCCGGGTCCGCAAACGCGAATTTCGGCGCCTGTGGATCGCCCGCATCAATGCCGCTGCGCGACTCAACGATATGAGCTACAGCCGGTTCATGCACGGACTCAAACAGGCCAATGTGAGCCTGGATCGCAAGGTCCTGGCGGAAATGGCCGTATCGGATCCGGCCGGCTTCGCCAAGCTGGCACGCCTGTCCGCCGAACAAGTCTGATGCCTTCCCGGCAGGGCGGTCCTTTTCCGGCACCGCCCTGCCGCACCGATCGGTTTGCCGGTCCGGTGTCCACTCCCAACGATGATCAGGCCCCTACCGTGCAACAGACCCTTGAACAGATTCGCACCGACGCTCTGAAGCGGTTGCAGGCCGCTGAGGACCGGGAGGCCGTTCAAGCACTGAACGTCCAGTTTCTCGGCCGCAAGGGCGCCCTGACCCAGTTTCTAAGACAGATTTCCACTCTCCCGCCCCAGGATCGCCCCGCCGCCGGTCAGGCGGCCAACCGCCTCAAAACCGAGCTGGAGGAAGCCCTGTCCCAACGCCTGGTGGCCCTGGAGGCTCGGCAGCAGGCCGATGCGGATCGCATCGACGTCACGTTGCCGGGACGACCGGTCCCGGTGGGTTCGCTGCATCCGTTGACCCAAACCAGCGTTGAAATCTGCGAGATCTTCGAGCGCATGGGCTTCGACATCGCCGAGGGCCCCGAGGTGGAAACCGACTACTACAACTTCGAGGCCCTCAATGTCCCCAAGGACCATCCGGCCCGGGACATGCAGGACACCTTCTACGTATCGGACAACATTGTGCTGCGGACCCAGACCTCCCCCACCCAACCCCGGGTGATGGAGCAACAGCAGCCCCCGGTGCGCATCATCGCCCCGGGAAAAGTCTACCGCTGCGATTCCGACCTGACCCACACCCCGATGTTTCACCAGGTGGAGGGATTGCTGGTGGATACCCGCGTGACGTTCGGGGACTTGAAGGGCGTTCTGACGGAATTCGTTCGCCAGATCTTCGGCCCGCGGACGCCGGTGCGATTTCGCCCGTCCTTCTTCCCTTTCACCGAACCAAGCGCCGAGGTGGACATCGGCTGCACCATCTGCGGCGGAGCCGGTTGCCGGGTTTGTTCCCACACCGGCTGGCTGGAGATTCTTGGCTCGGGGATGGTGCATCCGGCCGTGTTTGAAAAAGTGGGCTACGACACGGACCGCTATTCGGGTTTTGCCTTCGGCATGGGAATCGAACGCATTGCCATGCTCAAGTATGGCATCGACGACCTGCGCCGTTTTTTCGAAAATGATCTGCGGTTTTTGAGGCAATTTTAAGATGAAGGTCAGTTGGAGTTGGTTGACCCAGTACGTCGAAGTTGATCTCCCGCCGGCCCGGGTGGCCGAGGCGTTGACCATGGTCGGCCTGGAGGTCGCCGCCGTCACCGATCGCTACGGGTTTCTGGAAACGGTGCGGGTGGGCCGGATCATCGAGGTGTTCCCCCATCCCCGGGCGGACCGGCTCAAGTGCTGCCGGGTGGACATCGGCGAGGGGGTCCGGACCATCGTTTGCGGCGCCCCCAACGCGGCGGCGGGCCGTCTGGCGCCCTGCGCCCTGCCGGGCACGGAAATGCCCGGAGGCCGGGTGCTGAGGGCGGAAGCGATGCGCGGCGTGACTTCCGAAGGCATGCTTTGCAGCGCCTCAGAGCTGGGTCTGGGTGCCGATGCCGACGGCCTGATGCTTTTGGACGATCATCTGACCGTCGGTGCGCCCCTCAACCGTGCCCTGAACCTGAGCGACCCGGTGCTGGAGATCGAGCTGACGCCCAATCGACCGGATTGTTTGAGTATCCTTGGCATCGCGCGCGAAGTGGCGGCCATCTGTGGCAAGCCGCTGACATTCCCATCGCTGCCGTCCCTGCCCGAAGGCGACGAGATCCACCACGAGACCTCGGTGCAAATCCTCGCTCCGGATCACTGCCCCCGCTACGCGGCCCGCCTCCTCTCCGAGGTGGCCATCGGTCCTTCGCCGGATTGGCTTCAGGACCGTTTGCGGTCGGTGGACCTGAAACCGATCAACAACGTGGTGGATGTGACCAACTTCGTGATGATGGAACTCGGGCAGCCACTGCACGCCTTCGACTTCGACCGCCTCCGGGGCGGACGTATCGTGGTGCGCACCGCCGCCGAGGGCACGCCCTTCGTCACCCTGGATCAAAAGGAGCGCCACCTCACCGCCGACACCCTGATGATCTGCGATGCCGAAGGGCCGGTGGCCATCGGCGGGGTCATGGGGGGCCTCGACTCGGAAATTCAGGCTTCCACCACCCGGGTGCTGCTGGAAAGCGCCTGCTTCGATCCCGTTTCGATCCGCAAAACCGCCAAACGTTTCCACTTGTCCACCGACGCCGCCTACCGCTTCGAGCGCGGCGTTGACCCCCACGGCACCATCGTCGCCTTGAACCGCGCCGCGGCCCTGATCCGGGAAGTGGCCGGCGGTCGCCCGGTATCGGGGCACATCGATGTTCATCCCCGGCCGGCACCCCTGAATGTCATCCAGCTCGATGTCCACCGGGCCAACCAGCGCCTGGGCACCGACCTGGACGGCGGCCGCATGAAAACACTGCTGGAGCAAATCGGATTCGGCGTCTCCAACAAGCGCCTCGACCACCTCGAAGTGCGCGTTCCCTCGTTTCGGGTGGATGTCTCACGCAGCGAAGATCTCACCGAAGAAATCGCCCGGCGCCATGGCTATGAAAAGATCGCCACCACCCACCCCGTCCTGCCGGCCACGGGCAGACGGCCCGCCGGTGACTGGGCCATGAGACAACGCCTGCGGGAACGGATGGCCGGCCTCGGCTTTGCCGAGGTGATCACCTACAGTTTCGTTCATCGCGACAGCGGCGATCGGCTGCGTTTGGCCGACGACGATCCCCGGCGACGCGAAGTGGTGATCCGCAATCCATTGAGCGAAGACCAGGCCGTCATGCGCACCTCGCTGGTGCCCGGTTTGCTGGAGACCGCCTCGCGCAACATCGCCATGGGCAACCGTCATCTGAAGCTCTTTGAAGTCGGCAAGGTCTTCGTCGCGGCCAAAGACAGCGACGACCGTCTGCCCGAAGAAACCCAGATGCTCGCCGCCCTGTGGACCGGGCAGCGTCAGGATGAACATTGGGCCCAGGATCGGGAGAAACGCCAGGCGCCCTGCGATTTTTTCGACCTCAAAGGGGTGTTGGAGGCCCTGCTGGAACAGCTCGGGATCGCCGGCGCGCGCTTCGGCGCCATGGCCCCGGAACACTGTGACTGTACCCGGCCGGGACTCAGCGCCTGGGTTGCCGTCGAAGACCGGCGCATCGGCTTCATCGGGGAAGTCCACCCGGACACCCGGGTCGCCCTGGACCTCAAGCAGCCGGCCTTGGTCTTCGAGCTGAACCTACCGCTGCTGACCGGGGAGATCCCCGCGGGACGTCAAAGCCAACCGATTCCGCGGTTTCCGGCCATCGCCCGGGACATGACCCTCATCGTGGAGGCCACCGTGGAAAGCGCCCGACTGGCCGAGGCCATCACCGCAACCGACGAGCCTTTGGTGGAAAGCGTGACGCTCTTCGATCAGTACATCGGCGACCCGATTCCCCAAGGCCGCAAGAGCGTTTCGTTTCGGATTACCTATCGCAGCGACCAAGGCACGTTGGTGGACGAGCAGATCAACCCGTTGCACCAGAAGATCACCGAGCGGCTGCTGGCCCGCTTCGGTGCCGCCTTACCGACCTGACCAGACCATGGCCGTGTCTCACGGCAGGAGCCCGTGTCGGCGGTATGAACGATTTATCGGCCCATCTCCATCGCGATGCATCCAAGCGCTACTACCGGGTTCGCGAAGCCAGCGCGATCACCGGGGTGCCCGGTTACGTGCTGCGCTTCTGGGAGAGCCAGTTTCAAACCCTCAAGCCGAAGCGCACCGCCTCGGGCCACCGGCTCTACCGCAAGGCAGACCTCGACCTGATCCTCGCCATCAAGCGTCTGCTCTACGATGAGCATTTCACCATCGCCGGTGCACGTCAGCATTTGCAGATCGCCCCAGCCGCCACCGGCGAGCGTTCCGAGCAGGAGATGCTGACCCGCGTCTACCACGAGTTGAAACAGCTCCGGGGCCTGCTGGACGATCCCTCCTGAAAATGTATTGACAAGCGCCTCCGTCTGGCTTAAAAAAGCTAACTTGGTATGCGGGCATAACTCAGCTGGTAGAGTACAAGCTTCCCAAGCTTGGAGTCGCGAGTTCGAATCTCGTTGCCCGCTCCAAAACGAAGTCCCGCCTTTCATGGAGGACGGTTATCCTCAGTGAAGGGTTTTTCTGTTGCGGTAGATTTTCGAGCGCATCGTCAGGAGCAAGGTTCCGATGAAAAGGTAACCCCCTCAAGGTTTGAGTTGCGGCCGTAACCATCGAAATCTACCTCACGGGAAAAACGGGCAAATGCCCGTTTTTTGTTTTTCTGGAACAAGGATATCTATTTGAAACAAAAGAAGAAAAACATTGCTGACGCCTCGCTTTCGTCACCGGTGGCACCGGCGGTGGTGGTGGAGGCGGTCCGCCGCCATGCCGAACCGCTGTGCACCGATGCCGGCTATGACCTGGTGCACTGCGAGTTTCAGCGGGAACCGGGCGGTACGACGTTGCGCCTGTACATCGACAAGCCCGGCGGTGTGAGCCTGGAGGACTGCGTGGAGATCAGCCGCCAGGTCAGCGATGTGCTGGACGCCGTCCTCGACGAGGGGCTCGGCCCTTACAACCTTGAAATTTCGTCCCCGGGAACGGATCGCCCCATCAGCCGTCCGGCGGATTTCGAGCGTTTCACCGGCTACCCGGTGCGCATCAAGGTGGCCACCGCCATCGGCGGGCGCAAGCATTTCACCGGTCGGTTGGCCGGACTGGTGGACGGCCAAGTCGCCCTGGAACAGGGAGACACGACGGTTACTCTGGCCCTCGAGAACATCGTGCGGGCCCGGTTGGTGGCCGATTGACGGCCTTCTGGCGACCGGCCTGACAGAATGGAGACAGCGGATGTTAATCTCGGATATCAAACGCGTCGTTGATCAGGTGAGCCGGGACCGCGGCATCGACCGCGAGGTACTCATCAAGGCGCTGGAGGAGGCGCTGCGGTCGGCCGCTCGCAAGCGTTTCGGCAGCAAGGCCGACATCGAGGTCCAGTACAACGAGGAAATCGGCGAAATCGAGGTGTTCCAGTTCAAGGAAGTGGTGGAAACCGTCACCGAACCCGAGGTGCAGATCAGTCTCGCCCAGGGGCGTCAACTGGACCCCGACTGCGAGCTGGGCGATAGCCTGGGCACGAAGATGGACACCACCAGTTTCGGCCGCATCGCCGCCCAGAGCGCCAAACAGGTGATCATCCAGAAGATGAAGGATGCCGAACGCGACGCCGTTTATGCCGCCTTCATCGACCGCAAGGGGGAACTGATCAACGGTATCGTCCAACGCGTCGACCGTGGTGACATCATCGTCAACCTCGGCACCACCGAAGGTATCGTCCCCTCGCGGGAACAGGTGTCACGGGAAAGCTACCGCCGTGGAGATCGAATCCGGGCCTACATCATGGATATCCTCTACGAGACCCGCGGCCCCCAGATCGTCATGTCTCGCACCCACCCCAATTTTCTGGTTCAGCTCTTCAAAACCGAGGTACCGGAAATCTCCGAAGGCATCGTCACCATCATGGCCGTGGCCCGGGAAGCGGGGGTGCGTACCAAGATCGCCGTCTCGTCCAACGATTCGGACATCGACCCGGTGGGGGCCTGCGTGGGCATGAAGGGCAGCCGGGTGCAGAGCGTGGTCCAGGAGCTGCGGGGAGAAAAGATCGACATCATCCCCTGGCATGTGGATCCGGCCAAGTTCGTCTGCAATGCCCTGGCACCGGCGGAAATCTCGCGGGTCATCATCGACGAGGAAAACCGCTCCATGGAGGTGATCGTCCCCGACGAGCACCTGTCCATCGCCATCGGCAAGCGAGGCCAAAACGTGCGCCTGGCGTCCAAGTTGACCAAATGGCACCTGGACGTGATCAGTGAAAGCAAGTACAGCCAGGCGATGCGCGACGGATACGATTCCCTGGTGGCCGTGCCCGGCATCAGCATCAGCTTGGCCGACACCTTGTATGAAATGGGATTTTTCTCGGCCGAGGAACTGAGCCATGCCAGCATCGAAGACTTGGCCCAGATCCGCGAGCTGGATCCGGAAAAAGCCGCCGAATTGATTCACAACGCCGGCACCGTGGCCGCTGTGACCGTCCGTACGCCACCTGAGACCCCGGCCGTCGGTGATGCCCCGGCCGATTCTCGGCTCCCCCCCGACGCCATCGAGAACGCTGAAGTAGCGGGAGAGACGGAATCACAGGACGCCCCGGGGCCGGCCCCGACCGTAGAGTCGGCGGCGGACACCGCTCCGGCGGCCGAAGCACCGGAAGCACCGGAAGCGGGAACGGAACCGCTGGCAACCGATTGACATTTTCGCCGGCGCGCCTCGTGCGGCATGACCATGCCGGCCCGAAACGAGACAACCGCTGAGCCCAGGCGACCGGATCCGACGGTCGGACGTTTTTTCCAAGCCGGATTGAGGGGGAATGGATGGCAAAGATCAGAGTCTATGAGCTTGCCAGGGAGTTGAACCTGAAGAACAAGCAGCTTCTCGAAAAGCTCCAGGAGATGCAAATCAAAGTGGCCAGCCACATGAGCTCCCTCGAGGACGAGGTCGTCGCGCAGATCAAGCAGAACCTCTTCGGCCGCAAGGAAAAGGAAAAGGTTGCCCGAGACACCCGGGTCAAGCCCACGGTGATCCGGCGACGTCCCAAGGCGGCCGCTGAGCCGGTGGAGGAAGCCCCGGTTGCCGAAACACCCGCCACTGAGGAAATCGAGGCGGAACCCATCGAGGCAACGGCCGAAGTCCCGGCGCCTTCCGCCGAGGAGGCGCCGGTCCCCGAAGCGCCTCCGGCAGCGGTCGAGGCCGAAATTCCACCGGAACCGGAATCTGAACCGGAACCTGAACCGGAGCCCGAATCGGCGCCGGAACCGCAGCCCGAACCAGAACCCGAGCCAGAGCCTACGCCAGAGCCTGCTGCGGAACCAGAACCCGAGCCGGTGTCAGCGGAGGCCGCTACGGCGCCGGAGCCTGAAACGGCAGCGGCGACCTCACCCGTCGAAACAGCGGAAACCTCACCCGAAGCAACGCCTGTTGAAGCACCGGAACCGCCGGCGGCGGCACCGGTCTCTCCGACCAAACCGGCTTCCGAACCGGCGCGCCCGGCCCCCAAGGCGCCTTCCAAGGCCAAGGCCAAGAAGGACACCCCTGCCAAGATCATCAAGCTGCCCGACCGTCCGGTGAAGCCCGAACCCAAGGCCAAACCGCTGCCGGGGGCGGGGGAACCCCGCAAAGAGGAAGAAACCAGCGAAGAGGCCCAGCGCAAAAAGAAGAAAAAACGGGCCGAGGAAGAAACCGACAAACGCTTTTTCAAGAAGAAGATCTCTTTCCGCAAAAAGGCGGTGGTGGAGGGGGAAGACCTCTATTCCGCCGAGGCCAGGGGACGCAAGGGACGCAAGGGCGGCAAGGCCAAGCCCCCCCCGGCCCAGAAGCCCCAGATCACGGTGGCCAAGGCCATCAAGCGCCGGATCAAGGTCGATGAAACCATCGTGCTCAGTGAACTGGGAAAACGCATGGGTCTCAAGGCCAACGAGCTGATCGGCAAACTGATGAGCATGGGGGTGATGACCACCGTCAATCAGACCATCGATTTTGAAACCGCGACGTTGGTGGCCAACGAATTCGGCTACGAGGTGGAAAAGGCGGCTTTCGAAGAAGAAACCCTGCTCAAGCCCCAGACCGACGAGCCCGGCCATCTGCTGCCCCGGCCCCCGGTGGTCACCATCATGGGCCATGTGGACCACGGCAAGACGTCTCTGCTGGACGTGATCCGCCAGACCCACGTCACCGAGGGAGAGGCCGGGGGGATCACCCAGCACATCGGCGCTTACCATGTGGCCACCGAAAAAGGGCAGATCGTCTTTTTGGACACCCCGGGCCACGAAGCCTTCACGGCCATGCGCTCCAGAGGCGCCCGTCTCACCGACATCGTGGTGTTGGTGGTGGCCGCCGACGACGGCGTCATGCCCCAGACCGTGGAAGCCATCAACCACGCCAAAGCCGCTGAAGTGCCCATCATCGTGGCGGTGAACAAGATGGACAAGCCCGGTGCCGATCCGGAAAGGGTCATGCGACAGCTGGCGGAGTCCGGCCTGGCGCCGGAGCAGTGGGGCGGCGAAACCATCTTCGTGCGCGTCTCGGCCAAGCAGCGTACCGGCATCTCGGAGTTGCTGGAGATGATCTTGCTGCAAGCCGAAATGATGGACCTTCAGGCCAACCCGGAAAAACTGGCCAAGGGGCACGTGGTGGAAGCCAAGCTGGACGCCGGGCGCGGCGCCGTGGCCACCATCCTGGTTCAGGAGGGCACCTTGCGCACCGGAGACCCGGTGGTTTGCGGGGTTCACTACGGCAAGGTCAGGGCGCTCATCGACGACCTGGGCAACCCGGTGGAATCGGCCGGGCCGGCCATTCCGGTGGAAATTCTCGGACTCTCGGGAGTCCCGGCCGCCGGCGACGAGATGATCGCCCTGGCCGACGAGAAGGATGCCCGCCAGGTCAGTTCCCACCGCCAGCAGAAGCAGCGCTCCAAGGAGCTGGCCAAGTCCAGCCGCCTCAGCCTGGAGACCCTCTTCGAACAGATGAAGGAACGCGAGGTCAAGGAGCTGAACCTCATCATCAAGGCCGACGTGCACGGTTCCATCGAGGCGCTGAGCGACTCGTTGGTCAAACTGAGCAACGAAGAGGTCAAGATCAACATCATCCATGCGGCCACCGGAACCATCACCGAATCGGATGTGTCCCTGGCCACGGTGTCCGATGCCATCATCATCGGCTTCAATGTCCGGCCCAATGCCAAGGTGCAGGCCATGGCCACGGAGGAAAACGTCGATATCCGCTTCTACAACGTCATCTACACCGTCATCAAGGAGGTGCAGGACGCCATCGTGGGGCTGATGGAATCGCGTTTCGAGGAAAAGCTGCTGGGCCGGGCCGAGGTGCGCCAGGTGTTTCATGTACCCAAAATTGGCGCCATCGCCGGCAGTTACATCACCGAGGGCAAGGTGGTCCGCGGCGAACGGGCGCGACTGCTGCGCGACGGGGTGGTCCAGTACGAGGGCAAGATCGGTTCCTTGCGCCGCTTCAAGGACGACGCCAAGGAAGTGCTGGCCGGATACGAATGCGGCATCGGCATCGAAAACTACAACGACATCAAGGTCGGGGATACCATCGAGGTCTTTTTCATGGAGGAGATCCGACCGAAAGTCGCCTCGCCGGCCCAGTCCTAGCCGGCGCAGCGCTGGAAGGCGGACAGGATGGTGGTCGGCTGCGGCCGCATCGTTCTGAGAATCCACGACTGCCGTTCGCTCAAGGCCAAGCGTCGGGTGGTAAAGGCCGTCATCGCCCGGATCCGCAACCGCTTCAACGTTTCGGTGGCTGAAATCGAAGACAACGACGTCTACCAGCGGGCCGTCATCGGCTTGGCAGTCGTCTCCAACGCCGCCGGCGAGGTGGACGCCCGGATCGAAAAGATTCTGGACCATGTCGAAGAGATGGGCCTGGCCGAAATGGTGGGCAGCGAAATGGAGATTATTCACCTATGAAGCCGTTTTCCCGCGCCGAGCGCGTCGCCGGTCACATTCAACGGGTGCTGTCGACCATCCTGATCAAGGAAACCGGCGATCCGCGCATCGCGACGGCCACCATCACCCGTGTGCACGTCACCGCCGACCTGCGCCTGGCCCGGGTCTATTTCACCGTCCACCCCGAGACCAACGACCGGCAGGCGGTTGTGGAGGGGTTCCGCAACGCCAAAACCTTCCTCAAGCGGCGTCTGGCACCGGAGCTGACCTTGCGCTACATGCCGGAACTGGAGTTCTTCTACGACGAGACCTTCGACCAGGCGGCTCGCATCAACCAGATTCTCAAGGCCCTGCAACGGAACGATGCAGTCGATCATTCACCAGTTGACCCGGAATAAACGGGTGCTGCTCACCACCCACACCCACCCGGACGGGGACGCCATCGGCAGCCTGCTGGCGCTGGGATTAAGCCTCGAACGCATGGGAAAGACCATTGCCATGGTGGACGACGATCCGATTCCGGCCATCTATCGTTTCCTGCCGAAAGTGGATCGGATCACCCGTCGGGTGCCTTCCGGTGTCGATTTCGACATCGCCGTGGTGTTGGACTGCGGTTCGCTCCAACGGGTGGGCGCCGTGGCCCGGGCAGTGGCGCAGATGCCGGTGGTGGTCAACATCGACCACCACGTGACCAACGAGGCTTTCGGTGATTTTCGCCTGGTGGATGCCGATGCTTGCGCCACCGCCGAAATCATCTACCGGCTCATCCGGGAAATGAGCGTCCCGATTGACAAAATCGTGGCGACAGCGATATATACAGGAATTTTTACCGACACCGGTTCGTTTCGCTTTTCCAACACCAATTTGGAGGCGTTCACCATCTGCCAAGAAATGGTGGCTCTGGGCGTGGATCCCTACCAGGTGGCCAAACATGTTTATGGCACCTATTCCCTGGGACGGATCAAGCTGTTGAATATGGCCCTGGATTCCATCGAGCTGACGGCCAACGGCAAGATGACCATCATGACCCTGTCCCTGGAAATGTTTCGCGAGACGCGCACCCAACCGGAGGACGGCGACGGGTTGATCAACTACGCGCGCCGCATCGAGGACGTCCGGGTGGCCGCCCTGATCCAGGAGCTCAACGGGAATTCGCCGGGCCAGTACCACGTCAGCCTGCGCAGCGACGGCAGCGTCGACGTGGCCCGCATCGCTCAGGCCCGCGGTGGCGGTGGCCATGCCTCGGCCGCCGGCTTCAGTGTCACGGCGCCCCTGGCCGATGTGAAGGCGGACCTGCTGCGTTTGGCGGAGCAACTTTGAGGGCTGAACCCATCGGGGGCGTTTCGCTGAACGGGGTGATGGTCATCGACAAGCCCGCCGGTGTCACCTCGGCCCGGGTGGTGGCGACGGTGAAACGGATCCTGAAGGGGGCCAAGGTCGGTCACACCGGCACCCTGGATCCGGCAGCCACCGGGGTGTTGGTCTGCACGGTGGGAGCGGCGACGCGCCTGTCGCGGTTTTTTCTCGC
>JACDJB010000560.1_pt1 | contig 37418 bp, 26 predicted proteins | sample 7454121 | NCBI WGS metagenome assembly JACDJB01 (sample SAMN14253290, study PRJNA609438) | sludge metagenome | isolation source: sludge after 25d culture with pyrite | collected 2018-12-20
ACCAGACGCTGGTGGTGATCGGCGGGGTGCTGGCGATGGCGGCCATCGGCCTGGTCGACGACCTGATCAAGGTGCGTACCCGTCACAACCGTGGGGTGCTGTGGAAGCACAAGGGCTGGCTGACGCTGGCGGTCGCCTTCGGGATCGCAACAGCATTGGTGCTCACCACCGACATCGATACCCGCCTCTCGCTGACTCGTGGCGACCTTCCCGGTTGGCAGCTGGGCAAGGTGGTGTGGGTGCTGTGGGCCGGTCTGCTCATCTTCTCCACCACCAACGCGGTCAACGTGACCGACGGGCTCGACGGGCTCGCCTGCGGATCGGCCCTGCTGGGATTCGTCGCGTTCACCGGCATCGCCTTCTGGGGCTTCCGCAACCCAGGTCTGTACGGCACGATCGTCAACCCGTACGACCTCACCGTGTTCGCCGCTTCGTTCGCTGGTGCCTGCGCCGGCTTCCTGTGGTGGAACGCCGCTCCCGCCACCGTCTTCATGGGCGACGTCGGCGCGCTCGCGCTCGGCGCCGCGCTCGCACTGCTCGCACTCACCACCAACACGCAGTTGCTCCTGGTGCTCATCTGCGGGTTGAACGTCATCGAGATCGGGTCGGTCGCCCTGCAGATGATCGTCTTTCGAGCGACAGGCCGCCGGCGCCGACTCTTCCGGCTGTCGCCCATCCATCACCACTTCGAGATGGTCGGCTGGGCGGAGACGAAGGTGATCGTGCGCTTCTGGCTGATCGCCGGCCTCTCGGTTGCCGGAGCGCTGGCGGTGTACATCTCCGACTTCACCCACCACGCCACACCGTGAGGCACCCCGCGAACGCATCCCGGCGACGATGCGATCGCTGGTAGCGACAGCACCCTGTTCAGCCCCGCAAACGCCCATCGAGGCGCTGGTCGTCGAACTACCGTGCAGTCGCCATGTCGTACCACTTCGCCACGCGTACCGCCGGTCTCCGCTCCTCGGCCATCCGCGATCTCCTGAAGGTCACCGAGATGAGCGACATGTTGTCGCTCGCCGGCGGCCTGCCCACACCGGACAGCTTTCCCCTCGCCGATCTGCGTCGTGAGGCAGACCGTCTGCTCAGCGAGTACGGCCCGCGCGTGGTGCAGTACAGCGCGACCGATGGCGTCGTCGAGCTGCGCCAGTGGATCGCGGATCAGTACACGAGCGAGTTCGCCAGACCGGTGGCCGTGGAGGGCGAGATCATCGTCACGCATGGCTCGCAGCAAGCGCTCGACCTGCTGGCCAAGGTGCTCATCGATCCGGGCGACGTGGTGGTGTCGGAGTCGCCCGCATATCTGGGAGCCGTGCAGGCGCTCGAGCTGTTCCAACCACGCTTCGAGGTGATTCCCGGCGACGAGCATGGCATGCAGGTGGAGCTGTTGGCCGAGCGCCTGGCTGCCGGCTTGCACCCGAGGATGGTGTACGTGGTGCCCAACTTCCACAACCCATCCGGCGCCACGATGTCGCTCGCCCGGCGACGACATCTCGCCGACATCGCCGACCAGCACGACTTGTTGATCGTGGAGGACGACCCGTACGGCGCCATTCGCTTCGCCGGCGAGCCGCTCCCGCCGATCGCCAGCTTCACCGACCGTGTCGTGTACCTCAGCACGTTCTCCAAGATCGTGGCCCCTGGGTTCCGGGTCGGTTGGATGATCGGGCCGCCCGAGGTGATGTCGTGGGTGGCGCGTGCCAAGCAGGCGGCCGACCTGCACACCTCGAGCTTCGCTCAGTTCCTGCTGGCCAACGTGGTCCAGCAGCCGGGCTGGCTCGACGCGCAGAAGGCGCGCATCGTACCCATGTACCGCGACCGGTGCGTGGCCCTTGCCGACGCGCTGGAGGCAGCACTCGGCGACCGCATCTCATTTCACCGGCCCGACGGCGGCATGTTCCTGTGGACCCGCTTCACCGACATCCCCGATACGACGGCGCTGCTGCAGCATGCCCTGCGCGAAGGTGTGGCCTTCGTGCCCGGCAACGCGTTCACCATCGATCAGGTGCCGGACAGCAAGGCTCGCTTCTCGTACTCCACGCTCTCGCCGGCGCAGCTCGGCACGGCGGTGCAGCGCTTGGCCCGAGCGGTCGACGCCGCGTCCTGATTCACGCGGTGGAGTACTGCACCGCCGCCCGCGATGCCACCCGGCCGGCGATGAAGCCGGCGATGAACGCCTGATGCGCCGGATGATCGCGATACACGAGGTAATCGTCGACGGTGTCGAACTCGCCCACCAGCACGTAGTCGAAGTTGCCCGGGTTGAGCCCTGCATCGGGGCCATGGAGGTACGCCTTGATCTCCGGGATCACCGCGACGAGGCCATCGAGCTGCGCCGCGACCGCAGCCACATGGGCCGCATCGACGGTGTCGTTCCAGCTGAACATCACGACGTGACGAAACATGGTCGTCTCCTTCCTCATTGGTCCACGAGCGGACTGCGCACCATTGTGGGCATCCGCGAGCTCGATCCCATCGGCTCGGTCTCGGCAATCGTCAAGAACGTCTAAAGTTCGCTCACGTGGAGTGGCGTCGTGAGGAGCCGTCCAGGTGGACGGGCCTGCTGCAGCGCCCGACCGCTCACCCAGGGGAGGCACCGTGCGCTACAAGTCTGTCGTGGCCAGGTACCTTCCTGCCGCACTCCTGGCGGTGTCGGTCATGGCAGTGCAACCCAGCGCCAGCCCTGCGACCGCCGCGGTCATCTCCAACTCCGGCGACGCGCGACGCAACGGCTGGTATCCCGATCAGACCTCGCTGACACCGGCGCTGGTGAGCAGCGGCACGTTCGGCCAGTTGTTCAGCACACCCATCGTCGGCCAGGTCTACGCGCAACCACTGGTCGTCAACGATCTCGTCTTCGTCGCCACCGAGGCGAACTGGATCTACGGCATCGACGCGGTCAACGGCGCTGTTCGCTGGTCGCGCAACGTGGGCACGCCGTGGAACCCGCAGGACGTGGCCTGCGGCGACCTGATGCCGGAGGTGGGCATCACCGGCACGCCCGCCATCGACGACCAGACCGGCACCGCCTACTTCGTGGCCAAGACGTACACCGTCGGCCCAGGCACGGCGGTGCGCTGGCGGATGCATGCCGTCGACGTCACCACCGGCATCGAGCGCGCCGGTTTCCCGGTCACGATCCAGGGCGTCGCCGACAACAACCCCGCCCAGCCGTTCACGCCGGTCACGCAGCACCAGCGGCCGGGCCTGTTGCTGATGGATGGCGTCGTGTACGCCGCGTTCGGGGGTCACTGCGACGCGCCACCGTTCCGCGGCTGGGTGGTGGGCGTCTCCACCGCCGGTCAGATCCGCGCGATGTTCAGCACCCGCGCCGGCGATGCGGCGGCCTCGGGCAACGGCATCTGGCACTCGGGCAGCGGCCTCGTCTCCGACCGTGCGGGCTCGATCGTGTTCGCCACCGGCAACGCGTTCGGCAACGGCTCACCGTCCACACCGATTCCCGGCAGCACCCCGCCACCCGACCTCGGCCAGACGGTGGCTCGGGTCACCGTGCAACCCGACGGCACGCTGCGCGCGACCGACTTCTTCACCCCGTTCGATGCACTCACCCTCGACGCTGCCGATGTCGACCTCGGGGCCGGAGGCCCGGTGTCGTTGCCGCCGGCGTACTTCGGCACGCCTGCACACCCCAACCTGATCCTCGAGATCGGCAAGCAGGGCTACCTGTACGTCATCGACGCCGACAACATGGGCGGTTCGCAGCAAGGCCCCGGCGGAGGCGACCTGCTCGTCAACCGACTCGGACCGTTCGGAGGTGTGTGGGGCCGGCCCGGCGTGTGGCCGGGCGACGGCGGCTACGTGTACATCCCCTTCAACCAAGGCAGCATGGGCGTGTACCAGTACGGCCTCGATGGCACGGGCAAGCCAACCTTCGTGCAGCGCGGGTTGTCCTCCGACGTGTTCGGGTACGGCAGCAGTGCGCCCGTCATCACCAGCAGCGGTGCCGCTTCCGGGTCGGCGCTCGTGTGGCTGATCTGGACCCCCAACGGTGGCGGGGCCGGCGCGCAGCTTCGCGCGTACGACCCGGTGCCGGTCAATGGCACCCTCGTCCAGCGCTTCGCCGCCCCCATCGGCCAGGCCACCAAGTTCACCCCGCCCGGAGTCGGCAACAACCGGGTCTACGTCGGCACCGCCGACGGCCGGCTGTTGGGCTTCGGCGCACCGGTCAACCCGCCGGTGACGATCCCTGCCATTGCCTTTCCCACCATCGCAGTCGGCCAGAGCAACACGCAGACCGCCACCATCACGGCCTCCGCGTCGGTGACCATCCAGTCGATCGGTCGCACCGGATCCGCCTTCGCCGTGGGCACTCCCTCGAGATCACTCCCCACCACGCTGACGGCCGGCCAGTCCATCACGGTGCCGGTCTCGTACACCCCCACGGTCACCGGCCCGGCGTCGGGCACGCTCGACGTCGCCACCTCCGGCGGCGAGGTCAAGGCACCGCTGAGCGGCACGGCCCTTGCGCCCACCGGAGTGCTGCAGAGCACGCCCGTCCTGCTCAGCTTCGGCGGAACGCCGGTCGGTGGCGTGATCACAGGAACGGTGCAGTTCTCCAACGGCGGCGGTACGCCGATCACCATCCAGGGGATCACGCTGCCGGTGACGCCGTTCTCCGCATCGGGGTTGCCACCGCTGGGCACGGTGCTGGCACCGGGCGGAACGGTGCTCATCGACGTCACGTTCGCGCCGACGGCGATCGGCCAGTTCGTCGACGACATCACGCTCACGAGCACTGGCGGCAGCTCGCAGGTCGAGCTCTCCGGAGCAGCGGCCGCTCCCGGCGTGCTGACGATCTCACCGCTCACCAACGACTTCGGAACCGTCGCGGCCGGCGCCACCCGCAACCAGAGCGTGACCGTCAGCAACACCGGCTCCTCGACGTTGACGATCACCAAGTCCAAGCCACCATCGCTGGGCCAGTTCCGCGCCTTGGGTGGCCTCAACGAAGGGACGGCGATTCAAGCCGGGCAGTCGGTGACGTTGCAGGTGGCGTTCACGCCACCTGGCGTCGGAGCGTTCAGCGACACCTGGGTGCTCAACTCCGACCAGCCAGGGTCGGTGCTGCAGACCGTCACGTTCACCGGCACGGGCCAGGCTTCGAACGGCACGGTGGTGCCCCCACCGGTCAACGGCGGCTGGACGCTCAACGGCAGTGCTTCGCTGCTCGGCACCGCACCGGGGTCGCTGCTGCAGCTGACCCCACCGGAGCCGGTGCTGGCGGGCAGCGCGTTCTGGCCCACGCCGGTGCCATCCACCTCGCTGACCGTGTCGTTCGACACCGTCATCGGAGGCGGTGCGGTTGGCGCCGACGGCCTCACCTTCCTCCTCGCTGATCCGAGCCGGGGTGCCACGCCCACGTCACTGGGCGGCGCCGGCGGCGGGCTGGGAGCGGCAGGGATTCCCGGCACGGCCGTCGGCGTGGTCACCTTCCCCGCGCGCTACGTCGGCATCGCCGAGAACGACTCGAATGGTTCGGGCATGAACTGGGTGACCACCAACACCGACATCCCGCCGCTGCGCGACAGCGTGCGCAACGTGCAGGTGACCGTGGTCAACGGTGTGATGACGGTGAGCGTCGATGGCATCACCAAGCTCACGCGCAGCGTTGTCCTGCCACCCCAGGTGCTCGTCGGCTTCACCGCAGGGACCGGCGGCTACGACGACCAGCATGCAGTCTCGAACGTCAACATCAGCACCGGCGTCAGCCCCGGCGTGCTCTCCGTCACCCCGGCAGTCGTCGACCACGGCAACGTGTCGGCCGGGCAGAGCAACACGCGCTCCGTCACCATCAGCAACGTGGGCGGCAGCGCGCTCACGCTCGGCTCGTTCACACTGCCGACTGCGCCGTTCTCGATGTCATCGCTCCCGGCGCCTGGTGCAACGCTCGCACCTGGGGCCTCCGTCACGGCCACCGTCACCTTCGCGCCGGCGAGCGCAGGTTCGTTCAACGGCACGCTCAGCATCGTCAGCTCGGCTGGAACATCCAACATCTCGCTCACCGGGGTCGGCGTGCTGCCGGCACCGGGAGTGCTGTCGGTGTTGCCCGACCCGATCGACTTCGGCAACGTGACAAGCGGAACCACGGCCGAGCAGACCATCGTCATCAGCAACTCGGGTGTCGGTTCGCTCACTCTGGGCTCCGCGGTGGCGTTGACCGCGCCGTTCTCCGCCGTTGGGCTGCCTGCTGCCGGAACGGTGCTCGCGGCCGGCCAATCGGTCAGTGCCACCGTGCGCTTCTCGCCATCCACGCCCACTCCGTCCGCCGGCACCCTCACCATCAACAGCACGGTTGGCTCTCGAACGATCCCGTTGTCGGGTACCGGGGTCGCTCCTGGGCCTGGGGTGCTGGCCGTTTCCCCGCCCACCATCGCCTTCGGTCAGGTGGCGGTGGGGAGCAGCGCCGCTCGCACCGTCACCGTCGGCAACACGGGCGCGAGCCCGCTCACCGTCAACTCCTTCACGGTCGCGGCGCCGTTCGCAGTGTCCGGCCTGTCGGCCGGCGCGGTGGTGGCACCGGGCAGCTCGATCAGCGCAACCCTCACGTACACACCTGTCACCGCGCAAGGCGCGTCGGGAAGCCTCACCATCAACAGCACCGTTGGGGTCGGCTCCGTGGCCCTCAGCGGCACCGGCGTCTCCACCGCGGTCATCCCCGACCCCACCGGTGGTGGCTGGGTGATCAACGGCGACGCCTCGCTGCTGGGCAGCACACCCGGATCCCTGCTGCAGCTCACCTCGCCGGAACCCCAACGAGCCGGCACGGCGTTCTGGCCCACCCCGTTCTCGTCGCAGGGGCTCGTTGCCGAGTTCACCACCACCATCGCCGGCGGTGCCACCGGAGCCGACGGCATGACCCTGCTGCTCGCCGACCCTGCCCGCGGCGCCACACCAACCTCGGTCGGCGATGCCGGTGGCGGCCTCGGGGCCACCGGCATCGCCGGTGTCGCGATCGGGTTGGTCACATTTCCCACCCAATACGTGGGCATCGCCGACAACAGCCAGACGAGCTCGTCGATGAACTGGCTGGCCACCAATGGCAGCATCCCGACCCTGCGCAACGCGACGAGGCGGGTCCGCGTGACGGTCGCCAACGGAACGATGACCGTGGCCATCGACGGCACCATCGCCCTGACTCGCGCAGTCACGCTTCCTCCGACCGTGCTGTTGGGCTTCACGGCAGGAACCGGCGGCTACTTCGACCAGCATGCGGTCTCCGCCGTGAGCATCACCACAGGAGGCAGCGCGGCCACGGGCATCTTGTCGATGACCCCGTCGACCATCGCCTTCGGTACCGTCACCACCGGCACCACCGCATCACAACCGGTCACCATCACCAATGCCGGCAACGCGGCATTGGCCTTCTCCAGCTTCACGCTGCCGGGCACGCCGTTCAGCGTCACCGGCCTCCCGGCTGCGGGCACCAGCCTTGCCGCGGGCGCCACCGTCGTCGCCACCATCACCTACGCGCCCACTGCGGCCACCAGCGCTGCCGCCGCGTTCACCGTCACCACCAACGTCGGGGTCGCGACCACATCGCTGACCGGCACGGGCAAGGCCGCGCCGGCGGTGTCGACGGTGACCCCGACCTCGATCAACTTCGGTTCGGTCACACGTGGCGCAGTCGCCACCCGCACGGTGACCGTGGCGAACACGGGCGGCAGCCCGTTGACGATCACGTCGGTCGGCGCAGTTGCCGCGCCCTACTCGTTGAGTGGAGCACCCGCCGCGAACACCGTGCTCCAAGCCGGTCAGTCGGTCACGTTCACCGTGCGGTTCTCACCCACGGTCAAGGGCATCAAGCGGGCGACGATCGTCATCAAGACATCGGCAGGCCGCACCAACGTGGCGCTCACCGGCACCGGCACCTGACGATCGCCCGCAGCCCCGCCACGGGCAATCGTCAGGTGGCGAGCTCGGGTCCGTTCACAGGTACCTCCACCACGAACGAATCGAACGTTGCTGTCGGCCCTGCGTCGTTCGGCTCCCGCAGGGCCTGCACCGACAGCCCAGGGGCGCCGGCCCCGAACGCATCAGCGTCCACCACCTTCAACACTTCGCTGCCATCGACCGCGAGAGCCAACAGGTACCCATCGGCGGTGAGCCGACAGGTGACGGTCATCACCGTCTGGTCGTTCGTGAGCATCACGTCCTGTGTCGCCGCCAGGTCCTGCTGTGGAACGCCTTGACCGAAGGGTTGCTTGCGGATTCGAGCACCGTTGCGACCGAGGGACACCGAGTACCAGCGGGAAGTCTGGTCGCTCACCTCGTACGCGCACTCGACAGCCACGGACTCGGCGCCCGGTGCGACGAACTCGGTGGTGATCACCGCATCGTCGATCTCACCCTCGATCGCGATCAACGTGTCGGGCGCTCGCGAGTCGACCTGGCCGTCCGGCAACGACCACGCAGCGACACCGGCGGTGTAGGTCTGCCACGGGCCACCCCAACCATTGCCGTCGTCGTCGAACTGCTCGTCGAGCAACACCCGCACACCTGCGGGTTCGGTGGTGCCAGCGGCGAGCATGGCGCTTGCGGATCTGGCGAGTTCCACGAACCCGTCCATCAAGGCGGCGTCGGCGTCTCGATTGGCATGCACAGCGATCGCCAGACCCGTGGTGGGCTCGAGCACCATCAACGTCGCCGAGCCGATGAAGCCGCCGTCGTGGCCCACCAGCAGCGGCGCGTACGGCGCAGCGGCGCCACATGGGCAGAAGCCCAACACGCCCATCCCGACGATCCAGTTGTCGGTCTCCTGCCAGCCTTCCCGCAGTGAGCCCAGCAGCAGTTCGGTGGTGGCGGGAGAGAGCACGTCTCCTCCGTAGAGGGCCTGCGCCCACCTGAGCAGGTCGGGCAACGAGGAGTCCACAGCGCCTGCAGGGCCGGCAATCGTCAACGCCGCCTGATTGGGGAAGTCGGCCACGTCGAGGTAGGTCGCTCCCCCATCGAGCGAGAAGTAGCCATGACTGGGCGGTGGCCCCGAGCCGTCGTCGAGGGCGGTGCTCGAGAGGGCGAGCGGGGTCGTGATCCGCTGTTCGATCTCGACCGCGAGTGGCTGGCCGGTGACCTTCTCCACCACTCCGCCGAGCAGCCGGAAGCCCATGTTCGAGTAGCCCGTGCCCTCCCCTGGCTCGAACAGCGCGGGGCGGCCGGCAACCAAGCCCACCACCTCGTCGATCGTGTACGAGTGCTCCAGGTCGCCGAGCAGCAACGCCTGCTGTTCGGCAGCCGAGATGTCGTTCGTGCCGGCCCGGTGCTCGAGCAGCAGCTCGATGGTGATCCGATCCGCGTTGGGAACATCGGGGTACCACTGGTCGAGCGTGTCGTCGAGAGCCAGGCGACCCTCGTCGATCAGCGCCAGCACGATCGCCGCCGTGAACGTCTTCGTCACGCTGCCCACACGGAACACCTCGTCGGTGGCCATCGCCTGCCCGGTGGCCGTGTTCGACACCCCGCTCGCCAGCAGCACGTCGTCGTAGCCGGGCATGCCGATCGCCATGGTGGCGCCCGGCACGCCGGTGGCGGCCACCAGTGCGTCGAGCTGCGATTGCAGCTCGTCGGCGACTGCGGCCGGGTCCATCGCCACGGTGTCGTCGATGGGTTCCGGCTCGGTCTCGGTCGTCGACGGTTGCACCGTCGTCTCCACGCCCTCGGTGGGCGCGAGTGATGTCGCGACCGGCGGCGAGGTGCCGGCCGCTTCATCGCGAACGGGTGTCGCCGGATCCGTGCATGCAACAGGCAGTGCGACCAGGGCGACCAATGCGGCCACAGCCACGCGAGGGAAGGAGTTCATCCATCGAACGTACGAAGCCTGAGCCGCTCGTACCAGGTGGTCAACAGGTGTGTTCCGCTTCGTCCACACGAACTGACAGGCGGCCACGAGGTGTGGCCACCTACACCTCCGTCAGGCTCGGCGCCGCCGATGCGACGCCCCGAACATCGACCTGATCGATAGCGACCAACGCCTCTGCCACCGCCGAGCGCGGGTGCGTACCCTGGCGTCGTGAGGGTTCGCCTGTTGCTCGTCACGCTGGTCTCCATCGTGCTGCTCGCTGCCGCTCCAACGGGCACCGCAGCCGCGGGTGCCGGCGATGGCGCTCCTGGCCGGGTGCAGTTGATCATCTTCTACGGTGAAGGCTGTCCCTACTGCGCTCGTGAGCTGGCCTTCCTCAGAGAGCTGCAAGAACGCCAGCCGCTCCTCGACGTCGACAGCTACGAGGTGTGGAACAACGCGGAGAACCGCCAGCTGTTCGAGACGACGGCGGCTGCTTTCGGTGTCGACGCCCGGGCAGTGCCGACCACCTTCCTGGGCGACACGGTGTGGGTCGGGTTCGACTCCACGGTGCAGCAACAGATCGACGACGCCGTCACCACACTCGCCGCCGGCGCCACTCCGACCGTGCCCGAACGCACTTCGGTCGACGTTCCGTTCCTGGGCACCGTCGACCTCGGCGATTCGTCGCTCATCGTCGCCACACTCGTGATCGGGTTCGTCGATGGCGTCAATCCCTGCTCGCTCTGGGTGCTGTCGGTGCTGCTCGCACTCGTGCTGCACAGCGGCTCACGAGCACGCATCGTCACCGTCGGTCTTGTCTTCCTGGCCATCACGTCGGCGTTGTACGGCCTCTACATGGTCGGCGCGTACAGCGCGCTCGACTACGCCGGCGAGGCGTCCTGGATCAGGTTCGTGGTGGCCCTGGTCGCCGGCACGTTCGGAGCGCTGCACCTGAAGGAGTACTTCACGCACGCCGGGGTGTCGCTCACCATCGCTGACGAGCGCAAGCCAGGCATCTACCGACGAATGCGCGGCCTCGCTCGACCCGAACGCTCGCTGCCCGCCGTGCTGGGTGGCACCGTGGTGTTGGCCGTCGGTGTCTCGCTCGCCGAGACGCCATGTACGGCCGGTCTGCCGTTGCTGTGGACCAACCTGCTCGCGGCGAGAGACGTGCCGGCTTCCGGCGCCATCGCACTGTTCGCGCTGTACCTCGTGGTGTTCCTGCTCGACGAGCTGATCGTGTTCGGCATCGCCGTCGTCACGCTGCGAGCCACCAAGGTGCAGGAGCGGCACGGCCAGGTGCTGCAGTTGGCCAGCGGCATGTTGATGGTGTCACTCGCCGTGACGATGCTGCTCGTTCCGGAGCTGCTGGAAACGGTGATGGGCACCGTGCTGGTGTTCGGTACCACCGCCTGCCTGATCGGTCTCGTGCTGTTGACCGATCACCTCCTGACGACTCGACGGGCGCACGCCTGATCGTCTCGGGCGCTACCTGGCCTGGGGCTACGAACCGACGGGCGGCAACGGAGTGTGGCCAGCTGCACCTGCGTCAGGCTCGGCGCCGCCGATGCGACGCGCCGAGCACCGACCCGGCGGCATGCCAGCCGCACATGCCATGCACGCCCGGGCCCGGCGGCGTGGATTGTGAGCACAGCCAGACCCCATCGCCCATCCGGTACGGGTCGAGCGCAAGGCGGGGGCGGGCGATGGTCTGCCACGGCGTCATCGCCCCACCGGTGATGTCGCCGCCGACGTAGCTCTCGTTGTACTGCGAGTACTGCACCGCAGTGGTGACCTGCCGGTGCAGCACCAGTTCGCGCCAACCGGGAGCGAACCTGTCGAGCTGGTTCTCGATGCCGGCAGTCGCGAGCTGCGTGCGGCAGCCGTTGGGTACGTGACGGTAGGCCCACACCACGTGCTGGCCGGCTGGTACACGCGACGCATCGGCCACGGTCGGTTGCGTGACGATGACGAACGGTCGGTCGGGCAGGCCACCGCGCGCGGTGGCGCGCTCGGCGGTGGCCACGTCGCGCGCGTCGCCTCCCAAGTGAACCGTGCCGGCGGTGCGGCATGCCGGCGACACCCACGGCATGGGGCCAGACAGCACCAGGTCGAGCTTCCAGGCCGCCACACCGTGCCGCCAGCGAGGCCACTTCGCGCCGATGATCGCTGCCGCCTGCCCCGGCGTGGTGTCGAGCAGGACTGCATCGGCCGCAGGCAGCTCGGCGAGCGACCCGACGCGCCGACCGGTCTCGATGCGGCCGCCTGCAGCGAGCACGATCGCGGCCAAGGCGTCGACGATCGACTGGCTGCCACCGGTGGCCACGGGCATGCCGGCACCCTGGCCCGCCGCAGCGAGTGCGAGCGCTACTCCCCCGCTGGTGAGCGAGCTGAGCGGCGTGCCGCTGTGAGCCGCCATGCCGGCCAGCAGGCTGCGCGCATCGCGACCGGAGAACAACCGCCCCAGCACCGTCGCAGGGAGACCGGCGAGCATGCCGAACCGCGTCATCGACAACGGATGGTGCACGATGGAGCCCAGCACCGGGTCCATCGCGAGGTGGCGCCACCGCGCCCAGTCGCCGCTGAAGGGGTCGACCACCTGTCGCCAACGGGCGCCGTCGGCGCCCAAGCCGTCGGCGGTGGCATGCGGTGCCTGCACTGTCGATCGCAGCAACGTGGCCGCGGCGCCGTCGTCGAACGGGTGCGCCAGCGCGATCGGTGGGTGGCTCCACGTCAGCCCGTGAGCAGCGAGATCGAGCGCTTCGAACGCCGGCGACGACGCCCCGAACGGGTGCACCGCCGCGCACACGTCGATGCGTGCGTCACCGAGCGGGCGAGTGCGCGAACCACCTCCGACGGTGGACGCAGCTTCCACCACGAGCACCCGCCGGCCGGCTCGTGCCAGGCGTGCTGCAGCGGTGAGCCCGTTGGGCCCGGCGCCCACCACCACGGCGTCGAGTGAGCGCCCGGCCGATGACATGCCGCCACCGTACGCGAAGCCGGCGACCGCAGCAGTGGTGCCAGCCACACCGGGCGTAGACCCGCCTGCACCCTGGCCGTGCACCGGGCAGGGTCGCACGATGACCACATGCGACACGAAGGTTCGATCACCACGCTGTCCTGGATCCCACCCGAGGCGGTGCAGGGCCTCGCCAAGCTGCCGTTCGGCGCCGGCGTCGCCCACTGGGACCAGCCGCCGCCCAGCGCCATCGGCGACCCAGCCGTCGCGCTGGAAGCGCTCGCCGCCGCCGACCGCTTCCGCTTCGCCAATCGACTCGCCGCATGGATCGAGGTCGCCGACGACGGGCAGATCACCGGTGCCGGCTACCACGGCGGAGGACTGATCGGCTCCACCACGCTGGCGCTCGGTGCGCGGCTCACCGTCGCAGCGGTGGCCCTGCCCGACAAGCAAGCAGCGCCAGAGCTCGGCGACGGGTTCGTGCGCTTTCTGCAGACCGCCGGCGGCCGCACCGGGGTGCCCGCCCCGCGCACGGTTCGCCGACCGCCGTTCGTGCAGTACCACGCTCCCATCGCCTGGTCGACGCTGTCGCTCACCCTCTATGCCGATGGACGTGTGGAGGGTGCGCTCGTGGGCGCCAGCCCGTTCCCTCGCCACTGGGTCTACGACCACCAGGGCGGACTGATCGGCAAGAGCGGGGTGATCGACTTCACCAGCTGGTACAAGGAGGCGTTCGGGGATCACACCCCGTGGGGTGATCTCGACTCGCCGACGCTCGTCACCGCGGTGGAGTCGGCGCTCGAACAGCAACTGGTGCGCGATCTGATGTACGCCGGCCACAAGCCGGCGCTGCGCACCGTCGATGCCGGCGAGGTCGTCGTTCGACAGGGCGACCCGGGCGAGGAGGTGATCCTGCTGCTCGATGGCGTGCTGAGCGTGGTGGTCGACGGCGTCGAGCTGGCGCAGCTCGGCCCCGGCGTGGTGCTGGGTGAACGAGCGGTGCTGGAGGGCGGCATACGCACCTCCACCTTGACCGCAGTCACCCGCTGCCGGGTCGCAATCGCTGCAGCAGCCGACATCGACCGCGACGCACTGCACCAGATCTCGCTCGGTCACCGGCGAGAGGACGCTCCGCGATGACGGAAGCGACGGACGCTGCACTCGCTCCGACGCCGCGGGCCACGATCTCGGTGTTCCTCGCCGACGACAACGTGATCGTGCGCGAGGGCGTGCGGGCACTGCTCGCCCGCGCGAACGACATCACCGTGGTGGGAGTGGCCGACGACCTCGACAGCCTCATCAGCGGCGCTGTCCTGCACACCCCCCACGTGGTGGTGTCCGACATCCGCATGCCACCCAACTTCCAGTCGGAAGGGATCGAGGGGTGCAAGGAGATCCGCAAGCGATTGCCGGGCACGGGTGTCGTCATCCTCTCTCAGTTCGACGACCCCGACTACGCAATCGCGCTGCTCAGCGGGGGCGCAGCCGGCTACGCATATCTCCTCAAGGACAGGATCGCAGAGGGCGACCAGTTGCTCGCCGCCATCCGTTCGGTGGCCACGGGGGGCTCGATGCTCGACCCTTCGATCGTCGACGCGATGGTTCGCCCCGCCGTGCGCAACAGCGGCCTCGACCCCGATGAGGAGCGCCTGCTCGAGATGCTGGCCGCCGGCCGCACGCTGAAGGCCATCGCCCTCACACGTCAGACCACTGCCGCGGCGGTCTCCGCCGACGTCGAGAAGCTGTTCTCACGCCTGGCTGACAGCGCCTCCGCCGGCACCCAGGGCGCGCTGCGCCGACTGCGGATGCTGCACGAGGCGATCGTGAGCCGCGAGGAGCAGGGCGAGTCGCTCTCCCGGCTGCTGCCGGGTGGCGTCGCCGAGCAGCTGATCGCCGGCGGCAAGGCGCTGGGCGAGAGCGAGCGACTGGACGTGACCGTGGTGATGAGCGACATCCGCGGCTACACCACCATCGCCGAACACGCCGACCCGTCCAGCCTGGTGAGGCAGCTCAACCGGCACCGTGCCGAGATGAATCGAGCGATCCTCGGCTGCGGCGGCACGGTGATGCAGTACATCGGCGACGCGGTGATGGCTGTCTTCGGTGCCCCGCAGGCCAGCCGGGACCACGCCGACCGTGCGCTCGATGCGGCACTTGCCATGCACCTCGGTCAGCGCGCGGTGAACCTCGAGTGGGAGGCCGCCGGCCTGCCGGTGTTCGATCTCGGCATCGGTCTCTCCACCGGCGACGTCGCGGCGGCGTTTCTCGGCTCCGAGGAACGCGCCGAGTACACCGTGATCGGCGACGCGGTCAACCTCTGCCAACGCCTGCAGCAGTTCGCCTCGCACGGGCAGATCGTGCTCAGCGAAGCCACCTGGGCCGGGCTCACGACGCCGCCCTCCGGTGCCGAGCGATTGCCCGCTTCACTGGTGAAGGGCCGCGAGACGCTCGTCGAGCCGTACCGCATCACGGTGCCGGCCGCCTGATCCGCGCTGGTGACAGGCAACTGCAGTGTGGCCAGCACCACCTCAGTGGGTGGAAATCACCCTTTCACCCGCCACGTCGCGTGGTGTGGAATGAGCACACGACAAGGGGAGGCACGGGCATGGCAGACAACGCAGTCGAGGTGCGCCAGGTGTACCGCACGTTCGAGGCCGACACTGCGCCCGTGCGAGCACTGCGCGGTGCCGAGCTCACCGTGGCCCGCGGCGAGTTCGTGGCCATCATGGGCCCATCGGGTTGTGGGAAGTCGACGTTGCTCAACCTCATCGCCGGGCTCGACGTGCCCGATGAAGGCGAGATCGTGCTCGACGGCGTCTCACTGGGAGGCAAGGATGCCAACGAGCTCGCTCGGCTGCGGCGCCGGCATGTGGGCATCGTGTTCCAGTTCTTCAACCTGCTCGACGGCATGACCGTGCTCGAGAACGTGATGATGCCCGCGCTCATCGCCGGCACGAAGCGGAAGCAAGCCGAGACCCGCGGGCGCGACCTGCTCGACCTGCTCGGGCTCTCCGACAAGGCCAAGGCCGCGCCGATGACGCTGTCGGGTGGCCAACGCCAGCGGTTGGCCATCGCCCGCGCGCTGGCCAACACCCCCACCGTGCTGCTCGCCGACGAACCCACCGGCGCGCTCGACTCCGACGGTGGCGAGGAGATCCTCGAGCTGTTCCGTCGGCTGCACGGCGACAGCGGCCAAACGATCCTGCTGATCACCCACGACCAACCGGTCGCCGATGCTGCCGGCCGCATCTCGCGCATGCGCGATGGCCGTGTGATCGACGACGGGCTACCGACCACCGCTGCGTCGCACGCCTCCGTGAGCTGACCGACGCGATGACGGTGGTGCAACTGAGCCTGGTCGTGGTGTGGGCGGGTTCGGCCGTCCTCGTCGGCGTCCGTCGCAGGACAGAGCGCACGGCCCCCGTGATGCTGGCCATCGCCTGCCTGGCTGCTCTGGGCATGCTCGCCGCTGCGGCCGATCGCCGGGCCGCAGCCGTCGTCGCCGTGGCGCTGCTCGCGGCATGCACCCTGCACTTGATGGCGGCGCTCCCCACCGGCCGCCCGCCCTCGCGCGGCGTCACCACGTTGGTGGTCGTCGGGTACGTGACGGCAGCTGGCCTCGGCCTCCTGGCGGCCGCAACAGGCCCGGAGAGCGACAACTGGATCGTGGGGCTGACGTGGGCCGCCGCGCTCGTGGTGGGCATGCGCCTGGCGAACCTGCGCTACCGCACCGCCAGCCCGGCAGTACGTCGCCGGATGCAGTGGGCCGGGTGGGCGCTGGCCGTGGTGCTGGAGGTGATGTTGGTGGTCGTGGCCCTGCGCCTGATGGTGCACTGGCCGCCGCATGCCACGGCGGTCGTACTGGCCGCCACCGGGCTGGTGCCGTTGTCGATCGTGGCTGCCACGCACGACCGCATGGTCGCCCGAGTCGATCGGCTGCTCACCGCCACCGTCTCGGCCGCCGGCCTCACCGCGTTGGTCATCGCCGCCTACACCGCGGTGGTCGTCTCCCTCGGCCGATCACTGCGCGATGGTGAGCGTTCGCTGCTGCTGCTGTCGATGGTGGCCGCTGCCCTCGCGGCGGTGGCCTACCTTCCTCTGCGCACACGTCTCACCGATCTCGCCAACCAGCTGGTCTACGGCGAGCGGGTCGCACCCGACGAAGCACTGCGCACGTGGGGCAGCCGGCTCACCCGTGCCATTCCGCTCGACGAACTGTTGCTGCAGCTCACCGAATCACTGCGCAAGTCGATGACGCTCTCGTCGGCGGAGATCTTCACCGGCGCCTCGGGGCTGTACGAGCTGGCTGCCGGAGTACCGCATCGCACGGCAGAACCGATCCGCATCCCCGACAAGGAGCGCGGCGTGGTCGCCCGCGCCGGCGTCTCCGGCGGCACCTGGATCGACGTGTGGCTGCCGGCGCTCGCCGGCAGCGCACAGATCATGCGCGTCGCGCCGATCGCGCACGGCGGCGAGCTGCTCGGGCTGGTGGTGGTGGTGCGGCCCACCGGCGCCACCGCGTTCTCCGACGACGACGACCGGGTGCTCACCGAGCTCGCTCGCCAAGTAGGCCTCGCGCTGCACAACGTGCAGCTCGATTCGGCCCTGCAGGCCTCACTGGAGGAGCTGCAGCAGGCCAACGTGGATCTGCAGGAGTCTCGACGGCGCATCGTGACGGCCGGCGATGCCGAGCGGCGCCGGCTGGAACGCAACCTGCACGACGGCGCGCAACAGCACCTGGTGGCCATGGCGGTCAAGCTGCGCATCGCCGAGGACATGATCGAAGACGAGCCGAAGGAGGCCATCGACGTCATCAACGAGCTGCGCAGCGATCTGAAGGACGCCATTGCCGAGCTCCGCGCGCTGGCGCACGGCATCTACCCCCCGCTGCTGTCGTCGGGCGGCCTGGCCGAGGCGCTCCCCAACGCAGCCTCTCGCGCGGCGCTGCCCACCACCGTCGAGACCACCGGCGTCGGCCGCTTCGACGCCGAGATCGAGTCCACCGTCTACTTCTGCTGCTTGGAGGCGATGCAGAACGCCGGCAAGCACGCCGGCGCCGACGCCGAGATCGTGGTCTCGGTCGCACGCGTCGAGGATCGTCTGACGTTCGAAGTGCGCGACGACGGCGCCGGCTTCGACGCCGGGCCCGCCGCGGCGAGAGGCCACGGGTTCGTCAACATGGCCGATCGGCTGGGCACCATCGGCGGGCGACTCACGGTCTCCTCCACCCTCGGGGCCGGTACCACCATTCGCGGGGAGATCCCGCTGCCATGAGCGCCGCACTGCTGTGGACCCGCTCGCTGTGGCGTCACCACTGGCGCGCCACCATCCTGGTCGGTGTCTTCGTCGGGCTGGCCGCCGGTGCGGCCATGACCGCATGGGAGTACTCGCGGCGCGCCGGTTCCGCCGTCGATCGCTGGGTCGAGTTCGTGCAGCCACCCACCGCCCGAGCGGAAGGATGCCCGCCAGGCGTCACCTCGGTCACTCCGGAGTGCTTCGGGTTCAGCATGACCCAGACGTTGTACGACGCACTCGACGACAGCCCTCTGCTCTCGGGCGTCCAGCTCAACGCCGGCCTGCCGGTCGTGCTCACCGCCGGCGACCGATCGGTGAGCACCACCCTCGGGCGCGCCGTTCATGACGCCGGAGTCATCGATCGGCCCTTGGTGGTGTCGGGTCGCGTCCCGAACTCGGACGCAACTGCGGAGCTGACGCTGGCGCCGAAGCTCGCCGACGCGCTCGCCGTCGGAGTGGGCGACGACGTGTCGGTGCAGGTGTGCGACTGGCAGTTCGTCGATCAGGACGCTCCGTGCACCGACTTCAGTGGGGTCCGAGTCGTCGGCCTGGTGGAGAACCTCGACTCACTGACGGCAACGCGGAACGCCCCGCCGGGCCGAGCACCCCGCATCGCCGGGCGCGGGGTGTCGACCAACCGCGAGACGTGGGAGGCGATGGCCGCAGGGCACCAGCCCTACGGCGACACACTCGTGCGTGTCGCCGCCGGGGTGTCGCTCGACGAGGTCAACGTCGAATTGGCGCAGGCTCTGCCCGGCTACTTCGTGCGAGCGGTGCCGGCGGACGAGGTGTCGACCATCGACGCCATTCGGCGAACCGTCGATCTGGAACGCACAGCCCTCTGGGCACTGGCGCTGATGATGTTCGTGGTCGCCGCAGTGTTCTCCGCACAGGTGCTCGCACGCCAAGCGCGACGCGAGATGGCCGATCGCGATGTCGTGCGCTCGTTCGGCGCCGGTCGCATTGTCGTTGGCTCTGCCGCCGCGATGCGCAACGTGCCCACGGCTGTGGTCGCCGCACTCACGGCGTGGGCCGTCACCGTCGTCGCTTCCCGGTTCGGGCCGCGTGGCCTCGCCGGCCGGCTCGAGGCCACGAGCGGCATGCGCCTCGACGCCACCGTCGTGCTCCTCGGTGCCGTCGCCATCGTGCTGGGCACGCTCGCGGTCTCGGCAACGGCCGTCGCACTGGCCTCGCGCCGGCTCCGCCCGCGCAGCGCCGGGCCACTCTCACGCCGGCTGGCAGCTGCGTCGCCGGTCATCCGGTCCGGCTGGTCGCTGGGTGGCGCAGGTCGGCGCCAGTTCCTGTGGCCGGCCGCAGCCGGCATCGCATCAGCTGTGCTGGTCGTCGGCGTGGCATCGTCGTTGTCCGGCAACCTCCGCCACACGCGCACGACCCCCGCGGCGTTCGGGGCCGCCTGGCAGTACGGAGTCACCAGCACCGACAGCGGAGGGCTGACCACGGAGGAGGATGGCAACGCGGCGGCGGAGCAGGTGCTCGCCGATCCGGTCGTCGACTCGGCGGCGTTCTTGTTCTCGTCCATTCCCCTGCGCATCGAGGGTGCGTCGCTGTTCCGGGCAGTTGCCCTTCGTTCCGTGAAGGGCACCATTGCGCCGGTCGTGGTCGACGGCCGCGCACCGGCCACGGCCGACGAGGTCGCGCTCGGTCCGCGCACGCTCGCCGAGCTCGGGCTGGCCGTGGGTGACCAGATGCCGGCGCTGCCGGGGCAGGCAATCGACCCCGAGTCGCTGGAAGTGGTGGCCGTCACCATCGGCCCGTACGACATCGTCGGTGTTGCGTTGGTGAACAACGACGACGACGACGTGGGGCCCGGCAAGGGCGCCCTGCTCACCGAGGAGGGCCTGCTGCGTATCGAGGGCGACCTCGGGGATGTGGCGCTGGTCGTCACCACCGACGGCTCGCTGACGCCCGACGCGGAGGCCGCTCACTTCACGGAGACGTTCGGCCCGTTTCTCACCGTGCCGTCGCCGCAGGTCGACATCACCAATCTGCAACCGATCGCGGCCGTTCCGTGGGCGATCGCCTGGTTCCTCGGTCTGCTCGCAGCAGCGGTGCTGTTCCATGCGCTGGTGAACTGCACCCAGCTGGGCCGGCGCCAACTCAGCACCATGCGCGCGCTCGGCTTCCAATCCGGCCAGACGCGTCGGTCGGTCGTGGCGCTCGCCGGGCTGCTCGCCATCCCCTCCGCGCTGGTGGGTGCCGGCGCCGGCATCGTGGCCGGTCGTTGGGCGTGGTCGCTGGTCAGCAACCGCATCGGCCTCGCGTCGGCGGGCCGCGGATCGTGGGGCCTCATCGCCGCAGCCGGTGCGCTCGCCATCCTCACCGCGTTGCTGGTGGCGATGGTGCCTGCTCGAGCAGCGGGCTCTCGCGAGCTGCTGGAAGGCTTGCACGCGGAGTGATCTCGGTACAACGAACCGTGCATCTGCCCTACTCGGTGAGCAGTGTGTTCGACGCGGTGAACTCGCCTGCCACGGCGCCGATCATCGACCCGTCGGTGACCTCGTGGACGCCCGACCGACTGCCCATCGCGGTTGGCACCCGATTCGCGATCCGCGGTCACCTCGGCTCCCTCCCCATCAGGGGCACCAGCGAGGTGACGACCTGGTCGCCTCCCACCGACCCCGGCACGGCCGGCCTTGCCGTCTACCGGTCGATCTCACCGAAGTTGGCCCGCATCACAGCCATCCACTCGTTCGAACCCGAAGGTGAGGGCACGCAGTACACCTGGCGCCTCGAATTCGAACGCAGCGTGCTCCCGAGCGTGCTGATCAGGTGGCTCGCCGGCCGTTTCGAGCGGGCGATCGCGGCACAGCACAGTGCGCTGCGTGCCCACCTTGCGGCGACGCAGCCGAGCTGAGCAAGGCGAACCGCTCAGGAGCCGGTCTCGTCGAAGCCGTCGCCGATGCCGCGCTCCCACAGCCGACGCAGCACCCGAGTACCGAAGTCGTCCTTGTTCACGTACGCGATCGCGCCCGAGGTGCGCGCGTCGTGCGGCAGGTCGGCCAGGTCGTAGGTGGAGAGCAGCACCACCCGGATGCCAGGATGCGCGCCGACGATCCGGCGGGTGGCCTCGATGCCGTCGATGCCGTCCATGTTGATGTCCATCAGCACCAGGTCGGGCAGCAGCGCATCAGCAAGCGCCACCGCCTCCTCGCCCGACGCCGCATCCGACACCAGCTCGAACTCGGCGATGCGGCCGACCACCGCTCGAGCCGCTGCCCGGAACGGCGGCTGGTCGTCGACCACCATCACCTTCACCCGAATCTCGTCGACTCGGTCGCTGCTCACCTGTCGGTCCGCTCTTCGGCCAGGTACAACAGCACAGCCTTCACCCGCCGGTTGACATCGGGCTCCTCGGAGAGGCCGAGCTTGGAGAAGATCGAGTTCGAGTGCTTCTCGATGGCCCGCTCGGAAAGGAACACGCTGTTGGCGATGGCCACGTTGGACTTGCCGGTCGCGAGCTCGGACAGGATCTCGCGCTCGCGGCTGGTGAGGTGCTCGAGTGGCGAACGCGGGCGCCGCGATCGAGCGGCCACCAGCTCGTCGACGATCTTCGGGTCCACCACGGAACCACCGCGGGCGACGGCATCGATGGCGTACACCACCTCGTCGACGTCGGCCACGCGGTCCTTCAGCAAGTAGGCGCGCCCGTCGGAGCCCTGCTCGAACAGTGCATGCGCGTACGCCGGCGTGGCGTACTGCGACAGCACCACGACACCCACCGATGGGTGGTGTTCGCGGCAGTACGTGGCAGCTTTGATGCCTTCGTCGGTGTGCGTGGGTGGCATGCGGATGTCGGTGAGCACGACATCGGGTGCGTCGGTATCGATGGCTTCGATCAGCTCGGCCAACGTGCCCACGGCGGCGATGATGCGCAGGTGGTCGGTTTGCTCGAACAAGCGCACGAGCCCCTGCCGCAACAGCACGTTGTCCTCTGCAAGCACTACACGTATGGCCACAGCTCGATGGTACCGACGTCGTTGATGCTGCACAGTGGGGGTAGCCACACTGTGCAGCCCCGGTTGTCCGATCGCGGCCGGCGAGTGGTGGCACTACCGTCAACTGTGATGACTCGGAACGGCGCCTGTGAAGATGCGGGGCCGGCGCCGGCCGCGCCGACGATGCCACTGGTCGACTACCGACCTGGGCTCGACGGGTTGCGTGCCATCGCGGTCGCGCTCGTGCTGGCCTTTCACCTCGATCATCTGCCGGGTGGCATCCTGGGCGTCGACGCCTTCTTCGTGGTGTCGGGCTGGCTGATCACCTGGAAGCTGCTCGGCGAGATCGAGCACGGCGGGTCGGTTCGGTTGCGGCGTTTCTGGGCCTCACGTGCTCGTCGCCTGTTGCCGGCCAGCCTGCTGGTGCTGGCCGTCGTCGCCGTCGTGTGGCCGCTCGCAGACATCGTGGTGTCGGGTCTGCGGCGCGACCTGTTGTGGGCAATGGCCTGGGCGGCCAACTGGGGCACCATCACCGCTGGCGGCGACTACTGGGCCCGGTTCGGGAACCCCTCGCCGCTCAACCACTTCTGGTCGCTCGCCATCGAAGAGCAGTTCTACCTCGTGTGGCCGCTGGTGCTGGTGTTCGCCACTCGGTGGCGTGCACGTGTCCGGGTGGTGGTGGGTTCCATCGCCGCCGTCGGATCGATCGCGTCGATCGCGTACATGATCGAGTCGTTCGATCCGCTGTCGCCCACCAACACGTACATGAACACCGGGGCTCGCGCGCACAGCCTGCTCATCGGCGCCGCCGCCGCCGCCATCACGCGGCGGCGACCCGACGGATCGTTGCGCGCCGGGCGGGCGGCGAGGCGACTTGCACCGCTGGCGGCCGCGGGTGCGGGCATCATCGTGGCGACTGCGGCCGCCGACTCGGACTGGCTGTTCCGCTGGGGCTTCCCGGTGTTCGCCATCGCCATGGCCGTGGTCGTGGTCGCAGTTGCCGACGGCGTGGGTGCCGGGTTGCTGGCGAGCGGCGCGATGCGATGGGTGGGCGACCGCAGCTATGGCCTCTACTTGTGGCACTGGCCCATCTTCCTGTTCATGTCGCCCGCGCGCACTCACCTGCACGGGGTGGCCCTCGACCTCGCGCGCGTGCTGGCAGCGGTGCTGGTCGCTCACCTGTCATTGCACTTCGTGGAGGAGCCGATCCGCAGCCGGCACCGGCTGAACGGGTGGCGCGCGCCGGTCGCGATGGCGGCGGCCATGGGCCTGGTCACGGTGCTCGCCCTCGTGGTGGTGCCCGGTCCGGCGAATGGGTCGGGGGCCACCGTGGTCACGTTGCCGCCGGCGACGCCTGCACCGACGACCAGTGCGCCGACAGCAACCACGACAGCAACCACGGCGGCGACCACGGGGTCGACGGTGCCAGAGTCGCAGCCGACGACGACCATCACGCCGTTGCGGGCGCCGGTACGAGTGCTGGTCGCGGGCGACAGCACGGCGGTGCTGCTGGGCAACGCACTCATCGAGTACGCCGGCGCCCACCCCGACCAGATCGTGGCCGGCAGCGCGGCGTTCCCGGGCTGCGGTCTCTCGGCGGGCGACGATGGTCGACTGCACGAGTTCACCAACGAGCAGGGCCGGCCGGAGGTTCTCTCGCTCGCGGGCTGCATGGACGAGTGGCGGTCCATCCCCGAGCGAGTGGCATCCGACGAACGGATCGACGTGGTGCTCATCGACATCGGCGCGTGGGACGCGGTCGACATCCGCCTCACCGACGGCAGGGTGGTGTCGGTGGCCGACCCGGTTGGCCGAGCGATGATCGACGAGGCCTACCGCGCCTTCGTCGAGTCGGTGGAAGCAGCCGGGGCCTCGGTGGTGTGGATCACGCCCGCCGACGTCGACCTGCAGTGGGATGCCGTGGACTCCCCCATCGACGACCCCCTCCGCTGGGCAGCGTTGCGGGAGATCATCGGCTCACTCTCGGTCGAGCAGGTCGATCTGCCCGGCTGGCTGGCCGAGCACGACATGCTCGGCCCCGCCGGCCGGCCCGATGGAGTGCACCTTGCAGACGATGTCAACACCCGATTCGTGGAGGAACGAGTAGTTCCCGCATTGATCGAGCTGTCGCCGCCCGCCGGCGAGTGAGTGCAGATCCGTCAGCCGAGCGACATCTCCAAGCCGATGATCTTCGGGAACAGCAAATTGTTCTCGAGGTGCACGTGCTGGTGCACATCCGCTTCCATCTCCGCACACCCCGCGTACAGCGCCCGCCACGTGGGGCACGCATCCTCCGGCGGTTCGTACCCGCCGGTCTGCCGGCGAAGTGTGACGAGGAGCTCGCCGACCCGATCGTGCTCGGAGTTCATCACCCGGATCGGGTTGGTGACACTGCCGCCGTGGAGGCCGGTCGGCTCGACCGCGCCGAGCAACTCGATGGCGAGGGGGAACAGCACCCTCTCCTCCTTCAGCAGGTGCGGCAGCAGGTCGGCCGACAGCTCTTCCAAGGTGGCCGCCATGTCATGCACCTCGGGGTGCGCCGTGCCATGGGCTGCGATCACCTTCACCATCAGCTCGCCCAGTCGCGGGAGCTCACGGCGCAGGTAGGTGTGATGCACCGACACGATGTGGCCGATGAGTGCGCCCACTTCGTCGGCCACCGGCCCGGTCAGAGGAGCCACCGCAAGGGCGTCGAGCTCCGCCTGCACGGCGTCGAGGTCGACGCCGGCCTCGCTGCACGCCTGCTCGAGTGGCCGCTGGCCGTGACAGCAGTAGTCGATCTCATGACGCTCGAACACTCTGGCTGCAGCGGGTTTGGCGAGGACGATGTCGGCGACGGTGGTCATTGGTGAATCCCTTTCACGAGCTTCAAGCGACGCGGACACCGAGCGCGGTGACCACAACGAGGGACAGGCCGAGGGCCATTTGACGCATCCCGAGCACCTTCACCGCCGGCGGCGCCCGCCGCACCCACCACAGCTGGAGGCCGGCGAGTGCGGCCACACCCAGCGCACCCAGCAGCACGGCCCGGTCGAGCACCGCTGCGGTCGTGGCGAGACCCACCGCCACCAGCTGAGCCAGGTCACTGCTGCGCGTCTCGAGCATCCCACGCCTGGCCTGCACGATCTGCGACCGTACGAACGGAATCGCACCGAGCGACCGAGCGGCCAGCACCAGCCAGCAGCCGATGGCCAGCGTGGCGGCGCCACCGTCGGCGATGATGATCGCCGCTGCCGAGGCGCCGATGCCGACGGCACCACACAGCTCGGGCAGCAGCCGGCGCCCGCGGCTGCGAATGTCGAACGACCACTCCACCGCCACCAGTGGCAGTGCCACCAACGCCGGCAGCCACCACTGCCACCCGGCTGACCATGTGGCGGCAGCGACCAATGCAGCGATGAGCAGCAACTCGGCGCCGGCGACGAGGAACGCGAGGCGCGACCGCGCCAGCCACCGATCGCGTCGCTTGTCGACTGCCACCAGCTTCGCCGGTGTACGCGCGAGGAACGCGAGAAAGGCAGCGGCGCCGATCGACGCACCAGCCCACGACGGCGCCACCAGCAGCCCGAGCAGCACCGGCTCCAGCGTGAGCCCCCAGCCACCATGCTCGGCGGGCATCGCCACCGCGCGCCACGCCGACCGTTCCGTCGGCGCACGCAGCTCGGTGCTCACATTCATCTCCGTACCGCGAACGCGGACCGAGGAGAAGCTGCTGCTCGCACGGTCTCAGGCTGGCGTTCGACCAGCGCGACCAACAGGGCCGAACGTCCCGAGCGCAGCGTGCCACACGGGTGGGTCACTCCTTCGTGAAGACTCCGTGGACGGTGGCCACCCGCCGTTCCGCAAGGTTGCGCCGCCCTGCAACGGTCATCGCGGCCAGCCGAGCCTCGCCCATGATGATCCGCTGCACAGAGTGTGCCGGGGGCGGCGAAGCGGTCGACGATAGGGACGTGGTCTCGGTGACGATCTCCCACGCCCGTTCCAGAAAGCCGAACCCACCGATCAGCGAGCGCATCTCCTCCGGGGTGCGCAGGAAGCTCGACGACTCGTCATCAGCCCACATGATCGGGAAGTGAAGTGGTGTCACTTCACCTGCCATCGGCTCTTGAAACGCAAGCGTGCCGCCCCGGCGCAGCACCCGCGCAAAGCCCCGGTACAACGTCTCCTTGTCGGCGATGTTCATGCCGCTGTTCTGTGTCCACACCACGTCGAACGACCCGTCGTCGAACGGGAGGTCGAGCGCGTCGCCCACCAGATGCTGCACTCGGTCGGCCAGGCCCACCTTCCCGGTGAGCAACTGCGCCACCTCCACGTACGACGGTGTGAGGTCGAGGGCCGTGACAACGCAGCCGAAGCGCGCCGCCAACATGCGTGCGGGGCCTCCCAGACCGCCGCCCACATCGAGCACCCGCGCTGGGCTCGCGAGCGAGGCACCATCCGCCAGGCCGGCCAGCTCGGCGAGCCGGAGGGTGACCGCCTTCCCACCTCCGTGGAACTGGTCGGTGACGGCCAATTGGTCGACATCGAGGCGGTCGAGATCGAGACCTGCAGCGACCAGTGCGTCGAGCACGGTCTGCACCAGGTCGGCGCGCTCCCAGTACGACTCGCTGCTCTCGGCCATCCGGCGAGCGTAGTTGCCGGCAGCTGAGGCCACCAGCGCTCTGGCTGTGCTAGCGAGGGATGATGGTGCCCATGTTCATGATGCCGTTGGGGTCGAACGCGTGCTTCAACGTTTCCAGCATGGGGTACGACGTGCCGTACTCGTCCTTCACCCACGGGGCCCGCGCCTTGCCGATGCCGTGGTGGTGCACGATCGAGCCACCGAGCCGCAGGGTCTCCTCGCAGATGATGCCGATGATGGGTAGGTAGTACTTGTCGTTCTCCTCCACCGGCTCGCAGTCGACGAGGTCGTAGAAGTAGTTGAAGTACATGTTGGTGCCGTTGATGTAGCTGTGCGACGAGTGACCGCCGAGCAGCGTGATGCCCTTCATCTCGGCGCGGATGCGAGGCAGCACCGCCTCGTAGATGTCGTTGATCGTGCTCCAGTCGGCCGAGATCTCGGTGGTGCGGTTCACGTTGCGCGTGGTGCGAATGCGTTCGTCTTCGCGGGTCACCTTGTCGGGGCCCCACACCAGGTCGTCGAACCACTCGGCGATCAGCTGGGGGGCAACGGGCGCGCACCCGGGGTGCCGGGCCACGATCTCGGTGATGCCCTCGGCGGTCGCCTTGCTGATGCCGGCGTTGCCTTCGGCCATGAACAGCACGATGCAATCGTCGGGTGCGGCGAAGTGCGAGAAGTGCAGTTGGCCGTCCTCCGGGTCGTACAGGCGAGCGACGCTGGGCTTGTAGCCGGCCACCATCACCTCGCGCAGCACCTCGAAGCCCTCCTTCATGCTCTTCAGCGTCCAGCCGAGGAAGATGTTGTTCTCCGGCATGTACGGGAACAGCTTCACGGTGACTTCCGTGATGAAGCACAGCGCGCCCTCGTTCCCGATGACGATGTGGCGGATGTCGGGGCCGGCAGCTCGCCGTGGCACGTTCTTGATGCGCGACACCTGACCGCCGGGGAACACCACTTCACACCCGACCACCATGTCCTCGATGCCGCAGTAGAGCGTGGAGAACTGACCGATGCTGCGAGTGGCGACGAGGCCGCCCATGCTGGCGATGGGCTTCGACTGCGGCGAGTGCCCGGTGGTGAGCCCCATCTCGCGCACCGCGTCTTCCAGCAACTGCAGCGGCACGCCGCATTGCACCGTCGCCTGCATGTTGTACGGGTCGATCTTGACGATGCGGTTCATCAGCCCACCGTCGACCACGATCGAGTTCTCCACCGGTGTCTCCAGCCCGCCTTCGGTGGCCGTGCCGCCCGTGCGTGCGACCACGTTCACACCGTGCGCATCGGCGAACGCCAGCACCTTCGCGACCTCTTCGGTGCTGCGCACCATCGCCACCGCCGCCGGCGCGGGCATGGTGTACACACCGAAGATGTTCTGCAGCTTGCGGAAGTTGTCGATGCTGCGCTCGCGGAGCAACTGCGCATCCGTGAGCACTTGCTCGTCGCCGAGGATCTGCTGCAACTGTTCGACGATGGCTTCACGGGTGAGGGACATGGTGGCGTTCCTTTTCGAGGCGAGTCTGGCTCAGTGGAAGATGGGGTAGGCGCGCTCGAAGAGCGCATCGGTGTGGTCGCGGATGTCGTGGTACACGGTCTCGGCCATGCGCTCGTACACGGCGCCATTGGCCGGGCCGGGGGTGAACGACTCGCGCCCTTTCGCCATCGCTGCCGCCGCCGATTCGATGTCGGGGTGCACGCCGGTGGCTGCCGCTGCACAGATGGCAGCGCCGAGGCTGGCACCGCCGCCATCCACGCTGCGCGAGGCAGGAATGCCGAACACGTCGGCGAAGATGCCCATGAACAGCGAGCTGTGTGAGCCGCCCCCGGAGACGACGATCTCCGCCAGGGTGATGCCCAGTTCGTCGCACATCGCATCCACATGGTGCTTCATCGTCAGCGCGATCGCTTCCAGGATCGAGCGGTACACATGGCCGCGCGTGTGCCGCGCGTCGAAGCCCAGCATCATCCCTTTGCGAAAGGGCTTGTCGGTGGTGGCCAGCCAGTCGAGCACGGTCATCAGCCCGTCGCTGCCGGCCGGCACCTGCGCAGCCTCGCGTTCGATGTACTCCTCGCGAGTGAGCCCCAGCGACACCGCTCGCTCGGCCACTTCGTCGCCGAGCAGGTCGAGGAACCAGGTGAGCGTCCACATCCCGCGGCGCACGCCGTTGCTCTCGTAGAGGTACCGGTTGGGAATGCTGGCGAAGTTGGTCCAGAAGTGAGCGGGGGCCTTGTGGTTCTCGTGTCCGTGCACCATCGCCGCGATGTAGGTGCCCAGCGACACGAGTGCGGTGGTCTCGCCCAACGACCCCGACCCGAGCATCTCGACTGCCTTGTCGTTGGCCGTCGCGACCACGGGGGTACCCGCCGGAATGCCGGTGGCCGCTGCGGCCGCGGCGGTGACCGGCCCGATGACATCGCCCGGCAGCTGCAGCTCGAGCAGCATGTCGCGTGTCACGCCGAACTGCTCGTAGTGCGCAGGGTCGTCGCTCCACTGCCAGGTGTCGGTGTCGATCGGCCACTGCACCGCGATGTTGTTCGCGGCCGTGTCCTTGAACTGGCCCGTGAACCGGTGCGCCAGGTACCCCGACGAGGTGGTGGCGTACGCGACCGAGGGGTCGTCGGGCAGGTAGGGCTGGTAGGCGCGGTCGTCCATCCAGCTGATCACCGGCTCGGCCAGCGACCCGTCGGCCTTCAGGAACGCCTTGCAGCAACGGATGGGGCACAGGCCGACGCCCACGATCTCGCGCACGTCGCCGGCGAACGCCTTCATCGCCTGCCGGCTGGCATCGGCGATCGCGACCCACAGGTCGTCGTCGGGGTGGAATGCAACGCCATGGCGGGGCCGGCTCATCGGCCGCAGTGCGTGCTGGCCGCGAGCCACTGCATTGCCGGCTGCGTCGTAGACGACGACCTTCGCGCTCTGCGTGCCGCAGTCGACGCCGATGAGGTACGGACCGTTCATCGCACTGATCGCCCTAGCGGACGAGGTACCCGCCGTCGACAGCGAGGATGTGTCCGTTGACGTAGTCGGATGCCCGGCTGGCCAGGAAGACCACCGTGCCCATCAGGTCGGCCGGGTCGCCCCAGCGGGCTGCGGGGATGTGGTCGAGCACGCGCTGGTTGGTCTGCGGGTTGCTGCGGGTGTTGGTGGTGATGGCCGTGGCGTAGTAGCCGGGGGCGATGCCGTTGACCTGGATGTTGTGCTCGGCCAGCTCGTCGCAGTAGGCCTTGGTGAGGCCGGCGATGCCGTGCTTGGTGGCCGCGTAGGCGGGCGACAGGCGGCCGCCCAGGAAGCTGAACATCGAGCAGATGTTGATGATCTTGCCGCTGCGCTGGGGCACCATGTGCTGCGCGACCTCGTAGCTCATCTCGAAGGCCGCCGTCAGGTTCACCTGCACCGTCGCGTCCCACTTGTCGCGACCGAACTCGAGCACCTCACCGAGCGGGCAGATGCCGGCGCTGTTGATGAGGATGTCGACCGAGCCCAGCCGCTCGATGCACTCGTCGACCACCCGCTTCGGGGTACCGGAGCCGGTGATGTCGGCCTGCATGAACTCGTACCGCGCACCGGTCGCGCGCACCATGGCGGCGGTTGCGCCGTCGTCGTCGGCCAAGCTGGGCACGAACACGTTGGCACCGCCGGTGGCCAGAGCCATGGTGAAGGCCTGCCCGAGGCCGGTGTTGCCGCCGGTGACGATGGCGTTCTTGCCACGCAGACCGAAGAGATCCATGGCGAAGTCTGTGATGTCCACTCCCTGTCCCCTTCATCGGCAGCGCCTGAGGATGATAGTGCGATCGCCAGGCTTGACGGAACACTCGTACCGGAAAAGGGCGCCACCCTCAGGCTCAACGGTGGGCGTGCTCGGGTCGTTGGGCGGGCTCAGCCGTGAGCACGCTGCCACGCAGCCAGCCAGGCCGCGGCGGGCGAGGGCGCTTCCACCACGAACGACCGGTTGTCGATGTGCTCCAGCTCCACCACCCACCGTTCATCGATCGCCACCATGCGGCCGGTCGCGTCGCGGCGATGGTTCTCGTGGTAGGTCAACCAGGTACGCCAACCGGCTGCTTCCAGCGCACGCCGACGGCTGTTGCGCACTCGACGAACGCGCCGGCGAGCCGTGCCCGGCCGTGCGTGTGCTGACGCCGCGGTTCGGCTGCCCGGTCCGTGGTGTTGCAGCGCAAGGGTCTCCATGCACTCATCGTGCACCACGGCCCCTGTGGATCGTCAGTGCCAACTACCTGTGGGCACCCTGGGGACAACCTCGCAGTCACTGTCGCGCGTGTGACCAGTTGCACCCGAGCCGAGTGACCGTTGGGGGCCGATCGCTGGCAGGCTGTCGAACGTGCAAGAGCGCGACCTGGTGATCATCGGCGGCGGGCCCGGCGGCGCAGCTGCTGCGATGGTCGCCGCTCGTGCCGGCCTGAAGGTGATCGTCTTCGAGAAGGGGCCGCACGGCCGCGACAAGGTGTGCGGCGACGGTTTGACGCCGCGCGCCGTGGGCGCGCTGCACGAGCTGGGCATCGATCTGGCAGGTGCGCATCGCATCGATGGTCTGCGGATGATCGCCGGCAAGAAGACCCGCGAGCTCGCGTGGCCCACCACCGCCCGCTTTCCCAACCATGGGGCGGTGTGGCCGCGCCGCCTGCTCGACGGGCACCTCATCGACGCTGCCATCGCTGCCGGGGCCGAAGTGCGCTTCGAGACCGAAGCCCTGCCAGTGCTCGACGACGACCGAGTGGTCGGCGCCGACGCCGGCGGCGAGCGCTTCATCGCACCGCTCACGATCCTGGCCGCCGGCGCGCAGGGCATGGCCGCCAAGATCGTCGGGGCCGAGCGCGACCCCGACGAGCCGTTCGGGCTCGCAATCCGCGCCTACGCGCCAACCCCGCGCCACGCCGAGCGCCACCTCGAGGCCTGCCTCAGCCTGCGCGACCAGCACGGCACCCCCGTACCGGGGTATGGCTGGATGTTCCCAGCCGGTGACGGCACGGTCAACATCGGCGTCGGTGCGCTCAGCACGATGAAGGGGTTCAAGCAGCTGAACCTCAACCGGCTGCTCGATCAGTACGCGGCCATCGTGCGCGAGCCGTGGTCGCTGGGCGGCTACATCGACAGGCCGCGAGCGTGGCGCCTGCCGATGAGCAGCAGCAAGCGCAGCGGGCCCGGGTGGGTGGCCATCGGCGATGCCGCCGGCTTCGTGAACCCGATGAACGGCGAAGGCATCGACTACGCGCTCGAGAGCGGCATGCTCGCCGTCGAGCAGTACCTCGTCGATGTGCCCAACGCACCGGCCAACTACGACCGCGTCGTGGGTGAGCGTTTCGATGCGTTCCTGCGCACGGGCCGCCGGTTCAGCTTCATCATCGGTCACCCGTGGCTGCTGAAGCCCGGCCTGCGCCTCGCTGTCGGCACGCAGACCACCGCCGACATCACTCTGGCAGTGATGGGCAACCTCATCGACAGCGCAACGCCGGGCGCGGCGGGCCGAGTGATGCGCGTGGCCGATACCACGCTGCGTTGGGCCGACCCGCTGCTGCGCCGCACTCGCGCCACCAGCTGACCCGCGCGGTTCGTGGCCGCGCGTGTGCGCTGCGCTACCATCGGCTCGGAGAAGTACCGATGAGACAATTGCTCGCCCCAATCACCCCCGTCGCCCCAGGCGCGGTGATTGCGGCCAGCGATGTCGGCGTGGGGAGGCGGGGGCCATGATTGCGAGCGATCGCACACGGGAGTTCGAGGACCAGGGGTACGTGCTGCAGCGCGGGTTCCTGTCGGCCGACGAGATCGAGGCGTTGCGAGAGGCGCTGCGCGAGGCACAACAGGTCGCCGCGGAGAGCGACGTCCTCGACCGCAAGGGAATGACGTTCAAGCACAACCTCTGGAAGGCCAGCCCGAAGCTGCGCGAGTTCATCACCTCGCCGAAGGTGGTGGGCTTCCTCTGCGACATCGTCGGGCCCGACTTGTGGGTGCGCTGGGACCAGACCATCGAGAAGCAGCCGGGCGGCGCCGCGTTCCCGTGGCACCAGGACAACGGCTACAACGGCTTGCTCGACATGCACTTCCAGCTCTGGATCGCACTCACGCCGATGACCATCGACAACGGCGGCCTGTGGCTGCAGCCCGGTAGCCACAAGCTGGGCAAGGTCACGCACGAGTCCATCGGCTCGCACGTCTACAACCCGGGCGACGAGAGCAAGGAGGTGCTGGTGCCGGCCGAGCCCGGTGATGCGCTGCTGTTCTCCTCGTTCATGCTGCACAAGACGAACCAGAACGTCACCGAGGACCAGACACGGATGGCCTACGTCATCGAGTACATGCGCCTCGGCGACGTCGATCCGTTCATCGAAGCGCCGTACCTCATCGCTGCGCGCGGCGGCGAACCTGCTGCCGCGCTGGTGCCACGGCAGCCCGGCAGCCGCTCGTTGCGCAATCAACGCAAGTACCTCGTGCCGCGTGTGCATCGCAGCTTGTCCCACTTGCGGCACCGGCTGCCGGCGAAGCTCGGCGGCAAGTCCGGCTCCTGAGGTACCGGTCAGCCTGAGCTGCGGCCGCTCCCGAGGCGGGTGGCCACCGTGCGCAGCACTCGCGAGATCGCCGACTCCTCGTAGTGCTCTGCGCCGCGGGGCAGCGTCACGCGCACTGCAGCGACGCCCGGCTCGGCGGGCGCCACCACTGCGCCGTAGGCACGCAGGCCATCGAGCAGCACCTGGTTCTCCCACAGCACGCTGGCGGTGAAGGTGGTGATGCCGCGAGCGAGCGCCGCCTCCACCAACGACATGAGCAGGACGGTGCCGATGCCGCGGTTGCAGTGCGACTCGAGCACCGTCACCGCTGCTTCGGCGGTGGTGGGGTCGTGGGGGTCGCGTGCGAACCGAGCCACTGCGACGCCCGGCTGCGCGGGTTCGTCGATTGCCTGCGCCCCGAGGGCGAAGCGGTGGTACCCGTCGACATCGACGAGGTAGTCGAGCAGGTGCCCCGACAGGTGCTCGGGAGGGTTGAAGAACCGCAGGCGCCGTGATGCCGCGGACAGCTCCTCGTAGCGCTCGGCCAGCTCGAGCCGATCGCTCGCGCGCAGCGCCCTGACCAGGATGTGGCCACCGTCGGCGAGGAGGTGCACGCGTTCCAGGTCGTCGAACCGGTGCTCCCCCGGTTCGTTGCGCGCGGCGTCAGCGGTTGATCTGTTCATCATGTCACCCCGCGTAGATGTGTTCGATCTGTGGGGCGTATGCCTGCTCGACCACTGCGCGGCGAACCTTCAGCGTTGCGGTCAGCTCGCCGGAGTCGATGGTGAGATCGCGACCGAGCACGACGAACTTGCGAATCGACTCGGCTCGCGACACCGACAGGTTCGCTTCGTCGACGGCGCTCTGGATCGCGGCGTCGAGTTGCTCGGAGAGCAGCACCTCACCGATCGGCCGGTCGCCCAGGCCGTTCCTCGCTGCCCAATCCGAAATGGCCAGCGGGTCGATGGTGATGAGCGCAGCGATGAACGGCCGGGCATCGCCCACCACCACCGCTTGGCTGATGAGGTCGTGCGCACGAAGGCGATCCTCCAGCGGCGCCGGCGCCACGTTCTTTCCCGCGGCCGTCACGATCAGCTCCTTCTTGCGGCCGGTGATGCGCAGGAAGCCGTCGTCGTCGAGCTCACCGATGTCGCCGGTTCGGAACCAGCCGTCGGCGTCGAACACCTCGGCAGTGGCGTGCTCGTTGCGCCAGTAGCCGCGGAACACCTGCGGCCCTTTGGCCAGGATCTCGCCATCGCCCGCGATCATGATCGACGTGCCTGCCAGCGGCCGGCCGACGGTGCCCGGTTTCCATGCCCCTGGCCTGGCCAGTGTGAGCGCCGGGCTGGTCTCGGTGAGGCCGTAGCCCTCGTAGATGGTGATGCCGACCCCTGCGAAGAAGTGAGTGAGCCGCTCGCCCAGCGGGCCGCCGCCGCTGAAGCACAGCCGCAGTCGACCACCGAACGCGTGGCGCACCTTGCGATACACGAGGCGGTCGAACAGCAGGTGCTCGGCGGCGGTCCACGGCCAGACGCGGCCGTTCGTGCGCTCGCGCGACCAACGGATCGCGACCGCGACCGCATGGTCGAAGATCGGACCCTTGCGTTCGTGATGGGCGGTGTTGCTGGCGGCGTTGTACACCTTCTCGAAGATCCGCGGCACGGCCGCCATCGTCGTCGGGCGGAACAGCTGCAGTTCCTTCGCCAGGTGGGCGATGTCGGTGGCGAAGCCGATGGTGATGCCCGTCTGGATGTCGAACAGCGCATTGCCCTTGGTGAGCGCGTGCGCCAATGGCAGGAACAGCAGCCCGGTGTCGTCGGCACGCACCTCGGAGCCGAGCGCCTCGAACGATTGCGCCGCGTTGTAGCGCAGGTTGCCATGCGTGAGCATGCAACCCTTCGGGCGCCCGGTGGTACCGGAGGTGTAGATGATGGTGGCCAGCGAGTCGATGCCGAGCGCGGCGATGCGCTCGTCGATGACCGCGTCGGGCACGTTCTCGCCCAACTGCTGCAGCTCGGCGAGTGCGCCGTCGTCGATGGTGAGCACCTTGCTGCACGCGGGCAGTTCGGCGCGCGCAGGCGCAAAGGCGGCGAGCATCGCCGGCGTTTCGACCACGAACAGCAACGCCTCGCTGTCGCCGACGATCCACTGAACCTGCTCCGCCGACGACGTGTCGTAGATGGGCACGGTCACCCCACCCGCAGCCAAGATGGCGAAGTCGAGGATCATCCACTCGAGCCGGGTGTGCGACATCAGTGCCACTCGGTCGCCCGGGGCGACTCCGCAAGCCACGAAGCCCTTGGCCACGCGCCACACCGTGTCGACCACTTCCTTCACCGTGACATCGACGAAGTGGTCGCCGTCGCGGCTGGCGGCCAGCACGGCGCCGGGCTCGGCCGTACACCGGTCGAGCAGCGGCTTCAGCAAGTGCTCATCCTGTGCGAGCGGTGTCAGCGATGGTCCAGATGCGGTCTTCACGAAGTAGACCTCCCTCGCGCTCACCCTCCTCCGTGCACACGCACAACGCAAGTGCCCAACGGCGGCAGTGTGCCGATGCGCGAGTTGGGCGAGCGGTCCTGCACGACGAACGCATCGAATGCCGGGCCCGCGTGGGCGACACTTCCTCATCGACAGGCGCCGATGGGGATGGGGCATTGTCAGCCCCACCCCCATCAGTCCTGCGCGTTCAGCGCCGTTGGTGCGAGCGGCCTTTCGGCGGCCCCGCCGCCGGAAGCTCAGGTGCGGAGGTGCCGCTTGTGGCCTTCGGTGTCTTCCTCGCCCGACTCTTCGATGCGGACATGCTTCTTGTGTCCTTCGGTGTCTTCTTCGCCCGACTCTTCGATGCGGAAGTGCTTCTTGTGTCCTTCGGTGTCTTCCCCGCCCGACTCTTCGACTCGGAAGTGCCTCTTGTGACCTTCGGTGTCCTCGCCGGCCACGGTGTCGTCGGTCGGGATGTCCTGTTCCTCGCTCATGGTGTCTCCTTGGGTGAAGCCTCGAGTCGAGGCGTCCGGTGCAGCGAGTGTGTCATTATCCGACAGGGTGCTCTGTCGGCGCCGGCACAGATCGAACGCGCGCCAGCCGACACTGCGCAGTCGGCCGTTCATGGCGGTGCCGGCTCAGCGAGGGCGTGTGCCGCTCGCGACGAACATGGTGAAGGCGTAGACGCCGGTGCCGTCGAGCAACGCTGCCTCGATCGCGTCGCTGAACGCCTGCATCTCAGCACTCTCGACGATGCCAGCGGTCACCAGCCGCTTGATCATCCCGCCGATCGCAGTCTGCAATCCGGGCACGGCCGCCACCAGGAACGGCCGGCTCTCGACGCCGACGAACCCGCCGGCATGCATCGCCTCATGCAGCTTGCGTCCGGCCCACGGTTCGGCCCACGGGCCGCTCTCGAAGATGCTCCTCAGCCGCTTCACCAGGTCGGGGTCGCCGGGATGGATCATCAACGATCCCCAGTCGGTGTCGGCGATCACCACTCTCCCTCCGGGCTTCACGATGCGGTAGGCCTCGGCGAGGAAGCCGGCGAGATCGCCGGTGTGCTGAACTACTCGCTCGATTCGCACCGCGTCGAACGTCTCCGACTCGAGACCCGTGGCCCGCCCGTCCACGGCGAGCAGTTCGACAGCGACTCCGGCGGCGCCCGCTCGCGCCTGCGCCTCGGCGAGCATCATCGAGCTCGGATCGATGCCGACCGCCCGGCCGGAGGCGCCGACCACCTCGGCGAGCCGTGTCAACTCTGAACCGGTTCCGCACCCCACATCGCAGAAAGAGTCGCCAGGCGCCAACTGCATCTGCGCTGCAGCATGCGAGCGGAGGCTCTGCATCTCCGGCAGCTCGCCCCAGTAGTCGAGCGCTCTCACGACGTAGGCCGAGTTGGTGGCAAGGCGGTCCAGGTCCATGTAGGCAGTCACCGTCAATCGATCGACGCACACCACTCGAGCAAGGGCGACCGGAAGGTCGAAACCTTTGAGCACGACCGGTTCGAGCGGTTCGAAGGTGACATCGGCCGAGCCGGCCAGGGTCTGCACGATGCCGGTGACGAGCGACTCTCCCGGCTGGGCCAGCGCACACAGCCGCGCGGCCTCCACGACCGGCGTGCCGAACCAGTCGTCGCCCTCACTCGTCGCCTCGCCGATCGAGCCGCCCACGCGCACCGATACCGGGCCCCCGCCGAGCCGCTGTGCATCGACGGTGAGCTGCATGGCAGCGGCACACTCGACCATGTCGATGACGCTGCCGAACACTGCCATCAGGCCGTCGCCGGTGTTCTTCACCTCCGTGCCACCA
>JACDJB010000563.1_pt1 | contig 37325 bp, 39 predicted proteins | sample 7454121 | NCBI WGS metagenome assembly JACDJB01 (sample SAMN14253290, study PRJNA609438) | sludge metagenome | isolation source: sludge after 25d culture with pyrite | collected 2018-12-20
GATAGAAGCGATCATATCGGCGTGTTCGTCAAGAACTGCGATGTTGGCATCAATCTGATCGAAGGCGACTTCTAACATCTCGTAGTTGTCGGAAACGTCACTTCTCAGCGAGGATAGCTCATTACCGAGAATTCCGATCTCTGCCTTCAGTCTCTCTTCTGTGAGTCCAAGTTTCTTGTAAAGGAAATTCATTTTTGCTGTCAGCTGATCAGGAGTCACATAGTTCAACTCTGCAATCCGCTTATTCGCAGCCATCACAGCATTGCTAAGCATCTTAGCTGTTACTTCGAGATCCGTTACTCTTGCCTTAATCGGATCGACATCGCTCGCCATTGCTTTCGTTGAGAGATCAGCTTTAATTTCAGCAAGCTTTCCGTCCAAGTCGTCAAGTCTTGCAATGTTCAAGTCAACCTGATCGAAAGCAACTTCTAGCATTTCTTCCGCGTCAAAGATAGCCGACTCCAGTTTAACTATCTCTGAGTCGTAGTACTTGACTTCGGGCATCTTGGCAATGCTGTCCTGAATCATGAGGATCCGCGTGTACATTACTGAAAGCTTGTCATTTAACTCCTCATTGGTCACGAAAGGCTCGAGATCAGGCATTTCGCCCGTCAGTCTCGCTTCCAAATCGGCAAGATCAGCCTTCGTAGCCATCCCTCTCCTTAGTGCAAATAGGTCAGAAGTCAAGCTATTGATAACATTTTCGGAAACATCGACCCTTGAGGCAAGCGCAGCGAAATCAGCTTCTTGAGCAGTTTCATTCTTCTTCATGTTGGCAATCGCCTGTCCGAGGAGTTTAACCGTTACTTCAAGGTCGGTGGCCCTATTCTTTAGAGCCTCAATGTCCGAGGGAACGCCTGTCAACGCTTTCAGCTTCTCATTAATGAGTTCAATACCCTCATTTGCGCTTACTGCTTCCTCAGAGAGTCTGTCGATCTCATCATAGAGAAATGCAACTGTGTCGTCAAAAGTCTTAAGCGACACGAAATCCCCTGTTACTGAACTCTGTTTCAGAGATGCGACAGTTGCTTCAAGAGCCCTCAGTTCCGCCGTTAAGTCAACCAAATTCTTCTTGTTGTCAGAGATCTCCAGGGAGAGTCCCGCAACTTTCTTAGTGAGGGAAAATACCACTTCCTGAAGTTTAGCATCCCCGGCATCAGAATAATCCATGAACCTGGCAAGAGTCATGGCAAGCTGGTAACGCGTAGCAAATTCAGTACCTCTGAATGTGCCATCAGGGAAACCAATGAACAATCCACCGGATGTCGTCTTAATAACGCTATCGTAGGCCCAGTGATTCTCTGACAAATCGCTGTACTCTACACCCAGAGTTAGGGCTGCAAAAGCAACAACGACAAGTGCCAGTATAGAAAGCTTCTTCATGGATCCTACCCCCTTTCAAAATGTTGTCATTTTCTACAGCAAACTACGTATTAATTATACAGTAAAAATGCGTCTATATTCAAGAGTATTCAGCACTTAACAAGGCGATAGAAACGCTTCTTTCCGATTCTAAGAACATCACCATCGGAAATCTCAAGAACTGAATGGATATCTTCTAGTACTTGATCATTTATTCTCACTCCACCCTGATCTATCAATCTTCTTGCTTCGCTTCTTGATTGAATCTTAGCACGAGAAACGAGAAGATCGACAATTGAAATACTGTCTTCCACAAGTTTTATTTCCGGCATCTCCTCAGGAAGCTCCTTATTTCGGAAAATGTTTATAAACTCCTCTTTTGAGCTTTCGGCAGTCTCTCTATCAAAGAACTGAGAAGTGATCTCCACAGCCAATTCTAGTTTCAGATCTCTTGGATTCACTGTTTTATCTTGGAGTTTCTTATCTATCTCCTCAAGCTCCCGATCGCTTTTATCGGTTAACAGTCTGAAATACTTTGACATCAGCGAGTCTGGAATTGACATAACCTTGCCAAACATGTTCCTCGGAGAATCATCAAAAGCTATGTAATTGTCGTAGCTCTTCGACATCTTCAGCTTTCCATCTGTCCCTTCGATCAAAGGAACGGTGAGAATTGCCTGAGCCTCAAGTCCGTACTCTTCCTGTATCTTTCTGCCAACAACAAGGTTGAAAAATTGATCATCACCGCCGATCTCTACATCGGCTTTAACAACGACAGAATCGTAAGCTTGCGCAAGAGGATAGAGAAATTCCGAGACAGCAATTGGTTCGTTATCAGCGTATCTCCTGGCGAAATCATGCCTTTCCATCATTCTGGCCACAGTATACTTTGCAGAAAGACGAATCACATCCTCAAAACTCATTGGGTCAAGCCATTCCGAGTTGAACCTAATCTCGGTGCGATCTCTGTCCAAAATCCTGAACGCCTGCTTGCTGTAGGATTCAGCGTTCAGTCTCGCTTCTTCCCTTGAAAGCATGGGTCTGGTCTTTGATCTCCCCGAAGGATCGCCGATCCTCGCAGTGAAGTCTCCGATGATCAACACCACTTGATGCCCGAAATCCTGAAAGAGACGAAGCTTCCTCAGGACCACCGCATGACCAAGATGTAAGTCCGGTCTAGATGGATCAACTCCCAGTTTAACCCTCAACGACCGCTTATTCTTAAGTTTTCCAAGAAGCTCTTCTTCAGAAATTAGTGAAACATGATTCTTCGAAAGCTCCTTAAACTGTTCTTCAGGGTTCAACAACTCTACCACCTAAGCGCCAAATGCTCTGGAAACCACAAATGCAATCAAAATACTGTTTGCCATAAATCCTATGGCAAGGCCAAGTGTTATCTTTCCCATGGTATCCAGACCTTTCTTTCTTCCAAACATAGTGTGGGAAGCACCACCTCCGAAAGCTCCACCGAGCTCTGCAGACTTAGACATCTGCAGCATCACAGCAATTCCAAGTCCTACACTTATTGCAATGTGCAGGGAAATAAGTGCATAAGCAAGAACAACCATCAAGAAAACCTCCTGTATCTTCTATCGCTCTTCTGGTATTATACAATATGTGCGAGTTTGTAGCAAATGAGAGCAGAAAGCGGTTGGTGATTTTTTTTGAAGGACAAAACTGTCTTAATCTATCTTCCAATAAAGCCAGAAATGGCAAAGGCGAACAATCTTCCGGTGAAGCTTCCCGTCCTTGCAGAAGATCTGGAGAAAATCGCAGACAGGGACAGGATAGAACTAGACATAATAATCAGGGGACTTGAAGCCCAATGTAAGATCGAACGAGATGACTACTACGAGTCCTATCTGCTCTACTACTACTTCGAGGCCTTCAAAAGAGCTTTGAACTCTGGGGCTATCGGGGAATCAACGGAGTATTTAGATAAGGCAGGCAAGATAAAGAAGGATTACAGATATCACTTCTATCGAGGATTGATGTTTAGGGAAGAGGCAAGAACTGAACTTGCCGAAATCGAACTGAGAAGGTCTATTGAGATGAACGATGAATTCTACATCGGTTACTTTGAACTCGGAAGGCTGCTCCAGTCTCAAGAGGAATTTGATGATGCAATTGTTTCCTACCTGAAATCAATAGAAGAGTCTGGAGGGCAGTTTGCCCTTCCTTTTGTCGCAGTAATTGATTGCTTTATCTCTAAGGGAGAGTACAATGAGGCGTTGGAGATAGCCGGAAAGATAGGAAAGGGATTCCCCCTTTATTCGGATATCCTGCTGAGAAAGGGTGTTATCCTAAACGAAGTTCAAAAGTTTGCCTTGGCAGAAGAGACGTTCACTGAAAGCATCGGTAGTAATGAAGACTGGAGGAGCTTCTACAATCGCTCCTTTTCGAAGGCTAGACAGGGCAAGCTATATGAAGCCTACGAAGACCTAAAGACAGCCTATGCCATAAGCGGGAACCCTGATGTCCTATACGAACTCGCGATCAATGAGAAGAATATGGGAATGCTCGAGGACTCTCTTTCGCATTGCCGAAGTTACTATAACAACACCGCCGATCAAAATGCTCTGATGTTTGAATCACGTGTGCTTGACATGATGGGCGAGTACGACGTTGCACTCGAGTTGCTCGATGATACTTACCTCGAGCTCAAGACGCTTCTGCTCCTTCATAAGTATTTGTCAGAGGGAGTTATTGAGAGAGAGCTTGTCTTCGAAAACACACTGAATGAGTCTTATTACAGGTACTTGAGAGGACGGTTTCTCAGCAAAGACTTTTCGACTTGTAACTTGATCGAATCGGGAAAGATTAACGTTGAATCTCTTAATGGGTTGCTCTCTGAACTTGACAATGCCGAAGTAACCAAAAGGATCTCTGCGTTCTCTGAAGGAGCTATCCCAAAGGAAATCAGGGAGATTACTTTGGCTGAAATGGGTTTCTTCACAGAACTTATCTCTCAACTGGAAGCTTATCCTTCTCAGCAAGAATATCTTTCATACCTTATGGCCTTCCTTATATCTGGAAGTGGCAAGACTACCGGGATATTCAGGACGTTATTGTACGTTCAGAGATGGGTACTCTCGGGCTTGCCCTTCAGAACCGACTCCTTTATAGATGAGTACCTTGAAGAGCTAAAGGATTTGAGCTTCGATTTTGCGCTTAGGATCGCGAAGCTTTCTGAGTATGGCGGAACCGACGTTGATACACTTGAAGAAGAAGCGAACGAGAACCCCGAAGAAGTAACCCTGGCAATTCTCTGTGCGTTAGAGAAGGGCACGGTCAGTGAGATTAAGACTAACAATGATTCGCTAGGTAAGTACATAATGAGGCTTTCTCGATCAGGAGGAGAACAGTGAATAATATTGACGAGTTATTAGAGAGGCTTTTTGAAGCACTTGAAAGCGACACTAGTGATAGAACAGATGAAGAAAAGGTTAAGCAAGCGCTGAAGACTGAATTCAGTGAAAATGAGCGAGAGACGCTTATGGGCGTATTAGATTCTCTCTTTGGCGAAGTTACGAAAATGGCAGAAAACCCGAAGAATTACTTTTTCAGCAACGAGCAAGAGAAACTGGACAAGTATCTGGCGGAGAGAGACAAAAAAGTTGATTCTACAGACCAATAAGTGTATAATCAAACTGTAGGGTTACTTCAGCGCAGAGTATAGCCGGTGTTATGCACCGGTCTTTTTTTGCTCGTTCAAAGCCAGAGCTTTAGCTACCGTCTTCCAGGGCAGATTCACACATTTGACTCTCATCGGGTGATCCTTCAGTCCCTGAAAGAATAACGCATCACCAATCAGCGATTCGTTAAAGCTCTCCCCTCGCAACATCTTTTCAAAACTCTCAACTATCTCCCGGGCCTCGTCATAAGTCTTGCCTTCGAGAATCTCAGCCATGACTGAAGCCGATGCCTGGCTGATCGCACAGCCCTCGCCCTCAAATCTCACTGCCTGAATCGTGGATTCGCCTTCTTCGAGATGAATGATGATCGAGTCACCGCAAGACGTATTCGATCCTTCTACACTGCATGTAGAGGCCGGCAGAAGTCCTCTGTACATGCTGTTCTTATAGTGATGCATTACGAAGTCGGCATAAAGCTGCTCGAAGTTCACGAGAACCACCTCTCCGCTTTAGTTATTCCCTCAAAAAGCCTTTCGATATCTTCAAGGGTATTATACAGATATAGAGACGCCCTGCATGCCGAAGATACTCCAAGAGCACCCATCTGCAACTGTGCACAGTGATGGCCGCTTCTTACGGCAACGTTCTGGGTTCTACCAAGGAACTCCGCGAGATCATGAGAGTGTATTCTCCTGTGAGAAAACAGCAGTATGGCATGGCTCGATGATGGGCTATGAATAGTTAAGTCAGGTATTTCCGCCAATCTCTCTCTTGCGATATTCGTAAGATAGGAGACGTGATCATTTATCCACTTCATGCCAATCCCTTTGAGATACTTTGTTGCTCCGGCAAGGGAGACCGCGCCCGCTATGTTCTGAGTCCCCCCTTCGAGTTTAGAGACCCCCTCCGAGAAAGAGGAATCTTCAACATCAACACGGTTGACCATTCCTCCTCCAAGAACTAAAGGTGAAAGCTCCTCTATTAGGCTCGATCGACCAACAAGGCAACCGATACCGGTTTCGGCAAGCATCTTGTGCCCGGAAAAGACAAGAAAGTCCGTTTTCGATTCTCTGAAATCGAAACTCTCGTGAGGAATTAGTTGAGCTCCGTCGATGACAATAATCCCACCGAGAGAATGGACAATCTCCGTAATCTCCTCAAAGGGAGTCCTGTAACCTGTAGAATTCATCAAGCCACCGATGGAAAAAACGAAAGGTCCTTCGATATCCCGAAGCGACCTACGTAAATCTTCAACCGATAACTCTGCGCCAACGGCGGGCAGAGCCACAAAGTCTAACCCGTTTCTCCGGGCGTAATACTGCCATGGGAGGAAATTGCTGTGATGTTCGATTATTGGAACTACGAAGGTCCCGTACTCACCTGAGGAGGCAAGCGAAGCAGCCAGAAGACTGAGGCTCTCGGTGGCACCTTTTGTGAAGACTACTTCATCTTGGTCAGCCCCGACAAAATGTGCTATTTCTTGTCTGCTGTACTCATAAAGACTGGTAGCCCTTTCCGCAAGAGGATATACCGCCCTGTGAACGTTAGCGTTCTCGGCTTCGTAGAAACTTTTTACAAGATCTATTATGGACGCGGGTTTATGGGTTGTGGCTGCATTGTCCAGATACACTAGAGACGGATGATTACGGAAGATCGGAAAATCTCTTCTAAGGTCTTTCACCCTGGGTTCAGACTTCTTTTGCGAATTCATTTCTTACCACCTCCGTGAAGGTAGGAAAGATCTTGTCGATCTCTTTGAGTACTGGCTCAAAAGTTCCCTGAACAATGAATCGGATCGCCCGTTCTCTGGAAAACCCTCTTGACATTAGATAGAAGACTCTTTGTTCATCTACAGATCCTACGGTCGCTGCATGAGAAGCTTCTACTTCACTTTCTCCTACAAGCAGCGATGGTATCGTATCTGCTCTAGCTTTTTGAGAGAGCATCAAGACGCTGCTGTGTTCACTTGCCTTTGATCCCTTTGCGCCTTTCCTCATGTCCAATGTCCCTCTGAAGACACTTCTCCCGTTGTCAAGGAGAACACCTGATCCGGAAATCATGCCTTCCGAGTTACGCGAAATTGCTTTCACCACATAATGCATATCGAGAACAGTATCTCCGCGAGCAACGAATAGAGGTTTTACAGATGCTTGCGCACCTTCACCTTCGAGGAGAACCATATGGAAAACCGCCATTGAGGCATTTCCTGTACTCGCCTCAACTACTCTTAGCTTAGCGTTCTTCTCCAGAAAGTACAGGTTGTTCGAAAATCCATAACCTCTTTCAGTCATTCTATTTATGTAAAGGACCTCCACAGTGGAATCCTCCTTGATAAGAAACCTGTTGTTCTGGAGAAGCCAGTTACCTGAAGACGTGCTATCTATGACTAACTTTATGGACGAGCCCTTCCCAGAAACAAATAGGTTGTTCATAATTCTTGAGTCCCTACTAAACGGAATCACATATGGTTTGCTTACTCTCTTTCGAGGCGGGACGGAGATCATTGTACCTTCAGAGAAGCAAATGTCTCCAAGCAAGAGAAGTTTTCTGTCAGAACCTTCAAAATCCAGCCTGTCAAGAAGTTCTACTTCGTCACTGCTAAGAGAGATCATGGGTTTTGCATTTGGATCTGTATACTTCGTGCGATGCCTGAGAGAGATGTCAGGCAAGGTCATTCCAGTTAACTTAAACCGCTTCCATAAAGGAAATGACAGTTTCTTGTATTCGGAATACCTATTGCTAATGAAAGCAGACATCGCAGGCGAAGCCAAATCTGCGGCGAGAAGAAAGTCTCTATCGGCAAAATCCCCAACTGAAACCTCTTCTCTTCTGGGTGGTCTAACCATTTTGTAATTATTGTGAACGAAATCAGTTGTTACTTCCATCGTAGTCACCTCAACCAATACTGCTTTCAATCTCCATATCTATCAATCTATTGAGTTCCACCGCATACTCCACAGGGAACTGGCGCGATACGGGTTCCATAAATCCCCTGACAATCATTGCCTTGGCCTCCGATTCGCTCAGACCACGGCTCATGAGATAATATATTTCATCCTCCCCTAATCTTCCTATTCGCGCCTCGTGGCCGATTTCTGCTGAGTCATTCATTACCTCAATGATCGGGACTGTGTCGGATCTCGAATCGTTGTCTATCATCAGCGCCGTACATCGAACTGAAGACCTGCTGTTTTTCGCTCTTGAAGATATTTCTAGTAGACCTCTATAGAAGGCCCAGCCTCCACCCGCACTTATGCTTCTAGCATCTACAAGTGAACTGGTTTCAGGAGCAAGATGGATCACTTTGGATCCAATGTCCATATGCTGACCGGGACCGGCGTAAGTTATTCCAAGATGCTCGGCTCTTGCACCTCTTCCCTTCAAAACGGATGTAGGATACAACATTGTTTTCTGACTTCCAAGAGAGCCCGATATCCATTCGATTGCTCCGTCTTCCTCAACGATCGCTCTCTTGGTGTTGAGGTTGAATGTGTTCTTCGACCAGTTCTGAATAGTCGAGTACTTGACCCTGGCTTTGTTCAGAACGAATATCTCTACCATTCCTACATGGAGGTTCAGATCGTTGAATCTCGGTGCAGAACAGCCCTCAATGAACTGAAGATCAGATCCCTCATCAGCAATGATAAGCGTGTGTTCAAACTGTCCGCTGCCCCCCACATTCATTCTGAAATATGCCTGAAGCGGGAGCGGTACCTTCACCCCTTTGGGAACATATACGAAAGAACCTCCACTCCAGACGGCCCCGTGGAGCGCAGCGTATTTGTGATCGCCAGGTGGAACCGCCTTCATAAAATATCTCCTAACCAATTCCGAATGCTCTTTAACAGCCGTCTCCATATCCAAAAAGACTATGCCTAGACCCTCAAGCTCCCTTCTGATATTCTGATACACTATCTCAGAATCATATTGAGCTCCTACCCCTGCAAACGATTCCCGCTCTGCCTCTGGAATACCTAATCTGTCGAATGTCTCTCTGATCTCCTCAGGCACATCATCCCATGATCTCTTCTTGTCTGCATCGGGACTTAGATAAGAGATTATCCTGCTTAGGTCTAGACTTTCTGTATCAACTCCAAACTCAGGATCTCTCGAAGAGTTGAAGATTCTCAGAGATTCAAGGCGTTTATGAAGCATCCATTCAGGCTCGCTCTTCCTTTTCGAGACATCGATTATTAGGTCTTCCCTGAATCCTCTTTCGCTAACAAACCTGTACCTGGAATCTGAACTAAAATCGAACCTTGTACTGTCGATTAATCCTTCTTTTCGCATCCTCAGGCCCCCTTTGCTGACCCAAAGATCCCCTCGTAGCCATTCTCTTCAACTTCTACTGAAAGCTCCTTACCTCCAGTTATTGCCATCGTTCCATTTACATAGATATGCACATAATCCGGCTCCACATGTTCAAGCAACCTTTTGTAATGTGTGATCAGAATAATCGCGTTCTCCGAGTATCTGAATTCATTGATGGATCGAGCGATGCTCTTGAGTGCATCTATATCCAACCCGGAATCGATTTCGTCAAGGATAGCCAACTTAGGCTTCAAAAAACACATTTGAACTATTTCGGCCTTTTTCTTCTCTCCACCAGAGAAACCTACGTTAAGATACCTATCTATGAGTTCCATCTCCAAACCTATATTATAAGCCAATCTGTCAACTTCCTGACTCATTTTAAGCAAAGGCGTTTTGTTCCCAAAGCTCTGAGAGGCAGCCATGAGAAAACTTCTGAGCTTGACTCCGGATATTTCCTGCGGCTGTTGGAAAGAGAGAAAGATGCCTAGCCTAGCCCTCTCGTCAACAGACAATCTTGATATGTTCTTGTTCATGAACCTCATGGTGCCTTCGGTCACTGTGTATTTTGGGTTGCCCATCAGCACATTTGCAAAGGTGGATTTCCCGCTTCCGTTAGGCCCCATAATGGCATGAATCTCTCCGCTCCTAACGGTTAGGTTCACTCCCTTCAATATCTCTTCATTATTCTCAGCAAGAACAGCGTGAAGATTCCTCACTTCCAGAAGAGTCAAGTCAATCCCTCCAAATCCGTTATTTATTATCTGAATTATAACATATACCGACTATTATAGACGAGATTAAAGAAGAGTACACAAAGTGAGGAAAACAAGTCACAGGATATATAATTAGAGATATGGCGATCTGGGGGTGTCTAATGCTCTATGTGATCTTTGTAGGTGTACTAATGGGTCTAGCCAATCTCATTCCAGGTGTAAGTGGTGGTACAATCGCTCTTCTAGGAGGCATATATGAGCGATTTGTGGATTCAGTCTCATCGCTGACAGCTTTGAGGATCAAGAAGAAAGAGTTCGTATTCCTGATTCAGCTTATCGCGGGCATAGGGATAGGGATCTTCGCTTTCGCAGCTCTAATAGATCTCTCTCTTTCAGTCGTCCCTTCGCTAATGTATGGGATGTTCTCCGGACTCGTTGCTGGAGGAATTCCAGTTGTATTCAGGCGCATTGAAAAAATCGGCGCGACTTCGATTATCTCTTTCGCTGCCGGGGTAGTACTCGTTGTCATAATATCTCTGCTTGGTTCAAGGTCGGTAGAAGGTAGTGTTTCTGATCGCGGTGCTCTTAATCTCGTTTTTGATGTGGTAGCAGGTTTTTTTGGAGCGGCGGCTATGGTCCTTCCCGGACTTAGCGGTGCCTTCATACTTCTACTGCTCGGTGAATACACTAGGGCAATATCTGCTCTCAAGAACCTAGACTTAGTAATCATTGCCTCCATCGGAGTCGGTGTTATTCTTGGCGTGGTCTTCGTAAGCAGACTTCTGAAGTTCTTGATGAAGAGGTGCCGCTGTGCGACTTTCTCCTTCCTTCTTGGCCTTATGCTAGGCTCAATACCCGATCTACTCTCCAGACCGGGGATCAACTTCAATCTGATACAAATAGCGGTGGGAATTCTCTCGGGACTAGCATTCTCATACCTTATAGTAATACTCGAAAAGAGAAATAGAGTAAGAACCTAGCTATTTGCTGTGATTTATCACTACTCTCTGAAGATGCTTATCGCTTTCAAGGAGCTCTCCTATTCCCTTGACAACGCAAGTTCTTGGATCCTCGGAGACTATGGTTTTGATACCGGTCTCCTGAATTATCAAATCCGGTAATCCTCGGATCAAAGAACCACCTCCTGTGAGCACAACGCCTGTATCCATTATGTCGGCAGCGATTTCCGGAGGTGTCTCTTCCAGAATCTGTCTAAGATTAAGAACAATATCCTGCAAGATCTGAGATATCGCCTCATGAATATCGTCAGAGGTGATTCTAATATTACCCGGAAGACCGTTCAGAGCATCTCTTCCTCTTACCTCAAGCTCGTAGCTTTCCAGAGTGGGAAAAGCCTTCCCGATCTTAATTTTGACGTCCTCTGCAGTCGAGCTGCCAATAAGAAACTTGTACTTGCGCTTTACAAACTTGATTATCGCGTCGTCCATTGCATCTCCGGCAGTTCTCAGAGAACGCGAGACTACTATCCCGCCAAGGCTGATTACGGCAATGTCGGAAGTCCCTCCTCCAATATCCACAACCATATTACCCACTGAATCAAATATGTGAAGGCCTGCTCCGACTGCAGCGACCACAGGTTCAAGAACCAGGTAAACTCTGCTTGCTCCTGCAGCCGTTGTGGCTTCGATAACTGCTCTTCTCTCAACACTTGTAACCTTGGCTGGAACACCGACAACAACCGCCGGTCTGGACAGGGAGAATTTCGTGCGAGTTCGCTTCACAAGTTCCTTGAGAGCCTGTTCTAAAATCTGATAGTCTGCAATAACCCCATCTCGAATTGGCCTTACAGCCTTTATGTCCTTTGGTGTCTTACCGATCATTTCCTTAGCTTCAGAACCAATTGAGATTATCTTTCCCGTCTTCGTTTCAACAGCGATGACCGAAGGCTCATCAATCACTATATCCTTGCCCTTCTGAAAGACCAAGAGAGAAGCGGTTCCCAAATCGATGCCAAGATCACCCTTTTTCATACAAAACCTCCCGCGTTGCAAACATGGTGTGCTCGGTGGGATTTGAACCCACAGTCTCTGGATCCGGAGTCCAGCGCTCTATCCGTTGAGCCACGAGCACTCAATAACCTGCGGACCTTCTGAGTTCAGATCTAACTTCCCATCAAGCTCTTCTCCACAAGCGATTACTATTATATCGTAAGTTGAAAAGTCTATGTCATCAATAAGGTTTACCGGGTTCATTCCTTTTCTCTTGAATGCCAGAAAGATCTGAGGATCTTCGACAAAAACTCCTGGGTCTGTCTCCAGAGAGTCAATACCTTCTATTCGAGCAGATTCTGGTTTGTACAGCAATACCCTGCTATTTGAAGGGATTTCACGAAGATCACGGCAGACGACTCTTCTCTCACGTACCTCCCACCTTCTGGCCGTAATAGAAGACTCATTTCTAAGAATCTGCATTGCACTGAAAACATCCTTTACTTTCGAGAAATCCTGTCCAACTTCTTGAGACATTCTCATCGCCGTCTCTGTAGTTAGAGATTCATCCACCAGAAAGACTGGGCCAGAATAGATGTTCTTCACCTTTTCAGCAAATGAGACTGCTCTCATAGTAGATTCGCTGAATCTGCCAGACATTGAGATTGGTAATCCAATAACAACTATCTCGACTTTCTTCTCCTCTAGTATTCTTGAGAGTGTTTTGCGATAACCTGAGTGATCAATGGTTCTTAGAGGGATTTCTACACCCTCTATCTGTAAAGCAAGGCCGATTCTTGATGTGCCAAAGTCAATGCCAAGTTTTACCATAGAAGGACCTTACCGGGTTTTCGTCACAATGGTTAGTAAGGAGAATCTCGATGTCTGCCTCTTTTAGGAGGCTGACGCTCGCGCAAAGATCTCCAGATGAGACCGCAATTGAAAGCGAGCAACCCAAGAATAAATCTGGTGGAGTAGGGAAGATCTTCGCATTCAAACCTCCGTCCCTAATCAGCGACAGCGCCTTCATAATTTCTTGCCGCGAGACTGTTATCAGAGAATCCAGCACCATGGTGTCAACCAACCTTAAGCACCTCTTCTGCATTTGTAAGACTCCGAAGCAGTCCTCTTGTCGTCATCGTCGAAAGCTTGGTGGCGAACCATCTGGTCATTCTCTTTTCAGCGACTCCCTCTCTGTACCGCAATGTCTTTTTCACCTCAACTGAGTCGAGTTCCGAGCTCGAACTGCTGTACCAGATTCCTTCGTCAGCACTTACAAGCTTCATCTCCTCCAACATAGAAAGAAAGACCTTCGAGATTCCGTCTTCAAAGCTAAGGGCCTTTCTGATATCCCTCTCAGACGCTGGCAGAACATCCTTAAGGTCCTGATAAACGGCTTCAAGCTCTTCAACTGTCGGAAAAAGCCTGTCCATTTCACCGGTATTAGAAATCAAGTCGGCCTTGTTGAAAGATAGATTCAAGAACAACTCCGAATCTTCACCGGGTCTGGTCGAAACAGAATCAATAATCTCCAGGAAGTTCCTTGGCGCACTGTAGAATACAATATTCGAGTTACCTAAAGTGACACCAAGTCCGTCGCTAGATGGAGTAGTAATCAGGACCCTGATCTTCTGTCTCTCAACAAGTGAGTATATTACCGACCTCTGAAAGTCCTTCAGCAGATAATTGTAGAAAATCAGTTCCCCATTCTGAAGAGCATGGGATAATCTTGATCCCATAGATTTGGCAAGAGTGACCGTCTTATGTGGGGAATCAACAATCACAGCGACATTCTCACCATGACCGACGATCGACATCACCTGCTCGACCTTCTTTCTGGAGCCTCGGTTGTCGATTATGCCCACCCTTTTGATTGGACTTGGCTTATATACGTGAGATATCCTTCTATCCGATAGAAAATCCTTCAAATCATCATAGTAGACACTTCCTGCAAATCCAGATATTCCTAGGACCTTATCGATGTTTGAGAAAAAACCTTCAAGATCTGGATGGTCCTTGAAAATGCCCGAGAGAATATAAGTAGGTTCGTCGAAAATAATCTCTCCGGCTATTTCAGCAATCTCGTTAAACCTTTCAACGAAGAAGGGCAGAGTGGTGAAAACAACGGGTTCATCCAACCTTCCTCTGTACAGAGAGTTGGCAAAGACTGGTTTTATAGAATCCAGATAGTGCTGCAGAGAATAATAGGTATGTGCAAGCGTGCCGTTTATTGCAGACACAACGAAAGTCTTCTTGCCTTGCTGATAGTTTTTAAGTATTTTGAGAGCGAGAAAAGGGTTCTTCAGTCTGATGTTGCCAAACACTCCCCATGGATTCTTGATACTTACTTCCATGAACTCCGGACACTTATGAGAGAGCTTCTTCTCAAGCTCGCTTATCAGAGCGGATACATCAGTTTTTACCTGCGAACCGGGCTGCTGATTCTTCCAATCTCTTATAAACTCAAAAACGAAATTCTTGTCCCTTACTTCCTCTTCAAAGACTGGATCAATGTAAAGCTTTGCATCCGAAAGAGAGAGTTTGACACTCTGCAGTCCATAAAGGTTCTCGCTCTTAATTGAAGCAACCGCATCCACCTTTAGGAGATTTGGCTTCACATATTTGAAGTCATCAAACATTGAACCCATGTTGTAACCTATCGCAAGCGTCTTTCTATCTCCAGAACGTAGAATCAACTTCACGTGATCGCTGCCGCTGCCAAACATCTTCGCTTTCTCTATGTTAAGTCCCTTTATAAGGAATCTCGGTTCGGGATTTGAGTGGCCAAAGGGTCTCAAGAGCTCCAGTTTATCAAGAATAGCGGATGTAATAGAATCTATAGAGAGGACATCGTCGATGTCTATCTTGAATACCGGCTGCTTTTTCCCATAAAGTCTTATGTAAGCATCGTTTATTGCCGTTCGGAATTCAGTGATGTTCTCCTTGTCTATGCTGAATCCTGCAGCCATCTCATGCCCGCCAAACTCCCTCAAAAGGTGAGAGACTTCGTTAAGGAGACTGATTATGCTTACACCGGCAGGACTTCTTGCGGAACCCTTACCGTCGGAACCGTTGGTAGATATCAAGAAAACCGGCTTGTTGTGAATTGATACAAGTCTGGAGGCAACAATCCCCAGAACTCCAAGGTGCCAGTTATCGCCGTCAACAACAAGCGCATAGTCATCTTTGAAACTGGACGTGCTGTCGATATCTCTTTCAGTCTGGTCGAAGATCTTCGCCTCTATTGTCTGTCTATTCTGATTGTGCTTCAGAAGCCGGCTAGCAGTGTTCATTGCTGAATCCATGTCTTCACTTATTAATAGTTCGAGGGCAACAATAGCTGAATCCATTCTCCCTGCCGCGTTAAGTTTGGGCGCAATCTTGAAGGCAATATCCTGCGCAGTCAGGTTTTCAGACGGGATTCTAAGATACGACAAAAGTGCCTTTAGTCCAAGAAGCGGGCTACTCTGGATCTTTGCGGTACCTTGCCTGACTATGTAGCGGTTTTCATCTCTCAAGGGTACAATATCCGCTATAGTACCTAGCGCCACGATATCCAGATATTCCTCCGGATCGATAGGACAGTGTAGAGTCTCATTAAGCGCAACAAGCAATTTGAAAGCTACGCCAACTCCAGCAAGTCCCTTAAAGGGATAGTTGTCGTCAGGTCTTTTGGGATTGACTATGGCGTCGGCGGGCGGAAGAATATCCTTCACCTCGTGATGATCGGTTACGACAACATTGAATCCTATTTCCTTTGCATACTTGATTTCCTCAAACGAAGTGACTCCACAGTCAACGGTAATCAGTAGTTTATGGCCCTGTTCTCTTAGATCCTTTATTGCGTCCTTGCTCAAACCGTACCCTTCCTCAAGCCTTAAGGGAATGTAATAACTAACATTGAACCCCATTCTTTTCATTGCAAGATACAGGAGCGCTGTACTGGTTACACCATCGACATCATAATCACCGAAGACAACGATGCTCTCGTTTCTCTCTCTAGTCTCTATTATTGTACGAACTGCAAGCTGCATACCTTCAAGAATGAAGGGATCATGAAGAATCGTCTTATCTGGATTCAGAAACCTCATTGCTTCAACTTCGTCATCAATTCCTCGCGTTACCAGTAATCTTGCCAAAAACACATCGATTCCCATGAATTCGACCAATCTGTTTACGGCCTCATCATCAGGCTTTAGGAGAAGCCACTCCTTTCTCATATAGATCCACCCTCTCTTTTTCTTTTAAAAGATTATAACATCATGCACAATAGCTTGGAGGTGCGTGATACTGGTACCTCAAGAAGGTGTATTGTACAATCTGTTTATGAGATTGGATGGCTATGTTTCTAAGTTTTCCGGCTTCAGCAGAAGCCAGAGCAGAAAGATGATAAGAAGTCAAAGAGTAGTCGTTAATGGAAGAGTCGTCGATACCCCGTCTGCAAGTGTTAGCGCGAACGATGAAGTACTTCTGGACGGAAAGCGCATAAAAACCTTTGGAATGGTCTACATAGCTCTGAACAAACCTGGAGGTTTTGTCTGCTCAAGAGAGAGAGACGAAGGAGAGAATGTCTTCGACCTGATAGATGAAGTCTTTTCTGCCGAACTGTCCATTGCCGGAAGGCTTGATAAAGACACAACAGGACTTGTAATACTCTCAAACGACGGCGAGTTCATTCACAACGTGATTTCGCCGAACAAGCTGGTCGAGAAGGAGTATTTCGTAGAGACTGTCAATAAGATTACTTCAGATGAGATCTCACTTCTCTCGCAAGGAGTCTCAATAGGCGATGAAGAGTTTTCTATGCCGGTATCAGTTGAAGAACTAGATTCTTTTCATCTGAGAATTGTACTGACGGAGGGCAGGTATCACGAAGTCAAGAGACTCGTTCTGGCAGTAGGAAACAAGGTGAGAAACCTTCACCGAAACAGGATCGGCGCATATTACCTTCCCGATCGATTGAGCCCCGGAAAGTGGATATACCTATCTGAGACAGACAGAAAAAGAATAACCGGGACTTGAGTCCCGGTTATTCGGGTAACAGGAGAAGATATCAGTCGATTCTTGAAAGGTTGAAGGAGAGATTGTGATCTCCCTTGCCAAAGTATCTATATGTAACCGACACGCGATATCCGTCCAGAACAAGCACTACTTCATAATATCCTGGATCAAGTTCAACTACCCTGTTTGATCTACCATAATCTTTTCCGTTAATGAAGATTCTCGCATTGCTCGGATCAGAGGAAATTGTAATCCTGGCAACCGGCCTTTCTTCAATCAGAGTGATTTTCGTCGATGAACTGGTTCCGGCAGCGAGATTGACATCTTTGCTGTCCGTTATATAGCCAGACTTCTCTACTCTGATCGTATGCCTCCCCGCATCAAGATCAACGGATAGCGGAGATCTGCCCACATAAACGTTATCTACAAAAACCGATGCATTTGTCGGCTCTGTTTCTACTGTCAGTCTGGCCTTCTTTGCATAAAGAGTGGCACTTACTTGTCTATCACTAGCAAGTGTTACATTAGTAGAGAAATCTTCATAGCCATCTGCGGTTACTCTGACGGCGTAAGATCCCTCCTTCAAGGTAAGAGTAAGCGGGGTTCTGCCTTGATATGTTCCGTTTATGTAGACAAGGGCGTTGGAAGGTGAACTCGTTACGCTCAATCTGTACTCTTTCACTTGAGGAGTCAAGGTAATGGACTTCGAAATCGAGCGATCAAGAATGAAGTTTTCAGTGTATGTCTCGTATCCCGATCTCTCAATTCTCAAGTTCTTTGTTCCGCCTTCCAGAGTCACATTCAACGGGGATCTCCCAATGTAAGCGTTATTCACATAAATATCTGCCCCTGAAGGACTCGTTATTACCGACAGTTGATAATTCTGAACCATAGAAGTCAGAGTGATAGACTTGGAAATGTTACGATTCAGGACAAAAGTCTCTGTGTATGTCTGATATCCAGCCTTAGAAACGCTGATACTCTTCGTGCCTTCTTCCAAGGTGACATTCAGGGGTGTTCTTCCTACAAGCTTGCCATCAATATGCACAGTTGCATCGCTTGGATTTGTGACAAGAGAGAATTGATACTCTTTTGCTAACTTCTGCAAATCAAGTCTTACATCCAGCGTTCTCCCACTTTCGATAGTGAACTGCCTCGTTTCTGTCCTGTATCCGCTCATATACGCGGTAACAATATGATTGCCCACGTCGAGGTCAATGTTTATCGGACTGGTACCTATCATTTTACCGTCAACATAAATTGTTGCGTTTGAAGGAGTTGTTGTTATCCTCGCTCGTCCTGTGCTGGGCATCACATCGAGATAGAACCAAGCAGTGGAAACGGCATACTCCTGCTTATCAATAACAGGTATTACTTTTGAAACTACGAAGTCCTCCGCCCCTGAACTGGCCTTGGGGAAGATATCTCCTGCCTGAGCTCTCACCATCAAATCGTCAAGAAATCCAAGGGAAGACGTCGATGCAACAATCTGAAAGATCTCCTTTCCTCCACCTGTCTCACTCGTCAACTGAAGACGGTATCTCGTCGTGGCGTTCTCCGTTGGAAGAGTGTAGGTCACTCCAGCCTTGACGAAATTGCTGCGATCATAACCGTTAGGGAATATCAGCTGGATTTCTCCATTTGGTGTGATATCGTATATCGCTATATATGCATCTTTATTGACTTTGAAGTAAGTCTTAACCTCTTCGCCTGAATAGTAAAGAGAACCGTTATCTCTGTCAAGCCAAATGGAAACCTCCAGCCCCCCCTGCGGCTGCTCCGGTACAATAATTACCTTCTGCATGTCATAAGTTACAATCCCAAATAGTGATACTGCCAAGAAAAAACTGAGAATAACCAGTATTGTTTTCTTCATAGACTATCCCTCCCATCATCAGATACTAATTAGACTTGTCTTCATCAGACACGTTCAACAAGTTGTTAGCGATGTCCCTTGATCTATTATACTTTTTGATGATCGCGATTATTAGAAGTGAAAGCACTGTACCGAAGATTAAACCATACGCACTTCTCAGCAGGCCTGTCCACAGAGGAACAGTAGCGTGGCAGAAGGTATTAACTATAGATACAGTTACAAGTGATCCACCTGCAGCAATTATCGGTCCGAGTTTCCCTTTGAGATCAAAAGAGAAGTGAATCATCACTGCCAGAAGCGGATATGCGAGCAATTCCTTGAAACGCGGACGGACTATGAGGACGTTGTCAAGATAGTCTCGCATTGTTCTTTCCACATCAAGCACAAAAGAGAAGTTCCCGCTTCTAAGGATGTAATAGACGGCTACCAGCCCTGCAAGAAGAACGACAAGTATATCTCCCCTAGAAACCTTTTTCGAAACGCTTCTACCAAAACCAGTGACAAAAAGCCAGAAGGGGAGGGCTACCAATGAGATCTTCACGCCTCTGAAGAGCTCCAGTCCATTCTGATAGGAGGCACCTACCATCGAGGCGTTGATTGCTATTCCGAGGAAAATCGAGAAGGAAAAGAAAAGAAGGAGACCCTTGATCACCCCGGTTTTCAAGGAAGAAACCCTCCGATATATGGCAAACTCACCGAAGACAGCGGCCGCGGGAAGACCAACAGTTGGAAACAACACGAATAACGCTGTGACAACAGCTGCAAGCAAAGGACTGACAGATAACAGGAGAACAAACACAAACAGGGATGCCAGCAAGGCGAACCTGGATGAACCAGTCCTTGGAGAAACTAATTCGGTCGAAGCGAATCCCATGCCGTCGAGTACTCCATAAACTTGAGATACCAGCTCATCATAGTCAAAATCATTGTCGGGAGTCAAAAAGAGAAGTGCATCAATGCTCCTTTCTCTGACAGCTCTAAGGTACCTGGTCACTGCCTTGTCAACATCATAGTTTGGATACTCTTTCTTCTTCAGATTGTGCACTCGAAACACCAGAGATTTGTTCTCCCTTGCCCTCAGCACATCAAGGACATAATGGCCTCTTTCGTCAAACTCCATGTATCCCGTGTATGCGAAGTGATTGTCAAGAATCGATGCAAGCTCCGAGACTGTGTAAGGGGAGACTCCAGTAAGGATCATCGGGATCTGCAGAGCCAATATCTCCTCCAGCCTATGCCAGTCGTCTCTCAGATCCACCAGAATAACCGAAGACTCCAAATTCGAGACGTTCTCCAGATCTTCCACGTAAATCAGCTGCTTTGAAGGGACTGCGTCTACCGCCTTCTCTGTAATTATCACAGCATCGTTGTAGTTGAAATCCAGGGAAACTCTCCAGGGAATGTAGAACAAAGACAGAAGCAATCCGGAAATGAAGGCAACAACGACTATACCGTTGCCGAGTCTTAGTGCGCTCTTCTGTTTTTCGTTTCTTCGTCTTCTCTGAGGCTTTCTAGGTCTAACGGGAACTTCCGCCAATACTTGTCTCTCCTCCCAATCAGAAGATAAAGAAATAATACTACACCGATGAGAAATGGAGAATACGGAAGCAAGAAGATAAGTCTCCACTTTAGAATCATAGACCCTAGACTCGATCCAAAAACCTTCGAAAAGGCTGCACTCATATCTCCTTCTTCTAAGAACTCTTCTGCGACGCTCGTCAGATCAATATATGAATGCCTCTCCAGAATGTATCCAGCGAAGCTCGAAACAGCTCCATAGAAAACAGATTGGTCATCCTTATTAGGGTACCTTCTGTCAAACTCTGTGAAATCATAGAAGGCAACTCTGAGTATCGGAATTCTCGTCCTCGAATGAAGACTCTGAAAGCCTTCCGCCATTAATTCATGGTACCATACAGGAATCTCATTAGGAGTGAAGCCGATGCTCCTAAGGTACTCAAAGAAATAGACATGTGCGAGTTCATGTCTTGCGACTCCGGATCTATAGGAAGTCGTGTAAAGAAAGATCTGGTAGATTCCATTATCATCAATTGCTGCTGGCTGCTCATGGCCTTCGCCTTTGAGAATCGTAAGACTATACTTGACCGAAAAGCCGTATATCTGTGAGAGTTCAGCGTTTGCTTCTTCAATCTCTCTCCTGATCTCCACTTGACTGAATGCGTAGATCGAAATGAGAATGACCGTCAAAAGCAGAAGGGCTGACTTCATTTGAGTTTGACCAACACCTTCTCAAGGTCGTCGGGAAGTCCCGAAAGAATCTCGATCGTCTTTCCACCTTCCCAAATAAAGGAGAGTCTCGAACAGTGCAAGAAGTATCTTCTGAGCCCGGTCTCTTTCTTGAACTCCCTGTTGAACAATCTGTCTCCATAGACATCGTCCCCAACAACTGGATACCCGGCTTCGCTCAGCTGACGACGTATCTGGTGCTTCTTCCCTGTGTGAAGATCTATCCACAATAGTGAAACCGAGGCAAAACTCTTTTCAATTCTGAACGTCAATGACTCAGTGTGTTTCTCTCTCTCGGAAACAAGTCTTCCTTTAGCTTCCGGCACTCCTTTCACAAGCGTGTGGTAACCCTTTTCCATTCCTCGCAGCCTAAACAGTGATGACAACTCTCTAGCCGACTCTGGAGATTTGGCGAAGACTATCACTCCTGAGGTATGCTTATCGAGCCGGTGGACGGGCCGCGGCAAGAAACCTCTTGCCTCTCCATATGCCATGAGTCCTTCGACCAACGTTACAATCTGGATGCCTTTTCCGGGATGAACGGATATCCCCGCCGGTTTGTCGACCGCGATTATTGAATCGTCTTCGAATAGTATCTTAAGGGGAATCTCGTGAGGAATCAGTTCACGCGATTCTCTAAGACGCTTCAGTCTTGAAGGATCTCCAGAAAAAGCTACTCGAACTAAATCTCCTATCTCAAGCCTGAAGGAGCCATCCTTGACTTTCTTCTCATTGACTTTCACATTTCCCTTTCTCAGCAACTTGTAGATAGATGACAACTTCAGGTCTGAGAGCTCCCTTCTCAAGAACCTGTCCAATCTCTCATAGAAGTTTTCTTTTGATACTCTGAATTCTCTATCTATCGATACCACTCCACTCAACATTAAGGGGGCCTTAAGCCCCCTTGAAAGACTCAGTCTTCAACTCCCAGACCTTTGCTGATACTTTCCACAATATCTCCTACCGTAGAGATGCTCTCAATCTGCTCATCTTCGACCTTAAAATCGAATTCATCTTCAAATGCCATCACCAGGTCGACCAGATCGAGAGAATCGGCTCCGAGATCCTCTGTCAAACTGGAATCCATAGCGATTTCATCTTCTTCGACTCCAAGTTTCTCGGAAATTATGTTCTTCACTCTGTCGAAAACTTCATCGGCCGTCAAAGGATTTCCTCCCTTCGAATTCTGAAAATCGGAACAATTATATTAACCGAGAGCTTCAAAGTCAAACGGCTCTCGATTCCCAAAAGCATTCATTATTATATAATAATTTGAATGGCTTTACTTTCGGAGGTTTTCTATGAATATATTCGAAGTGATGAAAGAAGAGGTAAATGAACGAATCAAAATGACTCCAAAGGCGGCACTAATTCTCGGATCCGGCCTTGGCTATCTGACGGAACACTTCTCCGAACCAATAGCAATAGAGTATTCTGAAATTCCGGGATTTCCTAAAACAACCGTTGAAGGTCATTCTGGAAGATTGGTCTTCGGATACTTTCATGGTCTTCCCGTTGTAGCAATGGAGGGACGATTTCACTACTACGAGGGTCATAACATCAGAGATGTCACTTCTCCGGTGTATTTGTTCAAGGAGCTCGGAATAGAACATCTGCTGATTACGAATGCTGCGGGGGGCATAAATAGAAGCTTCTCTCCAGGAGATATCGTCGCAGTGACTGATGTAGTGAATTTCGGCTTTCGAAATCCTCTCAGGGGAGTCAATTACGAGCAATATGGCGTGAGATTTCCAGATATGTCGGAAATCGTAGACAGTCTCTGGCTGGCGGACTTGAAAACCCGTCTTCAAAACACGGGGATAGAATTGAAGGAGGGAACTTATTGTTGGGCTCTTGGTCCAAATTATGAGACTCCGGCAGAGATAAGGGCCTTTGAGTTTTTCGGAGCAGATCTCGTTGGAATGTCGACAGTACCAGAAGTAATCGCTGCCAGGCACTGCGGTATCAAGCTTCTTGTTCTATCCTGCGTTACGAATATGGCATCGGGAATCCTGAAGGAGAAACTCTCCCATGCCGATGTTGTTAGCACGGCCAGAAGAATCAGACCAAAGTTCAGTTCTATAGTTCGATACGCCATCGAATCATTGTTGGAGAGCAAATGATGATCAGAAAAGCAAGCAGTGTTGTCTCATGTATCCAAAAAGCTGAAAACATCCTTGTAGCTGGCCACATAATGCCCGACGGAGACTGCATTTCTTCCGTGGTCTCGCTTTCGGTGGGTATTGAAAGATTCGGGAAGAAAGCCACACCCGCAATTGATTGGAAAATTTCACCGAACTTCAAAGTCTTTCCCTGGATAGAAAGGATCAAAGGTTTTGACGAGGAGATTCCTAAGCCAGACTTGATTATCGTGGTTGACGCATCATCACCGGACAGAATCGGAAGGTTTGAAAACTTCCTCAGAATGGGAGTTCCTTCGATAGTGATCGATCACCATGCAACAAACACATACTTCGCAAACGAATGCTGGGTAGACCCTTCATACTCGTCGACAGCTCAAATGATTCTCGATCTTCTGAGGCTTATGGATATTGAATATGACAGGGATCTTGCGTTGATGAATTACTTAGGGATTGCAACAGACACGGGATTCTTCAGATACTCAAACGTGGACAGCTCGGTATTTCAAGCTGCTGCTGAGCTTGTTAGTTTGGGAGCCGATCCCGATTTCGTGGCAACAGCGATTCTCGAGACCCGAAAGATTGAGGAGCTATTTCTTGAAAGAGATGCTATTGATAACATCACGCTGCTTTCAAACAACAGATTTGCTTACTCATATCTGACACTGGCTGATTTTGAAAAGTATTCACTTACAGACGATGATTTCACGGGTTTCGTTGGAGAATTGAGATCAATAGAGAGCGTAGAAGTAGCTCTTTTTGCTTCAGAAGCCCGTTCAGGTGAGGCACACGTTTCACTTAGATCGAAGAAATACTTCGATGTCAGTGAGATTGCCGTTGCATTTGGCGGTGGAGGTCACCAGAAAGCTTCCGGCTTCACCCTCAAATACGAAGGTGACCTTAAAAGCGCGCTTTCCGAAGCAGTTCAAATGATTGACTCTCGACTGCAAAATGAAAGGACTTAAGCAATCAGCCTCGCCAGTAGCTGAATGAACTGCGTTATCGGCCACATTACTAGCTGTATTATGCCCATAAGTGAAAGCACTAGAAGTGTAAGTATTCCGTACAGTTCATATTTCACCAGCCAATTGACCTGGTTCTCCGGAACAATCATTGTAACAATGTTTGCTCCGTCAAGAGGCGGAATTGGAATTAGGTTGAACAAGGCTGTATTGAGATCAATTACCATCATCCAGTACACTACATCGGCGATGTAGCTCAATGGAAATGAATTGACGGCTTCCGGCATAAACGTGGAGTACTGGTGGAGACCCGAAAGGTAGAAAACTAGACCGGCAATAAGACCGATCGAGAAATTGGCAATAGAACCAGAAATCGCCGTGAGTATACCCTTGAAATATCCGGCTTTTCTCAGCTTCCAGTAGTTCACAGGGAAAGGTCGAGACCAGCCGAATTTGAAGAAGTAGTACATGAGCAGACCTACAGGGTCTATCCTTCTTATGAATCCGGGTCCTCCCCATTCGGGTTTCACCGCGTCGAATCTCTTCGCGGTTATGAAACGAGAGTACTCGTGAGAGATTATGGCCACCGCTATGGCAGGGGTGAGGCTGAAGAAGTTTCTCATCATCTCAAGCATCATTATTCTCCCTTCCAGAGAGAACTACGGTTATCTCCCCTTTTGGCTCGGTCGCCTTGAATCTCTCAACTACGTCAGAAAGACTGCCGAAATAACTCTCTTGAAAGAGTTTAGTCATCTCTCTCCCAACGAAGACCTCCCTATCGCCAACTATCTCAAGAAGCTCTCCTAAGGTATCTACGAGCCGAAATGGAGACTCGAAGAAGACGATGACGCCGTCTCCATAAAGACCCTGAGCAATCTTCCTGAAAACCCTTCTGCGATTCTTGCCTCTTGGCAGAAACCCAAGAAAAGTGAAGTGAGTCCCCGGAAAGCCGCTTATCGCGAGCCCACATGAAACAGCACATGGGCCGGGCGCAACATCCACTTCGAAGCCTCTCTCACGACAAGTTTTGACGACATGAGCTCCCGGGTCCGAGATCACAGGCATACCGGCATCACTTGAAAGCGCTATTTGCTCTCCCTTGCTCAGACGATCAATTATTAACGGAACTCTCTCGTCCTGATTATGCATGTTCAGAGACAGAACAACCTTCTTATCTATTCCCATAGAAGAAAGCAAAGACCTCATCCTTCTAGTGTCTTCGGCGAGAATCAGGTCTGCCTCTTCCAGAATTTTCTTTCCTCTTATGGTCATATCCTCTAGATTTCCTATAGGTGTTCCCACAATCCAAAGCTTCCCTTTTTCAGCAGTCACTTTGAACCTCCCAAAGGAGACTTTGAAGCCATTCCGCACCTTCTCGGAAACCCATCTGGGGTCTCTCTCTTCTTTGCATAGACTATCATGAACCGGATAGATCCGTCTGACAGACAGTACTCCTTCTCCTGCAACAGGCCAAGACCTAGTTTCTCTTCAGCAACGCGCGAGAATACCCTCTCCTCACACCATCCCGGTCCTTTGTAAAGATATACGATGCCTCCGGTTTTCACAAGAGGAGTTGCCAGTTCCAAAGAAGTATCACATCTGGCGACAGCTCTCATGAACGCAGCATCGAACTTCTCTCTTTCTTCCAGCGCCAATTCCTCCGCTCTTGCTGTTTTCACAACGACGTTCTTCAGTTCCAGCTCATGGGCAAATCTCTCGATCTCCTTTGTCTTCTTCGCAATAGAGTCTACCAATACCCATTCCGCTTCTGGAAAGGCAATTGCCAAGACAAGACCGGGAATCCCGCCGCCACTTCCAATATCCACGAAGCGACCCCTAAATGTTGAACCGCAGAATGGTTTTAGAGAATCCTCCACGTGTACAATCGTAGCTCTCTCGAAGTCCCTAACAGACGTAAGGTTGTGTTGAGAAGATGTTATTAGCTCCAGAAGCCTTGTTAGTTTGATGCGACTAGGCGAGTCGATCTGCTCATTCAGGAAACACATGTGCTATTCCTTTTCTATGCAAGCGTAAGCCTCGTGATTATGAATTGACTCCTGGCTTATTACTTCGATTCTATACCAATCGATGCGGTCATCTTCTTGCAGAAACAGAACTACCTCCCGAGAAAGGTCTTCAACAAATCGGGGGTTATCGAAAGAGTGTTCGGTAATGTATTTCTCGTCTTCTCTCTTGAGAAGAGAGAAGATCGGAGCGCTCGCAGATTTCTCGACATACTCGATTATCTCTTCTATCCATACGAGAGAGTTCATTCGAACGGAAACGAACACCTCGGCTCTCTGATTGTGAGCTCCTCTATCGCTGATTTCTTTAGAACAGGGACAGACAGTCATCACCGGAACCTTAACTCCGAGCACAAAATCGAACTCTCCATCCTTCGTTGTGGAAAACGAACAGCCAAACGAGCTGAAACTCTCACTGCCGCTTATAGGCGCGTTCTTTCTTATGAAGTATGGAAATTGCACCTTGATGTGCGCAACATCTGCCCTAAGTGAATCTCTAATGTCGTTCAGAATCGATTCCATGTTTCTCGGCGTGATTTTCTTGTGATGTCTTTCAAGAACCTCAACGAATCTCGACATATGTGTGCCTCGAAAATCCGTCGGGAGATCCACAAAGAGATCGAAATTGCCTACCGTATGCTGTGTTCCAAATTCCCTATCCAAAACCACGATGGGATATTCAATTGACTTTATCCCGACCATGTTGATTCTGATGTTTCTCTTGTCTCTCTCATTCTGTACGTCTCTCAAGATCAACACCCCTTGAATCTGCTCTTTCGAAGAGGTATAATCAGCTAAGTGGAGGCGTATCCTAATTGGCTAAGGAGCCGGTCTTGAAAATCGGTGGGGTTGACGCCCCTTGTGGGTTCGAGTCCCACCGCCTCCGCCAGAACCGGGGATTCCCCGGTTATTTTCTTAATGGCCCAAAATCAGATAATGGCCATATTGTGAGCATAGGACTCCCAATTATAGCTTCCTCTGGCACAAAACCGAAATACCTGCTGTCAAAGCTGTTGGTAGAGTTATCCCCCATCATGAATCTAAACCCTTCCGGAACAATAACCTTTACCTCTCCCGTTGCAGGATCTTGCCGAATATACTTTTCCAGACCGAGTGGTTCCAACACCGTATCGTAGAACTCCGCGTACTCAATAAGCCCCTTGTATGCCTGATACAGTCTGTAATATGGCGAAAACCTCACCGAAGGGTCATCCGGGTGAGCCAACCCAAAGAAGAACATCGGATCATAAAAGACCCCTTCCCTGACATAACGCCTTTCCTCCAGCGAAGGAGGAATGTCTCCATTAACGTACAGCTGGTAAACTGGATTAGCAGCAGTATAGTCCGGAGCCCTCTTGAGTTCAAGAACATCACCGGGCTTTCCAACCAACCGCTTCACGTATTTCACGTGGCCCCTGTATTCTGCGGGTGCGAAGAAATCCATAAACTTGTCGAAGGCCCTGAGATACTTCTGAGACTCGATGTCTACGTAAGGTGTCCAGAATACGACGATATCTCCGTAATCAGGCTGTCTGTATTCGTATGTAATCTTCTCCACAAATAACCTGGCGGGAGGATTTATGGTAGGTATCATAGAACCCGTCGGAACTAGCATAGTCTCAAAAACAAACAGACGAATTATCGTTCCAAAGACAATCGCGTAAAGAATCGCCTTTCCCCACTCCTTCACTTCGTGGAGAAAGCGCGATACTTTTTTGTCAGAGGCCTTTTCCGACTTCTTAGCAGACACTAGGCCTCAGTCCCTTTTCTCTTTTATCTTTACCTTACCCTGCACGTCTCTAATGTAGTAGATCTTCGCTCTCCTAACTTTTCCTCTTCTCAGAACCTCAATCTTTTCAAGAGAAGGACTTGTAAATGGGAAAATCCTCTCTACTCCAACTCCTGCAGCCCCCACTCTTCTGACAGTAAACGACTTGCCCGTTCCACTGCCCCTGATGCCCATAACAATACCTTCAAAGGCCTGTATCCTTTCCTTGTTCCCTTCTCTTATTCTTACGCTTACCCGTACAGTATCGCCCGGGCCAATCTGTGGAAGATCTTCTCTCAAATGTTCGTTTTCCAGAGATCTTATGTACTGATCCATCTTAATCCCTCCTAACTTCTATTGTATCCTCGTGAATTAATCTGTCTAATATTATCGCAACCGCCGCCCTGACCGAGAGATGATTGAAATCCGAATCTGCTCTCAGCGGCTCAAGCGAATAGTCGCAAGTCTTCTCAATTTCCTTGGGCAAGCCCCAACTTGTTCCAAAAAGAAGAAGATGAGGTTTCTCACTTGATATGATAACCTTCCTCATTTCCTCATAAGTTAGTCTGTCTATTCCCTTCTTGGCCGAAGTGAATATAAGAACCGGTTTCTTACCCTCAATCCTATCGATTTCTTCAATAACGTCTTCGATGTACGACGCCCTCTTAACAACAGTAAGGGCCTCACTTCTACTAGGATTGTACTCTCTTCCGAACTCCTCAAGCCAGTAATTAAGAACATTATCTACTATTTCTCTCTGCGCGGGAAGATTGCTCACTACGAAGTAGCCCTTGATGTTGTACGTTCTGCATGTTCGGGCAATATCGTGCACATCGAGATTAGTAACCGCGCTGGAAACGATATTTCCATGCCTACCCAAAACTGGGTAGTGAATTAGAGCAAGGTATATGTTATTCAGCATCTCTTTTCAGCTCCTTGAAGAGCGCAAGCAAGGCCTTCTTATCCGTCAAATCGAAATCATGCTTCAAAAAGACATCCGGTCTTCTCTCCATAGTCCTCTTCAAACTCTCGATCCTTCTGTAAATCTCTATCATCTCATGATTCCCGCTAAGGAGCTCGTCGGGCACCTTCATACCGTTCAGTTCTCTCGGTCTTGTGTAATGAGGATGATCAAGGAGTTCAGAGAAGAATGAATCGTTTATCACCGACTCCATATCCCCCACCACACCGGGCACAAATCTTGAGATAGCCTCTATCATGAGCATTGCAGGAACTTCTCCACCGCTAAGTACGAAGTCTCCCACCGAAAGCTCTTCGTCAACTACATTCATAACTCTTTCGTCTATTCCCTCATATCGACCACAGATGAAGGCAATACTTTCTAACCTACTTAGTTCCTGAGCCTTGTTATTGTCAAAGGCCTTACCCTGAGGAGATGCATAGATTACGTAGGGTTTGGTTCCTTCGTCGGACAGACTCTCAACTGCCTTCAGAATTGGTTCGGCCTTCATTACTAGACCGCTTCCCCCTCCAAAAGGGTAGTCGTCGGTGGTCCTGTGACGATCCTCCGTGAAATCTCTTATATCGATGGCTCTAAAGAATATAATCTCTCTTTCTATTGCTCGCGATATGACTCCCCAGCTGAAAACCGTTTCAAAGAGCCGTGGGAAGATCGTCAAGACGTCGATTCTCATCCAGACTTAACCTCTTCAAATTCCATAGTCTTCGCAACTATAGTCTTCCCATCTACATTCAACTCGACAATGTAATCCTTTATTAGAGGTATCAGCTCTTCCTTCACGGTTAAGTCCTTCTGATCTCGAACAACAACCATAACATCGTTTGCGCCGGTGTCGATGATGTCGTTCACCATACCAATAAGTCGACCTTTTTCATCGTAGACACTGCAACCAAGAATCTGGAAGTAGTAATACTCTCCTTCTCCAAGTTCAGGCAAGGCCTGCCTTTCGATATATATGTGGAAGCCCACAAACCTCTCTGCCTGAACCATCGAGTCAACACCGTCAAAGTGTACAATCCATCCCTTCGCTGCTTTCCTGACTCCGTCTAAAGATACTCTAAGCTGAGATCCCGTTTTCTCGTTGTACAGTAAGACATCCTCGATACCTCTGAACACTTCTTCGTCTTCTAGAGAAATCTTGGCCTTCATCTCGCCTCGAAGACCGTGTGGCTTGACTATCCTTCCCACAGGGATCATGTCCTCAGAAAGGCCGCCTCTCAAATCGCTCATCGAACCACCTTTAGGATGAAACTCTCCTTCGACGAGCCTGCGAGAGCATTGAGAAGAACATTCACTGACTTTATGGTTCTGCCATCTTTCCCGATTATCTGGCCGACATCTTCTTCTGCAGCACTTATTTCAAAGACCGTGTTTCCGTTTTCGTCAGTTGTCTGATCTACGGCAATCTGATCAGGGTTTCTAACTATTCCCTTCAGAATATGTTCAAGCACTTCCTTCATTACTCCGTTTTCTCTCCTGACTCTTTTACGAGTTTGAGTTCATGAACCTTCTTCATAACTCCAAACTTTGCGAGAATAGATCTCGCGGTTTCCGTTGGCTGCGCACCCTTCATAATCCATTCTACAGCCTTGTCGACATCAACACTCATGATTCCCGGATCCCTTATGGGATCATAGAAACCTAGAGAGTCAATATATGCTCCGTCTCTACGTTTCTGAGAATCTACCACGACAAGCCTGTAAAACGGCCTGTTTCTTCTACCCATTCTTGTTAGCCTTATTCTTACCATTCTTTGCGTACACCTCCTGATTCTTTACTATCTAAAATGGAAATCCTTTCATACTTTTGAACAGCTTTCCCTTCTTTCCAAACTGCTTCATCATGCTTCTCATCTGATCATATGACTTCAAGAGCTTGTTCACATCCTGGATAGTCGTACCGCTGCCTCTTGCAACCCTTTGTTTTCTTGAGTAGTTCAGAAGCTTGGGGTTTCTCCTCTCTTTCGAGGTCATTGAGCTTATAATCGCTTCCGTTCGCTTCATGCTTTTCTCGCTTCCCGCAAGATCCACGTCTTTGGGTGCTCCGGGAATCATTTCCATGATGTCTGCTATGGAACCCAGCTTCTTCACTTCCTTAAGCTGGTTTAGAAAGTCCTCAAGATCGAACTTGTTCTTGAGAAACTTCTCTTCCATCTCTTTTGCCTTTTCCTCGTCTATGTTCAACTGCAATTTATCTATTAGTGATAGTACGTCTCCCATGCCAAGTATTCGACCGGTCACTCTGTCTGGATAGAAAGTCTCAATCCCATCGGGCTTCTCGGAAATCCCTATGAACTTGACCGGTTTGCCCGTCACATGCCGTATCGATAGAATCACTCCGCCTCTGGCATCCCCATCTAGCTTCGTCACAACGAACCCCGACAGCTCAAGCGCTTCATTAAATGCCTTTGCAGAATTCACTGCATCCTGACCAGTCATCGCGTCAACAACCATTAGGATCTCGTCGGGCTTGACCGTGGCAACGATCTCTCTGAGTTCACTCATCATTGTTTCATCTATATGAAGCCGTCCGGCCGTATCTAGAATTACCACATCGTTAATATTCTTTACTGCCTGCTGAACCGCTTCCTTAGCAATTCTCACCGGATTCTTTCTTTCGCCGGTGAAAACGGGCAAATCTATCTGCTTTCCGAGCTGAATAAGCTGATCAATAGCAGCCGGTCTGTAAACATCTGCTGCAACAAGGAGAGGTTTCTTGCCTTCCTTTCTCAGTAGAGCACCGAGCTTGGCAGTGGTCGTCGTCTTTCCGCTGCCCTGAAGACCTACCATCATGATTATGGCAGGCTGACTAGAAAGCCTCAACGGAACCGACTTCTCACCAAGCATCTTGATCAGCTCATCCCTAACGATCTTAATGAACTGTTGATCCGGTGTGAAAGACTTCAGCACCTCTTCACCAAGAGCCTTTTCTGTTACCCCTCCTATAAACTCTTTGACAACCTTGTAGTTGACATCGGCTTCTAGGAGCGATAGCTTAACTTGCTTAACGGCGTCTTCTATATTCTTTTCCGAGATCCTTCCTTTTCCACTCAGCAGCTTAAATGCTCTGCCAAGTTTGTCCTGGAGATTCTCAAACATCTAAACACCTCCGCAGCCTGAAAAGTATACAACGGGCCGGCGCAAGAATGTTGAACTTATCTGAACAACAACTGCGATTATCATCTACTTATATTAATTTTTAATTACCACACTAATATCAATATACTTAATTCACCTATATACTTGCAAATAATTTCTTAAGCAATGCTATCAACCACCAAATGGCGAAGAGGCTAAACATTCTTCTAAAGAAGATTATGGCATCGAAGCGGCGCGTGCTATCTAGTCAGATGAATTAAGTTCTCTGTAACAATCCCTGCAGACGGCTATATATTTCTCCATTCCACCCACATCTATCTCACTATCTATCGAACCCGAAATCCTGTGCGTAACGGTTGCATTGTACTCGCCACACCTGTGGCATACGGCCTTCTTTTTGACGACTTCATCTGCAGCCGCCATCAAACTTGCAGTGACGGTAAAAGGCCTGTGTTTGAAACTGAGATCTAACCCCACACAGAAGACATCAATCCCGCTAAATACTATCTCTTCCACTACCTCTAGCAGACTTTGATCGAAAAAGTTAGTCTCATCTATGAAAATCGCGTCGAGCTTCTCCTTTTCCAGTGAAACGATTTCTCGGATTTTTGAAGAGTCTTCCACGTTAATGGCCTCTGCCATCTGTCCCGAGTGACTAACCACATGATTAGAGGAGTATCTGTTATCAATTATCGGCTTGAAAACCTTTATTCTCTTTCTTCCAAGTGTATATATCTCTATCATGGATAGAAGTGTCGAAGTCTTCCCGGAATACATTGGTCCCGCAACAACTGTTAGTTTCCCAGACATATGCTCAACCCCTTATAGAGTTATCAATGACGGCTCTCTTATGAAGCACGAACTGCTCTAGCGATCGTTCCTGATAGCAGAACTCGCTGCTGATCTCAACGGCCTCTCTTATGGCGGCATCGATGGTCCTTCCTGCAAGAATCATGATCGACAAGATCGCTCCAAACAAATCTCCGCTGCCGAAACGACTCTCACCGATTCTACGGGGTTTGTAATCATGTCCCCCGTAAGAGGCTCCTTTTGACGATGCCTTAGTAATCACTCTCTTGTCTTTCTTGTCAAAGGCCATATAATCATTGGCGAGAATAAGGTCGTACAACGAAAGTCCTCCGTTCCCCCTATATTCGTGCCCAGGAGAAGGATCGAGCACCTTTAAACGCGACTTAATGGCGCTCACCGTCGCTGCAGCCGACTGGCCTATCTCTAGAGTACTGTAAATAAGATCAAACTCCTCTTTTAGCAAAATGCCGATCAGCTCTTCTTCAATACCGACTATCGACGGCTTTTCCACGGCGAGAACTTCATTCTTCCTAAAAAGAAACTTCCCTCTTGAACACTCTGATCTAATTGGGATAGACTTGAACTCCCATTGGCTCGATTCACCAGGGCCAAAACAGCTCAGAAAAAGGACATCAACACCAAACAAGGAAAGGCAGTTTGCCACATTGAAGCCCGATCCTCCAGTAGCCTGGATTATTCTGGCATTGTGGCCACTGCCTGAGACCTCAATATCCTCTAGATATCCGCCGACAACAAGAGCCCGTGCCCTACTTCGTTCTGTAGAGTCTGTCACCTGCATCTCCTAATCCAGGAATGATATAGGCATGATCATTCAGTTTTTCATCAAGAGCTGCGGTAAAGACCTTCACATCGGGATGATTCTTCTGTATGAAACTAACTCCTTCGGGAGCTGCAATCAAACACATCAAAGAGATCTGTTTCCCTCCTGCTTTCTTGACCAGTTTAAGGGCCCAAGATGACGAAACACCCGTTGCCAGCATTGGATCCAGCACAAATATCTGAGTTGTTTCCTCGATCTTTGGCAGCTTTGAGTAATACTCAACGGGTTGAATCGTGTCGGGATCTCTGTATATGCCGATATAACCGACTGATGCGTTAGGCATTAGGGAGAGAACGCCCTCAACCATGCCCAATCCAGCTCTAAGAATCGGAACAACAGTCACCTTCTTATCTTCGATACTTTGACCGATCATCTTCACGAGTGGAGTAGTTATCTCTTTCTCAAAAGTTGGGATATGCCTTGTAGCCTCATAAGTAAGTAACAGAGTGATTTCTTTCAGGAGTTCCCTAAACTCCTTTGGACCGGTTTGATCATCTCTCATTATTCCTAGCTTGTGCTGAATGAGCGGATGGTTAACTATCGTGAGCTGATCAAACACCTGCATCACTCCTGTGAACCAGATCCGGGTAGAGCGGGAATTTCTCAGCCAAAGCCTTGACCTCTTCACTTATCTCTCTCACCTTTGTCTGAGATATCTCTCCCTTATCTCCTTCTATGCTCTTAAGGACTCTGATTATCAAGTCCGCAATAATTGGCATTTCCTTCTCAGTCATTCCCCTTGTAGTAACCGCAGGGGTTCCAATTCTTATGCCACTGGTTACGAAAGGAGATCTTGTCTCCCTAGGTATTGTGTTCTTATTAACCGTAATGTCAGCCTTTTCAAGTGCTTTCTCGGCAGACTTACCGGTGACATTTATTGGAGTCAAATCTACCAGGAAGAGATGTGTATCCGTCCCTCCCGAGACTATCCTTAGACCTTTCTCTTCAAGAGACTTCGCCAAATAACGAGTATTCTCGACAATACTCTGCTGATAGACTTTGAATTCATCTCTGAGAGCCTCTCCAAATGATACTGCTTTCGAGGCGATTACATGCATCAGCGGACCGCCCTGAGTTCCCGGGAACACCATCTTGTCAACCGCTTTGGCGATTTCTTCACTATTGGTAAGTATCATTCCACCGCGAGGTCCTCTCAATGTCTTGTGAGTAGTAGTGGTTACTATATGGGCGAAATCAAGCGGGTTGGGATGAATTCCTGCCGCCACCAAGCCGGCAAAATGCGCCATGTCAACCATCAGTACTGCACCGACTTCATCGGCGATCTCCCTGAACTTCTTGAAATCGATTATTCTAGAATAAGCACTCCCGCCAGCCACAATTACTGAAGGCTTCGACTCGAGGGCAATCCTTCTGACTTCTTTGTAATCGATTACCTCACTCTCCTCATCAACTCCATAAGCGACAACGTTGAAAAGCTTTCCAGAAAAGTTTACCGGTGATCCGTGGGTGAGGTGGCCCCCGTGACTAAGAGACATTCCCATTATAGTATCGCCCGGTTTGGCAATAGCCAGATAGGCAGCCATGTTTGCCTGGGAGCCCGAGTGAGGCTGAACGTTTGAAAACCCCGCATCGAAAAGCTTTTTGGCTCTCTCTCGTGCAAGCTCCTCGACCTCGTCGACAAAAACACAGCCTCCGTAGTATCTTTTGGACGGGTAACCTTCCGCATATTTGTTTGTCATCACTGATCCCATCGCCTCCATGACGGCTTTAGAGACGAAATTCTCAGAAGCGATCAGTTCGAGCCCATTTCTTTGTCTATCAAGCTCTTTGACCATAATATCGAATACTTGTCTATCGGTTCTCTCCAAAGATTCCCACATGCAAAAAACCTCCTAAAGGATTCTATTCGAACATCTTCTTCAACGAAACATCGTATGGTGCACGAGCAATTCCCTTTTCAGTAATTATCCCGGTTATAAGGCTTGATGGAGTAATATCAAATGCAGGGTTGAAACACTTGACACCCTCGGGGGCTATCTGATAATCCCCAATTTGCGTTATCTCAAGATGGCTTCTCTCCTCTATCGGAATCCCATCACCACTTTTGGTCAGAAGATCCACTGTGCTCAGCGGTGCAACAATGTAGAAAGGAATCCCGTGTTTTTGAGCAAGAATGGCAACCGAATAGGTTCCGATCTTGTTTGCCGTATCACCGTTAGCGGCGATCCTATCTGCCCCGACCAACACTAGATCGACTAACCCCTTCTTCATAACCCATCCTGCCATATTGTCGCAGATAAGAGTAACATCGATTCCTGATTTCATAAGCTCCCAAGCCGTCAGCCTAGCCCCTTGGAGATACGGTCGAGTCTCATCGGCATAAACCGATATCTTTTTGCCTTGCTCCACGGCCGCCCTCATCACACCTAGTGCCGTTCCATAATCCACAGTCGCGAGTGCTCCTGCGTTGCAATGAGTAAGTATTCCGTCACCGTCTCTCACAACAGTTGCACCGTTTTTCCCAATCGTCATATTGATCTCAATATCTTCCTCTGCAATTGCAAGCGCTTCGCTCTCAAGACTCTCTACTAACCTTTTTCTATCTAATTCACGAAGGGTGTTGAGTGTCTTTTCCATTCTGTTGAGAGCCCAGAAAAGATTTACGGCCGTAGGTCTGCTTTCTGAGAGCCTTCTCTTCACCAAATCCATATGGTCGAAGAACACTTCCTTAGAGCTTGCCAGAACCTCTTTAGCACCAAGGAGATAACCAAATGCCGCGCTTGCTCCTATCGCAGGGGCTCCTCGGATCACCATATCCCTTATCGCATGATACACGTCTTCGTGGGTCTGGCATTCAACATACTTTTCAACTGAAGGTAATTTTCTTTGGTCTATTAGTATCAGTCGATCTTCTTTCCATTCAAGCGTGATACTCTTGAACTTTCCCACTAGATATTCACCCTCTTAACGATCTCTTTCACCGTTGAGCGGTATGCGACTTCAAGTTCAGACCCTCTCATGTGAGTAACGATGCTTTTGCCGTTGTCCGAAAAACCTACTAGCGTAGGATCGAAGGGGAGCGACCCTAAAAGGGGGATGCTGAAGAGGGTCTCGAGATTCTTCCCTCCACCTTCTCCAAATAACTTCGTGATTTCTCCACAGTGCGGGCATCTCATATATGACATGTTTTCCACAATTCCCAGTGGGTTCCTGTGCATTGTCTCTACCAGATTGATCGCTCTCTTCACATCCTGAACTGCAACGGCTTGAGGTGTAGTAACTATAAGCGCCATTATATCAGGAAGAGTCTGAAGAACTGTCAAAGGCTCGTCGCCGGTACCTGGAGGAGAGTCAATTACGAGGAAGTCGAGCTCTCCCCACGCAACATCACCAAGAAACTGATAGATCGCCGTTGTCTTCATTGGACCACGCCAAATAACCGGAGCATCTTCTTCAACGAAACTTGAAATGCTTATTACCTTAAGATTTGGTAGAACTTCGGGAGGAAAAATCTGTCCTTCTACGACTTCGGGCTGCTTTTTCAGACCTACCATCCTGGCAACGTTTGGTCCATGAAGATCAATATCCATCAGACCCGTCTTGAAGCCTTCATCCGCAAGAGCCAGCGCCAGATTAACCGC
>JACDJB010000566.1_pt1 | contig 37141 bp, 29 predicted proteins | sample 7454121 | NCBI WGS metagenome assembly JACDJB01 (sample SAMN14253290, study PRJNA609438) | sludge metagenome | isolation source: sludge after 25d culture with pyrite | collected 2018-12-20
CTGCTTCCATCCGCTGGCGGCGGCGCGGATCGCCGCTGACCTGCCCGACGTGCAATTGGTGATGATGGTCCGCGACCCGGTCGAGCGGGCGCACTCGGCGTACAAGCACGAGCGGGCGCGGGGCTTCGAGGACCTCGACTTCGCCGCCGCGCTCGATGCCGAGCCCCGTCGTCTGGAGGGCGAGGTCGAGCGCATGATCGCAGAGCCCGGATACCAGAGCTTCGATCACCGCCACCACGCCTACGTGGGTCGGGGTCGCTACGCGGAGCAGGTCGACCGGTTGCACTCCACGGTCGGTCGTGATCGCGTTCGGCTGCTCGACGCCGACCGCTTCTTCCAGGATCCCCGTCGCGAGTTCGCAGACCTCACCGACTGGCTGGGGCTGTCGTCGTGGGACCCGGAGGTCGTCCCACAGGAGAACGCTCGGCCCGGTGATGTCCTGTCCGACGGCTTGCGCGACCGTCTCCGGCAGGAGTTCGACGAGTCGGACGAGGCGTTGGCCGAGCACCTCGGTCGGCCACCGAGCTGGCGGGACTGACCGACGCGCGCTCGGCTCAGCTCGGTGCGATCACCCGGCGAGGTGGGGCACGAAGAAGCGATCGATGACGCGGTCGCTCGCCGCACCGTCCTCGAACGGGCAGAATCGCTCGACGAACCGTCGGTACTCCGCTCCGACGCCGTCTGGCCCGGCGTCCAGTCCGGCAGCGACAGTCGCGGCGAGCTCCTCGGTGGTCATGGCGATCGGTCCGGGCGCCCAATCCTCGTAGTCGAAGTACAGCTGGCGCAGCCCGTGACGGTAGTGATCGAGGTCATAGGGGAACAGCACGATCGGCTTGCCGGTGACCGCGAAGTCGAAGACCGTCGACGAGTAGTCCGAGACGAGCAGGTCTGCTGCCAGGTACAGCTCGGCGATGTCTGGGTGGTCGCTCACATCGAGCAGCCGCTCGCTGTTCCCTGACGCTCGTGTCGTCACGTTCGAGTGCATCCGCAGGAGGAGCACCGAGTCGGGGCAGTCGGTGAGGAACCGGTCGACGTCGAGACCGCCGGGGTCTCGGAAGCCGCCGTCGTCGGTCCGCTCGTCATCTCTCCACGTGGGCGCGTAGAGCACCACCCGCGCTCGGTCGTCGAGCCCGAGGGCCGAGCGGACCTCGGCGCGTCGTTCGGCGGCACCGGGTCGGAGGAGGACGTCGTTGCGGGGGTAACCCGTCTCGAGCACCTCGCAGTCGGCGCGGAAGGCGCTCCGGAGCAGGTCCGTGCACTCCGCGCTCGCGGACAGCAGCGCGTCCCACTTGGCGACGTCGCGGTCCATCCTGGCGTGGTGCGCCCCGGCGTCGTATGCGGGGTCGACCTCGTCGTGTCCGATCGTCTTGAGCGGTGTGCCGTGCCACGTCTGGAGGTAGCGGACCCGCGGGCCCTTGACGAAGTGGCGCGACACGATGTCGTTGGTGACCAGGAAGTCGCAGCTGACCAGCCGTGCGAAGTACTGCGGCGTGTGTCGTCGTACCCGCTCGGTCCCCGGGGGCAGGTCGACCGACGGCCCGGCGACCCACAGAAGTCGGGTGTCGGGGAACCGCTGGGCCAGCCGCTCCGAGATCGCCCTGGGGTTGTCGGCGTAGCGGCCGCGCCACGCCTCGAACATGACGACCTTCCTGCGGCTCACGTGACGTGCTCCGGGTCCCGGGTCGGTCTGGGGCGGAACGCTGAGATGATCGCGTCGAGCGCCAGCGGCTCGCGCGCCCACCACAGTGCGGCGCAGTAGGCCGCCACGGTGCCGACGCCGGTGACCACGAACAGCAGCGGCGCCCAGTCGGTCGCCACGCCGACCAGCAGGAGGGGAACGCCGAGCACGAAGACGACCGTGGCACCGACGATGGCGGTCGCCGGGCTGAACGGCACGAGGCCGGTCGCCCGGTGGACCTGCCAGAGTCCCAGACAGGTCTTGGCTGTCACCGCGCCACCCCAGGCGATCGCCGCGCCGCTGATCCCCAAGTGGGGGATCAGCACCAGGCAGCCGACCACGTCGACCGCCATCGCCGTCACCGCGATCAGCAGGCTGGCGACGCTGTGGCCGGCCATCAGCAGCAGCGTGTCGAGCGGGCCCGTCGCCATCGCCAGCATCATCGCCAGCGCCATGACGACGACGACCACGACGCCGTCAGCAGCGGAGCCGTAGCCGAATATCCGCATGTAGAGCGGGGCGCCGCAGGCGACGCCGATGTAGATGGGCCACGAGGCGGCCATCGTCCACGCCGTCGAGATCTTGAAGACGTCCCGGACGGTGTCCTGCTCGTCACGGCCGAGGAGAGCGCTGAACCTCGGTTGGAGGACCCGGTAGATCGCCTGGCCGGCCAGCTGTCCGAACACCACGAAGCGGGTGGCCGCGGTGTAGACCGCGGCGGCGGTCGCATCGAGGAGCAGCGCCACCAGGACGATGTCGAGTCGCTGCACGATGATCTGCGTGATGCGGGCGACGGACCGCGGCCACGTGTAGGTCCAGAACTCCCGGGTCATGGGGACCGGTCCGGTCGGTGTCGGGGTCCACCGTCGGCGACGCTCGGCGAGGATCTTCAGCGCCACGGTCACAGCGAGCGCTGCACCGACGACGTACGGGAGGTTGGACGCAGCCGTCAGGCCGATCGCTCCAGCACCGATCGCCGCGGCGACCGCGACCGCTCCGACCTGAAACAGCGATCGGAAGATGTCGTCGAGAACGACGGTGGGTCGCATCTTCGAGAAGGCTCTCGTGGTCGACAGCGCCAGGTCGAACACCGCAGCGAACGGGACGGTGATCGCGATCACGCGCAGGATCGAGGCTCCCTCCGAACCCGACAGGCCCACAAGGCCGCCGAGCCACGGCGCAGCGACGAACACGGTCAGTCCGAGGCCGGCAGCGACCGAGCAGACGGGGATGTACGCCGCTCTGAGCACGCCCAGCACCTGGCTGTAGCGGTGCTGGGACTCGAGCGGCAGCAGGAATCGAGCGAGGCCCGTGTCGGTGCCCAGGGTCGCGACGGAGAAGAGGATCAGCACGAGCGAGGTGGCGGCGAAGAGCGACCCGGCGTCGGTGTCGCTCACCGTGTTGGCCACGACGACGATCAGGCCGAAGCTCGTCGTCGCCGAGATCACCGCGCCGATGAAGTTGATCGCGCCCCCGCGTGCGACCTTGCCCAGCTGGTGGGTTGTCGCCGCGCTGAGCGGAGCGGTCATGCGTCTCGGCCGGCCGACTCCCGCGACCCGGCATCCGCAGAGCGGTCGTCGTCGCTTTCGTCGTCCTCGAGCTCGTCGAGGTCGTCGAGGTCGCCGTCGAGGTCGCCGAGGTCGCCGTCGAGCTCGGGTTCGTCGTCGACATCGACGTCGACATCCAGGTCGTCGTCGAGCTCGGCCTCGAGCTCGTCATCATCGAGCTCGACCACGGAGCGCCGGCGTCCCTTCCTGGAGCTGCCGTTGGAGCGGGCACGCAACGTCGACTCCTCCGCCGGACCGAGCGTCCCCTTGCCCTTCGGCAGACCAGCCTTGCCGGCGGTGAGCTCCCTCTGCGACATGGTGGCATGCGGCCGGTACGACGCCGCCCACTCCTCCGCATCCCTCCCGATCAGGACCGCGCCGTCCAGGGTCACGCCGAGCATCTTCAGGGTGCGCACCGCGGACTCGACCTCGCTGCGGGTCGTGACGTGCTGGTCGACCTCGAGCACGACGCCGTCGACCACGTGGGTCAACGACTGCGCGCCGGCGGTACCGATGGGGTCGGCCGCGATGATCACGACGTCGCAGCGGGTCTTGAGCTCGATCACCAGCCGTTGCATCGAGCTGCCCACGAACAGGTCGGACACCTCGCCGAAGGCTTCGCCGAGGCCGATCACCGAGAGCATCGGAGCCACGTGGGTGATGGCCTCGTTCACGGTGGCGTTGCCGACCAGGAGCTGGCACAGGCCGACGCTGCGCTCGTCGTCGCGGAACGGGTCGGGTTCGGAGGCACCGAGCATGGCCTGCACGACGATCGTCTCGAGTCCGGAGCGCGCCATCGCCCCGGCGAGCTCGGGGACCAGCAGCGGGGCGTGCTCGCTCTGCGAGGCGCCCGACACCATGACCACCCACGGCTGGACGCGCTGGCGCGCCAGCAGCGCGACGCGGATCTTGCGGATCTGCTCGTCCGCGTGCGGCGTCGTGGTCCACACCGGCAGGTCGGCCGGAGGCGGACCGCTCGACCGCTCCGGCGTGCCGAACGTCCCGAGCACGGCCACACCGAGTGCATCGAGGTCGTCGGTGCTGTGGATGCGCCGGTCGCTCGTCGAGCGGATCAACGCGATGGCCAGGCCGACCGCGAAGCCGACGAGTCCGCCGGCGACGATCAGGATGATCGTCATCCTCATCGCCGAGGACGAGCTGCCGGATGCCGGAGTGATGACCTGGCCCGGGTCCTTGGAGAGTCCTGCCAGATCCGCCTGACGGGAGGTCAGGTCGCCGATCTGGTTGGCGACCGCCTGCGACTGCTGCCGGAGGACCTCGGCCGCGGCCGACGACGACGGCAGCGCCACGATCTGCTTCGAGAGCTCGTCCAGCTTGGCCTGAGCTGTGGCGATCTGCGCATCCAACTGCTCGACCTGCGTGCCGATCACCGCCGCGGCCCTCTGGGTTCGGTACTCGAGGTAGGCCTCGGCGAACGCCTGCGAGTACTCCTCGGCGGTGGCCGCGTCGTCTGCAGAGAAGGTGACGTCGAGGATCTGGGTGTTCGCCGGGTTGCTCACCGACACGTGGTCGAGCAGCGACGATGCACCGCGGGACGAACCCGTGTCGTCCTCGACGATGGCCGCTACGGCGTCCGAGCGAAGTGCTTCGGCCTCGGTGCCCAGGTTCACCAGCTGCTCGCCGCGGGTGCTCGGGTAGTAGGCGTTGCCATCGAGCGGGTTCAACAGGATGGACGTCGTCGCCGACGCACCCTGTTCGAGCTGCGTGGAAGCGGCGAAGCCCAGCAGCAGACCGATGATCGTCGTGAACGCGATCAGGAGGATGTGTGCGCGCGCGGCTCGTCCGATGTGGAGGGGCTGGCTGTCAGGCTCGTCGGACATCTTTGGTGGGGAACCTCGTGAGGAAGGACGCTGGTTCGACCCTAGCGGCGGATCGAGCGGATCGGCACCGACCGCCCCAGGTCGGATCGGATCACGTCCAGGTCGAGAAGTGGATCAGAGGTGGGAGTTGGCGACGTCGAGGTCGGCTTCGATGTCGACCTCGACGGCGAAGAGGTCGGAGATGTCGATCGGCTCGTACCTGGTGCCGTCGCGTTCGATGGACAGCTCCATCGCCCGCTCGAAGTAGTCCTGCTCGTCGACCTCGTCGAGGTGGCGCACCAGCGCCGCCTTGTCCGCTGCCGCGACGAAGTTGATGCCGACGGCTTCTCCGAGTCCGTCCTCGACCACCTTGGACAGGGCGTCGATCGAACCGTCCGGTCGCAACGTGTACTTGACCTCTTCGTCTCCGACCTTGGCGGTGTTCACGCAGACGAACGACCGGCCGTCTCGTACAAGCGGCTCGACCCGCTCGAGCACCGATGGGTCGAAGACCACGTCGCCGTTCATCCACAGCACGGGCCGCTCGGCAGTCAGGCGCATCGCCTTCAGGAGGCTCTTCGACGTGTTGGTCTGGTCGTAGGCCTCGTTGTAGGCGAAGGCGACGTCGGGGGCCGCCTCGATGATCTGCTCCAGCTTGAAGCCCACGACCAGCATGATGCGGCTCTGGTCGCCGAACACCTTGCGGACGTTGCCGAGCTGCTGGCCGAGGATCGTCCTGCCGTCGACCAGTCGGGTCAGGGGCTTCGGCAGCGGTCGGCCGAGCCGGGTCCCCATGCCGGCGGCGAGGATCACGATGTCCACGTCGACGTCTCCGATGTCTCCCATTGCGTCCTCCCGGTCCCCGTGCTCGTTCGGTCTTCCACGGAACTCGCTCAAGGGGTTGCGGTCAATGGGTCGATAGCCCCAGAGCATCGGATGCGTCGGACGTCACAGCTCGGTCTGGCGGAAAAGTTGCAGTTGCATTACAGTTCGATGACGAACTTGCCGATCACATCGGAGTGAGCGATCCGGTGGCGTCCGAGCCGCTGGTCGGGACGATGTCGTCCACCGATCGTTCCCATGTGGTCAGTCACGTCGAGGAGGAGTGGTCATGAGGATCCGCGCTGGGGCACTTGCGATGGCTGTCGTCATCGTCACGACGGCAGCAGCCTGTTCAAGCCCGCCCAACGACACACCTGGCGTATCCGGAGGTGCGACAAGCCGCCCGGCCGTCGCCCAGGGCTTGCGCCGAGGCGCCTTCCCCGGCGACGTCGTTCCCGGCCACGTCCGGTGGGGGGCCGCGATCGGTGGCAACTCGGATCCGGTCGGCCGCCACGAGGCGACCGCTGGGGTGTCGATGGGCCTGCGGCGCACCTACTTCGGTTGGGACAACCGGATGAAGGCCGTGACGATGGCCAAGGCCGACCTCGCTGCGGGCCGGCTCCCGTGGGTGTCGTTCAAGACGCCGGCGTGGGCTGCGGTCGCAAGCGGTGCCCACGACGCACAGCTCGATGAGCTGCTGCGGGCGCTCGACGCCACGGGCGGTCCGGTCTGGGTCACCTTCCACCACGAGCCGGAGAACGACGGGCTCGTCGCCGCCGAGTGGCGGGCCATGCAGGTCAAGGTGCGCGAGCGGATGGACGCGACCGGGGTCAAGAACCTGGCGTTTGCGTCGGTGCTGATGTCCTGGACGTTCGACCCTCGCTCCGGACGAAACCCCGACGACTGGTTCGTGCCCGGCATCTGGGACTTCGCCGGCATCGACCACTACTCAGAGTCGACGACCAACACATCTGTCGAGCTCCCGATGTGGGTCAACACTCGGGCGTACTACCACGCCAGGGGCCTGAAGATCGCCATCGGCGAGTGGGGCAACCGGGGTACCGACGCCAGCGCCGCTGACGAGATGGCGGCGTTCTACGACGCGGCGATCGGCTCAGGTGCGAGCGGGAAGGGCCAGATCATCGGCCTTGCCTACTTCGACTCGGACCTGAACAGCCCGAAGGGCGGGTGGACGCTCTACGGCGCGCCGCTCGATCGGTTCCGTGCGTTGATGACGGCGTCCACATCGATCGGTCCGAACCAGGTCTCGGGCTGACCGCTGGGGTGTCACGGCCCCTCGAGGGCTGGTCGTGACACGCCCGACCGCCATCGCCGCGCTTCGTCTGGCGTCCTTGACCAGATGGTCAATACAGTGCGGCGCATGCTGGAACTCAACGGAGCATCTGCACTCGTCACCGGTGGCGCCTCGGGTCTGGGAGAGGCCACCGTCCGTGCCCTCGCCGCGGCCGGGTCCAAGGTCGTGATCCTCGACCTCGACCGGCAGAAGGACAAGGGCGAGGCCCTCGCGTCCGAGGTCGGCGGCAAGTTCGTCGAATGCGACGTGACCGACACCGATCAGGTGATCGCCGGGATCGAGGCCGCCAAGGAGCTGGGCCCGCTGCGATCGGTGATCAACTCCGCCGGCATCGGCTGGGCCACCCGCACGATCGGCAAGGACGGCACCTACGAGTCGGCCCACGACCTGGAGATCTTCCGCAAGGTCGTCGAGATCAACCTCATCGGCACGTTCAACGTGTGCCGTCTGGCGGCGACCGCCATGTCGCTCAACGAGCCCGACGAGGACGGGGCGCGTGGCGCGATCGTCAACACGGCGTCGGTGGCTGCGGTCGAGGGACAGATCGGGCAGGTGTCCTACACGGCGTCGAAGGCCGGTGTGGTCGGTATGACGCTGACGATCGCCCGCGACCTCGCTGCGGTCGGCATCCGGTGCAACACGATCATCCCCGGCCTCATCGACACGCCGATCTACGGCGAGGGCGAGGCGTCGGAGCAGTTCAAGGAGCGCCTGAGCGTGGGGACGCTGTTCCCCAAGCGTCTGGGCCACGCGTCGGAGTACGCCTCGCTCGCCGTCGAGCTGCTGCGCAACTCCTACATCAACGGCGAGTCGGTCCGCATCGACTCCGGGATGCGCATGCAGCCGAAGTGAGTCGCTTCGTCATGCAGGGGACACCCGAACGGGTGTCCCCTGCATGACAGAGCTGTCCCTCAGGACAGCGGCGTGCCAGGTCGGAACGGCCGGGCACCGGGTGGGACCTTGGCCGGCTTGCCGAACCACCAGCCCTGCTGGCTCATCTCCAACAGCGCGTGGTCGCCCGAGCTGTTGCCGTAAGCATGGACGATCACCTCGTCGGTGGGCGCGCCGAGCCACTCGCGCAGGCGGAGGGCCTTCTCTTCCGCCCGCACGTTCGGACGCGCCAGGCGACCGGTGAGGATGCCGTCGATCGACTCGAGCTCCACGCCGATCACTCCGTCCATCGTCAGCTCCCGCGCGATCGGCTCCAGGTAGTGGACGAGGCTCGCCGACACGATCACCGTCGAGTGCCCCGCACGCTGGTGCTCGTGGACCCGGGCCACGACGTCGGGCCGGAGCCGGTCGCCGGTCAGGAGGTCCCGCGCGTAGCGCTCGCCGGCGACGCGGAGGTCGTGCTCGGCGCGGCCACCGAGCAGCTGTGCGATCAGGTGCGCCTTGACCCTGTCGCGTTCCTGGAGGGGAAGTCGACGACGGGCGCCGAGCAGGCCTGCCGACGCGCACGCGGACGCGAATCTGGCGGGGCCGGCGACCCGGGCGAGGAACGGGACGAACGTGTCCCGCTTGGAGATGGTGCCGTCGAAGTCGAAGGCGGCGATCGTGCGGGTCATCGTTGAGCAGTCGTGTGGGACGGGTCGTCGGGGAGGGTCGTGCAGGACGAGGTCGACCAGTCGAGTGCCTGGGTCGTGTTCAGGTCCGGCTCGCTCAGAGTGGCTCTGACGTGTGGGCCACGTAGGAGGCGAGGCGGTTCAGCGATCGCTGCATCGCGACGGTGTTCTTGCGGGGTCGCCCGAACCAGGTGGGGTACGGGCCCGCCTTGGACGTGGACCAGTCGAAGGTCTCGGTGACCCGAGTGATCGGCTCGCCATCGACCGGTTGCTCCTCCTCGAACTCCCAGCGCCAGCGCCAGCCTCCGGCGTGAGCCCAGGCGATCCGACGGCCCTCGGCGTACTCGACCACGGTGTTCGAGATCACGTACGGCACGCCGATGCGCATGTGCGTGGTGAAGCGGTCGCCGAGCGCGAGCTTCCGCCGGCTTCCCTTGACGCTGCGCACGCTGCCGGAGCCGTCGATCACCGGATGCATCGTTGGGTCGGCCACCAAGTCGAACAACCGCCGGGCATCGGCTGCGATCAGGCGGCTGGCCGACACCGATGTGGATGTCGCTGACGTGGGGGCGGACGGGTCCGCCGCGGTGAGGGCTGAGGGTGGGACGGAGCTCATGGGCTGCGACGTTAGGTGCTTGCGCTCAGTTCTCCGGTACGGATCCGACCGGAAGGGTACTGACTTCTCGTCAGAATCGGGGTCGGTCGGGATCAGCCGCCGGCACGGTCGGCGACGATCCGCCAGAGCGAGCGCGGCAGCAGTCGGAACACGGAGAACGGCAGTTGGAGGATCGGCGGCGCCCAGATGACCTCCTGGCCCTTGGCCAGCCCGGCGACGATCAGCTCGGCCACCTTCTCGGGGGTGGTGGAGAAGGGCGCCGCCTCCATCCCTTCGGTCATCTTGGTCCGCACGAATCCCGGCCGGACCACCACCACCCTCACCCCGGTTCCGACGAGCGAGTCGCCGAGGCCCTGACCGAACGCATCGAGTCCGGCCTTGGTGGCGCCGTAGACGAAGTTGTCCTTCCGGGCCCGCAGGCCGGCGACCGACGACATCAAGACGATGGTCCCGCGGCCCTGTCGCTGGAGGCGATCGGCGACGATGAGCGAGGCCGACACGAGGCCGGCGAAGTTGATGTCGACCGCCCGGGCGGCGAACGCGGGATCGGCGTCGAACGCCGCCTGGCTGCCCAGGATGCCCGCGGGCACGTACACCAGGTCGATGTCGCCGAAGCGGTCGAACACCTCGTCGATGACCTTCCGATGGCTGTCGACGTCGGTCGAATCCCACAGCACGGTCTCGACGGTGGTGGCACCGGCGGCCCGGACCGCATCAGCGACCGGTTCCATGTCGTCGGCGGGTCGGCCGGCGAGCACCACGGTGCGGCAGCGGGTGCGGGCGAGTCGCACGCACAGTGCCCGGCCGATGTCGGACCCGCCGCCGAGCACCAGCACCGATTGGACTTCACCGAGCGCATCCTGCACCGTCTGCGACCTCCGACGTCGACGTAGCGACGGGACGTCCCGATCGCCGGCCCGGAGGCTACCGGCGCAGGTGCTCGCCCGAAGGAAGAGGCGACGCGTCGGGCGAAGCCACGGTCGACCCCGCGGGTGATGCCACCGGTCGGGTCGAGGAGGTGCTCGACGCAAGCGGGAGCGTGACCTCGACCCGGGTCCCGTTCGTCGCATCGCAGCGTCGAGCTGCTCGTCGCCGAGGTCGAGCGCTGTGGGGAGACGGGCGCGGGCGCCTAACGTCGTGGTCATGAGCACCCGGATGCTGATCGTCCTCGCCCTGCTGTGCGGGCTGGCCGTGCTCGTCGCGTTCGCCGTCCAGGCCGCGCAGATCATCTGAGCGGGCCGGAGCAGATCGGTCAGGACAACGGCACCCGCCGGGGTCGCGTTCGGCCCGCGGGAGTCGCGTCGGTAGTCTCGGCGCCGTGGAGCAGACGCACTTCGACCTGGTGATCATCGGCGGCGGACCAGCCGGTTACGGCGCCGCCCTGTACGGCGCATCCGCGGGGCTCGACGTCGCCCTGGTGGAGAAGGACAAGGTGGGCGGCACCTGCCTGCACCGGGGCTGCATCCCGGCCAAGGAGCTCCTCGAGACCGCCGCCGTCGTCCGAACCGTCGCCCACGCCGGCGACTTCGGCGTGAAGGTCGAGCCGATCGGCCTGGAGTGGGCGACCGTCCTCGAGCGCAAGCAATCGGTCATCGACAAGCTCGTCGGAGGCGTGACGGGCCTGCTCAAGAACCGCAAGGTCACGATCCTGAACGGCACCGCCACCCTCGGCGCCGATCGCACGGTCACGGTGGTGGGCGGCGACGAGTCCGCCACGCTCACCGCGGACGCGGTGATCCTTGCACCGGGGTCGGTGCCGCGGGTCATCCCGGGATTCGAACCCGCCGGTCCGGTCGTCACGTCCGACGAGTTCTTCCACATCGACGGGGTGCCCGAACGGGCGGTGGTGATCGGCGGCGGTGCGATCGGTTGCGAGTTCGCATCGACCCTCGCGGACCTGGGTGCCGCGGTCACGATCCTCGAGGCGCTGCCCAAGATCCTTCCCGGCTGCGACGACGACGTGACCCGCGTGGTGCAGCAGTCGTTCAAGAAGAAGGGCATCGACATCCGCACCGGGGTGGCCGTGTCGGGGCACGCGCCAGGTGCGGATGGATCGACCACTGTGAGCTTCGGCGAAGGGGAGCGCATCGAGACCGACCTGGTGGTCGTGTCGGTGGGTCGTGCGCCCTTCACCGACGGCCTGCTGGTCGACGGCACCGGCGTGAAGGTCACCGATCGGGGCTTCATCGAGGTCGATGACCTGTACCGCACCGGAGAGCCGTCGGTGTGGGCGATCGGCGACGTGATCGCCACCCCGCAGCTCGCCCACGTCGCCTTCGCCGAGGCGATCTGCGTGGTGAAGGACGTGTTGGGGGAGGCTGCGGTCCCGGTCGACAACGACAAGGTGCCCTGGGCGATCTACTGCCAGCCCGAGGTCGCGTTCGCCGGCATGTCGGAGGCCGCCGCCAAGGACGCCGGCATCGACGTGGTGACCTCCAAGCACCGCTTCGCCGGCAACTCGAGGGCGATGATCATCGGCGCGACCGACGGGCTCGTGAAGATCATCGCCGAGAAGCTCGCTGACGGATCCGCAGGTCGGATCCTGGGTGTCCACATGGTCGGCCCGTGGGTCACCGAGCAGCTCTCCGGCGGCTACCTGGCCGTCAACTGGGAGGCGACCGTCGACGAGGTCGCAGCGTTCATCCAGCCCCACCCGTCGCTCACCGAGCTGTTCGGCGAGTCGGTGCTGGCCCTCACCGGACGGTCGCTGCACGGCTGAACCGTGCGTCTGCTCCGATCGCCGTCCGGCCCGTCCCGCCCGACTGGTTCCCCGCTGGTGGGCCTGGATGCGTCCACCAGTGGGAACAGAACAGGTGACGGGATCGGAGGGCTGTAGAGACAAGTTCAAGACAAGTAGGCTCGGCGGAGATCGACAGCGCAACGTGCCGGCACTGGCGTCGGCCGAAAGGAACGGCAATGGCCGACATCGTGATGCCCCAGCTCGGCGAGAGCGTCACCGAGGGCACGATCACCCGCTGGTTCAAGTCGATCGGCGACTCTGTCACCGAGGACGAGCCGTTGTTCGAGGTGTCGACCGACAAGGTCGACACCGAGGTCCCTTCGCCGGCGAGCGGAGTGCTGTCGGAGATCCGGGTTCCCGAGGGCGACACCGTCGACGTCGGCACCGTGCTGGCTGTGCTGGGCGACGCCGCCGACGCCGGCGCCGGCGCCGGCGCGACTGCTGCCCCCGCCGACGCTCCAACTCCTGAACCTGCTCCTGAAGCCGATGTCGCACCGCCGGCACCGACTCCCGAGCCGCCACCTGCACCCGCTGCTCCCGTCGCCCCGACCCCACCGACGCCGGCTCCAGCTCCTGCCGCTCCGGCTCCGGCGGCTCCGGCGGCTGCGGCTCCGGTCGCTGCGACCGCGGCGTCGGGGGTCATGCTGTCGCCCCTCGTGCGTCGACTGGTCGACGAGCACCGCATCGACCCGGCGACCATCAAGGGAACCGGCGTGGGTGGCCGCATCACCAGGGAGGACGTGCTCGACGCCGTCGACGCCCGTGGGTCCGCAGCGCCGAGCAGCGCCTCGGCACCCGCCGCCGCTCCGGTCTCCTCCGCTCCGGCGCCGGTCTCGCCGCCCCGCTCGGTCCCGGCTCGGCCCAACGCTGCGCCGATGCGCCCCGGAAGCGGCGACACCGTCGAGCCGCTCAACAAGATCCGCAAGTTCACCGGCGACCACATGGTCATGTCGAAGTCCACCTCGCCGCACGCGATCACGATGGTCGAGGTGGACTACGAGGCGGTCGAGCGGGTCCGCCGGACGACCCGTTCGCAGTTCATGGAGGAGGAGGGCTTCGCGCTCACCTACCTGCCGTTCGTCTCCCGAGCCGTGGTCGATGCGCTGCACGAGTTCCCGCACATGAACGCCTCGGTCGCCGACGGGTCGCTCGTCCTCCACAACGAGGTGCACCTCGCGATCGCGGTGGATCTGGACTACGAGGGGCTCCTCGCTCCGGTCATCGCCGATGCTCACGAGCGGCGGCTGCGGGCGATCGCCCGTGAGATCAGCGATCTGGCGTCGCGGGCCCGGTCCCGTCAGCTTGGTCCCGACGAGCTGACCGGTGGCACGTTCACGATCTCCAACTCGGGCAGCTATGGCACCGCCATGGTGATCCCGATCATCAACCAGCCGCAGGTGGCGATCCTCTCGACCGACGGGGTATCGCGCAAGCCGGTGGTCGTCGTCGACCAGTTCGGCAACGAGACGATCGGCATCCACTCGGTCGGCAACCTGACGCTCAGCTGGGACCACCGCGCCTTCGACGGGGCCTACTCCGCAGCCTTCATGGCCCGCCTCAAGGAGATCATCGAGACGCGGGACTGGGCCGCGGAGCTGTGAGGCTCGGGTGAACCCGCTGCGCGTCCGCTGGCTGGGCACCGTCCCGTACCACGAGGCGTGGTCGCTGCAGCGGGCGTTGCACGATCGGCCCGGTTCGGACGGTGACGTCGTGAGGGGGGCGCTGCCGGGTGCCGATCCCGGTGATCACCTGCTGCTCCTCGAGCACCCGCACACCTACACCCTCGGCCGCAACGCCGAGGCCGACCACGTGCTGGTCGAGCCCGGCTCGGTTGGCGCCGAGCTCGTCGAGGCCGACCGCGGGGGGGATGTCACCTACCACGGCCCCGGTCAGCTGGTCGCGTACCCGATCGTCACGCTCGGTGCCATGGCGGTCAGGGACTACGTCTGCCTGCTGGAGGGCGCGCTGATCGACGCGGTGGCGGCTGTCGGGCTGTCCGGGGTCGGTCGTCACGATGGCTATCCCGGGGTGTGGGTGGCTCCCAACACGCCGTCCGCTCGGAAGGTCGCGCAGGTGGGGATCCGGGTGGAGCGGGGCCGCACGCTGCACGGCGTGGCGCTCAACGTCGAGCCCGATATGGCCTTCTTCGGTCACATCGTTCCGTGCGGCATCAGCGAGTTCGGCGTGACCTCGCTAGCCCAGGAGGGCCTCGACCTCACGATGCACCAGGTGGTCGACGCGTTCGTCGACGCGTTCGCGGCGCGCTGGCTGGGCCGCGCCGGCGCGACGTGCGACTCGGTGGAACGCTCCGACGTCATCTGGCGCGAGCGCCGCGGAGCATCTGGTTCGCTGGACGACACCGACCTCGCCCCGTTCAGCCGCGGCCTCGGACCCGGCGAGCGCACCACGGGTGCCAACGCCACCGTCGGCGGCGCACGTGACGGCGCGTCGACGTCGCCACGATTGCTCGGTCGTCTGGCGGAGGCCGGCGTGACGCGCTCGGTCGAGCTGACCGACCGAAAGCCCGACTGGATGCGAGCCCCGGTTCGCCACGGCGCAGACGTGCTGTCGGTCAAGGGAGTCGTCGCGGATCTCGGGCTCGTGACGGTGTGCGAGGAGGCCGGTTGTCCGAACCTCAGCGAGTGCTGGTCCGACGGCACGGCCACGTTCATGGTCTGTGGCGAGCGTTGCACTCGCGCGTGCGGGTTCTGCCTGGTCGACACGCGCCACCCTGAGCCGCTGGCGGCCGATGAACCCGACCGAGTGGCCGAAGCCGTGGCCCGGATGGACCTGGGTTACGCGGTGGTCACGATGGTGGCCCGCGACGACCTGGCCGACGGTGGCGCCGCACACGTGGCTGCCACCGTCCGGGCCATCAGGGATCGCCGACCGGGTACCCGGGTCGAGGTCCTCATCTCGGATCTCAAGGGCGACGCCGAGTCGCTCGACGTGGTGCTCGCCGCCGATCCCGACGTGGTCAACCACAACATGGAGACCGTGGCGCGCCTTCAGCGGGCGGTGCGTCCGTCGGCGGGCTACGCCCGGTCGCTCGCGCTGCTGGGTCGGTCCGCCCTGGCCGGCGCCACCACCAAGTCCGGCCTGGTCGTCGGGCTCGGCGAGACCATGGACGAGATCGCCGCCACGCTTGCCGACATGGCCGCGGTCGGCGTGTCGATCGTGACGATCGGCCAGTACCTGCGGCCGACGTCGCACCACCTGCCGGTCGCCAACTGGTGGACGCCCGAGGACTTCGAGCACTTCGCGGATGTCGGTCGGGCGCTCGGTCTGGCGCATGTGGAGTCGAGCCCGTTCACGCGGTCGAGCTACCACGCCCGCAGCTCGGCCGACGCCGCCCTCTGAGCCCGTTCTGTTCCTCGAAATCGACGCTGGAGCTGCGCGATCGAGGAACAGAAGCAGCGGACGCAGAACGGTCGGTGGGGGAGGCGCGGGGCGGGCAGACTGGACCGATGGGCTTCGTGTCGCAGTTCGGACGGTCGGTCGACCAGCAGAGCACCCGCCAGGATCAGGCCGGTGAGCTGGGACGGGAGCTCCCCGACTACGCCACCGGCACCGTGCACCACGAGGCCGTGCTCGACGACGGCTCGGTCGTCCACCACCACCAGGTGTTCGAGCGCGGCGTGCTGGTGGACTGGATCGAGGACGACGAGCCCGGTCCATGGGCGCTGATCCGCCCTGGTTCCCCACTCGCGTCCTGCGCGTCGGGCGTGGCCACCCCCGACGACGTCGCAGCGGTCCAGCTCCGCCTCGACGGCCAGGTCGTGCCGTTGCCGATCCTCGACGACCTACCGGCTCCGGCGTTCGACGCCCTGCCTCGCATCCCGAACGCGACGGCGCGGCTTCGCTTCGAGGTGTTCTCCAGCCCTGTCGGCACCCAGCGGGCGGAGGTCCGTTACCAGGACGGCGCTCGTCACGCGTGGCTCGTGTCGGACTGGGAAGAGCCGTCGGAGGGCCAGCCTGCGTTCGACGCGCCCGAGATGGCGGTCACCATGTCGTTCCGCAACTACCTCAAGATGCGCTCGGGTGAGCTGACCGCGCTGGAGGCGATCGAGGACGGCGGCGTCGTCGACGCGCGCTGGACCCTATTGCTGCTGCTGCACGGGTTGCTGCAGGAGCCCGAGTACGTGGCGGCCTACCGAGGCCTGCCGGTGCTGCCCGACGAGCTGGGTTGGTGGGGCGAGGTCGCCCCGCTGATCCCGCCCGCAGAGGACTGAGCGCCACGCTCCGGCCGCCTCTGTCCGTCGCTTTGGCGTACCAGTTGGTCGAATCTCGACCATCGCGTACGCCAAAGCCCGCGGTGTTGGGTGCAGCTAGAGTTGACCGGTCGGTCAAGTTCTCTGAACCAGCGGGAGCGAGCGCGTGTACGAGTGGTCCGAAGAGCAGCAGATGGTGCGCAGCGCGGTGCGGGACTTCATCGACAAGGAGATCCGCCCCCACCGCGAGGAGCTCGAGTTCGGCGACCTGCCGCCGTACGACCTGCTGCGCAAGATGTTCGCCACCTTCGGCATGACCGATATGCAGCGCGCCAGCTTCGACAAGCGGATTGCAGCGGAGAAGGCCGCCGAAGCCGGCGAGGGCGTCACCGAGACGGCGAGCGGCCCCCGCGACGCCAACTCCATCGCGTTCAACCTGATCCCGATCATCGAGCTGTGCCGGGTGTGTCCGGGCATGGTCACCGCGATGGGCGTGTCGATGGGCTTGACCGCGGCGTCGGTCATGTCCAAGGGGACCATCGCCCAGAAGGAGCGGTGGGGCCTGGACCTGCTGACGCTGAAGAAGATCGGGGCATGGGCGATCACCGAGCCCGGCTCCGGTTCCGACGCGTTCGGCTCCATGAGGGCCACCGCCCGCCGTGACGGCGACGAGTACGTGCTGAACGGCTCCAAGACCTTCATCACCAACGGCCCGTATGCCGACACGATCGTGTTCATCTGCAAGCTGGACGAGGGCAACCCGCCTGCGGAGCGGACCGTGCTGCAGTTCGTGCTGGACTCCGGCATGGCGGGACTGGAGCAGTCCAAGCCGCTGCGAAAGATGGGCATGCACTCGAGTCCGACCGGCGAGCTGTTCCTCGACGACGTCCGGGTCGGTCGCGATCGTCTGCTCGGCGAGTCCGAGGACGCCTACAGAGGTGCCGGCGGTCGCAACGCATCCAAAGCGACGTTCGGCATCGAGCGGACCGGCGTGGTGGCGATGGCGCTCGGCATCGTGGAGCGGTGCCTGGAACTGTGCGTGCCGTACGCCAACGATCGGGTCCAGTTCGGCCAGCCCATCGGCCAGTTCCAGCTGATCCAGCTCAAGCTCGCCAAGATGGAGGTGGCGCGGATGAACCTCCAGAACCAGGTGTTCCGCAACATCGAGATGGCTGCAGCAGGCGTACAGCAGTCCTTCGCCGAGGCGTCAGCCGGCAAGCTCTACGCGGCGCAGGCCGCCATGGACGTGGCGCTGGAGGCCGTGCAGGTCTTCGGCGGCAACGGCTACATGGCCGAGTTCGAGGTCGAGCAGCTCTGCCGTGACGCCAAGGTCCTCCAGATCTACGCCGGCACCGACGAGATCCAGGTCTCCGCGGTGGCACGGGCGTTGCTGGCCGACCAGGCCGCCTCCGCCTGACCGCCTGACCGCCAGGGCGCTGTTCCCGCAGGAGCTTGCGGCCGCATACGCCTCTGGAAACGAGCCCTCTCCACCCTTCGGGGCTCCCGGCGGCGGTTCAGGGAAGGTTCAGCACCGGTACCGGTGTGGAGGAGTCGGCGGTGGTGCCGTTGCCGAGTTGACCGCTGCCGTTGAGGCCCCAGCAGCGGGCGGTGCCATCGGCGAGCAGCGCGCACGTATGGCTGTAGCCGGCGGAGATGGCGACGGCGTCGGTGATCGAGGTGACAGTCACAGGTGCGGACGAGTCGGTGGTGGTGCCGTTGCCGAGTTGGCCCTTCCAGTTGGGGCCCCAGCAGCGGGCGGTGCCGTCGCCGAGCACAGCGCACGTGTGGTAGCCGGCGGTGATGGCGACAGCGTCGGTGATCCCGGTGACAGTCACCGGTATGACCGAGCCGGTGGTGGTGCCGTCGCCGAGCGCGCCGTAGCTGTTGAGGCCCCAGCAGCGGGCGGTGCCATCGCCGAGCACAGCGCACGTGTGGTAATCGGAAGCGGTGATGGCGACGGCGTCGGTGATCCCGCTGACGGTCACCGGTGTGAGCGAGTTGGTGGTGGTGCCGTTTCCAAGCTGGCCGGCACTGTTGTTTCCCCAGCAGCGGACGGTGTAATCCGCGAGCAGCGCGCATGTGTGCCCAGAGCTGGCGGTGATGGCGATGGCGTCGGCGAGCCCGGTGACGGTCACGGGAATGGACGACCAGCCACCGATTGTGCCGTTGCCGAGTTGGCCGTAGTCGTTGTTCCATCCCCAGCAGCGGGCGGTGCCGTCAGCGAGCACCGCGCACGTATGGTTGCCGCCAGCGGTGATGGCAACGGCATCGGCGAGCCCGGTGACGGTCACCGGTGTCGACGAGTCGACGTTGGTGGTGTTGTTGCCGAGTTGGCCGTAGTAGTTGGCGCCCCAGCAGCGGGCGGTGCCATCGACGAGCAGTGCGCACGTGTGGTTGCTGCCGGTGGCGATGGCGATGGCGTCGACGAGCCCGGTGACGGTCACCGGGGCAAGCGAGTTGGCGGTGGTGTCGTTGCCGAGTTGGCCGTAGTCGTTGTTACCCCAGCAGTGGGCACTGCTGTCGTCGTTCAGCGCGCACGTGTGGAAGTTGCTGGCGTGGATACGCTCGGCCTCGGGGAACGGGTAGGGCTCGACGGTCACGGTGAAGCCGCCTGAAGTGGTGTTGCCGGCGGCGTCGGCGGCCGTGCAGGTGACGGGCGTCGGGCCGACAGCGAACTTCGCTGGCGCCGGGGAGCAGTTGACGGCGATGTTGCCGTCGACGGTGTCGGTGGTAGTCGCGGTCCAGGTGACCTGAGCGCCTGATGGTGCGGTGGCCGGCACCGAGAAATCCGCCGGCAGGTTCAGCGCCGGCGGCGTCGTGTCGACCACGGTGACGGTGAAGCCGCCGGTGGCGGTGTTGCCGGCGTCATCGGTGGCGGTGCAGGAGACCGGGTGGGCACCGAGCGTGAACGTGGCGGGAGTCGGGGTGCAGACGACATCGACGTCGTCGTCGAAGTCGTCGACCGCGGTCGCGGACCACGTGACTGGGGCGCCGGACGGGCCGGTCGCCTCGACGGTGAAGTCCTCGGGCAGGGTGAGCACCGGGGGGACGTCGTCGGTGAAGGTGACGGTCACGGTGAAGCCGCCGGTGGCGGCGTTGCCGGCGTCATCGGTGGCGGTGCAGGACACGGGGGTGTCACCGACGACGAAGGTCGTGCCCGACGCGGGTGTGCATGTGACATCGACGTCGTCGTCGGCCGCATCGACTGCGGTCGCGGACCATGACGCGGGAGCACCGCCGGGCCCGTCGGCGGCAACGACCACCGCAGCGGGCAGGTTCAGTACCGGTGCGGTGGAGTCGACCACGGTCACGATGAAGCCGCCGGTGGCGATGTTGCCCGCGTCGTCGGTGGCAGAACACGACACCGGCGTGGAGCCGATGACGAACCCCGTGCCCGATGCCGGGGAGCAGTTGACTTCGACGGTGGGGTCGGTGTCGTCGGTCGCGGTGGCGGTCCAGGACACGTTGGCGCCCGCGGGGCTCGTGGCCTCCTGGGTGACACCGGTCGGGATCGTCAGCACCGGCGCGGTCGTGTCGCCCGGATCGTAGGGTTCGACGGTGACGGTGAAGCCGCCGGTGGCGACGTTGCCTGCTGTGTCGGTGGCCGAACACGACACCGCTGTGGGGCCGATCGGGAGCTGCGTGCCTGATGCCGGGGTGCAGGTGACGGTGATGGTGGGGTCGACGTTGTCGGTCGCGGTGGCGATCCAGGTGACGGTTGCGCCCGATGGTCCGGTGGCGGGCACGGACCAGTTGGTGGGGAGCGTCAACACGGGCGCGGTGGTGTCGACCGGTGGCGGAGTGCACGCCGCGGCGATCAACGCGATGGACGCGACGACGAACACGAGCGCGGTGCGGCGCTGCAACATGGTGGCTCCCTCCAGCCTCGACGAGGCTCCCACCCCGCCGTGGCGAAAGTATGGGCTGGAGCCCCGACCCAGTCAACGGCCTGGATGACGCGGGACAGGCATGACGCGGGACAGGCGGGCGCGGGACCGGACGGGCGGCGGTACCGTCGGAGGGTGCCTGACACCACCACCGACGACATCGTGACCGAACCCTTTGTCGAGCTCGTCGAGCGGATCACCGACGAGGCGGCCGAGGGGTTCTTCCACACGGCAGCGCAGCTGGTCGTCATCCAGGACGGCGAGTGTGTGCTCGACACCGCCGTCGGCAGCACCCACCTGGGCGAGCCGTTCACGCGCGACACCCTGTCCGCCCTCTACTGCACCGCCAAGCCGTTGCTGGCGACGGCCGTCCTTCGTCTCATCGCGGACGACGAGCTCAGCCTGGAGGACCGCCTGGGCGACGTGGTCGACGGCCTGGATGGGCTCGGCGCGCCGTGGATCGCCGAACGGACGATCGAGCAGGTGCTCGGCCACACTGCCGGGCTCCACGTGATGAACACGGTCCTCGCCCGGATCCTGCCCGAGCGATCCCGGGAGGGTTGGCTCGTCGCGTCGGAGCCGCCGATGGCGTGGCGATTCGGCACCGACCGGGCCTACGCCGAGTTCGGTGGCTGGTACCTCCTCGGCAAGGCGGTCGAATCGCTCACCGAGCAGCCGTACGAGGCCTTCGTGCGAACCGCCGTGCTCGAGCCGTACGGCGTGGATCCCGACGACCTGGTCGTCCGCTTCGACGCCGAGGCGTACGACCGGCTGCACAGGCGCATCTCCGCCACCTATGACCTCACCATGGACCAGCCGGTCCCCCTGCTCGCCGAGGTCGGTCCCGAGACGGCGTGCGAGTGGAACCCGGCGTTCGGCACGTACGGGACGATGTCGGCCGTGGCGACCTTCTACCAGGGACTGCTCGACGACCTGGACGGCGCGGAGGTGGTCGTGCCCCCCGACCTGCTCGCCGCTGCCACCACCGCTCGGCTGCCGCTCAACCACGACGCCACGCTCGGTCGTGACGCCGGCTTCGGCCTCGGCTTCATGACGCCCCTGTCGTCACACCTCTTCGGCAACGGGCCGTCGGAGCGGGCCTTCGGCCACGCCGGCCAGGGCGGCACGAGCTTCGCGATGGCCGACCCGGATCGCGGCCTGGTCCTGGCCGTGCTGTTCAACGCCGGTCTCGACGCCGACACGGCGCTGTCGTACCGGCGGGTGAACCTCGTCGACGCCGTCTACCGCGCCATCGGCTGAGCGGTGCGCGCCCCTCTTCGTCCGACGAGGTGCTGCGACGGGCCGGTGACGTGAGCCCGTTCGCCGACCGCTTCGACCGGGTCCGGGCCCGCATGGTGGAGCTCGACGTCGAAGTGCTGTGCCTCTCGGTCGGCGCGGACCTGCCGTGGCTGTGCGGCTACGAGGCGATGCCGCTCGAGCGCCTGACGATGCTGGTCGTTCCCGTCGACGGCTCGGCCACCCTCGTGGTCCCGGGCCTGGAGGCGCCGAGGGTGACCGAGCGCCCGGAGCTGTTCGCGCTGCGGCCGTGGACCGAGACCGAGGACCCGGTCGCGATCGTGGCCGACCTCGTCGGTCCAGCGGTATCGGTCGCCGTCGGCGACCGGACGTGGGCCCGCTTCGTGCTGGACCTGCAGGCTGCGCTGCCGTCATCGCAGTTCGTTCGTTCATCGTCGGTCACCGAGGCGCTGCGGGCCGTCAAGGACGACCACGAGATCGCCGCGCTGGCTGCGGCGGCGGTAGCTGCGGACCAGGTGGCGACCCAGTTGCAGCAGGGGGACGTGGTGCTCGTCGGCCGGACCGAGGCCGACATCTCCGCCGACCTCGGCCGTCGCCTCGTCGACGAGGGGCATCAGCGGGTCAACTTCGCGATCGTCGCCGCCGGAGCGAACGCGGCGAGCCCGCACCACGAACTCGGGGCACGGGTCGTCGGTCCCGACGAGGTCGTGCTGTGCGACTTCGGTGCCACGATGGTCGACGACAACGGCGTCGGCTACTGCTCCGACATCACCCGATGCGTCTGGACCGGCACGCCACCGTCGGAGGTGGCCGAGGTGTACGGGGTCCTGGCCGCCGCCCAGCAGGCGGCGTTCGATGCCGTCGCTCCGGGAGTGGCGGCGTCCGTGGTCGACCGGGCGGCGCGTGACGTGATCTCTGCAGCCGGGTTCGGCGACCGCTTCGTGCACCGCACCGGCCACGGCATCGGCGTCGAGGAGCACGAGGAGCCCTACGTCGTCGACGGCAACGACGCGCCGCTGGTGGTGGGCAACGCGTTCAGCATCGAGCCCGGGATCTACCTCCCCGGTCGCTACGGGTTCAGGTTGGAGGACATCGTCGTGGCGGTCGAGGGCGGCGGTCGTCGGCTCAACGAGGTCGACCGGTCGCTGGCCGTCCGCTGAGCGGCGGCGGACCGAGGGTGCGGTTCCGGCGTCGTGAACCGACCCTCGGTGGCTAGTGTCCGCTCGTCCGTGTCCACTCCGCCGTCCCGCTCCATCCACCTGTGCCGAATCGTGCCGAACGAGCTCGGCGTCGTCCTCGGTCATCGGTGAGTCGTCACCTCGTAGGGGAGCGGCGCTTCCGCGCCGATCGGGGCGAGGTGGCACGCGCCCGGGAGTTCGTGCGCGGCGTCGTCCTGCCCGACGAGCAGGTCGTCGACGACCTGGTGCTCGTCACGTCGGAGCTGGCGACCAACGCCGTCCTCCACGCCCGCAGCACGTTCGTCGTCCGGGTGTTCGAGGCTCGTCGATCCGTGCAGGTCTGGGTGCACGACAGCGAGCCGGTTCCTCCCATCCGCCGACGGGGACCGCACCGAGATCCCAGTGGGCGGGGGATGGAGATCGTCGCGTCGATCGCCAGGCGGTGGGGAGTAGTGCCCGACGACGACGGCAAGTGGGTCTGGGCCGAGCTGCGCCGGCCTCGTTGAGCCAGGCCTCGACGGGGGTCGTATGACGAGTCCGGACTCAGGGTCGGGAGCCGTCGGGCGGTAGGTTGCCCCGCCGATGTCGCTCAACGCCGCCACCTTCCTGCTGCAGTGGGCGACCGGTGGTCTCGCCTTCCTCTGGGTGACCACCCGGCGCCGCGAGGTGTCGCTCGGCTACGGATGGTTGCTGCGAGGGGTCTACGGCCTGCTGGCGCTGCTCGCCGTGGTCGCCGGGGTGCGCTACGACCCGCTGCCGGTCCGCGACCTGGCATCGGCCGGTGTGGCGATCGCCACCGGGGTCGCACTGTGGGTGTCGGTCGCGCGTCGTTCGGCGGGGGTGCGCCTCCAGCGCGAGCGCGCGCAGGTCCGCTCAGCGAGGATCACCGAGATGACCGGCATCGACCGCGCCGAGCAGCACTTCGACGCGGACGCTCCCGAGTTCCCGCCGTCGCTCGACCTGATCGCTCCGGCGATCGGGCTGGTCGGACTCGTCGCCGGCGGCATCCACTCCGGCGGACCGGTGTGGCTCGGCGTCGCCCGCACCGTGGTCGGCGCCGCGTTCCTCGGAAGCGTCACCGACGCCATGCTGCTCGGGCACTGGTACCTCACCCAGCCCGGCCTGCGTCGGGCCCCGCTGAACGAGCTCGTCCGCTGGGTCGGCTGGACGTGGTTCCCCGAGGTGGTGCTGCTGCTCGTCCCCGTCGGGATGGTGTCGGTGCTGAACGGTTCGATCGACGACGGCTACGGCGGGATGCTCGGCTGGTTCTGGCTGGCGTGCGCGGTCACGACGATCGTGCTGGTGGTCGTCACCCGCAAGGCGCTCGAGGAGCGCTACTACTCGGCGGTCATGGCAGCGACCGGGTTGCTGTACCTGGCGATCCTCACGGCGTTCGGCACCGACTTGGTCGCCCGGGCGGTGCTCGCTGGCACCTGACCGGGCTTTGTCATGCAGGGGACACCCGAACAGGTTGCCCCTGCATGACAAAGCGCCATCAGGGGTGGTTGCCGGCGACCCGGCGGTTTCAGCCACGGCGGCTCCGGGTACGAGGTCTGTCGGTGGTCGACGTGAGCACACCTCCCAGCGCACTCGCATCGCCGTCCTCCTCTTCGGATCGACGGCCACGGTCCCAACGTCCTGATCGCCTTGCGTCGTGGGTCGTGCGCGCCGATCTGACGGCCGGTTCGATCACAGAGCTGGACGTGCTGGCCGACGACGGCGACGCCGCCCTGTTGCATGCCCGCATCGCCGGGCTGCGGGCTGTTGACCCTGACCTCACCATCGCGGTCCTCCACCGTGGCGGTGAGTTCGCCGCTCGCCGGATCGCCGGTGAGCACGCGTTGCGACCCGCGCAGGACCGCGGCATCGACGACGGCGACGGCGACGGCGACTGGCGCGACGTCCTCGTCGAGGTGGTCCGCTGCTTGGGTGGCGCCTCCGACGGCTTCACCGGTGACACCACGCCGACGTCGCTCGCACGGCTGCGCCACTGGACCGAGGCCATGCTGCGCGACGGTGCCGTCCCCGCCGCGGCCGCCGCGGACGTGATCCTGCTGATCGACGAGTTGGCCAGCAACGTGCAGGAGCACGCGCCCGGTTGGATGACCGTCGACGTCGAGCTGACCGGTCACGGTGTCCTGGTGGCGGTGTCCGATCCGCAGCCGTCACGTGTGCCCGTGCCGGGGTGCCCGCCGCCCGATCAACCGAGCGGCCGAGGGCTGATGGTGGTCGCGGCCCTCAGCACTCGCTGGGGCGTGCTCCTGGGTCGCAGCTCCAAGGCCGTCTGGGCGCAGGTCGAGTGGCCTGCGCCCACCTGACCCGGAGGGGAATGCCGTGCCGGTCCCCGGAATGGTGGAATCTGCGCCGCCCGCGGCCGATACTTGACGGACCGCGGACGGCGCGGTCGTCTGAAGGAGCGCGCCCGTGCCACGTGCCATCTGGAGCGGATCGATCAGTTTCGGTCTCATCAACATCCCAGTGAAGCTGTTCTCCGCGGTCACGGAGCGAGCGGTCCGGTTCAACCAGATCGACACGCGCAACGGGGCCCGCATCAGGACCCGCAAGGTGAACGCCGAGGACGGCTCCGAGGTCCCGCCCGACGTGATCGCCAAGGGCTACGAGGTGTCCAAGGGTCGCTACGTGATCGTCACCGACGACGAGTTGGCGAGCCTCCAGCCCCGGGCGACGCACACGATCGACCTGGAGGAGTTCGTCGACCTCGACTCGATCGACCCCATGTACTTCGACGGCGCGTACTGGGTCGCTCCCGATGATCGGGCCGCCAAGCCGTACGCGCTGCTGGTCGAGGCGATGGAGCAGGCGAACAAGGTGGCGATCGCCCGGTTCGTGATGCGAGCCAAGCAGTACGTGGCGGTGATGCGCCCACATGACGGACGACTCGTGCTGTCGATGATGGTGTACGACGACGAGATCAACCCGTCGAACGAGATCGGCGAGTTCGATCAGCTCGATGACGTCGAGCTCTCCACCCGGGAGCTGACGATGGCCGAGCAGCTCATCGAGTCGCTGTCGGCCGACTTCGAACCCACCGCGTTCCACGACGGCTACCGCGAGGAGTTGCTCGACCTCATCCACGCCAAGGAAGCGGGCGAGGAGCGGGTGGTCGCGACGGTAGAAGGTCCCGAGGAGGACAAGGTCATCGACCTGATGGCCGCTCTGGAGGCGTCGGTCGCGGCAGCCCGCGAGTCCCGGGGTCGCCATCCGAGCACGTCGGCCGAGGAGGAAGGACCGGACGGCGTCGACGAGGCCGATGGCGGTGAGGTCGATGGCGGTGAGGTCGATGGCGGTGTGGCCGATGGCGGTGAGGCCCCGGCGTCATCCAGTCACCGCTCATCGTCTGATCGCAAGCCCGCTGCGTCCAAGCCCGCCAAGGCAAAGGCGTCGGCGAAGCGGTCGGTGGCCAAGGAGACGGCCGCGAAGTCCACGGCGAAGAAGTCAGCTCCCAAGGCGACGGGTGAGAAGGCTGGTCAGAAGGCGGCAGCCAAGAAGCCTGTCCGCAAGTCGGCCTGAGTCGACCGGTCGCGCTCCCATGGCCGAGGGCACCCCGGTCCACATCGACGGCCGGACGCTGTCGCTCAGCAACCTCGACAAGGTCCTGTATCCGCAGACCGGGACCACCAAGGCCGAGGTCATCGACTACTACGCCCGCATCGCCGAGGTGATGGTCTCCCACACAGCGGGCCGCTGCATGACCATGCGCCGGTACCCGAACGGGGTCGAGGAGTCGTCGTTCTTCGAGAAGCGCTGCCCCAAGCACCACCCGGAGTGGATGCCGACAGCGGTCGGTCCCGGTGATCGCAAGCGTGAGCTGCGCTACTGCCGCTTCGACGAGCCGGCGGCGATCGTGTGGGCCGCCAACCTGGCTGCGTTGGAGCTGCACGCGCCCATGGCCCGCTCCGAGGACCTGGACCACCCGCTCATGTGCGTGTTCGACCTCGATCCGGGGCCTGGCACCTCGATTCGGGAGTGCGCCGAGCTCGCCCTGGAGATCCAGGAGATCCTGGCGACAGCGGACCTGCAGTGCCTGGCCAAGACGTCCGGCTCCAAGGGCATGCAGGTGTACGTCCCGCTCAACGACGCCGGCGCGGACGCCGCCGACCACGAGCACTGCGCTTCGTTCGCCCTCGCCGTCGGCCAGATGCTGACCCAGCGTCACCCGAAGGGCGTGACGACGACGATGGCCCGCGTCGAGCGCCCGGGAAAGGTCTTCGTCGACTGGTCGCAGAACGCGCACCACAAGACCACCGTGTGCGTGTACTCGATGCGAGCGCGACCCGAGCCCACGGTGTCGACCCCGCTCGACTGGGCCGAGGTCGGCGCCGCAGCCGACGGCCAGAGCCCGCTCGTGTTCCGCATCGACGACGTGCTCGCTCGGGTGGCCGAGCGAGGGGACCTGTTCGCCCCGACCGTCGAGTTGGTCCAACAACTGCCTCGCCCACGCGCCTGAGCCCTCCACGTGTCCGCTTTGTCATGCACGGGACACCCGAAAGGGTGTCCCGTGCATGACAAAGCCGGCTGGGCGGGGCCGGCTGGGCGGGTGCGTCAGGACACCAGCGCGGCGACCGCTTCGGCGAAGACGGCGGTGTGGTGCTCGACGTCGGCCGGCGAGTGCGCGGGACAGAACAGCGCCATGTTGTGGAACGGGGTCAGCAGGATGCCGCGGTTCAGGCACCAGAGGTGCAGGAACGCGTCGAGCTCGTGGTCGACGGCCGCCGCGGCCTCGGCACCGTTGCGCGGTGCCGGGCAGAACCAGTACTCGGCCCGACAGCCGAGCCGGTTCACCGTCCACGGCAGCGAGTGCTCGTCGATGACGCCCTGCACCCCGTCCGCCCACGCAACGGCCAGCGGGATCGACACGGCGAAGTCCTCCTCGCGCAGGGCGGCGCCGAGCGTGGCGCGCACGGCTGCGAGGGCGAGCGCGTTGGCGGTCAACGTCCCACCGATCCCAGCGACGTCGCTGTCGGGACCTTCGACCACTTCGAGGGCACGCTCGGCGATCGCCTCGGTCATGCCGTACGCCGCGCACGGCACCCCGCCGCCGATCGGCTTGCCGATCACGAACATGTCGGGAGCGAGACCCCACTCCCGCGTGGCGCCGCCGGGACCACAGCAGATCGTGTGCGTCTCGTCGATGATCAGCACCGTGCCGGCGTCCCGGGTGATCCTCCGCAGCGCATCGTGGAAGCCCGGCTCGGGAGCGACGATGCCGATGTTCGTGAGGGCGGGTTCGGCCAGCACCGCCGCGACCTCACCGGTCGACAGGACGCGTTCGAGCGCCTCGACGTCGTTGAACTGCACCACTTCGACCGACAGCGCCGGGTCGGTCGCCCAGCCGGTGTTGCCCGGTCTCGGTACCACCCGACCGGCGTCGTCGAGCACGTTCAGCGCCTCGTCGACGGTGCCGTGGTAGCACCAGTCGAACACCAGGACCTTGCGTCGGCCGGTGATGTGGCGGGCGAGGCGCAGCGCGAATCGGTTGGCGTCCGTCGCGGTCATGGCGATCTGCCAGATCGGCAGGCCGAAGCGGTCCCGCAGCTCCTCGCCGACGGCGATCGAGTCGGTCGACGGCAGCATCGTCGTGATGCCCCTCGGAGCCTGGTGTTCGAGCGCCTGGACCGTCGCAGGCAGCGAGTGCCCGGTCATCGCACCCGTGTCACCCAGGCACAGGTCGATGTAGGTGTTGCCGTCGACGTCAGTGAACCGGGCACCGGACGCGTCGTCGACGAAGACCGGGTACGGCCCGGGCCAACGGGTCATCCAGTTCATCGGCACACCGGCGAGCAACGATCTGCGTGCGTCGTCGTGCAGGACGGCGGAGCGGCGCGTCCGGCTCACGAACCTGTCCCGCTCGGCTTCCATCAGGTCCTCGAGGCGGCTCCGGTCCACGGTGGCGGCGAGGTCGGTCATGTCGCGAACGTACCGAAGCCGCATCGTTCGAGCTCACCCGATCGCCCAGGTGCCACATCCGCACCGGGTCGCTAGCGTGATCGGGTGCTCCTGAAGCGTCGCGCTCTTGCCCTGTTCGCCACCCTCGCCCTCGCCTCGTTCGTGATGGCGGGCTGCCTTCCGGGGTCCGGGCGGACCTTCAACGGTCCCGACCCTGCACGCGGCATCCCGTTCAAGGGGTTCGGGGCGTGGTGGGACGTGTGGGACTGGTCGCCGACGTTCACCAAGGGATCGGCCCCATTCGGGGTGGGTGACGTCGACCGGCTCGCTGCGGCAGGGGTGCAGACGCTCTACATCCAGACCTCGACCTACCGCCATCCCGACGACGTGCTGGACTCGGCGCTGTTGAAGCGCATCGTGGCCAGGGCGCACGTCCGCGGCATGAGGGTGGTCGGTTGGTACCTGCCGCAGTTCCTCGACGTGGGAGTCGACATCCGGCGGATGTCGGCGATCGCCGGTCTCGGGATGGACGGCATCGGGATCGACATCGAGTCCACGGACAACCCGAACGTCGCGGACCGGACCGACAAGCTGCTGGCCGAGGTCCGCTTCCTGCGGCTGCTCCACCCCGACGTGCCGATGGCGGCGATCCCGGTGACGCCGGTGATCTGGGAGCAGCTCAACCGGTCCTGGTGGCCGAACTTCCCGTACCGGGAGCTGTCGAACTACGTCGACGCCTGGATGCCGATGGCGTACTGGAGCTATCGCCGTGCCGGCAGCTTCCCCGAGTGGGGCGATCCAGCGCACTACGTGGTCGAGTCCGTGACGCGGCTGCGGGTCCTGACCGGTCGGCCGAACCTGCCGGTGCACCCGATCGGTGGCGAGGGCACCAACATGTCGGTCGACGATGCGCGAGCGATGGCGTGGGCGGTGGCGCACTCCCGGTCGATCGGCGGCAGCATCTACGACGACCGCACCACACCGCCGTCGATCTACCCGACGCTCGCCCAGATGCGGCGCGAGCAGGTCAAGTAGCTCCCAGCGTTCTGCTGCCGACGGAGTTGTGTTCGCCGGACGGCGGCTCATCGTCGATCCGCCGGACTGCGGGTCCCTGCCGCGCTCGGCGGGTTCAGCGCGCCACGAAGTACTTGGCCCGAGGGTGATGGCAGATCAGCGCCGAGGTGGTCTGCTCCGGCTGGTACTGGAAACCGGTGTCCTCATCGCAGGTGACGCCGATGCGGTCCGCGCCCAGGATGGTGGCGGCCGTTTCGTTGTCTTCCAGGTCCGGACACGCCGGGTAGCCCCACGAGTAGCGCCCACCGCGGTAGCGCTGGCGGAACAGGCCGTTGAGCGCGCCGGTCGATGGTGCCGCGGCGTCGGCCCCGGTCGGGTCCTCATCCGCGAAGCCCCACTCCTGGCGGATGCGGCGGTGCCAGTACTCGGCCAGCGCCTCGGCCATCTCCACACCGAGTCCGTGCAGCAGCAGGTAGTCCTGGTACTTGTCCGCGGCGAACAGCTCGGCGGTCCGCTCGGAGACGGCCTCGCCCATGGTCACGATGTGGAACGCCGCGTAGTCGAGCTCGCCGAGCTCACCGGGCACGGCGCCCTCGATGCCCGCCTGGTCGGGGTGCAACGGCCGGAAGAAGTCGGCGATGCACAGGAACGGCTCCTTGCGCTGTCGTGGGAACGGGAACCGGGCGAGCTCCTCGGTGCGTGACTCGTCGGTCCAGATCACCAGGTCGCTGCCGTCCCCGTTGGCGGGGAAGTAGCCGTACACCACCTGTGGGATCAGCAGGCCCTCGGCCTTGGCCGCGGCGAGCTGCTCGCGGAACATCGGCTCGAGCCGCTCCTTGAACTCGTCGTCGGTCTCGGTGGTCCCGTCGGTCCTGGTCTCCGGTCGGAACTGCCACTGGTTGCGGAACAGCGTGGTCCGGTTGACGAAGCCGGCGATGTCGTCGACGGCGATGCCCTTGATGACCTTGGTGCCGACGAAGGGGGGTGCGAACACGGCGTTGTCGGCGATCACCTCGGCTGAGCGGGCCGGCAGCTCGACCTCGTCGTCGGCGTCCTGGTGGGTGGTGCGCGCCGGGATGTCGCGGCCCCCGGGCTCGCGGCCCCACGCCGGATCGTCGACCTCGCCGCCGCGGCGGATGTCGCCGAGGCGGTCCATGACCCGAAGGCCCTCGAACGCGTCCTTGCCGTAGAAGAGCCGGCCCTCGTAGACGTCTCTGAGATCACGCTCGACGTAGGTGCGGGTGAGCGCGGCGCCGCCGAGGAGGACCGGGATCTCCTGGAGGCCGCGCTCGTTGAGCTCCTCCAGGTTGTCGCGCATGATGAGGGTGGACTTCACCAACAGCCCGGACATGCCGATCGCGTCGGCCTTGACCTCGAGCGCCTTGTCGATCATCTCGGTGATCGAGATCTTGATGCCGAGGTTGTGCACCTCGTAGCCGTTGTTCGTGAGGATGATGTCGACGAGGTTCTTGCCGATGTCGTGGACGTCGCCCTTGACGGTGGCGAGGACGATGCGGCCCTTGCCCGAGTCGTCGTCCTTCTCCATGAACTGCTCGAGGTGGGTCACCGACATCTTCATGGTCTCGGCCGACTGGAGCACGAACGGCAGCTGCATCTCGCCGCTGGCGAACAGCTCGCCGACCACCTTCATGCCGGCGAGCAGCACGTCGTTGATGATGGAGAGCGGGCTGAGGCCGCCGGCGCGGGCTTCATCGAGGTCCTCGATCAGCCCTTCGCGGTCGCCGTCGATGATCCGCTGGCTCAGGCGCCGCTCGACGGGCCAGTCCGATCGGTCCTCCTTGACGGCTGTCGTGACCTCGACGCCGGAGAACACCTCGAGCAGCTTGGTGAGCGGGTCGTAGGACTCGTCGCCGTCCGACAGCGCGCCGGCCGCTCCCCGACGGTCCCAGACCAGGTCCATGCAGACGTCGCGCTGCTCCTCGGGGATGCGGTTGAGCGGGAGGATCTTGGAGGCGTGGACGATCGCCGAGTCCAGACCGGCCTGGGTGCACTCGTGCAGGAACACGCTGTTGAGGACGTGGCGGGCGGCGGGGGACAGCCCGAAGCTGACGTTCGACAGGCCGAGCGTGGTGTGCGCCCCTGGCAGCTCGGACTTGATCCGCCGGATCGCCTCGATGGTGTTGATGGCATCGCGGCGCAGGTCGTCGTCGCCGGTCGACAGCGGGAACGTCAGCGCGTCGAAGATCAGGTCCTGAGGCTCCAGGCCGTAGCGCTCGACGGCGAGGTCGTGGATCCGATGCGCGACCCGCATCTTCCATTCGACGTCACGGGCCTGGCCCTCCTCGTCGATGAGGAGGCAGATGACCGCGGCGCCGTAGGTGCGGGCCAGCGTCATGACCCGGTCGAAGCGGGAGCCGGGGGATTCGCCGTCCTCGAGGTTGGCGGAGTTGAGCACCGCTCGGCCGCCGACCCAGCGGAGACCGGCTTCGATCACGGGCGGTTCGGTCGAGTCCAACACGAGCGGCACGGAGGACTGCGTGGCGAAGCGCTGGGCGAGCTCGTCCATGTCGGAGGTTCCGTCGCGGCCGACGTAGTCGACGCAGAGGTCGAGGACGGTCGAACCTTCCTTGACCTGGTCCTTGGCCATCTGGACGCAGGTGTCCCAGTCGCCTTCGAGCATGGCCTCGCGGAACTTCTTGGAGCCGTTCGCGTTCGTCCGCTCACCGATCATGATGAGGTTGGTCGACGCGGAGCCGGCCGAGCCGTCGCCGGACTCGTCGGGTTCGGAGAGGATCACCGGGGAGTAGATCGAGCTGAGCCCATGCTCGAAGACCGGGTTGCGCACCGCGGGGGTGGCCTCGGCGACGGCCTCGGCCAGCTGACGGATGTACTCGGGCGTGGTGCCGCAGCAGCCGCCGACGACGTTGACGCCGAACTCCTCGATGAACCGGCGCTGGTGGGCAACGAACGCTTCCGCGGTCAGGTCGTAGTGCATGTGGCCGTCGACGACCGACGGCAGACCGGCGTTCGGCAGGACCGAGATCGGGATGCGGCTGTGCTGGGCCAGGTGCCGCACGTGCTCGCTCATCTCCTCGGGGCCCGTCGCGCAGTTGATGCCGATGACGTCGGGGCGCATGGCGTCGAGCGCCACGAGCGCAGCGCCGATCTCGGTGCCCGGCAGCATGCGGCCCGTCAGCTCGATGGTCACCTGGGTCTGGATCGGCACCTCTCGGCCGACCTCTGCCATGGCGGCGCGGCACCCGTTCATGGCCGCCTTGATGCCGAGCAGGTCGAACTGCGTCTCGATGAGCAGCAGGTCGACGCCGCCCTGCAGCAGGCCGAGGGCCTGTTCGGCCACCTGGTCGCGCAGCTCCGCGTAGCGGACCTGGCCGAGCGACGCGAACCGCGTGCCCGGGCCGATCGATCCGGCGACGAATCGGGGCTTGTCGGGGGTGGAGAGCTCATCCGCGACCTCGCGGGCCAGGGACGCAGCCGTGCGGTTGAGCTCCACGACGCGGTCGCCCAGGCCGTACTCGGCGAGCGTGGCCTTCATGCCGCCGAACGTGTTCGTCTCGATGACGTCCGCCCCGGCACGCAGGTACTCGGCGTGCATCTCCTTGATCAGCTCGGGCCGGGTCTCGACGAGGATCTCCGGACAGCCCTCCAGCTCGGGTGTGCCGTAGTCCTCCATGGTGAGCTCCCTCGCCTGCAACCAGGTGCCGGCGGCACCGTCGTAGATGACGACGCGGTCGGCGATCGCTGCGAGGTACGGAGAGGTCTCGGGTGTGGCCATAGGTGCTCGAAGGGTACTTCCCCCGCCCGGGCCACCCTCAGCCGCTTCTGGGCCCCGCACCTCTCCCTCGCTCCACTTGCCCTGTTCGCTCTGCGGAACCGACCGGAACCGGTCGGTTCCGCAGAACAGGACCAGGGGTGTGGGTAGGCTCCGGGCCGGCATGGACATCTACACGCGGAAGGGTGACGACGGCACCACCGGACTGCTGTACGGCGGCCGGGTGCGCAAGGACGACCCCCGCCCGGTGGCCTACGGCGACGTCGACGAGGCCCAGGCCGCCATCGGCGTCGCCCGCGCTCATGCCGCGGCATCGGTGCCCGGCGGTGCGCACGTGGCCGACACCACCGACGAGCTCGTCGAGCTGCTGGTCGGCATCGAGCGCGACCTGTGGGTGGTGATGGCGGAGCTGGCCACGGCGCCCGGCAACCGCCACAAGCTGTCGGCGGGGACGTCGCTCGTGACCTCCGACATGGTCGATGCGCTCGAGACCACGATCGACGACGTGGTGGGCCGGTTCGATGCGCCGCGGGAGTTCGTGGTGCCGGGCGAGACGGTCGTCGGGGCGCACCTCGACGTGGCTCGGACCGTGGTGCGCCGCGCCGAGCGTGGCGCGCTCAGCGCCGTTGAAGACGGCTCGCATGCCGGGGCCTACCTGAACCGGCTCTCCGACCTCCTGTGGGCTCTCGCCCGCTGGCAGGAGGGCACGTCCCGCACCACCCGGTCGGTCGATCCCGCCTCACCCTGATCCACCGCCCTGACCCACTGCCCTGACCCACCGCAAGAACTGGAGCCGACGCATGGCTGATCCGATCGACGTCAAGGTGGCCAAGATGGCCCCGGCCGGAGCGACCGCGGTGGCGGTCGGCGCGCACAGCGACCGACTCACCAAGGTCCCGGGGGTGAGGAAGGCGGCGCTCGACCGCGTCGGCTTCGACGGTTCGGTCGGTTCGGTCGCCACCTTCGACGACGGCTCCACGGCCACCGTCGTGGTCGGCCTGGGCGCCTCCGACGCCGAAGGCGCGGCGCTCACCGACGCGCTGCGCCGCGGTGCCGCCGCGTTCGTGCGCTCGGTGCCCAAGCACCGGCGCGCTGCGTTCGAGGTGCCGTCGCTCCCAGAGAGCACCTCGCTCGACGTCGCGACCCGTGCCTTGACCGAGGGTCTGGTGCTCGGCGCCTACCGCTTCGACGACCTCCGCTCGCCCGAGAAGGTCAAAGCGGGTCTCGGTGCGGTCACGTTGATCGTCGGCGACGACAACGCCGCGGTGCGCACCGCTCGTGCGGGCGTGACGACCGGCGCGGCCGTGGCGGGCGCCGTCACCTTCGCCCGTGACCTCGTCAACACCCCCGGGGGCACGCTGACCGCGCCGGAGTTCGCGGCGCGCGCATCGGCCCGGGCCTCGGACGTCGGTCTGAGCGTCGAGGTGCTGGACCGGGCCGCGATCGAGGAACAGCGTCTGGGCGGTCTCTTGGCGGTGAACCAGGGCTCGACCATCGAGCCGCGCCTCGTGAAGCTCTCCTACGAGCCCGACGGGGCCGATGACGACACGCCGACCGTCGCCCTCGTGGGCAAGGGCATCACGTTCGACTCGGGAGGCCTGTCGCTCAAGCCCGCCGCGTCGATGATGGACATGAAGGACGACATGGGAGGTGCCGCCGCGGTCATCGCGGCGATGACGGCGCTGCCGGCGCTGGGTGTCGACGTCCGGGTCGTCAGCTTCACCCCGATGACCGACAACATGGTCAACGGCGCGGCGCAGCGGCCGGGTGACGTCTACATCGCCCGCAACGGCACGACCGTCGAGGTCCTCAACACCGACGCCGAGGGTCGTCTGGTGCTCGGCGAGGCGTTGGTCCTGGCGTCGGAGGAGGAGCCGGCGGCGATCGTCGACCTGGCCACCCTGACCGGTGCGTGCCTCGTCGCCCTCGGCGACCGCATCGCCGGTCTCATGTCGAACGACGACGACTTCCGCCAGCAGGTCGCCGACGCCGCGGCCCGGGCGGGGGAGCGGGTCTGGCCGCTGCCCCTGCCCGACGACTACCGAGCCCGCCTCGACAGCCAGGTGGCGGACATCAAGAACATCACGTCGCAGCCGTACGGCGGCACGCTCACCGCCGGGCTGTTCCTCCGCGACTTCGTGGGCGAGGGGATCCCCTGGGCGCACATCGACATCGCCGGTCCGGCTTACCTGCAGGAGCCCGACGGCGAGCAGCCGAAGGGTGCGACCGGCTTCGGCGTCCGCACCCTGCTCGCGCTGCTCGAGGGCTGGCCCGTCGCCGACGGTGCCGACGGTGCCGACGGTGCCGATGTCGTGGAGGTCGAGCACGCTGAGGACGCCTGAGGCCGAGCTCCCGGATCCCGACGCGACGGGTGCGGGGGTCGGCACGGCCTCCGTCATCGTGTCCGGCGTGCGGCGCACGTTCGCCGGTACCCCTTCGGTGGACGCCCTCGACGGCGTCGACGTCGAGGTGCCGGCGGGGCGGCTCACCTCGATCCTGGGCCCGTCGGGCAGCGGCAAGACCACGCTGCTGCGGGTGCTCGCCGGTACCGAGCGGGCTGATGAGGGGTCCGTTCGGGTGCAGGGCCTCCTCTGCGACGGCGCCGGGGCTGCCGGCGCGGGCAGGCGGGTCCACGTGGCCCCCGAACGTCGACGCGTCGGCCTGGTGCCGCAGGAAGGCGCCCTGTTCCCGCACCTCGACGTCGCCGGCAACGTCGGATTCGGTCTGCACCGCATGGCTCGGCCGCAGCGCCGCGCCCGGGTGACCGAGATGCTGGAGCTCGTCGGTCTGGCTGGTCTGGAGCACCGCCGGGCGCACGAGCTGTCGGGCGGCCAGGCGCAGCGGGTGGCGCTCGCTCGGGCGCTCGCCCCTGAGCCGCAGGTGGTGCTCCTCGACGAGCCGTTCAGCGCGCTCGACGCGTCGCTGCGGGCGGACCTGCGCGTCGAGGTGGCGGACCTGTTGCGCTCGACCGGGACGACAGCGGTCCTCGTGACCCACGACCAGGCCGAGGCCATGTCGGTCGCTGACCACATGGCGGTGATGCGTGCCGGTCGGATCGTGCAGCAGGGTGCACCCCAGGAGCTGTACCGGCGCCCGGTGGATCTGTGGGTCGCCGGCTTCCTGGGAGAGGCCGTCGTGCTCGACGGTGTGTTGATCGACGTTCGCCCCGACGGCGTCGGGCGCGCCCGCTGCGTGCTGGGCGATGTTCCGGTCGAGTTGCCCGACGCGCCGCAGCCGTCCCTCGGACCAGTGCGGGTCTTCTGTCGTCCGGAGCAGATCTGGTGCTCCGGCGGGCCCAGGCGCAACCGAGTGGCGGCGCGCCCCGAACTCGGTCGAGCAGACCGCGGAGCGACGGCGGTGCGCGCGACCGTCCTCGAGGCCAGGTCCGTCGGTCCCGACCTGCGCCTCCGCCTCGTCGTGGGCAGCGATGAGGTCCTGGCTCGATGGCCGTCGTCGATGGCGTCGGTGAGCGTTGGTGACGTCGTCGAGTTGGAGCTCCTCGGTGCCGCCGTGGCGTACGGGGCTCCGAGCTGACCAACTGCCGGTGACGAACCACCCGGTTCGTGCGACCCGTGGGACGCTCGCGATCGAGGTCAGGGCGTCACACCGCGCCGGCGCGGCTCGAGGCACGTGCGTCGAGCCACTCGGCGTGCGCGTGGCGAAGCCCCGGTGGCAGCTGGCGGACGTTGCGCGGGGACAGCAGTGGTAGGTGGGTGCGTGTCTCCATGCGGTCCACCGTGATGGGTCGGAGCAGGCCGAAGCCGATGGCCCGGTTGATGGTCCTGGTGATCGGGGCGTTGCGACCCGTGCCGCGCCCGAGGCCGAGAGCGAGCGAC
>JACDJB010000570.1_pt1 | contig 36811 bp, 38 predicted proteins | sample 7454121 | NCBI WGS metagenome assembly JACDJB01 (sample SAMN14253290, study PRJNA609438) | sludge metagenome | isolation source: sludge after 25d culture with pyrite | collected 2018-12-20
CAGTATTTTTTCTTTTGTTAATGTGTGCGACATGCTCCGGAATCACTGTGCGGCATGTCCCGGAATCACTGTGCGACATGCTCCGGAATCACTGTGCGGCTTGAACCGGATTTTGCATTTAATGAATGAAATGACGCAATCCAATAAAAGAGGTTGGGATGGTTTAGCTGCCACCCATTACCAAAAGTATCACACCGATAAGCTTTTGGCAGGAAAACCTCTATTAAATGAAGTAATCCAAAGAGAAGTAGGGGATGTACAAGGCAAATCATTGGTACATTTGCTTTGCCATATTGGCACCGATACGCTCTCCTGGGCGTTGTTGGGTGCCAACGTAACCGGAATCGACATCTCACCTGAATCATTAAAATACGCTCGTCTTCTAGCTGATCGAATGAAGATCGACGCTACCTTTATAGAAGCAGATGTCATGGATGTGATGGAAAAGGTGAACAAAAAATTTGACATCGTTTTCGCCTCCACCGGGGTGTTGTGCTGGATCCCGGATATTCAACGTTTCGCCCAAACCGTTCGACATTTATTGAAGGAAGGTGGATTCTTCTACCTGCATGATGGGCATCCTTTCCGGCATGTGATGAACGCTGCAGATGGCACCACTCATCCCAACCAAATCGTCGGTGATTACTTCCTCAAACAGGTCTGGCAATATGACAATCTGGGTGATTATACTGACCCTGACTTTCTTATCCCGGAGAAATCCTTCGAATGGGATTGGACACTGGGAGAAATCATCACTGCTTTTTGTGATGCTGAGATGCGAATTGAATTTCTGCGCGAGTATCCCCAATATTTTTACAGTGGCTATACCCCATACGATGTGAAAGATAACAAGGTGGAACTTTATCCCTGCACCTTCAGCCTGAAAGCCTCCGCAAGGTGAGTGAAGATGTGAATAATATGATCCTCCTTCGTCACGTTATGGATTCAGACCTACCCATTTTCTTTGAGCAACAGAAAGACCCTGATGCCATCCAAATGGCAGCTTTTACCTCCAGAGACCCATTTGATCAGCAATCTTTCGATACACATTGGCAGAAAATTATCCTTGATGATTCAGTTATCATCCGCACGATTTTATATGAAGAACAAGTGGCGGGGTATATCTTAAGTTATATTGACGAAGGAAATCCGGAAGTAGGTTACTGGATTGGTAAAGAATTCTGGGGGAATGGGATAGCCACCAAAGCGCTTGCCGAATTCTTAGCTACAGTAAACAAAAACCGCCCCATTTACGCCCGCACTGCCAAAGACAATCGGGCTTCTAAACGCGTGTTGGAAAAATGTGGTTTTTGTGTTATCAAAGAAATGATGGGTTTTGCTAATGCGCGTGGTAAGGAAATTGAAGAATTGTTGTTAATTTTGTCAGATTGATGTTTTATTCGCACCTTGCCACCTAACCAAATCTGCGAGGTGAACTATGCAAATGCTAAAAAGTAAAATAGCAGTGGTTACCGGTGCCAGCCGTGGAGCAGGACGTGGGATCGCAATGGTGTTGGGTGAAGCTGGTGCGAGCTCATTATTCGGCCAGCCGGTTAGCTGCCAAAATCATGCTGCAGCAAAAACAAGGGTTGATCATCAACACCACTTTTTATGATCGTGGCAAGTACTTCCAACCACTCTCTTACTTTCTGGCGAAGAACACCATTAATCACATGGCGTATGGGATGGGGTTGGAATTACGGGAACACAATATTGCTGCTATCGCGCTTTCCCCGGGCTGGATGCGCACAGAGGCTGTGGTAGCACTGGCATCCGACCCACAGGTGATCAACAAGAGCGGGCAAACCTGGACGGTTGGGGATCTGGCAAAGGAGTATGGCTTTACGGATGTCGATGGCCGGCAGGTGCCTCCGTTCCAACTGCCGAGTGAGTTTTTGATGGATTAAGATTGGACCTGATAATGAATTGCGAAATTTGTAATTTTCTGGTTATATAATGATCAAAAGAGAGGTGACAAATGTATAAAATTACCAGCCTGACCACCCCAGATTTTAATAACCCATTGCCAGCCAATACTTTTTTCTGGCAGGAGGAGAAAACCGATCATCTAGCCTTAATTTTGCCGGGATTAAATTACACCTGCGATATGCCATTGTTGTACTACTCAGCTCAATTTTTAATTGCGGATGGTGCAGATGTTTTGCAGGTTAAGTACGATTACAGCCAGAATCCGCAAGGTAAATCAAATTCATTGGATGACAAAATAACGCAATTGAAGAAAGATGTGATGGGGATTGCAAAGGAGGCATTGGAGCAACGCAATTATCAGTACCTGACCATCATTGCCAAATCATTGGGGACATTAGGCGTGCCTACCTTGATTGAAGCAGGTTTTTCTACGAAGGTGCAAACATGCGTTTATTTAACACCAATTCTAAGAAACTTGGTTTCCCAGAAAGAGTTACTCCAAACCTGCCCGAACAATCTGTTTGTGATCGGCACCAGTGATCCCTATTATGATCCGGAATTAATTCGAGCGTTAATCAATGCGCAAGGAGATAACTTTATGATTATTGAGGGCGTTAATCATAGCCTTGAGTATCCTGGTGACCCGCTTGGATCGTTAAGAGTGCTGGATGAAGTTTCTCGTAAGCTGGAAACCTTCTTGAAGTTATAAGACAATTTGCACCAGGCAGTTATTAGCTAATACGTTGGTGATATCACTCACCAATGAATTTGATGATTTAAGGCTGTTACAACGGATCGCCAAGCTTACTTTGTGAAATTGAGGTTTGGTGTTTTTAATAAAGCTTCAGTGACCATTCCACGATTTTTATATGATGAAGGCATAAAGCAAATCATCCCCCCAATTCCTACACTTAACCGCGCATTGTGGATGGAAGCAGAGAACTTTACATTACACGCATATCCCTTCATCGAAGGGCAGCATGGATATCATACAAAATTAACTGGGTCTCAATGGCGAGAGTTTGGTCAAACAATAAAACAAATCCATAGCATTCATTTGAATATTTTTATTAGAATGATGTTGCCAAAAGAAGAGTCATCAATAGACTTTGGCAAAAGCTTGAGAAAGTTTCTTGTGAATATTAATTCATTTACACGGGAAGATAATCTTTGCCAGGAAACTGTTGAGCTTCTTGTCGAGAAAAAGACAGTTTTATTAGATCTTATTCAACGGTCTGATACTTTGGCACAAGTCTTTCAAAAAAATTCCCATGATCTGGTCCTATGTCATGGAGACATGCATGCATGGAATTTGTTGATTGGACATAATGGAGAATTGTATCTGGTTGATTGGGATACGCTGGTGCTGGCACCAAAAGAACGTGATCTGATGTTTATTGGTGCCGGTTTGGGAGATAGTGTCTATTCTCCTGATGAAGAAGCTCAACGCATGATTTTAGGATATGGTGGCGCAATAGAGGTGCTGGAGCCATTGGCATTGTGTAGAAGTGTACAGGATTTTGCGAGCCAAACTATTGCAAAATATTAATAACGTAATAAGTCATCTATAAACCATCCATGTGGATGTTTTAACTATTGACAATAAAAAAAATGATATATAATTTAAAAATCATCATCTAAATACCATCCATGTGGATGGAATGAGGTAAATATGAATAAACAATTTAATATTCAAGAACTAAACGTGAAAGATGCCTCCCTACAGGAGTATCAAGGCTTAAGAAAATTAATGGACGTGGTGCACAAAGAACGCCAACCAGACGACCCGGTCGTTCCATTGGAAGAGACCATTAATCAAATGAAGAATTTACCCACCTTTGTGGATTTGAAAATGTGGTGTGTATGGGACGATCAAAAGAACATGTTGGCACAAGGGAATGTAGGGCTAGTTCACACCGAAGACAACAAGCATCTAGCCCAGTTCGACATTATTGTGCATCCGGATTTCCGTCAAATAGGTTTGGGAAAACAGCTGTTAGGCCTGATTGCCGAAGCAGCAGAAGCAGACAAGCGTAGCTTGTTGTTGACCGACACCAATGATCGCGTCCCGGCAGGTGAGGCTTTTATGCTTAGTATTGGGGCAAAGCGTGGGCTGGAAGGGCATGTCAATCAACTGCGCATTGAGGAACTAAACCAAAATTTGATCAGAAATTGGCTTGAACAAGGGGGCAAAAACGAAGGCGAATTTGAGATCGGCATTTGGGAAGGTGAGTATCCTGAAGAAAAATTGGATGAAATCGTGCAATTGATCGAACTTACCAACCAGCAACCGCTTGGCGATTTAGCGATTGAGGAGATGCACTTTACCCCCGAACAACTACGAGAAATGGAGAAAATGGATTTAGCGCGTGGCAACTTGCGTTACACGTTCTATGTGCTCGAAAAGGCGACTGGAAAATTTGCCGGCTATACCGAGACCGTCTGGAACGCAAACCGGCCTGAGATTCTACGCCAGGATATGACCGGTGTTTTTCCGCAATTCTGTGGCAAAGGGTTGGGGCGCTGGCTTAAGGCTGCCATGTTGGAGAGGATGCTCAAAATTCATCCGGAGATTAAATTTGTGCGTACACAGAATGCTGATACCAATGCAGCTATGTTACGCATTAATAACGAACTGGGATTCAAACCATACATGACCAGCATTCTCTGGCAAATGGAAATTAATCAGGTGCTGGATTATCTGAACCATAAAAAACCGAGGAGGGTTTATGTCTGAAACCGAGAAAATCACCATCAATATGTCGGCTGTCGATTTGGGTAAGGTTGATCTTTTGGTCAATGAGGGGATGTATAGCAACCGTACCGACTTCATCCGTACCGCTATCCGCTCACAGCTGGAAAAGCATACCTTTGAGATTCAACAATCAGTGACCCGTCATTCCTCTGTGATTGGGGTTCTCTCCTATAGCCGGGCAGATTTGGAAAAGCGCAAGCAAAAAGGAAAGAAATTGTCATTTTCAGTGGTGGGCTTGTTGATTTTACAGCCCGATATTCCTGCTGAACTGGCAGCTGAAGTGATTGAAGAGATTAAGGTGCGTGGCATGTTCCAGGCCAGTCCTGAAGTCAAAGCGGCTTTAGCTGATCGGATGAAGTAATCAAGCCCAGAAAATACTGTCCCTCAACTGCATTTGCGCCTATTTCCCCGTTATATCGATGATCCAATCGTTGGAACTTCAATTGATTACAGCAGAATTTTTCCAGCTGTCCATCAGACAGGCGAGTTTGACGATTTTGTGAGCTATATGCAAAAATTTCTATCCCAAACCAATCTTTGATACTATACTAGAAGAATCAGAAAACCATCATCATATAGGAACGGGAGTAAAAAATGAATACAAAATCGTCAAACCCATTTATTTTTGAAGGGGATCCGGGAGAGTATTCTATAAAAAAGGAAATTCACACGATTGCAATGTCTCTTCCATTGGGTATGGGTAACGTGAATTGCTATTTGATTAAAAATCATAAAGGTTTCTTTCTGATCGATACCGGAATGGCCAACGGCGAAGCGCAATTGTTTGAGACATTGAAACAAGCAGGATGTAAACCGGGGGATCTAAAGTTGATCTTACTTACACATGGTGATTTTGATCATATTGGCAATGTTGTTGCTGTGCGAGATAAATATGGTGTGAAGGTGGCTATGCATCAAGAGGATGCACTCATCGCTAAAAGTGGTGATATGTTCATTAATCGACAAAAATCCAATGCAATTTTCAAGCTATTTGCCCCTTTGTTTATGAAATTTGGCGAATCCAAACGATTTGAGCCGGATATCCTCCTTAAAGATGGTGACGATTTACGACCTTATGGTTTGGACGCAAAGGTTATTTCCATTCCCGGTCATTCAAAAGGCTCGATAGCTATCCTTTTGCAAAGCGAAGAATTGTTCTGTGGAGATTTGCTGGACAACACCAAAGAACCAGGGTTTACTTCGTTGATAGATGATCAGATTGCCGCTAATAATAGTATGATGCGCTTAAAAATAGAAGATATCACCATGGTCTATCCTGGCCACGGTGAACCCTTTGAATTTTCTGTTTTCAAACCGAAGAGCTGATTAATATCTTTACAAACATTTTGTGAAGGGAATGCCTTGAAAAAAGAAATAGAAGCCTTGATGAATCCCCAGTTGGTAAGCGCAGCGGCTTCAAGATGGTCAGCCAAAGGGAAAATCGAATTACTTGATGATGTTTCTAACTTTGTTTATCAATTTCAAAGTGAAGATGCCTGGAAAATCTTACGCATCACTCATAGTTCGCACCGCACCGAAAATCAAATCATTGCAGAGTTGGATTGGGTAAAATTTTTATCTAAAAATGGAGTTCCGGTTGCTCTGCCTCTTCCGTCGAAGAATAAAAACCTGACAGAGCCCTTTCCTGTGCAGGATTCCTATTTCACTGCTGTAGTTTTTGACTTTGCGCCTGGCCAATTTATTGAGGAAGCTGATCCTGCTAGCTGGAACCCTGATCTGTTTTATCAAATGGGGGATATTATGGGGCGAATGCACCGAGTCAGTAAAGACTATAACCCCGCACACCTTCCAGAAAAACGACCGGATTGGATGGAAGATGATTTGATCAAGAATGCCAGGCAATATTTACCATCAGATCTACAGCAGGCGGCTGATGAATTAGATAAATTGCTGCACCGCTTCAACCAGTTTCCAAAGAGTAAAGATCATTACGGCTTGATCCATTCGGATGTTAATCCGACCAATTTCCATGTACTGGATGGCGAGATTACCCTGTTTGATTTTGATGACTGTGCTTATAACTGGTTTGTCAATGATATTGCTGTGGTTATGCCGCTTTATTCCAACATGTATTCCAACCCGGATTGGGAATAACAAATTAACGAGTTTGTTTCCTGGTTCATGCGAGGATATCGGTCGGAGAATAATCTGGATGACAGCTGGTTGAATTTCTTGCCCATCTGTTTGCGGTTGCAGAACATCATCACCCTGGTTGCCATGTTTGAGGCCAACATCCCCGGATCGCGTTATAACTCCTTTTACGAATTGGTGTTGAAGACTTATCGGGAGGGGCATCCATTGTTTGAATTTGATTTTCTGAAAGGGAGCAACTTACCGGGTGTCACAAATTAGCAGAGTAACCCGCTCCAAACAGCAAGCTCGAATAGCCTACAACAAGTTGAGCCGTTGGTATGACCTGTTATCCGGTGGATTTGAAGATAAACCACGGAATTTTGCCATTCAAAAACTGGCGTTAAAAGTGGGTGATATAGCTATGGATCTTGGCTGTGGAACCGGTAAGACCATTCCTATTATGGCTGAAATGGTTGGTGAAAAAGGAATGGTTTTAGGTGTTAGTCTGTCCGAGGGGATGTTGGCGCAATCCAAAAAGCGATTAAGACCAAAGATGCCTGGCGAAACGATAAACCTTGTTGCTGGCGATGGGTCACGTTTGCCGTTTGAAAAGGGCGGGATAGATAAAATCCCGGTCAGTTTCACTTTGGAACTGTTTGACACACCAGAAATCCCTGTCGTTCTCGCTGAATGTACACGAGTGTTAAACAAAGAGGGGCTGATTAGTGCCGTAGCGCTATCGAAAAAAGACCCAAACTTAATAATAAAAGTGTATGAATGGATACACAATAAATCACCTCAATGGATTGATTGTCGTCCCATTTTCCTACAAGAAACGTTAGAAATGTCTGGTTTCAAAATCCTTTCTGCAGATGATTTCAATATGATGGGATTGAAAGGAGAATCGGTATTGGCACAGTCTATTGGATATGAAGGCATGTAAAAAACTCCCTATATCAGTTAATTTCCAGGATCTAAAGTTTTAGATTTTTATATCTTTAGGTGGAAATTCAAGAGAAAGATGATGTCAGATTGAAAAATGCTATACTAAAAATAGCAGTTAATTCATAAGAATTTTTCCATTCTTTAACCTCTTTAGTGACATTTGAGGAAATATGAATTTAATTCAGCGAACCAACCTTTCTGAAATTGATTATTGGCGGATTCGAAATTTTTTGCGAGAGGTTTTTCTCCTTAACAATCGCGTTGAACACAGTTGGCATGTTGCCAGGTTGGATCATTGGCGTTGGTATTTCATCAAAACCTGTGAGTTAACGCCACTATTTGAAAAAGTTACTGTGTTATGGGAGACCCGGGCGGGGGAGATTGCTGCCTACTGCACCATCTCCTATGATGATTACACCCACAGTGCTGTAACTGTTTTGGTTGGGACTGCAGCAGAACACTGGCAGCGTGGGTTGGGCAAAGCGGTCATGCTGGAAGGGATGCACCGTCTGAAACGATTGGGTTGCACCCGGGTATTTTCAAGCGCATCGAGGAACCAGCTGACAGACTTTATGGGTCTGTGATGCAGGATAAAACAGTGACAGAAACCTGGGTCAAAATTTGGTAAGGAAATAGAATTCAATAAAATGATCGGATCTTAAAAATTGAGGAAAAAAGAAGGTGCTCAATGAACCTTGACTGGTTACTGGAAGAGGAAAATCCTGGTGTGCGCTATCTCGCTATGCGCGACCTACTGAAATTACCTGGTGATAATCCAGAATTGAACAAAGCCAGTGAAATAGCACATCGTGAAGGTCCGATAGCAGATATTCTGAATGCCGTGCACCCGGATGGTTATTGGGAAGAACCGGATCCAGACTATTTGCCGAAATATCGCAGCACTGTCTGGTCAATTATTCTGGTAGCACAGTCAGGTGCTAGCATTGCTTTGGATCCACGCATTCGGCTCGCTTGCCAATATTTAATGGAGCATGCTTTCAATGACACCGGACAGATCACAACGAATGGTCGACCTTCAGGTACGACCGATTGTTTGCAGGGCAACCTGTGTGCTGCGTTACTCGATATTGGGTACGAAGACCCACTTTTGAATTCTGCATTTGAGTGGATGGCGCGAACTGTAATCGGTGACGGGCTTGCACCATTTGATGAAAAAAATGAAACACTGCGTTATTACGCTGGAAAACGTGGGCCAGGATTTGTTTGTGGTGCTAACAACAACCTGCCATGTGCCTGGGGCGCAGCCAAAGTTATGCTGGCATTCAGTAAGTTGCCCGACGTAGAACGAACCCCTCTCACGTGCTTAACTTTATCGCCAGCAAACAGGATAAGGATGGGCGCTGGTCACTGGAATACGAGTATTCAGGCAAAACCTGGGTAGACTTTGGAGCTAAGAAACAACCCAACAAATGGGTTACCTACCGTGTTCTCAAAGTGCTACACAACATTCTGGGATAAAGACCAGAAGATCCTTCTAATGCAGTTGAATTGGCTCTTCGACAGCTTTATTTTTTTTCTTCCATTTCAATAAAGACCACTTGCGTGGTTTTGTACTACGTTTGAATTTAACACCTCGTAACGGGTTAAGCTTGTATTTTTTAAAAACATCTTTAAAGTTCTGAAAAATCTTACGATTACTCAACCCCATTTTCTTTAATGAGTATTTCTTGGGTCGTTTGTAATTTTGATGTCGCCGAATGATTCTCTGCAAACGACGTCTAAACGCGGGATAGATATGAAATCCGAATGCATCATAAATCGCTTGCACGCTGGTTTCCGGATTTTCCATCAACTCATCATAATAAACAAAATGATAACGTTCCTTGGGAAGTTTTCTCAGTACTTCATAGGGATGCAGGTAATATTCTTTGATCATATCCAGTACTTGCTCTTTGTAAGGGTATTCCTCGTCCGGGTTCAGGGTGACATGCCATTTGAATGACCACATATTGATGGAAGATGGGACGACTTCATAGGGAGAGCGCACAATGTAAACAAATTTCGAATCCGGAAAGGCTTCAATCAACGTTTCGATATGACCTGAGAAAGAAGGGCTTTTTGAGAGGTAAACCTTCTTGCTACCATGGAAATACAAATGACGCTGGATACAACCGCGGTAAAAGCGCATGATCCGTTCTTTCTGACGTTGGTTAAGCATGCGATCATAATAAGCAAAGCCTGGCAAATTTCCTTCCTCAAAATCGGGGAACAAGTTCAAGGCGATGATCCCAGACCAAATGTGTGCCAATAAATTCTCATCTTCCTCCGGCTCACGTACCCCCATTTTATGGAAATAGACAGGACCCTGGGCGAATTTTCCCCACAAATGATCAAAAGAGCGAACAATTGGGCTGCCAAACAACTGATCCAATGAAACAAACAAACTCATCAATTTGCGTTGAACGATGGATGGAGCAATAAAGATCTCCCAACCAGTCATAGAGGTGAAGCGACGGTAATCAAAAGATAGATAACGATGCAGTAAAGTTGTTCCACTGCGATAGTTTCCGATTACAAAAATCGGATTGGTAATTTTGAGTTCTTCAAAATTTGGATAAAAAATTTTATCCAACAAAAATGCGAACCAGGTGATGACTTCAATAATTGGGAAAAGCGTATAAAACAAAATCAGAACAATGATGCGTCTTGGCCGAAGTTTTAAATTTGGCTTTGTGGATTGAAAGATTGCCTCGTAAGTGTGTTTTAATCCCAGTTTAAAATTAAAAGTCATTTTTATTTCCATGCTTCAAGAGAAGCCACATTAATATTAAACCAGAATGGGTAAATCTACAACCTCTCATAAAGGCAGTCAGAATAGCACTTGTTTTATTTATCTAATGGGGTTATCGAATTTTTATACACCTTCTATTGAACTTCAGACTTATGTGCTATCCTGACTCAGGAGGAACGATGAGCGAAATACTTGAAGTAATAAAACTTTCAGGTTATCCCCCTGAAATAGGTACGGCTTTGTGGTGCTTAGAAGACACCCGGCGAAGAACGCTGGACCTGCTCAAAGAAATGCCGGAAGGGTACATTGATTATGATGTGCGTGGCAACACGATTGGTACTATCCTTTACCATATTGCTTTGATTGTGATGGATTGGCTATTTGTTGAAATCCTTAATGAACACAGGGGAGAGATTGGTTCGGTCATCAATTTTATTAAGCATGAATCGTCGAATTAAAACCTTTTTCTAAGGGAAGTGAATTAAAAAAACCCTGGTGTTGACTTTTCACCAGGGTTTTTAATCGTATTATTCAGCAGTTCCATCCACCACTGCCGGAGCAAGGGGCTGGGTTAGTCGCCGGAAGGTCATTGCCCAAAGGGTGCCAAAATAAGCGTACATGATCCCAGTTGCCAGTAGAATAAATGGCAAATATAAGAGGAATCCTGCCCCACTGATGATGGCTCCGATACCGAAAACAACTTCTGTCTGAAATATGATCGAAATCAGGAATGGCAGTAACACCAGGAAGATCGGAATGACCAACACAAAGGTCACGGCAATTTCCGCGATAGTAGTAACCAATCCAACCACCACCTGTGGCCAGGGTTTGTCAACCAGCAATTTCCAGGCACGTTCAATGGCTGCTAAGACACCTAAATCCTCCGCTACAATCGCCACAATCGTTTGCTCAATCAGAATCTTGACGGCGAACGCAACCACAATAAAGAGCGGGATCAGAAATAGCAAACCAATTCCCAAGGTAAAGAGGATCACCAACAGGATCGGAATTACAAGGATGCCACCTAAGGCGATTGATGCAGCAAACAGTAACAGGAAGAACAAAAAGACGCGCCAGTAATAGGGTTTACTTTCTTCAAAAATGCGGGAGAAGTTTAATTTCTCTTCGCCTTCATCAGCCAACCAGGCACCACGAGCCACACCAACGCGACCCAACACGCCCAGGAATAAGGAAAGTACTATCAGGGCAAACACAGCAAAAAATACCGCCATGATGATCAGAAAGACTGCCCAGGGTTCCATTTCGCCGCCTTGTTGAAATTGCAACCACCACAGGTAAACCTGTTTGGGTAATAGAGCTTGCGGGGAAGCTAAAACACCACTATCAAATAAATGAGAGCTTCTACCACTTCCACCGATAGAACCCCCTGAACTGCCAGAGCTGGCACGAGCACAACTGGAGAGAATACCGAATATCCATAAAGCCTTGAACTTCCACACAATTTTCCAGGCTTTGGAAAAAACTTCACTATAGTTCATAACACACCTCCGATATACATACGAGAATTCCTGAATAAAGTTGCATTCAGCGAATCGTCAATCCAATAAGACTATAAACCAAAATATACCCCACGTCTACAGACAATCGGTGAGATAAGACCTGTACAGATAGGTATTTTATCCACAAACAGGTTGGTTATTGGTAATTCGATCATTCAGATTCCATCCTATGGATTAATACCAACCTCACCAGTTGGTTAGTGTAAGAAACGTAACCCTTTTGTATACTCTGTTCAAGTGGAGAGTGAAATGAATAAAAAATCAGTACCAGCCGGAACAAAAAATTTAGCTTCTATAAGCGTTTTGAATATTGTAGCAACAATTGTTTGCATACTTTCGATCTTATTTTTCCGTGATTCAATGCTATCACATAGTTTGCTTTTCAATATTATTATCAGCCCAGCAGCAGAGGTGTTTACTGGCATGCTTGCTCGTGCTATTAGCGGATTTGCGTGGTTATTCGTGATCGCCAATCTGTTTATTTCCCTGGGCATGATGGTGATTGCAATGCTCATTAATCGCTCCAAAAGAATCCAATTACGTAATGCGGTGATTGCCTCCTAGTCCTCCATCCAGGCATCTTTATTAAAACAGCTGAGTTAAAAATGTCTCAGCTGTTTTGTATTTTGTTCTCACGAGTGTATTGGTGATTGCTGTACTTCACTCTTGAAATAATTATTCAATGGTTTATAATGTCCCAATAGAGACGAATCTTATGAAACCATTTACCATTTTCACAATTCTATTTCTGATTCTTGCAACCGGTTGCCAGGCGATCACCCCGCTTGCCGATCCTGAACCATTGCCAGAAAATATTCTGGCACCAACTCAAACCGCAGCTGTTATTGAATCAGTTTCACAAAAAAAGACCAATACACCAATACCTGCAGAACCTTCAGAAACCTCTGCCCCCACTGAAACTGTCACTGAAACCACTACGGCAACTCCCGATACGCGACCTTTACCGGATGAGTGGAAGGAATGGCCGATAGTTCCTGAACCAACCTCGCGTGTTTATGAGATCTATCAGCGTGGGATTGAGTTAGGTCGTGATCCACAACACTTTTCCAAGATTGGTGACTGCCACAATGTGCGGGCAGCCTTCATGGGCTTTTTCGACAAACCGGGTTGGTATATCCTGCGTGGTGAAAATGCTCATTTGCAACCAGCCATCGATTGGTTTGCCGGATCATTCGACCGTGATGGTTATGCCGTGCAGGGCGGCTACAATGCTGCAGCCGTTATCTCCCCCATCTGGGCTAATCAGGAAATGTGCGAACCTGGCGAGAACCCGGTGCAGTGTGAGTTGCGCATTCACAACCCTAGCTTTGCATTCGTAAGCCTGGAGCTGTGGTGGGATGGGCGCACCACCGAACGTTATGAACTATACATGCGCCAAATTTTGGATACATTGATCGAAGAAGGGGTCGTTCCGATCCTGGCAACGAAGGCTGATAATGTGGAAGGCGATCACTCGCTCAACTACACCACCGCCAAGCTGGCTTATGAATACAACCTGCCATTGTGGAACTTCTGGAGAGCTGCTCAGGCACTACCCAATAAAGGTATGGATATCGAACGCGATGACGGCTTCCATATCAGCACCCTGGCATGGTCCGAACGCAGCTTCACCGCCCTGCGCACCCTCGAACATTTGTGGGTGAGTGTGAATGAGGGGCAGGAGTAAGTTCTCCAATAACCATAATACATCGTGAACCGTAGGGGTAGGTCTTGCACCTACCCTTTTTTTTGAAATTGTCTCGTACGGGCTTTTAATACTCATACGGGAAGACATGTCCACGGTTACTTGGGTTCCAAAACCACCCTAAATCTGTTCAGAAAACCGCTATAATTGTCGACATGATTATATACAACCAACCAATCACTGACTTAATAAAACAGCGCTTTTCCTGTCGGAAATATTGCAAGGAAGCGATCCCGGATGAGATACAGCAATCCTTAACAGACGTTATACAAACCGTGAAGAGTGGTCCTTTTGGCACCCCGATGCGATTCGATCTGGTGGCGGCAGGAGACCAGGACGGCAAAGCCTTGCGCAGCCTGGGTACTTATGGGTTCATACAAAATCCGAGTGGGTATGTGGTTGGGGTTGTGCAACTAGACAGCGAATTCAATCTGGAGGAGTTTGGCTACCGCATGGAGGAGATTGTGTTGGCAGCCACCGATCTGGGTTTGGGCACCTGCTGGCTGGGTGGTACTTTTATGAAGAGTGCTTTCGCACGTAAGATCGGGTTGCAGCCTGGCGAGACAATGCCGGCGATTCTGGCGACAGGGTTGATTGAGAATGAGGAGCAGGCACGCAAGGGTTTGATTCGCAAGACGGTTGCTGGCACACGGCGAATTCCCTGGGAGCGCTTGTTTTTTGACGGGGAATTTGGGGAACCTTTGGATGGTGAGCCGTTGGGAAAGTACCAGACTGTGCTGGAAATGCTGCGTATTGGGCCATCAGCTTCAAACAAGCAACCCTGGCGGGTGGTGAAGTGGGGGCAGGATTTTCATTTTTATCTGCAACGAACACCAGGCTATCGAAACGTGCTCACCCGATTAGTGCAGATTGAAGATATGCAGCGCTTGGATATGGGAATCGCGATGTGTCATTTTGAGTTGACCGCACGCGAGTTGGGGTTGCAGGGTGAGTGGGTGTTTGAGGATCCCGGGTTGGCATTACCGGATGCGTTGACGGAGTATGTGGTTAGCTGGAGGGGAAAGTAGGAGGAAGGCACAAGGCTGAAGGGTCAGGGCGAAAGAAAAAGATTTAGGACGCGGTACTTCTTCGGGGCACAGGTGACGTTAAGAAATAACAAAATCAAGACGCAAAAGGTTTTTGGTGCATTGCACTTAGAGATAAAGAGTCTACGTTGAATGGAAATAGTGGATTAATAATTTGGGATCCAAGAGTACATTGCACCTTTGAAGCGAGGTTCGTTTACATACAGGTGCATCGCACTATTGAAATCGTTCTTTCGAAAAATTTTTCCTTTACGGATTAAATTTGCCGATCCTTAAGTGCAACGCACCTAAAATAAGCCGATCCCTAAGTGTACCCTGAAGGGTAGACGACAACGCACCGAGCTCTAGGTGCCGCGCACTTCTGAATGGTTTCTGGTAGGGGTTATTTTCCATGCTTGGGTATTTATGCCGATCCCTAAGTGCTACAGCACCGGAATGTGCCGATTCTTAAGTGCATTGCACTCTTTGCCCACTTTGCGCCCACTTTGCGTCCTTCGCGTTCGATTATAATGGGACTCATGATCGAAATTACGCCTACCCTCTCCATCGATGAATCCGAACTGCAATTCGATTTTGTGCGGGCAGCCGGACCTGGCGGTCAGAACGTAAACAAAGTCTCCACGGCGGTGGTTTTACGCTTTAATGTAGTCGACTCCAAGTTGCCGGAAGAGGTGAAGGATCGCCTGTTCAAACTGGCGGGGGGGCGCATCAACAAGGATGGAGTGTTGGTAATTCACGCCCGGCAGTATCGCACCCAGGAGCAAAATCGTTTCGATGCGCAGGAACGTCTGGTAGAAATTTTACGCAGTGCGAGTGTAAAACCAAAATTACGTCGTGCCACCCGACCCAGCGTGACAGCCCGGGCAGCACGCTTGGGTGCCAAGAAAAAACGCGGTGAAACCAAACGCTTAAGACGTTATCACCCCGAAGATTGGGAATAATTACAGCTGGCTAGCGGCGGCTTCGTCCAACATCCACACCAGTCGGCCATCCAGCGGTTGGATGCGTTGCGCCGGTAAACGTAAGGGATCGTGCTGAGCTTGCAACACTTCTCTTACTGTATTGGCTTTGCGTTGCCCAGTGACCATAAAGACGATCTGGCGAGCCTGGTTGAGAATAAGTGGTGTCAGTGTTACCCTCCCAGCTGGCCGGTCTTCATATTCAGCCGTGACAGCGATCACCATGCGTTGCTCTTCCTGTGGGTTTATTACACCCGGAAATAACGAAGCTGTATGCCCATCAGTACCCAACCCCAACAGCACCCAATCGAAACGCGGCAAGTCCTGCTCAGCCTCTGCCCAGTTGTGCAATAAGTTTTCATATTCCTGAGCTGCTTCCTCAGGTGGCAGGTTGCCATCGATGGCATGTACCTGTTGGGGGGTAATTTGTAGCGGTTCAAGCACTTTTTGTTTAAATTGACCGTAATTGCTTTGATCATCCTGCGGTGGTACGCTGCGTTCATCCACCCAGAAAAAGTGTATTTGTTGCCAGGGAACTGTTGCCCGATATGCTTCACTGCCTAACAGTTGAAATAATCCCAGCGGTGTTGTGCCTCCGGAAAGCGCAATCAAAGCTTTTCCACGTTGTTGCACGGCCTGGTTGCTTGCCAGCAAGAAATGCTTGGCAACGGCATCTTCCAGGGATGCCGGATCGGGGTAAATTCGGATATCGGGTTGATTATTCATGCTCTATTTTTAACACATTTGTGCATGCTTTTCCATGTTAAAGTAGACGCTTTGCGCAGGCTGGTACAAAAAATGCAACCATACCAATGCGGATGCGCATTTTTAAAAATAAAGTCGTAAAGGATAAGCACATGCCATTTTATTATCAACCTTCCCGGCCAGGAATCATCCAGGATTCAGAGATCATTCAACGTATTGATTCCCTCAATGAAGCTGCTGGAGATATGATCAGTATTGCACCCGCAGAGGGGTTGGATTATTGTAAACGTGCTTATCAACTGGCAACCATGGATGAATTCCATCACAATCCCTATCAAAAAGGGGTCGCGGATGCGCTTTTCAACATGGCGAGTTTTACACTCGAACGAGGAGACCCGGCTTTAGCCCTTTCACAAGCGAAGGAAGCCTTGCAGCTCTACATGGATCAACATGAGAGTTACTGCCAGGCGAAGACATTGCGCTTGATGGGGATGATTTACGTCAGTTTGAATGAATACAACCATGCCATGACATCTTTGCTCAAGGCATTGGAGATTGCCAGGAATGTACTCGATCAGCGTTTGACAGGAGAGATTCTCACCTGGATGGGTAAAACCTACCTGGTTAGTGGTGAAATGGAACCAGCGATTGATGAATTGAAAAAAGCTATTCAAATCTTACAAAGCCAGGATCATAACATTCCGCTGGCTTTTGCATACAATTTTCTTGCTTTAGCTTATAAGGCTGTAGGTGACCAGGAGGTTTTTCAACAGTATTTACAGCGCTCGATTGAAGTAGCAGAGGATATGGGTGTGATTGCCGTGCGCATTGACTACCAGTGCCAGATGGGTCAGATCGAGCTGCGAAATGGGAATCTGGAAAAAGCCTGGGCGTATTTTGATGAGGCTAAGAAAATTGCTGAAAAACACCATTATCAAACAGAAGAAATTTCATCCAGTATCTGGTTAAGTGAGGTGGAGCACTATCGCTCCAATTTGGAGAAAGCACTGCAACTTCTACTGGAAGGAAACGCCAGATCGCAACTAAACCACTACGAAGAAGGCTTACTTCGTTCAGAACGGAAATTATCGCTGGTGTATGCCGAATTAGGTGAATACAAAAAAGCGTATGAGCATTTTCAATCTTTTTACCAGATTGAGCAGCGTATTAAACGTGAAAAGAGTGACCTCAAGTATATGACCCTTGAGACGATCATTCGCACCGAATCCTTACAAAAAGAAGCGCGCATCATTCAAAACAAGAATGATCAGATTGAGAAAGAGATTACCGAACGAAAATGGGTGGAGGAAGCCCTGCGGCAAAGTGAAGATAAGTACCGGCGTACACTTAACCTGGATGCCACTACAGCCGTTAATACCTTACGGTATTTTTATGATTTGGCTGAGTTGGAAATTCAGCGCGTGAACCGCTACCCGCATCCGCTTTCGATCATGATTCTGGATATCGACAAATTCAATCAGGTAAATCAGCGCTTTGGTTTTATGGCTGGCGATCAGGTATTGCAATGGGTGGCACGCCGCTTGAAGGACCTCTTGCGGGTGGTGGATGTGATTGGTCGATATGGCGGTGATTCATTCATCGTCCTATTACCTGAAACCAACCTTGAAAATGCACAGAAAGTTGCCAACCGAATTTTCCAGCATTTTGCTCAGGCAGATTTTAAGGTGGCAGAGGAGAAATTGACCTTATCCTTCGATATCGGTTTGGCAGAGTATGAGCAAGATCTTGCGCTGGATATTTATATACAACGAGCGGAAGAAGCATTGCACAAGGCACAACAAAATTTTACGCAAACAATTTCGGTATGGGAGCCTTGAATTAACAATTCCATTGAGCAGCATACTGTTTAACCTGCACAAATATCGGCGGTTTCGAGTAGAATGAGGGGTGCAAAGAGCAGGTGATGGTATGAAAAGGGAACAAATTACGGTATTAGAGCAGCAAATAGCGGCTGAGAGCGACCCCATTAAAAAGGTTGAGTTGTTAAATGAACTGGCTTTGGTGTTGGAGGATAGCAATTTATCGTATGCCATTCGTGTGGTCGATGAAGCGGTGGCGCTTGCCAGGAGCCTGGATGAATCACAGGATGAAGCAGACAATGTGGTTGCCAATAGTCTATTTACACGCGGTTTACTCAATCTGGAAACGACCAATTATGAATTGGCTATTTCCAGCATTTACCAGGCATTACCGCTAATCACACGCCTGAAGGATGATTTATTAAATGGGAGAGCTTTTGAAGTATTGTCAAAAGCTAACTTCGCCTTAGGCAATGCAGCAGAAGGCTTTGAGTTTTCATGGCAGGCACTAGGGTATTATGAATCGCTTACTGATCATCGCTGGCAGGCGGGCTTATACAACCTGATTGGCAGGCAATATTTGGAAATGAGGCAGTTCGAGTGGGCTGAAAAATATTTCCAACAGGCTTTCGATCAATTAGAAGGATTGCCAAAAAATAAAACGCATGCCGATATTCACCTGAATTGGTCATTGCTGGATACTCAACAAGGAAATTTTGAGCGCGCAAGCCATCACGTGCGGGAAGCTGTGGAAATTTATCGTAGCTTTGATGCGATGGATAAACTTACAAAAGCGTTGGTGATTTTAGCACGTGTGCATGAGGCACAAAAGGACTATGACGGTGGGCTTAAGCATTTAGCGCAGGCATTACAAATAACGGAAGAATATGGCTTCCTGTATCGCAGGGTGCGGGTGTTGCTGGCAATGGGTCAGATTGCTTTGGAAAAACAGGATTACGACCAGGCATTTCGACAGCTACATGAAGCACTGGAGCTCTCAGATCAGCTCAATATGCGCCGTGAGGGTTATCGTATCCATCGCTCGCTGGCACGTGCTTACAAACAAACAGGAAGTTTTGATCGCTCACTTGATCATTTCGAAAATTTCTACAGGCTTGAAAAGCAGAACGAAAAAGACCAGGATGTGCAGCGGGTACGCAGTTTGGAAATTATGCACCAGCTTGAGCAAACCCATAAACGAACGAAATTGTTCAGTCAGCAAAGCCAGGTATTACGTGAACAACTTAACCAGTTGCGTAGATCACAAGAAACAATTACCAGCACACTCATTACAGACCCATTAACGGGTTTACTTAATCGCAAACATTTTCTCACCATTTTGGAAAATGATCATTTAAATATTGAGCATTATGGCAAAGTGGTTTCAATGATTATGATGGATATTGATCAATTTAAAAAGGTAAATCAGGAGAGTGGCAATTTGGTGGCGGATCAAATTTTGGTTGATCTAGCGCAATATTTGCGTGATGAATTTCGTCAGCGAGATTTGATTTGGCGTATCAGCGGGGAGGAGTTTGTTATTTTATTACCCAATACGGAAGGCAAGCATGCTCAAATATTAGCGGAGCGTCTGCTCAATAAGGTACGCGAAAACGAGTTTGAGATTGGAAAACAAAAAATAAAAATTACCGTCAGCATGGGAATAGCCAGTACCAACGCGGATATTGATAAACGAGTTGATCTGTTACTGGAACAAGCCAGTCAGGCGTGGTCCTTAGCCAAGCAAAAGGGAGGAAATCAGGTGGCTACGCTACAACTACCCAATATCCAGGCAGCTGGTTAAAATAACCTGAACCAATTTGTGCCAAAAATGATGGATCCGGCCATGATGATAAAAATGACAAACAGGATTACACCGCAACCGCATCCGGAACATCCGCGTCCAAAACCAAACCGACTTTGTAACCAGTCGAAAAGTTTGTCGAGGAAAAAGAGTTTTAGTAATCCGACCAGACAACCACTGCGATCATTCATCTGTAATGCAACCTTTCTGGCTGGCAGGCAAAATTCCAGCGTTAAATCTCATTAATAAATACGTATGAAATCCATAGAAGTTTCATTATAGATGGAAATCACCTAAATTCAATACAAGTGTTAGCAAAAAGCAAGTTAAAATAAACCAAAAACATGGGAGCCTTATGAAAACAAAACTACAATTTCCTGAAAATTTTATTTGGGGTGCAGCGACATCCTCTTATCAGATCGAAGGAGCATGGAACGAAGACGGCAAAGGTGAATCGATCTGGGATCGTTTTTCGCACACACCCGGGAAGATCCGTAATGGTGATAACGGCGATTTCGCAGATGATCATTACCATCGTTTTCAGGATGACGTAGATTTAATGAAAAGTATGGGCTTAAAAGCTTATCGTTTTTCGATTTCCTGGCCTCGAATTCTTCCACGTGGACGTGGCGAGATTAATAACAAAGGTATCGATTTTTATAGTCGACTGGTGGACGCACTGCTGGAAGCTGGTGTTACCCCTTTTGCAACCCTGTATCATTGGGATTTGCCACAGGTATTGTTCGAGGAAGGTGGCTGGCCGGTTCGTAGCACCGCAGAGGCATTTGTGGAGTATACAGATGTTATTACCCGCATTTTGGGAGATCGGGTTAAAAACTGGATGACACATAATGAGCCGGCAGTGGTGGCAAACCTGGGATATTTAATCGGTGAGCATGCACCCGGCATCCAAAATGATATGCAATCAGCGATCAAAAGTGCTCATCACCTGCTGCTTTCTCATGGCTGGTCAGTACCGGTAATAAGGCGGAACAGCCCGGGCAGCGAGGTGGGGATTGTATTGAATTTCGGACATAATCCCGTTGCCTCTCCGAGCGTTGCAGATCGGCAGGTGATGGTGGAACAGGATACTATTTGGGCCCGTATTTACCTGGAATCATTAGCAGGCAGGCAGTACCCCGCTGATTTGGAAAAAGTGATGCTAAAGCGAGGACTACCGTCATTAGAAGAATTAAAGCTTATTTTACCCGGTGATATGGAAAGTATCGCAACCCCAATCGATTTTATAGGTGCCAATTATTATTCTCGCCGTATCGTTCGTAGTAAAGAGGTTCCAGAAGAAGAAAACTTGCCGCAAACTCTTTTCCCTGCGCCAGAAAACGAAGAGAATTACACTGAAATGGGCTGGGAGATTTACCCGGAAGGATTGTTGCGGGTGCTGGGGCGTTTACATTTTGAATATCAATTCCCCAAAATCTATGTGACTGAAAATGGCGCAAGCTATTCCGATGGACCTGACCAGGACGGAAAGGTGCGTGATGAACGCCGAACACGATACCTGCGCGAGCATTTCCGTGAAGCTCATCGGGCAATTGAAGCCGGAATTCCTTTGGCGGGCTATTTCGTTTGGTCACTACTTGATAATTTTGAATGGGCTCATGGGTATGCCCAACGCTTTGGTATTGTTTGGGTCGACTTTGAAACCCAGCAACGGATTGTGAAAGATAGCGGACATTGGTACAAAGATGTGATTAAAGCCAACGGAGTTGAATAAAGCAGGTAGGATTCGGTTTGTTTTTCTAACAACTTCATGTAAAATCAAAAAATGGAGGTTATATGATTACAGAATCAGATGTTCTCCGTTTGGCACAATCACATTTTCCTGAGAATACAATTTCCTGGATAGAGGATTTAGGTACCTGGGTACGCCATAATTTTAGGGTACATTTCACCAACCGCAAAGCAATTGTCTATAAATTCAATATTAACACCAATTGGTTGGATAGCAGTGTTCATGAATACCGTGTATCTGAGATTTTTGAAAAGAATGGCTTGCCAGTATCGCCTGTCATGGTGGTGGATGATACTTTGCAGGAGATTAGTCACCCGTTTGTGGCGGTGGAACAAGGGCAAGGCGACCGCCTCGACCGTTTGATGCACCTGAAACCAGATGACGAGATTAAATCGATGTACCAGGCAATCGGTAGGTTTTATCGCAAGCTTCATTCGATTAAAGGTCAGCAATCTGGTGTGTGGGTGGATAACCCTGATGAATTATTTGATATTTCACCGACGGATTATCTGTTTGAGAACGAGATTATTGGCGGCAGTGGCGAAGCCCTGGTTCAAAAGGGAACGCTTAGCAAACTGCTCCATCAACGCATTATCGATATCTGGCGAGCAAACCTCGATTTTCTCAAACAACATCAGCCCGTGATGGTACATGGCAGCCCCTTCCCCTGGACAATCTATCTGGTTAAAGAGGGACCGAGCTGGCAAGTTTCCAACATAACCGGATTGGGAGATACTTTTTGGTGGGATGCAGCTTATGACCTGACTTTTTTGCTAGACCCACCATTTACGTTTATGTTTGATCCCTGGCGGATTGCCTTTTTACAGGGTTATGGTGCCAAACCTGAAGTTCGCCGGTTGTTGCTCTATCGCTTGTTACAAACGCTATGTTCAGTCAATAATGTGTACATGCAACCGAAGCATGATCAAATTGAAACCTGGAAACAAGCAGCAATGAATGCAATCCCTGGGATGTTAAAAAGCCTCGAAACAACGTTAAAGTAAGCTTGATCGAGTACAATCAGGTTATTCTTTTAAAAGTTACTCAGCTGGCTGTTGCTGAAGCTGGCGATTGACCGAAATTAACAACACCATATTGATTACAAAAAGAGCTATCATCACAAAAACACCTGCTTGTCCTAATAATACAGGCAGGTTTTCGATCTCTTCTGCAATGGGCAATACTGGCACAATACCAGAGAGCAAGGCAAAGAAATTCCATAACCCGTGAATGGTTACAGCCATTAAATAAGTGAAAATAGCTCTTCCCCAATTCTGGTTGTAAAATGCGCTGGCGAATCCCCAGCCCACCAATCCGGACAAAGTAACATGCAAGAGACCGGTACCCGTGCGACCAAAAAGTATGATCAGCCATTCAGAATCTGCAGGGATGCCCACCGCCCCCAAGCTTTCCAGCATCGCAAAACATGCTCCACCAATCAGACCACCCACAAACCCTTGGGCAGGTGTGAGATTTTTACCAGCCAGGAACCAGATTGCCATGGGTTTAAGCAGTTCTTCTACCAGTGGCACCAGAACGGCAATTACCAGGATAGAGCCATTTAATATCACCGGTCGGCTGATTAGGTCAGTTAATAGTTTTTCTGCTTCTATTATTTCCATGGCACCGCTTGAAAGCTGCTCGCTATATTGCATGATTTGAGTTAATAGCTCTGGTTGTCCCATCAGCCACATGGTTGCGAAGATGAAAATAACCACAAAAATAATTAACTCCACCATTAAAACAAGAGGCATTGTAATGGCAAAATTAAAAGCGATTGCTCCCCAGGCTCGTCTTTGATTTCCGATCGAAAGGTTCTGTGAACCAAGGTAGAAAAAGAACAAAATTGGCACCAGTACCAAAGGTAAAATAAATAGAGAAGTAACCAGGTTGAGCACCTGGAAACGGCTGGTGACCATGACCAGAATGATTGAAATAACCCAAAGCAGGGCAAGTGCACCCAGGATGATTTTGTTGGTACCAGGCTTTAATTTGGGCATGGGTTTGCCCATTAATGAATAGATCGCGCTGATCAATCCGGGGATAAAGGCAAATGCGATTAATAATGATGTCCAACCGATGACGAGCATCAAACCTGTTTCTGATGCGGTTTCCAGATCAATGACACCACCCAGTAAACCAAAGAGGAGTAAGAATCCCGCTCCAATTAAACTACTTAAAAAACCCAGGCTGCTGATAACAGCCTGGGCAATTGCGTAAACTTTTGCACGTCCTTCTAAATTCATCGGGGAATGTTTATTTTTCCTTAATTGTTATTGAAAGTATTTTATCCAGTGTTTCTGCCATAATTCCTTGTTGTGGATCAACAGCATTCAGGTTAGTGACGTTTTCCATTCCCTCTATGACCTTACCAAACACGGTATAACCACCATCCAGTGATGTTTGCGGTGCGTAGGTAATGAAGAATTGACTGCCGTTTGAGTCTACACCGGAATTGGCTACCCCAAGTACACCTTCGGAATCAAATGTCAAATCTGAGATTTCATTCACGTATTGATAACCAGGACCACCCATACCCAAACCAGAGGGGTCACCTACCTGGGCAACAAAACCGGGGATGACACGGTGGAAATCCACATCGTTATAGAAGCCTTGGGTTGCCAGGAAGACGAAACTGTTGACTGCCAGAGGGGCTTTGTCGGGGTAAAGCTCAACAACTACATCGCCTTTGGAGGTGGTAATCGTTGCTTCGTAGGTCTTTTCAACATCAATAACCATGGGTGGACAATCTTTGTAGCGATTGGCATCCAATTCAATCAGCTTGAGAATGCTGGTGAGGGTGTTGTAATCGTAAGAGGCTGAAAAAGGGATTCCATTGATAGTAATGAACACACTAGGGGTACCGGTGATTCCAATATTCTCGGTGGCATCCATGTAAGCCAAAGCGATTTTTTCCTGCGTGGCAGAATCGCTGTAGTCGTTTTCGAATTGTTCCAGATCCAAGTTCAGGTCTTCCGCTAGTTCAAGAGCGTAGGGCAGGAAATCGTCGGCTGTCGCGATCTCAGTAGCCCATTTCTGCTGATTTTCAAATAAAACATCATGCATTTCGAAGAATTTACCTTGCAATCCCGCAGCTTCAGCAGCCTGATGGGCAGGCATGGCTATTGGGTGAATTCCAATGAGTGGGAGGTGTCTGAAAACAAGATTCACACTGTCGGCATTATCTACCTGAAATTGCTCCAACTGTGGGGCAGCGACTGCACAATAAGGGCATTGAAAATCGCTATAAACAATAATGGATGTTTCAGCATCCATGGAGCCTAATACCCAATCCTCTTCACTAACCGTTGGAATAGGTGGAATTTGGGCTGCTGGAATTTCAGGGATCAGGCTTTTCAAGCTGCATTCTGTAATTTCACCAGCCAGGTTGGGAACAAAACCGTCTGAGGGGTTTTGGACAACAATTTCATTACCGGGCTCTTGTTGTGATGATGGTTCATCCTTTGGTTGACAGGCTGTTAGTACCAGCGAGGCAATGATTAATAAAACAAATATGGTTCCTAATTTCTTCATTTAAGGTTCTCCTACCTTTTCTATTTTTCCTTAAAGCGATCCAACTCCGCCAGAATTGTCTGGCGTAAAGATTGCTGTACTTTTTCTTTCGATTGGGCAGCATCGACAATTCGCCAACGTTGAGGTTCGTCAGCTGCCAGGACTAAGTATCCCTCACGTACGCGTTTATGGAAAGCTACAGTATAAGCATCCAATCGGTTCCACTCACCGCCACTTTGCTTGCGACGATCAAGCCCTTTTTCCACATCCATATCCAATAAAATGGTAAGATCAGGATAAAGGCCACCAGTGGAGAAATCCAATAATTTTCTTAGCATTTCCAGATCGACCCCATGACCATATCCTTGATATGCAAGTGTGGAGTCGGCATATCGATCACAAATTACAATTGTGTTGTTTTTTAATTTTGGGCGCATCACTTCTTCTACATGTTGGGCGCGTGCTGCCAGGAAGAGCAGAATCTCTGTGCGGGGGTGCATGGTGGTATTATCCAGATCATGTAATACCTGGCGAATTTGATCACCGATTTGTGTGCCACCCGGTTCACGTGTGGTAAAAACATCATAACCAAATTCCCGTAACCACTCCGCTAGTGCAGGAATTTGTGAACTTTTACCACTGCCGTCTGGTCCTTCCAGGGTTATAAACATCTTTGCCCTATTCCCGAAAAATTCGTACACGCCGGTTGGGATCTTTCCCGTAAGAATGGGAGACTAATTGTGCCTGACGTGCCATTTCGTGTTGTAGACGTCGTATAGCAGAGGAAGCTGGGGGTAAATCTGCCCAGCGTTGTCCACTCAAGACCGCATTAATACCATTCTCGGTTGCTTGTGAAGCATATTGCCACTCGTCCGTTTGATTGAAATTGTTAGAATTGAGATTGTAAATCTCAATCAAAGTCTTCTCCATCTGATTGATGGTGTTAGAGCGCAAAAAGTAGAGGGGAGTACCACGATCTTCTGCCTCAATAAGCACCTGTTGTCGGGAGCGATAATAGGTGCGCAGTGTCATAATCAGATCCGCTTCTTCCGGATCACGCACGATCACTGCTGGAACAGATAAGAGTTTGGCTGCTTGTTCCAGGCGGTTACGAGCTACACCATAAGGAAAGATTTTTACAGTTTTTAATCTGCCGATTTCCGGGTCGTTTACCGGGCTAGCAGCAGGTTGCTGAAAAGGGGTTGGTCGCTGTTGTGAAACTGAACGTCCATTTTCACTGCTGCGGCGCATTCCCTGCGCCATATGCCCTCGTGTGGTAATAGAAGGAGCAGGTAATTTTTCGATTTTTATTTCGTTATTTTCATTGCGATAACGAATTTCAGGTGGTAATGGGTAGCCACGTAATAACGAGTCAACTGCCTCTGATACATCCTGATGGACTGCCATGCGACTGCGTTCCTGGATTTCAACCAGAACATCAAAGGTTGGCGGTGACCTGCGTTCGAGCACGGTTTTCTGGGTGCCACGCCGGCGGGCTTCTTCATCAGACAATGTCACAGACTCAATTCCGCCAATCAGGTCAGACAGGGTGGGGTTCAGTAGCAGGTTTTCCAATGTACGGCCATGCGCAGTGGCTATTAACTGAACGCCGCGTTCAGCAATCGTACGCGCCGCTAAGGCTTCCAGTTCGCGACCAATTTCATCGATCACGATCACTTCCGGGTTGTGATTTTCTACAGCTTCGATCATCACTTCGTGTTGCAACGATGGTTTGGCAACCTGCATACGACGTGCCATACCCACAGCAGGATGGGGCACATCTCCATCACCGCCAATTTCATTGGATGTATCGACGATTACCACACGTTTCTTTTCAGCAAGAATACGAGCTGCTTCACGCAACATGGTGGTTTTGCCAATGCCAGGTTTCCCTAACAACAAAACACTCTGCTCGGATTCAATCAAATCTTCGATGATGTCAATGGTTCCGTAAATTGCCCGTCCCACACGGCAGGTTAGACCAACGATATGGCCACGCCTGTTGCGAATGGCAGAGATGCGGTGTAAGGTGCGTTCCAGGCCTGCACGATTGTCCGCATCGAACTCCCCAATTCTTTCGACCACAAAATCAATGTCCTCGTGGGTGATTTCGCGATTCAAAAGCGGTACTTCTTCATCTACAAAGCGGGCTTTAGGTGTACGACCCAAATCCATCACGATTTCTATTAAATTGTCACTATTGTCTGCTTCTTCTAATGCATATGCAATTTCCTGAGGGATTACCTCCATCAAAGCTTGCAGATCATCTGTTATTTTCTTTTGTGTCATTTCTATCTATCAATATCCTGTTTTAGATATCTTCTCAGCTTATCCTGAAATCAATCTAATAAATTTTTCAATTGTTGATCAATTTACTTATTTTGATGCGATTATATCATTAGAAGTTTCATTAATCAGGGTTGTGTTATGTACAATTGGAGAAGTTGGTTCTGTACTGTGAGCTTCCAACACTTTTCGGATAGCAGATGGAACACTTACCCTTTGTTTGTTGATCAAATGCCGAACCAGCATGACTTTTCGATTTCCAGGTTGTCCCCCAAGCGCTTCGGCAGCGGAATTTAACCAGGATTGGTAATCGCGTACAGCCAGATAAAACGAGCGACCGTTGTTCACATTGATCATGCGAAACAAGTTTGCAAACAACTTTTCAGTTTCTTGCAGGCTGGGGTGAATAATGGGGGTTAGAAAAACCCCTTTCGGACCGCTGGTAGTATCCACGTAAGCCAGCAATTCACCATCCTGGTAATATACATATCCATGAGCAGGGCGTTTATCCATCGCTTCCGCGCCTTGTACTAATGGCGGGACGACGGCATGGTAAAGTGAGTTCAAGTTGTGCTGATCAATTGGTTGAAATGATCGCCAGAATTGGTCTTTATCACCGTATTGGTGCGGATTCGTAAAGCGCCATACCTGTTGACGGGCATACACACTGAAACTGGATAAGCGCAGCATTTCACCAAGTGGTAATTCCTCATCGATTTCAGCCAACAAGCGCAATGCACCACGACCGCCACTCTCCCAACAGAGATGATCTAACAGTGCCAGAATCGCGTGATCCAGCAGATCAAATTCAGGGGCGAGGAAAACCAAATGAGCGTTTTGGTCACCGGGGTTAAAATTGATCTGCCCAATAAAAGGAGAAATGCCTTTGCCAGGCAGGGCAATACCACTATAACTGCTGTACTCCATGCGTAAATGACTTAACATCGCAGCTGACCCAATTGGGTTACCATGGGTTAAGCCCAGAACACTATCGGTACAAAGAATTTGATCGCGATAGCGCCAGATGTGGCGTAAATCAAACCAGCTAAAAGGCCTTACTTCGATAAGATCATCTCCAAAAAATAACGATGAAAGCGGTCGTCGTTGGTCAATTCGGGATGGAAAACCGTTGCCAGCCAGTGACCCTGGCGAGCAGCGACGATTTTATCAAATCCCAATTGAGCTAAAACTTCTACGCCTTTTCCTACAGATTGAATGATGGGCGCGCGAATAAAGACTGCGGGAAAGGTTGGGTTGCTTCCATTTAAGTGCGCTAATGCTGGCACATGTAATTCGCCCTGAAAGCTATCCACCTGCCGTCCGAAGGCATTGCGAATCATGTGAATGTCCATCAATCCCAAGCGAGGTGGATTCTGGTCATCGTCTTTTGCCATAAGAATGGCACCGGCGCAGGTACCCCAAACAGGATGTGATTGGGCAAATTTCTGTAAATCAGAAAACAACCCAAATTCAACTGCCAGCTTGGCGATGGTGGTTGATTCTCCACCCGGAATGATCAACCCATCCAGATCTTCTAAGTGTTGACTGAGACGTACCTGGGTAGTTTCAACGCCTAAGACTTCCAGTATTTTTTGATGTTCAATGAAAGCACCTTGCAAAGCCAGTACACCAACGCGCATATTGCCTACCAACCTCGCTCTGCCATTAATTCATTATCAGATAAGGTCGAAATCTGTCTGCCTACCATGGGCTCACCCAGGTTGCGACTGATTTCTGCCAGGATTTTCGGCTCGTTGTAGTGTGTAACCGCTTTGACAATCGCGGCAGCTCGTTTAGTGGGATCGCCTGATTTGAAGATACCAGAGCCAACGAAAACTCCATCCACACCGAGTTGCATCATCAGGGCAGCATCCGCTGGGGTTGCCACACCTCCAGCTGCAAAATTAACCACGGGTAGTTTTCCGGTTTTATGAATTTCCTTTACCAGGTCATAAGGTGCGCCAATATTTTTTGCGTATGTCATCAGTTCTTCAACAGGCATTACCTGTAAATGGCGTATCTCACCCAGAACGGTACGAGCATGGCGCACTGCTTCCACCACGTCACCTGTTCCTGCTTCGCCTTTGGTACGGATCATAGCAGCCCCTTCACCAATGCGTCGCAAGGCTTCGCCCAGATTGCGACAACCACAGACGAAAGGTACTTTAAAATCGTGTTTGTAAATATGGTGACTTTCATCTGCGGGGGTAAGCACTTCCGATTCATCGATATAGTCGACACCTAATGCTTCCAGAATTTGTGCCTCCACAAAATGACCGATACGGCATTTCGCCATTACCGGAATACTGACGGTATCCATAATTTTGAGGATCAACTCCGGATCACTCATGCGGGCAACACCACCATCCGCTCGGATATCTGCGGGAACACGTTCCAGTGCCATCACTGCACAGGCACCGGCATCTTCCGCAATGCGAGCGTGTTCAGGTGTAACTACGTCCATAATCACACCGCCTTTTAGCATTTGAGCTAACCCCTTTTTAACTGCAAAAGAACCTTTATCTTCGATCATTTTTTCCTCCAACAGGAATTTTCCATCCATAGCGATTCTACCACGCGCGATGGCGGATTCAAGTAATGGATGATAGGTATCTCATCTGATTGTTATCAAAAAATCCTTACTAAATTAAAAAATCAGCATGACCATAAACAGCGATGTGTTTACTACTATTGCTTGTAAACGGAGATTGTTTCCAATCATCCCAATGGTAGACTAATTTTAAGCCTGCCAGGCGTGCGATCAAATCCAGCTCAGATGACCAGACGTATCGAATCTTAACCGGTTTTACATCGGTCCTACTTTTATCCAACACAATGAATTGACTGGTGATGATTTGATTCACAGGGTCGAGCATGGATGCTACCAATCGTCTCACCATAGGTTTTATCATTATAATCGCTCATTTTAACTCTCCGGGAAGAATGGATACCTATTTATTATATTAGTAGATTTGGAAGGAGGATGAACCTATTAGGCAAATTTATATTCTAAATTTTCCTTCTTCGCTTCAAACATGGCCAGGTCTGCTGCTTTGAGTAATGAGTCGAAGTCTTTTCCGTCATGTGGAAACACGCTGATGCCAATGGAGGCGGTCACGGAATATGAAAGGGGATCGGTTTCTTTGTGAATCAGGTTGGCTAATTTTTGAGCGATCTGAGAAGCTATCACAGGTTGTTGTAGTTCATCCAGCAATACCACGAATTCATCTCCCCCAATCCTGGCCACGGTATCGGTGGAACGCACATTGTTGTTGAGAATGTTTGCTACCTGGATGAGATATTTGTCCCCCATATCGTGCCCCTCATTGTCGTTGATCGCTTTGAAACCATTCAAATCAACGAACAAGATGGCAAATAAACCCTTGTTACGTTTCGCGCGACGAATAGCCTGTTCAACGCGGTCTGAGAGCAGGTAACGATTCGCTAGGGAAGTCAACGGGTCATGGGTTGCTAAAAATTGTAGTTGGGTCTCTGTATCCTTGAGGTCATTAATTTCCCGGGTTATACCCAGTAAACCGATAATTTCTCCCTGGTCATTGTGTAATGGAAACTTTGTGGTGGATGTCCAGTTGATTTTTCCATCTTCAGTGATACGGCGTTCAATCGCCCCAATGATCGGTTTTCCACTTTTCATTAATTGCTTATCGTCCCGGATTGTTTTCTCGCCAAATTCTTTCCCAAATAAATCGATATCGGTTTTCCCATATATCTCAGATGGATCGGCAACATTTAAACTCAGCGCCATTTTTCGGCTAACAAGCCAAAGCCGGCATTCACGATCTTTAATGTAGATGCTATCGGCTGTATTATCTAACAAGGTTGACAGAATCCACGAATCTTTAATTTGCAATGGAAATTCCTGTTTCCCCGTATTTTAATGGTTGGTCTTTTATGTTGGGTAGGTAAATTTTAGTAGGATGAACTCATTGTAACATGTAAAATTTTACAAAATGGTTATCACTGTTTACAAAATCTTTACGAACCTGAATAATTTTTCACAAAAAAAGGCAGCCTGGTTAAAAAGCTGCCCTGCGTTTGATTTATTTTTGTCTACTCCAACGGGTAGCCCGTCTGTTGCCAGAGTTGTAATCCCCCCAACAAGGTGTTTACGTTGGTAAATCCTCTTTGCATTAAGATAGACGCCGCACCGGCGCTTGAGTTTTCAGCCGGTCATGTACAGTAAGTGATGATCCAGTCATTTGGGTCAAGTTCAGTAAAACGGGCTTCCATTTCTTCTTCAGCTATGGAAATAGCACCTGGAATGTGACCCATGTTATAAGAATCATCACCGCGCACATCGACAAACACCGCTGTGCCAGCATCATAAGCTGCTTTGGCATCCTGTACGGAAATACGTTCCACTTCCGGATAAGGAATATTGGGATCCTGCGTGCTGCTTGCCAAAGGTGCGGGTTGCTGTGATTGAATCAACAAGACTACCACTGCGACCAGCAACATCAACCCCCCGATCAGAATCACCCAGATGGACGGATCAATTTTTTGTTGGGTCTTTTTTTGTCTTGCCAAATTTTTCTCCTTGAATGATTATGATTTTAATTAAAGAATCGGACAATTAATTGGTTGTTAGTATAACGGAATTGTTTTTAATTTCAATCTAATTAAGAAACTTAAGGTAATTTCTAATTTATTTTTAAGTTTTGATGAGATTGGCTTTAACCCCAATCCAAAGGAAAATTGCAAGCACCAGAATTACAAAACTACCACCAACCAGCACCCATTTTAGTACAGTGAAAATCCCAGCTAAACTCGCCAAAAGATCTGTTGGGGTAGGATAGCGGAACATAATGATCATATTTGAAATGTTTTCCAAAAAGTCCATTATGAGCGCCCCAATAGGTACCAAATTAAGCTTCCTCACCCATGAGCCTTCCAGAATAATTTTATTGGCGATCCAGCTAATACCAGAAATTAAGAAGATGGTGTATATGAATGGCCATACGATATCAAAGGTGATTCTAGAATCTATATAAAACATCCTGCCTTCGAAGCCATAGTCTTCAGCTATTTGGTAGAGTTCGCTTTTTGTGTAATAAAAGGAAGTGTCTGGTGAAGCAGTTGATCCTAAAACCTCATCGGATCGTTCTGCCTCAGCCGGAAGCACCAGCCATAAAAAAAGGATAAATAATGCCAACGAGAGAAGGACTGCAGAGATGGATGTTTTTCGATAAAAAAATTCTGATATTGACTGCATATTATTCCTGATAAAATGAATTAGTGGCATGAGTGAACGAACCACCAATCTTTATTTTACCTTGAATTTCACCTTTCTTATTTATAAAGGGTTGTATAGAACAGAACCCTATCAGTTGAAAATCCTAAAAGTCGAGCGTAAAAGAGAATTAAAGAAAACAATCACCAAAAATCTCAGCAGGTGATTGTTCTACTTTAGTAAATGATGATGAATTAGGGATTATTTACCTGAATATCCAATCCCTGGCCGGTGGACTCAATTGCTTTCAGTTGCGCCTGGCGAGCAAGGTCTGTGCTAACAGCTAAAATTCTTAAAGCTTCGGAAGGGTTATGGAAGCCCATACTACTTTCAGCGGAGATAAAGTCCCAACGCAATTGTGATTCTCTGTGCAAATCACGTGCTTCGGCTAATAATTCAGGATCCACTCCGGCAACTTCAGCGGCTGTTTTTATTGCATAAATTGCGTCTACGAGAGCATCTTCTGTAGCATCCATCGTATCCCATACTTGCTGTTGAATGATTGCAACACGCTCAGTAACGTATTCGACACTGGAATGGCAGGTGCCACATGTGGCTTCTGGATTTAACAATGGGCTACGCATATTGTGGTTGGAGAATTTAGCAGCTCCATCTTTGGTGTAAGGCATATGGCAATCGGCACAGGCAACACCAGCTTTGTAATGGGTGCTATCCGCAGTGAAGAGTTCGTAATCCGGGTGCTGCATTTTGATCATGTTTGCCCCAGATTCAGCATGTACCCAATCAGTGAATTCTATCTCCTGGTAGTAGGCAGCAATTTCCTCAATTTTTGTGCCATTATCCCAGGGGAAGGTCAACAAGTTTCCTTCACCGGCAAAATAATATTCAACATGGCAATTGGCACAAACTAACGAGCGCATCTCCTGACGTGAAAAAGTGCGCCAATCCTTACCTTGCTCTTCCAATGCATTTTCCAGCGCCGGGTTGGTAACAACCAATCTCATGCTGGAGGAATCATGGCAATTCACACAACCAATGGGTTCAGTGATTTGTTTTCCGAGGACGCCAAATGGTGTGCTGGCAAATTTTGCAGCTCCCATCTCTTTCCATAACTCGATATTGTTGGAACTTTTGCAGGAGTAACACGTGCCAGGGGAGGTGTCGGTAGTGCGCAATGTTTCCTCAACATCCGTAATAGAATGCATATGCCCACGGTCCTCTTTATAGTCTTTACTGAATCCGTAATTGACCCAGAGTGTCACCAGGCGTGGATCCCACTCCAGCTTCTGGAATGGCTGTGACCCGGCAAAGGAGGTGCGGGTGTTGTTTTCTTCCGTTAATAAGAAGGTTGAATACTGGTTTGGAAAATTGACACCCCACACCGAGGAATCTGGCTCGGTTGGTGAAATATCAGTCAAAGGGGGAATACCGCGGATAGGGTCAGGTTGCGATTGAATAAACCATAGCAATCCAATTACAGCAACAACAAGAATAGCTATCGTCACACTCAAAATTGTTATGGGTGAAATCTTTTTTATCATCTATCTGTCTCCTGATCTCGAAATGGTAATATGGATATTCCTCGTTCGCCATGAGCGATGGTGCGATGACACTCAAAACAGTATCTTTCTTCATTCATTGCACCAAAAGCGATATCTTCAACGGCTGTTTCGTGACAACCAATGCAATTTTCATGGATGATGTCTTTGGAGAGTGGTATTGCTCGTAAAATGGTCGGATGTTCTTTGAACAAAAAACCAGTCACATGCCGGTAACCTGAATATGCTTTAAATAGGTATTTAGGGATAAATGCATGTGGGGCGTGGCAATCCACGCAGGTAGCCCATGATGAATGTGCTGCATGATACCAACCCTCGTAGGCAGCATCCATTAAGTGGCAATTATTGCAAGTTACAGGATTGCTTCCTAAATAAGCTGTAAAATCTGTGGCAACCATCAAAGCGACGCCAACGATGACCAATGCCACAATACTGATAACAATCGCTACCCTCATATGACCCTCGTGGATTTTTATTAAATTAAAAAAGAGATTGTGAATTTATGCATTAATTATTGCATTTTATTGGGAAAGAAGCAATAACAAAAGTCAATTTCTTTATAAATATGACCTTATTAGGTTCGATTAGACATTCGTTTTCTGCGAGCTATTTTGACCAATACCATAATAATTGCCACCCCTGCACACATCACAGCCGCAGAAAGGAAATAAAAGCGAATGGAAGAAAAATCAAAAATGCTACTAATTAATGAAAAGAGAAAGGGAGAGATGAACTGTCCGGCGAAGAGCGCACTGGTATTGAGTGATAAAGCCCAACCACTTAAGTCTGAACTAACCTGGTTGGAGATGGTAAGCGCATTATATGGTACCAGGGTGCCAATCCCTAAACCGGTGATAAAGACCGCAAAGACGATCATCCACAAGCTGTTCGCGGAAAAGAGAAACATAAAGCCAACGACGGAAATGCCCAGTCCAAATATGGCGGTGTTGTTTTTAAATAAGCGATATATTTTGTCAAAAAATAAAGCGACAAAAAATTGAGCGCCCTGGTAAGAAGCTAAAGCAATACCACTTTCCGCTGAATCACCCAAATGGGTGGATTTCAGAAAAAACGCCATCTGATTGGAAATCAAATTAAAAATAACAATTGAAAACAATGTAAATAACACAACAGCATATACCAACATGGGTAATTTTGCCTGTTTAATGGGTTCGTCAAAAGCAGATTCAGGTTCTGGCAAGTAAAAATACACCATCAGAATCACAAAAATGCCGATTCCATAAGCACCAAGTGCGTAACGCCAGTTATAAACCGCCAACCAACCAGAGAGCAGCGACATGCTTATAGCGCTTAAGGTGGCAACCGCAGAGGAAAACCCCATTAACCTGGCTCTTTTTTCTCCAGTGAATAAATCCGCAATTAATGAAAAGGATAATGGCGTTACCAGTCCCAATCCCAACCCCAAAAAAGCGCGCAGGACTAAAAACATGGAAAACGAATTAACAAATGCTGAAGCAACTCCGGAGATGCTGAAAATGATCAACCCGACAAACAGGATATGCCTTTTTTTGAAGCGTAACGTGAGCTGCCCGGATAACAAACTGAAGGGGATGATAAATAGAGCAGGAAAATTCAACAACATCTGAAGTTGCAAATTGGTGGCGTCGGGAAAAGAATTCTGAATGCGTCCCAAAGCCGGCGCTAAAGCAGTCACTGCCATCACGGCTAACATCGATAATGAAAGCACTGCCAATGATAAGGTTCTTGTTGATTGATGGGTTGAAGAATTCAATTGAGCACCAGTTACAAAAATTTTATTCAGGTTTGACTTTTGAAGATGTAATATTTCTACGGATGAATATCCAAATCAAGAACAAGGCAGCAGCAACCAGCGTAAGCACACCACCAATGAAAAAGTCATCACGGATTTGTTGTAATCCTAACAAAGACCCTAAAAACGAGATCACAAGTGGGGAAGCGAATTGACCTAAATAAAGGGAACTGTTGACAATCGAAAGAGCTGGACCATTTAATTCGTTTGGCACAAGATTTGCCGTAACCAGAAAAATGGTTGGCATCAAAGTGCCAATACCCATCCCAGCAAAAAAGAGTGATATCAAAACAGCTGGGAGCGCTTGTACATAATTGAGAGCCGTCAGCCCAGACCCCAGGCAGAGTATTGCTAGCAAGGTTGTTATTGACTTCAAGCGACTGCGAACTTTGCCAAACACCAGCCCCATCAAAAACGCAGCTGTGTTCATGGTAGCGATGCTGACACCACTTTGTCCAGCATCCCCGATACCGGTTTCCTGGATGAAAAGAGCAATACGGGTGGGAATGAGGTAAAACACGATCATCAGCAAAACTGTCAAAAAGCCCATTCCATAAACACCCAATGGGAGCTTGCCTGGTTTTTTATTGGATTTTTTCTCGGTTTTTGGTGGTTCCGGTAAAAAGAAATACACCATAATTAAAATGAAAAAACTCACCGAG
>JACDJB010000582.1_pt1 | contig 36102 bp, 24 predicted proteins | sample 7454121 | NCBI WGS metagenome assembly JACDJB01 (sample SAMN14253290, study PRJNA609438) | sludge metagenome | isolation source: sludge after 25d culture with pyrite | collected 2018-12-20
ATACGCCACTCACGAGCGAAGGACTCAGTGTAGTACGCATAATAACCTGAGGAAACTTATTCCCGGCTGTTACCGGATAATTTTCAGGATAATTATACGTGTGATTTCTGACCGTGCTGTATTCACTTTCCGTAAAACCGTCGTGAAATAAATAAAACAAGGGTTTCCCATTTACCAGAGGTGCTGTAGGACCCGAAAAAACATTGTTAATGAGATATTGCATGCAGGATAGAAAGTACTGTAACTTCTCAGCCCTGGTACCCGGATACCAGTTTTTATTCATTAGCCACCCGTCACAAATATTCACACCCACCTCAAAATTATATTTTCGGGCTACTTCCTGTATTTTTTGTAAAAGCGCATTAGATCCATGATCCATATATCCCCACTCAACAAAAAAACCGTCGATTCCAGCAGATTTTGCACTTAATATTTGATATTCAATATAATCCGGGTCGAACTGCGAATGCATTCCAACTAACGGATAATTTGCAGCAGCAATTTCATGTTGACCGTTGGGTAAAACAATGTCCGGGTTATAAGTAATTTGTTTAATGCCGGTAGCATTATTGGTTAACTGTGAATAGTATTTCCATTCCCCGAATTCGCCATCATGAACCCTGGTTTTTCTTATTCCATGATAATCAGCATACACTTTCTTTTGGGAAAAAGTAAATGGATTGCTCAATATCAATAAAACTAACAATATTATCTGCTGTAATCCTCTCATGTTCTTATTTTATCATCTATTGTTTCGGAAATTTAATTGCAACTTTTATAATCCGGGCGGTTGGATTGATTTCTATTACTTTTTCATCAGAAAGAATTTTCATTATACCAACTCTTCCTCCTCCGGCAGCAGATGTACTTCCTGTTTTAAAGGCCAGTACATCTCCCACATTAAATGGATTGACATTGTTGGATACAATATTGGACGCCGGGATATCGCGAGCGATAGATGCTGCAGTAGCATTATCAAAATCAAATCCATCTAATTTCAACAGTTTGGTTTGGTTTTTCACACTTAAATCCATAACTGTTTTGCCTCCTGATCCTAGGAACTCGTTACTTTTAGTCCCTGTTCCGCCGTCGATTGAATACATGCGCAACACAGCGCTGCCGCCAAACACATAGAATTTAAGGTCTACATTCGAAGCGTTTGCGTTATTTTCCAGCGCATAGTCAACCGGGTAGGTTTTTAAATCTTTCAGGGATATTAAAGCGTATACACCCGGATATGCAGCCAACCCGTTAGATAGAATGTGGCTGCCTACCGACAAGGAGGCAATGTACTGCATATTAACAATTGCAGTGATGCTTGTTTCAGTAACTTTATCAACATGGTCGGTGACAACAAATTTGATTTTTGAGGTTTCGTTTGTAAATGTTACATTAGGAGTAATATTTAATTCAAGAGGTTTGTCGGGATAATTCAAGGTGTTCACGAGAATCTCGTTGGCTCCCTCAATACGATAGATCTTTACCTCTTTGATACCCCTGAGCGATTCCATTTTCACCTGAACAGGTTTCATCTCATTTTTATCGGCAAAAACAGTATCTTTTGTGAAAGTCACTGTTGGAGGAGCAGGAGTCATGTAGCGTACGGGTAAGGTTTCGATACGCACGTTATCATAAATGTCCGTAACTTTTACTTTGAAACCTTTATCTCCTTCCTTGTAATTTATTTGCTGTTCAAAAGTGTAAGTTTTCTCATTTTCAGTAAAATCAATTGGAAAACCATATTGAAGCTGTCCCTTTTCCGAAACCAAGTACATAACAAGGTTTTTCAATCCGGCTTCAGAATTTACGGTAAATTTGGTTAGCGGCATCGGACCTCCGATCAATTCGTCGTAAATAATTATCGCGGGATCAAAAGTTGCTGTAGGAGGTTCTTTGATTTCAACCACTCCCAATGGAATTGTCCCGGTTGTTTTTCTGTCCAGTTTGTCAATTGCCTCGACTATAAAGGACTTATAGCCGGGGTTATAATTTAGTTTTTCGGCCAGACTGTATGATTTTTCATTGAAAAATTCCGTGACGGTTTTGTACTCGATAATTTCTTCATCTGTTTCTATTTTCATCACAACTTTTTTCAAACCGGCTTCCGATTGAATAACAGCAACAACCGGAAGATTGTCAGCTTTATTAAGATCTGCCTCTATGCTGTCAAATGCGAATTTCACAACCGGCGTACTCAATGAAGGATCTATAATTTCTATCGGATCTTTACATCCTGCCATAAACAGCCCGATAGAGAGGAACAAAATATATAGGTTCTTATTCATAACATTCTTTTTTATCAAAGTTTCACTTAATTACCTCTTATAATAGCAGAAAGCATCAAAAACATGAATTACGCCATTAAGGGGCATAATATTACTTGTAACCGCCAGTCTCATGTAGGAGCTGCCATTGCTTCCGGTGTCGTTTACCACGACTTTTCCTGCATCTGCCTGCCATGGGTTTTTTCTCGTCAGCATGGTCATCAATCCTTCTTCTCCCTTTAGCAGTGTTAAAACGTACATCGGTTCCACTTTTAGTTGGTGATAAGAGCTGTACTCTCCATCGACCAGATGATACAGTAATAGCTTTTTAACTGAAGCTTTATCACATTCAGTAATATCAGTAGCACCCGGAAACCGGTCTTGCATATAACTTTTCATTGCCACATTCGTAAGTGCCAGGAATGTATATTTTTTCTCCGTTTGGGTGAAATATGCTTTCATATCAGTATACTCTATTGCGCTCATAAATATTGAGAACAAATCCGTACGGGTTTCAAAATACTCCCATGCGGTCATGTTAACATGCGGGTCGAGTACCGAACTTTCGTATTCGTAGTCTCTTTGCAATTCCAGAAAACATCCTGTCATTGTCAGGCCAATAATAATGGTCAGTAAAACTTGTTTTATAAATGTCTTATACATAATCTATTAGTTTGTGCGGGTTAATTACTGTAATATGAATTTTGCACTAATTTCGGATTTTCGTAGATATGTGAAAAGTGAATCGGAAATAACTCGTTTCCGTCCTGTTCCATTCCGTTAATTGGTTTCATTGTTTCTTTCCAGCGGTTACTTCTCAGCAAGTCGAACCAGCGGCGGCCTTCGCCAACCAATTCTATTTGCCGTTCATCAAGAATGAAATTTATTATATCTTCCTCAGAACCAAAATCCATCGAGGTGGGAGTCGGTAATCCGGCTCTGTCTCTTACTTTCTTCACAAGATCCAGCGCTTCTTCCCATTTCCCCATGTATACTCTTGCTTCAGCCTGCAACAGGAGCATGTCGGAGTAACGATAAACCGGATAAGCCACCTGGCAAGTTTTATTCAATGTAGTGCTGATGGTACCTCCGATAAATTTATTTAACTCCCATCCGTTTTGATAATTCTGGGTGATCAGATTTTTACGTTTATCAGTGTCATCTAGTTTAGATAGAAACGCGTTTGATAATACACACGCTCTGTTTCCGGCTCCGGTAAACCACTGGTACATATAGCTGTATCCATTAGCACCAACTTCATCCATATTGAAATGAATCAGGAAAATCAATTCTTTGGTAGTATATTCATCATTCTCAGGCGTGTTATCAGAGGCTTTCCCGTTTAATTCCTCAACAAACACTTTTCTCCAGGTAGCAATATCAGGATCGAAGCCAACAAAAACCGTGGTATTGTTATTCACCTTATAATTGCTGATTTTTGAAATGGTCTGGTCAGCCATATTGTAATCTTCCAGCCACATATATACATCGGCCATAATTGCCCATACGCCACAGATGGAAATACGTTTTCTTTCCAGGTTCTTAACTCTGTCCATCAGATTTTCAGCTTTCTTTAAATCTTCCAGAATGATGTTATACAGAATATAGCTTTTATCTGTACGCTCTTTATATATTGCATCGCTGAACTTTTCATTAGGTTCTGTAAAAAGAGGAACATCTCCCCAAACTCTCACAGCATAAAAATACCCTAAAGCACGCATAGCATAAGCTTGTCCCAGAAAATCGTTACGTTCAGCGATAGAAGGCATGTCGATACCCGGTAAATACTTGATTGCCAGATTTGCCTGGTTAATCATTTTATACAAATCTGTCCATTGGGTTGATGGATGGTCAGTTGTCATCAGATTTTTAATGATGCGTTCCTGATTGGTAGCAGAAGGAGCGCCGGGCGATACATTATCAGATCTGAATTCTCCCCAATAGAAATAATTTTCCCGCATTGTCTGGCGGAACAGGCCATATATTTCATTTATTCCGGCTTTCGCATCACGGGATGTTTTCCACATGTTTTTAGCAGGAATCTCACTAACAGGTTCTTCATCTAAAAAAGAGCTACACGAAATAAAAGAGCCGATTAGCAAATAAACACCTAATGATAGAATTATTTTTTTCATACTTCAATTAAAAATTAACTGTTAAACCTAAACCAAACTCTCTTTTTTTAGGATACCTGTATGTATCTTTTCCGATTTGTAATGGGTTGTCCGTTGAAAACTCAGGATCAAATCCTTTATAGTTTGTCCACGTCAGTGCGTTATTTATATATGCATATAGGTTTAATCCGCTCAATTTCATTTTATTTACGAGTTGTTTCCGAACATCGTACGATACACGGATATTTTGCAACCGTATAAAAGAACCATCCTCCACATAAAAAGAGTTAGCATAGCGGGCATTATTAAATTCGTCGTTGTATGGCCGGGGATATAGAGCATTATCTCCCTGTTTTAGCCACATGTTACGGATCACATCAGGGGCGGGGGTTGTACCGGTAAACTTAAACTCATTACGGGTATGTTCAGCCGCATTATAGATTTCTCCTCCTAATGAATAATAGAAAGCAACAAACAAGCTCAGATTTTTGTATGAAACCTGTGTGTTCAGTCCTCCGGTAACAACAGGCATAGCGTTACCAATAACCATACGATCATTGTCATCAATAACACCATCTTTGTAACTCGCAGGTTCTTCCCAGTTGATGTCACCTCCCCGGAATGCCTTGCCGTTAGGTAGTTTTTTCTGGTTCACATTACCCTGGTATTCTTCACCATTTAACAAATACTTATTCTGAAACACCCCATCTTCAAAAACAGGAATTAGTTGCTCCCATTGTTCGGTAAAAGCATTGGATTCATTATACTGAAAAACTCCGAGGTTTTTATATCCATAAAAATCACCTATTTTTCCGCCTTCCTGCATCCACCAGAGGTCTCCTTCGATATATGATTTCCCTTCCGACAATTTTTCTATTCTGTTTTCGTTGTTTGAGATATTGAAAGAAAGATTCCATTTTAAGTCTTTAGACCGGATGATGTCTCCTGATATCATCAGTTCAATTCCCCGGTTACTCATTTCGCCCACATTGGTTTTCATATATTCGAAACCGGATTCTTTGGGTAGCTGATAATTTGCCAGCAATCCGTCGGTATATTTGTAGTAATAGTCGGCTGTCACTGTCAGTCTGCTGTTGAAGAAGTTTAAGTCCAATCCCATATTAAACTGTTTGGTTTCTTCCCATTTCAGATTATCTTTTCCTATCCGGGAAGCAGATACACCACCTATACCATCATAAATCATACTTGGTACGTATGAATATATATAGTCATAATTACCAATCGATTCATTTCCTGTGATACCGTAACTTATCCTCAGTTTTCCATCTTCCAGAGCAGGTTTTACCATGCTCATGAAATTTTCATCTGAGAAGCGCCATCCAACTGATAATGAAGGAAAGTTACCCCACTTGTTGTTTTCTGCGAAACGTGAAGATCCGTCGCGGCGGATATTGGCCGTAAACAAATATTTACTTTTGAAGTCATAAGTGGCACGTGCAAACAAGGAAGCAATCGAATGCCCAGTAGCCCAGGAACCCGTTGAACCTAAGTCGAGATTGGCCGAAAAAGCATTCATCGTATAAATAAAGTCAGTAGAAGAATTTCTTCCGATAAGAGTTTCTCCTTCAAATCCCCAGCGTTGGGCGCTTATACCTGCCATTGCAGTAAAGTTGTGATTGCCCCATTTTTCTGCATATGAGAAATAATTCTCATTCATCCAGTTCCAGTTGAGGTAATTATAAGATGCACCTTCATTATTTTTTTGCCATTCGTCTGTTATAATACTCGGAACCATTCGTTTTCTCTTATCCAGATAAAAGTTAGCATTCATATTGGTTCTGAATTTCAGTTGTTTAGTGATGCTAAGCTCAAAGAACTGGAAAAAGTTAGCTTTATATGAATCCGTAAAGTCGGTGAGATAATTAATCTGGGCAAGCGGGTTTTTTTGTCCGTTAAACACACCTACTAAAGTCCCGTCAGGGTAATAAGTAGAAAAATAGGGTCTTCTGCTAAGCATCCAGCGAAGTAAATCTCCTTCATTAGTCCCTTTCTTTTTAGAGTATGTTAATGAAATCCTGCTACCTACATTCAACCAGTTATTTGGATTGTAATCTGTATTCACACGGGTTGTCAGGCGATTAAAACTTGTATTGGGTATTATTCCGCTCTCATCATAATATCCGGTGTTTATAAAGTACTTTAATTTGCCTTCTCCACCACCAAAACTGACATCAACCTGGTCTTTCTGTCCTATTCCGGTAACCATGTCGATATAGTCATTGTCAACATTAAAGAACACACTTAATGAATCCCTGATCATCTGGATACTTTCATCTGCATTTCCCATCATGTTATTGGAAAGGAAGTATTCTCTGCGTAGAGCGTCGTAGAGTCTTCGTTCCTCCCTGTTTGCCTGTGGAAGTTTATGTGATAATTTGCCCCACGAATGATTATATTTTACATTGATGTGTGGTTTTCCCTTTTCTCCGCTCTTTGTAGTGATGATAATTACCCCGTTCGCTGAACGCGAACCATAAATCGCAGCAGAAGCCGCATCCTTTAGAACCTCCATTGATGCGATATCACTTGGATTTACACCGCCAATATCTTCCATTGGAATACCATCAACGATATACAGAGGTTTTACACCTTCCGAGGAAAATGTTGATGTCCCCCTGATTCTGATAGAAGAGCTTTCACCGGGTTGTCCTGATCCTGAAACAATTTGTACTCCGGCAACCTGACCTTGTAGTGCATCGAAAACATTCGTTGGAATTTTTTGTTCAATTTCGTTACTCGACAAGGATGAAATAGCTCCTGTAACATCGCGTTTTCTCATCGTGCCGTATCCTACCACTACAACCTCATCCAGTTGTTTCGACGATTCAGTCAATGTAATTTTCAGGGATGTAAGATTTGCTTCGATTTCTTTTGTTACATAGCCTAAAAAAGAAACAGTAAGAACAGTTCCTTTTTTTGAAACAGTCAGATTGAATTTTCCATCAATATCAGCAATCGTTCCGACTGTTGTCCCTTTTTCGACAATGTTGGCGCCGACCAGGGGTATTCCGGATTCATCTTCCACAACACCTCTCACAACAAAACCTGCTGTGTGCTGCGCAGTTAAAATAATTGGGAATACACATAAACTCAGCAATATAAAAAATGCTTTTATTTTAAATATCTTCATAATGTGACTTTTATTATTACTCATGTCCGTACTGTATTTAATTCATTGTCAAAATGTATCTTGAATTGTTTTTTAGTGAGCTATTTCTTCCACATTCCGGAAATCTCTTCCAGCGTTTTCCCTTTTGTTTCAGGCACTATCTTCCATACAAATAATGCCGATAGTATCGACATAATGCCATATAATATATAAGTGAACGGGACGCTGAAGGATGCCAGTGCGGGGAAAGTGGATGATACAATAAAATTGCTTATCCACTGAGCAGCAACAGCAATTGCAACCGCTTTTCCCCGTATCGTATTGGGAAAAATCTCGGATATCAATACCCAACAAATTGGGCCCCATGACATCATAAATGAAGCTGAATAAATTATGATGAATATAAGTGTTCCAATGGCTATCGTGTCGAAATAGGCCAACAATCCAATTGAGAACATACCAACAGCCATGCCGACAGACCCAATAATCAGGAGCGGTTTACGTCCGAATTTATCTACTGTAAAAATGGCAATCAGTGTAAAAATAATATTTACAAAACCCATGATTACAGTTTGCCACATGGCTGCATCATTGCCGAATCCCAGACTTTTGAAAATAGTAGGCGCATAGTATAACACCACATTGATACCTACAGCCTGTTGAAATATAGATAACAGAATACCTACAATAAGTACTTTCCAGCCATAGGCCAGTAGTTTGCTTTTTTTCTCATTCACTGTTTCCCTGATGTCTCTCAGCACTTCTTTTGCTTTGTCGAATCCGTTTATTTTAGTGAGGATGTGAAACGCTTTTTCTTCATGACCGGAAAGTACCAGATAACGAGGTGTTTCCGGAACCAAAAACAGCATTATGCCGAACAGAGCCGCAATAATTGATTCGGAAGCAAACATGTAGCGCCAGCCAATAGCGTTTATCCATTCGGCATCTCTACCTTTTACAATAAAAAAGTTAACGAAATACACTACCAGCATACCAAATATAATAGCAAACTGATTCCAGGAAACTAATTTTCCTCTAATCTCAGCCGGTGCGATTTCTGCGATATACATCGGACAAATGGCAGAAGCCAATCCTACACCCACGCCTCCGATGATTCTGTATATGTTAAAAGAAACCAACAGTGTTGAAACGGGAGTGTTTTCCGTGAAAAAAAATGTTTCCGGAAAAGCAGAACCAAGCGCAGATACTAAAAAAAGTAATGCTGCAAGCATCAATGACCTTTTACGTCCTAAACCAGATGCGAGTATCCCTGATACAGCACTCCCGAGAATACAGCCCAATAATGCACTGGAGACTGTAGCTCCATGGTAAAAATTAGCTAAATCACCATAATTCATTTCATTGATATGAAAAAATACTTTTATTGGTTCTACGGCGCCTGAAATGACAGCTGTATCATATCCAAAAAGCAATCCTCCCAAAGTTGCTATCAATGTGATACCGAATATGTAAAATTTATTTGTGTTTTTTGAGATCATGATACCGTTGTTTATTATGTTTGGTTTACCTTAAATGTACATGTTCACAATTGCCTCGTATAGTTCCTGTTTACCACTAACCGGGTTAGGTTCTTTCCCTGATTTAATAGCATAATTACGCATATCTTCTAATGAAAGGTATCCTTGCTCGAATTTCTTCCCTTCTCCGCTGTCAAACGAAGCATACCGTTCCTTGAGCATAGTCAGATAAGGAGATTTTTCCAGTATTTCTGCTGCGACTTCAAGGGCTCTTGCAAACGCATCCATACCTGCAATATGCGCTATAAAGATGTCTTCCGGATCAGTCGAATTCCGGCGGGTTTTTGCGTCGAAGTTTGTTCCACCTCCTTGCAAACCACCACCTTTTAAAATCACCAACATGGCTTGTGTAAGTTCGTAAACATCAACCGGAAACTGGTCTGTATCCCAACCATTCTGATAATCTCCTCTGTTTGCATCTATGGAGCCCAGCATTCCGGCATCAACAGCACATTGTAATTCATGTTCAAAAGAATGACCGGCCAGCGTAGCATGATTTACCTCTATATTCAATTTGAAGTCTTTGTCCAACTTATTGGCGCGTAAAAAACCAATAACAGTTTCTGCATCGTAGTCATATTGATGCTTTGTCGGCTCCATCGGCTTAGGCTCAATTAGAAAAGTACCTTTAAATCCTTTTGAGCGGGCATAATCACGCGCTTTTGTCAACATCATGGCCAGATGTTCTTTCTCCCGTTTCATGTCAGTATTCAAGAGGCTCATGTATCCTTCGCGTCCTCCCCAAAAGACATAATTTTCACCTGATAATTCGATAGTGGCATCCAGCGCATTTTTAATCTGAACAGCTGCGTAAGCTACACTATCAAAATCAGGATTTGTTGCAGCTCCGTTCATATAACGCTTGTTGCTGAATACATTGGCAGTTCCCCAAAGGAGTTTAATGCCTGTTTGGGCCATTTTTTCCTTTGCATAAATAACTATGGCTTTCATATTAGCTTCATATTCCTCAATTGAGTTGCCAGCATCAATAAGGTCTACATCATGAAAACAAAAATATTCTATCCCAACTTTTTGCATAAATTCAAAACCGGCATCTAATTTCTGTTTTGCACGTTCAAGAGCGTTATCACCACTGTTCCATTCGAAGTTTTTTGTTTCTTCACCGAATGGATCTGATGATTCGCTGCAGAGGGTGTGCCAATATGCCATTGAGAATTTAAACCAGTCTTTCATTTTACGACCGTAAATTGTTTTTTCTGCGTCATAATAACGAAATGCCAATGGGTTCTTACTATCCTTTCCTTCAAAATTAATTTTTTCTATTTCAGGAAAATAAATCTTTGTTTTCATTTAATTTTTTCTATTTATATTGTTGTTAGATTATGCTTTACATGTGTTTCAGCCAATGTCGATATGCTTTCAATGCAGGTTCTGTTTCTTCCGGTACAGGAACTATGTGTGCAACTTTTTTCAGCGAAGAAAATGCTTCCCGGGAGTCTTTATAAATGCCCAGTCCGATTCCGGCTCCCCGTGCAGCTCCGATCGAACCGTCTGTATTATAAAGTTCAATAGTTGCACCTGTGATGTTTGCCAGGGTCTGACGAAAAACGGGACTCAAAAATAAATTTGCATTTCCAGCTCGGATGGTATGGGTCTCAATTCCAGACTCATTCATCATATCCATGCCGTATTTGAATGCAAACGCGATTCCTTCCTGTGCTGCACGAATCAGGTGTCCTCTGGTTGTCCGGTTGAAATCAACTCCATGAATGGAACAGCCGGATTCTTTATTCTTCAGCATCCTTTCGGCTCCATTACCAAATGGTAAGATACAAACACCTTCACTTCCGATGGGAATTGTCATTGCCAGTTCATTCATTTGTTCGTAACTCATCTCGGCAGGAGCAACAATGTTTCGCATCCACTTATTTAGTATTGCAGTTCCATTGATACACAACAGTACGCCCACCCGTGTTTCATCTTTTGTGTGATTTACATGTGCAAAAGAATTAACCCGCTGTTCAGGGTCATATTTCAAATCAGAACTTATGCCGTATACCACTCCGGATGTACCTGCTGTAGCTGCGACTTCTCCGGGATTCAATACGTTCAGAGACAGTGCATTATTCGGTTGATCTCCGGCCCTGTATGTTACAGGAACTCCTTCGGGTAATCCTAACTCTGCGGCAATATCCGGTTTCAGTCTTCCTTGCTCTCCGAAAACAGGAACAAGTCCCGGAACTATATCTTGATTGATTCCCCAGTAATCAAAGAGAAATGTTGCTTGCATGTTTCGCTTAAAGTCCCAGGTAATTCCTTCCGATAAACCGGTTGTTGTGGTAGCAACCTTTCCTGTCATGCGCATGGCTATATAATCTCCTGGTAACATGTAATAACGTGTTTTACTGAAAACATCCGGTTCATGTTCTTTTACCCACGCTAATTTGGACAATGTGAAATTAGCAGGTGAATTTAACAGATGCTCCAGACAAGTTGATTTACCCAAATCCTGAAAAGCTTTATCCCCAAGAGAAACTGCTCTGCTATCGCACCAGATAATTGCATCACGGATTGCTTTTTGATTGCTGTCCACTAACACCAAACCATGCATCTGATATGAAATTCCAATTGCTTTTATATGAATAGGATTGATCTCTGTTTCAGACAAGATAGCTTTCGTTGCTTTTTTCAGATTTTCCCACCACATTTCAGGATCTTGTTCTGCCCATCCGGTTTTTCCCGATTTTATAACCATTTCTTGCCGGGGGTAATAAGCTGATGTAATGCATTCTCCGGTTAGAGCATTAAATAAACATGCTTTTATTGAGGAACTGCCCAGATCGTAGCCAATTAAAAAGGATCCATTCATGTGTTGAAATTTATATAAGATTGTAATGTAAAAGAGAATACCGCCGGAGTTGTGTTCTACCAGGTTTTCTTTCTATCGAATTTGTAAAGTCTTGCAGCCCGGTGAGGTACATTTTTTTCCAGTTCATCCAAAGCTACGACATAAGGCATCTGAGCAACTTTTTTATTGAAATTCCGGACATCAGAGCGAACCTGGTGAACTGTATCATGAAGTGTTCTTAATTGTGTAATGGTAAACTTACGGGGTAACAATTCAAAAAACAAGTATGGCTCTCTGTTTAAGTTATGTCGAATATGTTCAAGCCCTTTTTTTATAATTTCAGCATGATCAAAAGCCAGTCGCATTTTCTTTACATCCTTTAATTCATACCAATTTGCCTCTGTGTTATCTGATTCAAGCTGTATTTTCCGGTTAATTTTAATTAATGCAACATATCCGACTGTCACGATTCTCTCAATTTTTAATTTCATTGTGTTTTCTAACCACAGGATGTCACGTGGGTTTTTTGTACGTTGAGGATCTCCAAAACTATGAAATTGACTTAAATAGATGTTTTTTAGTCCGGTTAATTCATATAAAATCCTTATTGCCGCATCATCCAGATCTTCATCTTTTAAAATAATGCTTCCTGGTAACTTCTTATCATTGTACCATTCATTTTGTTCTTTGATATTTCTTTCTATTAAAAGTAATTTCAACTTTTCTCCATCAAAACCAAAAATGACACAGTCGACGGATACGTAAGGATTATAAATTGTGTTAGCATTCATTTTATTAGATTTTATATGACAAAAGTAATTTTATAATTTGAATAAAAAAAATATTTTACATTTATATGTCATTAAATCAGTATATTAGATATTGTAAAATGTACGGTAAATTGATTAAATCATATCGTATAATATACAATAAGTGTTTTTGGTGTCAGAAATGGGAAAAATGATAAATCAAGCAGGTCGGCATGTTAATTAGAACTTTTATAAAGGTTTAAAAGCTACAATAAGCGATTGGTGAAATGGTGAGAATTTATCCTCGAAATATTAACAATAATTAACACGTATGTGTTGTGATTGACCCCTGAAAAAAGCAGAGACAGGTTATGTATATTTGTATAGACAGGGCATGCCCTGTCTCTACAAATATACATACCCTGTCTCTAGAAATAAAACCCACGATGTTTCTACATTGAAAAACATCGTAATTCAAAAAGACGGATTACAATCTTTTCACCCTGATATTTCTGAACTTCACCTTCGATCCGTGTCCCAGGAAAGCAATGTGTCCTTTTTCATTGAATAGACCGGGATGTTTTTTATTATCCAGCGTTCCGTTTTTTGTGGCTTCCTTCAGGTTTCCTTCGAGGATAACAGTTCCGTTCAGGGTGATTTTGATGTTGTCACCGTTGGCGATAACCTCCTGATAATTCCATTCGCCGTTAGGTTTCAGGTACCCGCGTTTAGCCGGAATGATGCCATATACAGAACCATGATATTGATATTCTTTCAGTTTGCTGTAGATAGGTGCGTCGTTGTCGAGGATTTGAAGTTCCATGCCCACGTAAGCTGCATCGCCTTCCATCGGTGTACGTATACCCAATCCGTTGTTAGCACCGGGAGTAAGCTGGAATTCAAATCTGAATACAAAATTGCCATATTCTTCTTTGGTGTATAGATTTCCACCGAAACTTTTGCTCGGATACAGGACGATATTACCATCTTCTGTTACATAATCAGTTGTATTGCCTGTCCACTTATGCATGTTTGTGCCATCAAATAAGATCTCATAACCCTCTTTTTCTTCTTCTTTTGACAGTTTGAATGGCTCGGGACGTTCAATTTCACGGATGTAGATGTCGCGGTAAGCAACTTTGCTACCATGAGCCTGTAACTCAATCTGCTCAAACGGGAAGATAGGTTGATTTCTGTCCCAGTAGTTTTCGAGGATGATATTGTCGGTTACCAACTCGCCGTTGAGATACACCGTTACCCGTTCGCCAATCATTTTGATGTGGAAGGTATTCCAGGTTCCTAATTTCAGATCTGCGACTTTCAGTGGTTTGCTTTGGTTGACTTTGTTGTTGTACAAACCGCCTGATCCTACCTGAGCGCCCACTTTTACGCGGGCAGTATCCCATATTTGTACCTGAGGCGTGCCACGCAGGTAAATACCGGCGTCCGGTTCGGCTCCGGGATAGAGTTTCCAGTCGACATACATTTCAAAGTCGCCATACTGCTTCTCGGTACACAGGTTATTACCTTTACCGGTAAACAGCAATTCGCCTGCTCCAGGAATCCAATTCTCTACAGCTTCTTTATCAGCTTTTTCCTGTGCCAGTTTCAACTCGTTCGGAGTCATTTTTGCACGAGTGAGCGGATTGCCAACAAGTCCTTTCCAACCATTCAGGCTGTTGCCATCGAATAAAGCAACAAAACCACCTTTTTTCGGATTTTCATTCAGATACTTTTGAATGGCGTCACGTTGGTAACCCGCATCAGGATTATCAACTTCTTTCATTACTTTTTGTAGAATTTTTGTTGTAGAGGCGCCTGCCATTTCAGGTCTGTCAAGCACAATACTAATGATGGCCTGACAGGCAGCTTCCTTCAATTCCGGTTTCTCAAGATAGGTGGCAACAACATGCAATCCCTGGAATGTGCCGGCTTTTCCCAGCATACCAATAATGTTTTTCTGTTGTTGGATGTCTTGTGCAAAAAGCATTACGGTGCGCAGGAATACAGTTTGCACCTCTCCTGTTTTGCCGGAAGATGCAATTAATTTAAGGATGGCGTTAACAGCTTCTTTAGCATTGGCAGCAGGGGGATTAGCTTCCAAAATATCCAATAACAGATAGATGGTTTCGAAATCAGACGAAGTGATAAGCGCTTTAAATGCAGCCTCTTTGTCGTCTCCTGTGCTTTGTTTGTAGGTTTCGGCAATCATGTCGAATGAAGCTTTGGATCCTGTTTTGATTAACAAAGGATAGTACAAACGTTTTAATGAAGATGTTTCCATTTGTTTGTTGATGATTTCCATTTGCTTCTCTGCAGGAAGTTCGGACAATACCTGATTGATTGCTTCCTGTATAGGTGTAAGGTAGGGTTGTTTTGGTTTCTCCATCAGGATGAAGAGTTGACCGAGATTCTTTTCAGTCACCACGTTTTTCAGGATTTGTGCACTTTTTTGTTGAACGTTGAGACTACCTTTATCCATTTCATTTATAACAGAAGCGGCATATTGTGTGGCTTTCCTGTTGCTCAATACATTTAGGGCGACCAGTTTTCCTCCCTCACTGGCCTGATCATATACCGACATCACTCCTGAGGTAACATCAGCTTTCGAAGACAGAAGTGTGCTTTCAACGAGTTTAAGGGTTTTGGGGGCATCTGTCTTCAATAGTTCCAATATGGCCTTCGTCGATTGAATGCCGCCGATACCGGATGCCGAACGAATAGCTGCAGTGCGGAGGTCTGTATTTTCGTTATTAAAATAAGATAATACGAGCGGGAGTTGTTTTTCCTGTTTTGTATTACCGAGCCAGTACAATATAACTTCCTGCGTAGCTATTTCTTTTTTGGAGATATTTTTAACAATACTGTTGGTAGTTTTCTCGTCAGGAGTGTTGTATAAACTTAAAGCATGACTGACATACGCTTTGTCTTTATCGCTGATTGCTTTTTTTACCAGTTTAGCTTTATCAACGGTAGGTATCTGCATCAGTATATTTAAAGCTGCGACACGGGCTTCAAAATTATTGCTTTTGGTTGCATTAGATAAGAGTTTTTGAGCTGCTTTTTGAGCTGAACTATTATCTTTTCTTTCGGCCACTCTTTCAATCAGGTTGATATAAGCATCCAATGCACCTGATTTTTCATACTGATATTTTTTAGCAGCAGCTTTTTCTTCTAACGCTTTCAGTGAAAAACCAGTTCCACTTTTGCTGATAGCGGTCAGGATGATTTTATCACTTTCTTCGGATGTTGATTTTTTCAGTTTCTCCAGTAGAATGGGTTCTGCATCGGTATTGAAAGTTTGTCCCACTGCATTGACGATTGACAGTTCAGTCTCAGCATTAGCTCTACGCAAGGCTTCTAATAAGGCCTTTTTTGCCTCAGGAGTGTCCATGGCAACTAATGCCTGAGCTGCCGGGTTTACCAATTCAGCATCAGTAAGGTAACTGACTAATTTATCGATACTTTCTGCTTCTCCGACCAGTTCCAATTGACGGATGATAAAGGCTTTATGAACTTTATTTTGGGTCATATCCAACGCTTTCAAATATGCTTTAGCAGTCATTTCTCTTAATGCTGCGTCAGTTGCGGAGAAATGAGTCCAGCCGCTCAGTGCGAATTCTACGGTTGCATTTTTTCCCACCTCAGGTGGGTTTAGCATACCGACTAATTGCAGCAGTCCCTCTTCGCCTGTTAATACCAGTTCAGAAATAACCTGATTGTATTTTTTGCCGTTTGAAGCCGGTAACTGACTGAGTGCATCGGCTATTACGGTTGCAGTAGTCCTGTTCTTGGGTAGTTGTGCCATTGATGGCTGAAGCATCAGCAGGCTGAACAGGCTTATCAAAAATATTATGCGTTTCATTTGGATTGTTTAAGAGTTTAAAAAATTAAGAGTTTAAAGAGTTTCTTGTGGACATCCACATAATTGTGGTAGTTCTTCAGCTTTCTATGCTTCCCTTTTAGGGAGCTGGGAGCCTATATACTCCACGGCGCCCGCATGGGTTGATCTAATAACCTGTTGGCTTCCGGGTCGTTGATGAATTCCTGTGTTACCGGGTTGAAATGCAGGGTGCGATTCAGGCGTAAAGCAATAACACCCAGATTTACAATGGTAGAAGAACGATGGCCGTTCATTTCATTCAATGCGAATTTCTGACGGGTTTTGATACATTCCAGGAAGTCGGTGTTTTGATCGGCCGGTTCCGGATAATCGGCCAGTTTGCGTTGCCAGTCAGGTATATCACAAACGAAGTTTTTGTAAACATTTCCTTTTGGACCAGCTATGTAAGGGGTGTTTGGCTGGCCATAGTCTTCTCCCCACAATACAATTTGACAACCATCCTCGTAGGTGTAGGTTATTGAATTCCAAACACCGACAGCATCCGGATGTTGTTGTGGTGCATCCACTTCGATTTTAACCGGACTGGTATAATCTTTATCTAGGATATATTGCACCGGGTCGATGTAGTGCTGTCCCATATCACCGAGTCCACCACCATCATAATCCCAGTAACCTCGGAAAGTAGTTGCGGTGCGATGTTCGTTGTATGGCTTAAAAGGAGCCGGTCCGAGCCACATGTTGTAATCCAGATCTTTGGGCGTGGGTTGCGGGAGTAGATCTGTTTTTCCTATCCAGAAGAATTTCCAGTTGAAGCCGGTATGTTTACTGATGGTCACTTTCAGCGGCCAACCTAACAATCCGCTTTGAACAAGCTTTTTCAATGGTTTAACCGGAGTGCCCAATCCGTAAAAAGGATCCTTGAAACGGAACCATGTGTTCAGACGGAAGATACGTCCGTATTGCTGCATGGCCTCAACGACCCTTTTCCCTTCACCAATGGTGCGGGTCATGGGTTTTTCACAAAAGATATCTTTCCCGGCTTTGGCCGCTTCTACAGCCATAAGCCCATGCCAGTGCGGCGGTGTGGCAATGTGTACGATGTCTACGTTTTTGTCCAGGAGCAAATCCCTGAAATCGTGGTATTGCTTTACTTCTTCTTTTAATCTGCCGGCAGCGTCGTTAAGATTTTTCTTGTTCACATCGCAAATAGCAACAACACGTGTGTTATCGTACCTGAAATGTGATTTACCCATATTACCAACACCAATTACACCTTTTGTAAGCTGGTCGCTGGGGGCAATGTATCCACGTCCCAATACATGGCGCGGAACTACGCTGAATAAGGCCAAACTCCCGGCAGTCTTGAGGAAAGTTCTTCTGTTTGTTTTCATGTATTTATTAGTTTTTATTGAATAAAGTGTTATATATTTGTCTAATGTCTAAAGTCTAAATACTTACTATGTAATCTATATGGCTTATATGGTTTAATAAAAAATTTCCTTTTGTGTTTCCTTAGTCCATCTTTTGTACCTTTTGTGGTTTAAAGGTCGTATTCTGCTTTCCGTTGTTAGCTATTTCAAAAATGCAAATTTACTCATTCAGTTTTAAATATGAAATTTGTTGATCTATAATAGGTAAAAAAACGAGAAGCCAGGTGGATTGGTTCCACCTAACTTCTTAGTTTGAATAGCCATTGAAAATGGGAATAATATTGAGAATTTTAAATTTTTAACTCCCATCCTTTTTCGTAGCTGCGACTCCAAAGTTTCTCGGCTTTCTTGTCGTTGATTATTCTTCCGGTAACAGGATCAATATTCAGAGAACGTCCAACTCGCTGGGAGATGTTTCCAAGTTGTACGAGTTGGGTGCTGATACATCCATTTAATAAGTCGGAATTTAATTTGGCTCCAGTGCGAATTCCTTCAAACATATTGGTAAAGTGTAGCGCATCAAGCTGTTGTGATGGTCCCATTAAATTACCTTCTTCGAAGCCAACCGTGCTGTCAACCTGTTTAATTAATTTACTTTTCAGGTCGTAAACCTTATATTCATTTCCTCCGCTAATAACAATACTTCCCTTTTCTCCATAGAATATAACGCCTACACCATAATCTTCGATAGATTTCCCATTGCAACTGCGTCCTTCCCATACGAATGACTTTTTGTCTCCAAATTCATATCCAATAAGTTGAGTGTCAGGTGTTTCCCAGTCATCCTGGTAGCGGTATCTTCCTCCAACTGAAGTTACTTTAGTCGGATAGTCCACTTCCATGCCCCAGCGTAACATATCTACAAAGTGAGTTCCGTTATTCAGAGCTTCCCCGGTTCCCCAATGCCAGAACCAGTGCCAATGATAATGTACGAAGTTATCTTTAAAGTTTTTCACACGTGGTGCGGGTCCTTGCCACAAATCCCAGTTCAACCAATCCGGTACCGGAACAACTTTCCCGATTCCGATTGAAGGCCTGTTGTTTGTATACCATCCTTTCCCATAATACACGTTACCGATTGTTCCGTTTTGTACTTCTTCGATACCTTTGATAACATTAGGCCAGGATCTGCGCTGATTACCAACCTGAACGATTTTGTTGTATTTGGCTGCAGCACGGATAAGTAATTCGTTTTCTGCAGGACTGTGGCTGGTTGGTTTTTCCAGGTAAACATGTTTTCCTGCCTGCATAGCCATAATGGCAGCCGGTGCATGCCAATGGTCGGGAGTGGCAACCACCAGGATGTCAAAATCCTCTTTGAGCATCTCACGGATATCTGCAAAGATTTTAGGAGTATTACCTGCCGCTTTTTTTACATTGCTAACAGCTTTTTCTGCAGCACGGGAATCAACATCACAAATGTGGGTAACGATAGCATCCTTATGAATAGCGAGAGTCTTTGTAATAGCAAGTCCTCTCGAATTTACTCCCATAACACCGATCCTGAATTTTTCGTTAGAACCTAAAATGCTGTTATAACTTTTTGCACTTACTCCGGGTATAATTCCCCCTACTGATAGTGCAGCTGTTCCTGTTGCCAGGTTTTTTAAAAAATCTCTTCTTGTTGTCATGTTTATGTGTTTATGAATTGAGTATTAAATGTTACAGGTACCTACATAAATGTATGTTCGTGTTTTGTCTGTTTGAAAAACTGGTCAAAGATGCGATTTTTTTTGGTATATATGTCCGTGTTTTTCGTTTTATTATCCTCAAAAAACGTAAAATTAATTTTCCGGGGCATAAACTGAACAACCAATGCATTGAAAAAAAATTAATATATTTGTGCATCATTTGAATCAACAGATGAGAATACCTTCTATTTGCAGATTTTTATTGAATATTTAGCCATTGAGAAACAAAATTCATCATGATACGGGTACTTTTATTGATTGATTATTCAAGTGAGTTCAGCCGGGGCTTACTTCAGGGTGTTATAAACTATTCCAAAGAATATGGATATTGGATATTTTACCGACTGCCATCCTATTATAAATCATTGTATGGAAAAGAGGGTATTGTTAAATGGGCAAGAGAATGGAAGGCTGATGCGATTATAGCACAATGGGATACCGAAGGTAAAACATTGCTCAAAGATTTAAATATCCCGGTTGTGCTTCAGAATTACCGGGAGCGGAGTGATTATTTTTCAAATCTTACCGGAAGTTATGTTGAAACGGGTGAGATGGCAGCCAGATATTTCATTGAAAAGAGATTCAGGAATTTTGCTTTCTATGGCAACAGAGGGGTCATCTGGTCTGAGGAACGTGCATTCGGATTTAAAAATGAAGTGGAAAAACAGGGAGGATCTTTCTTTTTGTTTGAAACAGAAAGTCTTAGCGACGAACAATGGGAGGCAAGTCATATTGAATTGGAAAAATGGTTGCTTTCGTTGCCAAAGCCGGTCGCTGTTTTTGCCTGTGACGATAGTTTTGCGTTACAAATATCCCAGTTGTGTAAAATTAATAATATAAGGATTCCGGATGATATTGCCTTATTGGGGGTAGATAATGACGAGATGATATGTAATTTATCAGATCCTCCTATTTCCTCTATTGTACTTGATGTTGAGAAAGGGGGGTATGAAGCAGCCAGGTTGTTGCATCAGATGGTGAAAGAGAGAAGAAATGTTCCATTTAATATTGTAGTTAAGCCTTTACGTATTGTTGTGCGGAAGTCGACCGAAAAAATTGTGATTCACAATACGCATGTGAAAGTAGTTGTGGATTACATCGAAAAGAATTATATCACATTGAAGTCGATTGACGAATTAGTGGGGTTAGTGCCTCTTTCACGCAGGATTCTTGAAATTAAATTTAAGGATGAAATGGGAATATCCATTTATCAATATATCATTCGGAGACGGATTGATCATGTGGCTAATTTGCTGATAACCACAGATAAGCCTTTAATTGATATTGTTTTGCAATCCGGATTTAATGATAGCAAAAATATCTCCAGAATTTTTAAGAAATATAAGGAATATACTCCGAACGAATTTCGCAAACAGTTTTCTGGGATATAAAAAAACGCTTTTTGAAGATAGTATTACGTTTTTAGGGTGTTTTTATTACGTTCTAAGGTGTAAATTTGCAACGTTCAACCTGATTTTAGTGAAAATGATATGCGAAAATCAGGGCTAATTGCGTAATTTATAAACTCTTAAACGTATATATCATGAGCAAGACCGCGCCTGCTGTCGCTTCCGAGAAGCGTACCCGTTTTTTTTCGATGTTGATTTTGGCTACCTTATTTTTCATTTTTGGATTGGTTTCCTGGGTCAATACGATTTTAATACCTTATTTTAAGCTGACCTGTGAACTCACCATCGTACAGTCTTATCTGGTTACTTTTGCTTTTTTTATTGCTTATCTGGTGATGGCCATTCCTTCCTCTTTCTTGTTGAATAAGGTGGGTTACAAGCGTGGTATCATGTACGGGTTGTGGTTTATGGCTCTGGGTGCCTTGTTGTTTGTGCCTGCCGCTTACTGGCGTACTTACGAGATATTCCTGATAGGTCTGTTTATGCTTGGTATTGGTCTGGCCATTCTTCAGTCGGCTGCTAATCCTTATGTTACGATTATCGGTCCGCGTGAGAGCGCCGCCAAACGGTTGAGTATCGTGGGTACAGGGAACAAGTTGGCCGGAATTATAGCCAATCTGGTTTTTGCTGCCGTTGTTATAAAGGAATCGGACAAGGTACTGATGCAGCAGATCAAGGAAGGTGTGTTTTCAGGAGCAGAACTTGAAACTGCACTGGATACACTGATTCGCGGGGTGATGACTCCGTATTTAATATTGGGTATTTTCCTTTTTATCTTCGGTATTGTTGTTCGTTATTCGATGCTGCCGGAACTGGATGCTAAGGATGTCAACAAGAGTACTTCAGGCAAAGTTGATACCCGTACTTCGATATTCCAGTACCCCTGGTTAATCCTTGGTGCTCTGGCAATTTTTTTCCATGTTGGTTCCCAGATGATATCTTTGGCAACAATTATTGATTATGCGGGAACGATGGGATTGCCGCTGGAAGGCAATGCGAAGAACTTTCCTTCTTTCACTATGTTCTTTACTTTCCTGGGCTATTTGTCAGGAATTGTACTCATCCCCAAGTATCTGAATCAAAAGAATGCTCTGCTGATATGTTCCTCACTTGGCCTGTTGTTCTCTCTGCTTACTATTTTCACTACAGGTAAAGTTAATATACTCGGACTGGAGACGGATATTTCTATTTGGTTTCTGGTTTTGATGGGATATTCAAATGCGTTAATCTATACGGGTATCTGGCCGTTGGCAATCCGTGATCTGGGAAAATATACCAATTTGGGTTCATCTTTCCTTGTAATGGGATTGTGTGGTAGTGCCATCCTTCCTCTGGTGTTCAGTTATGTGGTTGATTTAAATAGTGCACTGCCTCTGTTTGACGCGTACAAAGTTGCCTATTGGGTGCTTGTTCCATGCTTCTTGTATCTGATTTTCTTTGCTACGATTGGGCATAAGATTGAGTATTGGAGAAAAGCAAAATCAGTGGTTAGTTGATAGTGGTTAGTGGTTAATTGGTTTAAGAGTTTATCTTTTGTGTTCCCTTAGTTTTTCTTTTGTTCCTTTTGTGGTTATAGAAATAAAATAGTTATATAATGAAGAAACTGATAATAAAAAACGGAAGAATTCTGACTCCCTTCAGGGATATAGGGATTGGGTCGGTTGTGATAGAGGATAGTATCATTACGGCTGTAGAGACTGGTGATGTGAATATTGAAGGTGCTGAAGTAATCGATGCGGGTGGTAATTATGTTTCCCCGGGGTTTATTGATTTGCACACACATGGGGCTGGTAACCATGATTTTATGGATGCTACCATGGAAGCTTATCTGGGTGCGGCTGAAATGCATGCCAAACACGGTACAACCTATCTGTTGCCTACCACCCTGACCAGTACCAACGAAGGACTTTACGATACCTTTGAACTGTTCAGAAAGGCACAGAAAGCAAATAAGAAAGGTGCCATATTGGGTGGACTTCACCTGGAGGGACCTTATTTTGCCTTTAACCAGAAAGGCGCACAGGACCCTCGTTACCTGCGTAACCCCGATCCGAAGGAGTATATGGAGATTTTAGAAAAGGGCGGTGATATTATTAAACGCTGGAGTATGGCGCCTGAGTTGCCCGGAGCATTGGAATTTGCAACCGAACTAAAAAAACGGGGTATCATGCTTTCGATGGCTCATACCGATGCAACGTTCGAGGAAGCTATGGAGGCTTATGAATACGGTTTTCGCCATATTACCCATTTCTATTCCTGTACAGCGAGTATTACCCGTCGTAATGCTTTTCGTTATGCAGGTGTTGTGGAAGCGGGCTATTATAATGACGGCATCGTGTTAGAAGTGATTTCCGATGGCATTCACGTTCCTCAACCATTACTGAAATTACTCTATAAAATTAAAGGTCCAAACAGGCTTATGTTGTGTACAGATTGTATGCGTGCAGCTGGTATGGGCGATGGTGACAGTATTCTGGGAAGTCTGAAGGATGGACAAAGGGTATTGGTAGAAGATGGAGTTGCCAAGTTGCCGGACCGTACTGCTTTTGCAGGCAGTGTTGCAACGGGTGACCGTTGTGTGCGTACCATGCGCGATTTGGCTGAAATACCATTGGTAGAAGCAGTTAGCATGATGACAGAATCTCCAGCCCGTGTGTTGGGTATTGATGATCGTAAAGGATCCATTCAGGTTGGTAAAGATGCTGATATCGTAATTTTTGATAACAATATTAATATTAAACATACAATTATTCAGGGAAATGTCATATTCTGAAACTAAAACGGCTGCTACGGCTTCTTTTGCTAAAGATAAATTACAAATTAAAGCTTTCTCCACAAGAGATGAAATGGGTAAAAGAGCAGCGTCGGATATTGCCGAAGCCATTAAAGGTTTGCTACAAAACAAACCGGTAATTAACATTATTTTTGCTGCGGCGCCTTCACAACAAGATTGTTTGCGTTATCTCACAGAAAACAAATCTATCGATTGGTCTCGCATCAATGCTTTCCACATGGATGAATACATCGGTCTTCCGGATGGGGCGCCTCAAAGTTTTGGGAATTTTTTGAAAAACCATATCTTTGCTAAAGTGCCGTTCCGGACTGTAAATTATATTAACGGCAGCAATCCTGATTATGAACAGGAATGTGACCGCTATGCAAAATTGCTGGCAGATAACCCGGTGGATATTGTTTGTCTGGGTATCGGGGAGAACGGCCATATTGCATTTAACGACCCTCCGGTGGCCGACTTTAATGATCCGAAAGCGATAAAAGTTGTGGAGCTGGATTTGGTTTGCCGCCAGCAGCAGGTAAATGACAAATGTTTTGAGGAATTGAAACAGGTGCCTGCACGTGCTTTTACGCTGACGATTCCTTCTTTGATGAAGGCTGAATATATGTTTTGCGTTGTGCCTGCAATTAATAAGGCTGAAGCAGTTTACAGGACGTTGAATGAGGATATCTCAGAAAAATGTCCGGCAACCATATTAAGAACAAAGGATAATGTGATATTATATCTGGATAATGAAAGTTCTAAAAAATTAAATTTATAATAATAATGGCCATGAAAAAAATCGTATTTAATATTTTTATCGCTTTGATGCTTGTAGGAACTTCCTTGCAAGCTCAGATAAAGGTTGGTATTATAGGGCTTGATACATCACACTCTCCGGCATTTGTAAAAGCATTTAATACAGAGGATCCAAAACCTGAGTATGCTGGTTTTAGAGTAGTTGCTGCATATCCTTATGGTTCGAAAACGATAAAGACCAGTTTAGATCGCATTCCAAAATATATTGATGAAGTAAAAAAATATGGAGTAAAAATTTCAGATTCAATTGAGGATATGTTGAAAGAAGTGGATTGTGTGATGCTGGAAACAAACGACGGAAATTTACATCCCGAGCAGGCTTTGTTGGTTTTTAAAGCAGGAAAACCGGTTTTTATTGACAAACCGATCGGAGCAAACCTGGCACAGGCAATTGCTATCTTTGAAATGGCCGAGAAATATAATGTGCCCTTATTTTCGTCGTCTGCTCTCAGATATTCTCCCGATAATCAAAAGTTGAGAAAGGGAGAGCTGGGTAAAGTGTTTGGAGCAGATGCTTTTTCGCCGGCAACAATGGAACCATCACATGCTGATTTAGCTTGGTATGCGATACATGGTGTCGAAACTATGTATACCATTATGGGGCAGGGATGTGAATCTGTTCAGAGGACCTATACAGAAGGTTCTGATCTGATAGTTGGGAAGTGGAGTGACGGAAGAATAGGAACTGTTCGTGGAATAAGAGACGGAAAACTGTCATATGGCGGTTCGGCGCTAACCGATAAAGGTGTTGTCCCTGCAGGAGGTTACAAAGGTTACGATCCTTTATTAGTGGAAGTTGTTCAGTTTTTTAAAACCAAAATAGTACCGGTTTCAAAAGAAGAAACACTGGAAATATTTGCATTTATTGAGGCAGCTGATATGAGTCGGGAAAAAGGCGGTAAAGTTGTAACAATTGCTGATGCCATGAAAAAAGGTCAGAAAGAGGCTAAGAAGTTGATCAAAAAAATGAAAATATAAGATACAAAGCAGATTAAATGAATTATTGGAATAAAATAACAGTTTTGGGAGTCCTTGTTACGTCACTTTTAGGCTGCCGGTCGGGGGATAAGGCACCTCAGTTTACAGGAAAAGATGGTGAGGTGCGATTGATGGTGGTTGATCCCGGTCATTTTCACGCCGATTTACTGTTGAAACAACAGAATGCCAGTATAAGCCGGGACGTCTTTGTATATGCTCCGAAAGGTGTCGGTTTGACCCAACATCTGGAAAGAATTCAATCCTTCAATACACGGCCCGAAAATCCTACCGACTGGAATCCGGTCGTATATGATGGAGCTGATTTCTTGGAGCAAATGCTCCGGCATCCGGCAGGAAATGTGGTCGTACTGGCAGGCAACAACCGGATGAAGACGGACTATCTGTATAAATCAGTATCTTCAGGTTTGCATGTGTTGGCAGATAAACCTTTGGCAATTAATCCGGAAAATTTTGAATTGCTATTGAAAGCAGTTCATAAAGCAGAAAAAGAGAAGGTGATGATTTACGATATGATGACCGAAAGGTTTGCTGTCTTGAATGTGCTGCAACGTGCTATCATGTCCGATAAATCATTGTTTGGAGTGTTACGTGCTGATTCACCGGAAGATCCGGCAGTCAGACTCGAGAGTGTTCATCATTTTTTCAAGGAAGTCGCCGGTAAACCGTTGATTCGTCCTGCCTGGTACTATGATGTGAATCAACAGGGAGAAGGTTTGGTGGATGTGACAACGCATCTTATCGATATTGTTCACTGGAAATGTTATCCTGAAGTGGCGTTGGATTATAAAAAAGATATTCAGGTACTCGGTGCAACACATTGGCCTACGGTGATATCTTTTGAAGAGTTTGCAAAATCAACTCAAATGACTCAATTCCCGGATTATCTGCTTCAATATGTAAAGGATGGTAAATTAGAAGTTTATGCCAATGGAAATATTCTCTATAAAGTAAAAGACACTCATGTGGCACTGAATGTTAAATGGAACTTCGAAGCTCCTGCAGGTTCAGGTGACACCCACACTTCTGTCATTAAGGGTACCCGTGCTGTTGTAGAGGTAGTTCAGGATGAAAGTACCGGTTTCATACCGGAATTATTTTTATCTCCGGCACAGGAAGTTGAAGTTGCTGATTTTATGCAAGCGTTGGATATGTTTAAAAACACTTTGGCACAGACTTACCCGAACGTCAGCTTTCAAACAGAAAACGATAAAGTCCGTGTGGTTGTACCAGAAGAGTATAAAAAGGCACATGAAGCGCATTTTGCGCAGGTAGCTGAGACTTTTTTCCGGTATTTGGTTCAGGGTGAAATGCCGGCATGGGAAATTCCCAACATGCTTGCAAAGTATTACATAACAACCACTGCGTTTAAATTAGCCAATGTAACAAAGTAAGTTGATACGTAATTCTTTGAAAAATTAATGTGTTTTTAATAATTTCGACTTTTTTTCGTTTTGATTGCAGATAAATATTTACCTGCAATCAAAACGAAAAGTTTTTTATAATTTACTCTATGACAAAAAATACTAATAACTATACCTCATTGCAATTAATATTATTGCTCCTGTTGAGGTTTTTGATAGGTTGGCATATCCTTTACGAAGGAATTTCAAAAGCGATAATTCCGGATTGGACTGCTGCGGAGTATTTGAAAAACTCACAGTGGATTTTAACCGATTTTTTTCAGTGGATTGTGTCAAATCCATCCGTAATGTCGTTTGTCGACTTCATGAATGTATGGGGATTGATTCTAATCGGGACCGGCATAATATTGGGTTGCTGTTTTAAAATAGCAGCAGTTAGCGGCTTTGTGTTGTTGCTGTTGTATTACCTGGCAACACCTCCCATGATTGGATTGGCATATCAGGTGCCTGTGGAAGGCTCTAATCTGATTGTAAATAAGACCCTTATTGAGGCGGTAGTATTATTGTTGTTAGCTGTATTTCCTACCAATAAGTTTTATGGTTTAGATTATTTTTTGTGTAAATCTTTTAATAACAGAAAAGGCGATGGCAGACCAGGATCAAATAAATAATAAAGAAAAGGAAACTACTAAGAAGATATCACGCAGGAGTGCCCTGAAAGCGCTTGCAGGAGTCCCCGTTGCCGGATTTTTAGGTATTAAGGTTTTTGATAAATTAAATTACGATAAAGATCAAAAGTTAAGATTGGTAAGGGAACTGGGATTGCATGACCTGGAACTGCCGGTTTCGGATTTTGGTAAAAAAGAAGCTTCCGGTGAACTAATTCGCATCGGGATTATCGGATTTGGAACCAGGGGTACGCAATTGGCAAGCGCATTAGGCTTTTTACATCCCGATGCTGTAGAGCAGCGTAAGAAAAATAATACTCTGAAAGATATTGTAAATCAGGAATACCTGAATGTTGCCATTACCGGTGTATGTGATGTTTTTGATATGAATGCAGAAAAGGGGATGATTATAGCGAAAAATCCGGTACATCCGGACAAAGTAACACATCATCTTCCTGTGAAACGATACCGGACTTATCATGAGATGTTGGCTGACAAAGATATCGATGCTGTGATTATTTCTACTCCGGATCATCAGCATGGACATATGGCAATAGAGGCTACAAAAGCCGGTAAGCACATCTATCTGGAAAAAAGCGTAGCACATACAGAAGAAGAATTGAATGAATTGTACCGGCTTGTTAAACAGAGTGATATAACTTTCCAATTAGGACATCAGATTACGCAGAGTACTGTTTTTCAGCAAGCTAAAGAGATTATTCGCAAGAATGTACTGGGGAAAATCACCCTTATTGAAACTACAAGTAATCGCAATACAGCTTCAGGAGCCTGGATTCGTCATCTGGATGCAAACGGAAATCCGAAACCGGGCGATGAGCGGACTATCGACTGGAAGCAGTGGCTCGGGCCGGCTCCTTATGTACCTTTTAGTATCGATCGGTTTTATAACTGGACGAAATGGTTCGACTATGATACCGGGCTGATAGGACAGTTATTTACACATGAATTTGATGCGGTCAATCAATTGTTGCGTATTGGAATTCCAACAACTGTTATGTCTTCAGGAGGTATTTATTACTGGAAGGATAACCGGGAAATGCCTGATTCGTTACATTGTGTTTTTGAATATCCGGATAAGGATTTGACTTTGATGTACAGCGGAAACTTAGCTTCCAGCAGAAGTCGCGGGAGGGTGTTTATGGGACATGATGCTTCCATGGAGTTGGGTAATGATATTAAAATTACGATTGATAAAGATTCGACTCAGTTTAAAGGAGGTATTGCATCCGGCATTATTGACCCGTCTGCACCGGCATTATCGTTTAATCCTAATGCAGGTCAGATCGATGCGGTAAGTTCTGCATCTGAAAAGTACTTTGCCTCCAGGGGACTGTCGAATACGAAAATAAACGGATATAACATAGATGTAACTCACCTCCATTTGCGGGAATGGGTAAACTGTATCAGAGAGCAAAAAACGCCAAGTGCAAATATCGACATGGCTTATGAAGAAGGAATTGCTTGTATCATGGCACACAGATCTTATGTTGAAAAGAGGTTAGTCCGTTGGGATAAGGAAAAGAAAAAAATTATTTAATATGTAAATGCCGGGGATATGAGAAGTAAAATTTCATACAATTTATTGTTTATCGTGTGTGCTGTTTTATCTTTACAATTATCGTGTGCTCATGCATCGCGGTTACAGAAAAAGGAGGCAGGTGTTGCATGGGGAAAAATAGAATCTTATTTTACTCCCCCCGCAGACTATATCAATAATTATGGAAATTTTCGTTCCCCGTTAAAATTTTATAATGGTGATACTGTGGCAACCAGAGAAGACTGGTTGTTACGCAGAAAAGAAATAAAAGATACCTGGATGGGGTTGATGGGTATGTGGCCTCCGGTTCTGACTGACCAGAAGTTTGAAATAATAGAAACGGTTGAGAAGGATACTTATCTGCAACATAAGGTACGTTTTTACTGGACTCCTAATGAACAAACAGAGGGTTATTTGCTGATACCCCGTAACAAAGGGAAGAAGCCTGCTGTAATTACTGTGTTCTATGAGCCCGAAACTGCTGTGGGTATGGGAAACAAGCCAAATCGGGATTTTGCTTTGCAACTTACTAAAAGGGGATTCGTTACTTTGTCATTAGGTACTACCCGGACTTCATTGGAAAAAAACTATTCCATTTATTATCCCGGCAGGGAATATGCCAGTATACAGCCTTTGTCTGTGTTAGCCTATGCTGCTGCAAATGCATTGGAAGCATTGTCGAAAGTAAAGGAAGTCGATGCCGACCGTATTGGTATTGTCGGACATTCTTATGGAGGTAAATGGTCTATGTTTGCTTCATGTCTGTATGATAAGTTTGCCTGTGCGGCTTGGATTGACCCTGGAATTGTTTTTGATGAAACCAAAGCGGGTGGGGTAAATTACTGGGAACCCTGGTACTTGGGTTATTATCCGCCACCATGGACAAACACATGGAGAAAAACAGGTATGATTGAGGATGCAAAAGGTTTATATCCCTATTTGATGAATAACAATTACGATCTGCACGAGCTACATGCTCTGATGGCTCCGCGTCCTTTTCTTGTGTCCGGAGGTTCTTCCGATCCGGTGGAAAGATGGATTCCGTTGAATCATTCAATTGCTGTAAACCGATTGCTGGGCTACAAAAACCGGGTTGCCATGACCAACCGCCCCAAACACGAACCGAACCCGGAGTCAAATGAAATTGTATACTCGTTTTTTGAGTGTTTTCTTAAAGGTTTGAAAAATGCAAATTTCAAATAGTTATACATCATAAATTTATATTTTGGGGATTCTTAAATGCTGGCTTGTCAGAACACTTAACTAACATAGTTCAAATCGTACTATTCTGCGTTTTTTGAGGATAAATAAACGCTTTTCAGGTGTTTATTTGTCTTTTTTTTCTCAACTTTGCACTCTCTATATGTCTAATAAAACCGCGAATCGGTTTAACCAATTATAAAAATCTAATAATGAATAGAAAACAGTCGAATAAAACTTCATGTAAAAGTAAAATTATTTTAATTGTATTGGGATTCTGTCTGTTACTTCCTGTTAATGTCGGAGCCCAAACTGGGAATAGAATTACAGGTAAAGTAGTGGATACTAACCGGGAGGTCCTAATTGGTGTAAGTATTCTCGAAGTTGGGACAAATAATGGTACAATTACAAATTTCAACGGGGAATACACTATCGTTGTAAAATCATCAAAACCAGTATTAAAATTTACCTATCTCGGTTACGAGCAACAACAAATCGATGTCGGGAATAAAACTTCCATTCAGGTTGTCATGAAAGAAGCAACCAAGGACTTGGATGAGGTTGTAGTCGTAGGTTATGGTACCATGCAAAAGCGGGATGTCACAGGTGCAATCGTATCTGTAAGGAGCGAGGACATTGAAAACAAAACGCCGGTAAATCTTTTTGATGCATTACAGGGACAAACCGCCGGCGTTCAGATTGTCAGGGGTTCGGGTGCGCCGGGCGAATCTTCATCTATACAAATCCGTGGTACATCAACTTTTTCTTCTGCGGGAGTAGCTCCTTTATATATTGTAGATGAAATGCCTGTAGAATCGATTGATGATATCAATCCGAATGATATTGCTTCTATGGAGGTTCTAAAGGATGCGGCTTCAGCTTCTATTTATGGTTCCAGATCTGCCAACGGAGTAGTTATTATCACAACTAAAAAAGGGGAGAAAAGCAAACCGAAGGTTGAAGTGAAGTACAACACCGGTATTGGAAAACTGGCTCACAAAATGCCGCAATCGAATCGTTTAGAACGTTTGTTGTACGATGATATTCGCAAACAGTACTTTATTGACATGAACATGGGGGATGCTTTGATTACAGAGTCAGATTACATCAGAGAAGACACCCTGAATTATTTTTTGAATGTAGATAACGATTATCAGGATTTGGTGTATGGTCTGGCACAGAAACATGATATGAGCGTTACTGTTAGCGGTGCTGAAAATAAATTACGCTACTATGTTAGTAATGGCTTTTTAAAGGAAAAAGGGTTAGTGCCAACTACAGATTATACCCGTCTAAATACGCGTGTTAATGTGGATTATTTTTTTACAAATAAATTCCGGACAGGAAACAGGCTGTATGTTTCTTATGCAAAAAAGAATAAAGTGAATGAGTCGGGTTTACAATCCAACATACAAAGAAGAGCTCCATATCACAGCACACATTATTCTGATGGAACACTTGTTGGCTTTACCGGATATGTAAATCCGCTTGCTTTAATCTACAGTTCAATAGATTTGGAAGATATATTTACAGCCAATGTATTTCAGTATTTTGATTATAATTTTTCCAGATATCTGAGGTTTAGGACAAATTTTAGCGGATCTTTCAGCTTAACAAAACAACGGAAATTTCAACCAAGTTATATAACGGATATTAACCAAAATGAAAACTCAGGCGCCGCTTACAATTTTCTTCATTACAACTGGATGAATGAAAACTATTTTACTTATAGCAGGAAATGGAATGGACATAACCTGAATGCTATTCTGGGGGTAAGTTATCAGAAGTGGAATTTTGACAGGGAAAATATCGTGGGTAGAAATTCGACAGACGACTATATCTATACCATGAATTCGTTTGTTTCTAATTTAAATCTTTCCTCTACCGGAACCTGGATTTCTGAACATTCACTGGCATCGATTTATTCCAGGGTTACTTATGATTATTTAGGAAGATATTTACTTGCTGCCAACATAAGACGGGATGGATCGTCCCGATTTGGCTCGGGAAATAAATGGGGTAATTTTCCTTCAGCTTCAGTCGGATGGAGGTTCTCGGATGAACGGTTTATGAAATTTACCCAGAGGTTCCTGGATGATGCTAAATTGCGTGTAAGCTATGGTGTTACAGGGAACCAGTCTATCGGAGATTATGACCATTATTATTCTTATGCTCCGGGTGATGTGTATGATGGAATCGGAGGTGTTGCTCCTGCCAGGCTGGGCTCTAAAGAACTCAGATGGGAAGGAATTACTCAAACTAATTTAGGACTTGATCTTAGTTTTTGGGGATCGAGGTTGGTTCTTAACGTTGATTTATATAATAAAGTGACTGACGGGATTCTTTCAAATTTCGAGGTTGCAAAAGAATTAGGATATTCGTCGGTTAGAGCAAATATCGGAACGGTTACCAATAAAGGAATTGAATTTGTAGCCTCCGGAGATGTTATCAGATCTGATCGGTTTACCTGGAATGCTTCCTTCAATATAGCCGTAAATGATAACCGGATTAATAAACTTTCATTGGGCAGAACTTACATACAGAATGGTTTGTGGTTAATGAGTGAAGGAGGCCGGATTGGTGATTTTATAGGTTTTAAATATATCGATATTTTTCCTTATAATGAGTCAAATGCTTTTACACCAGATTGGCAGCAGTTGACTCCTGTATTTGAAAACGGTGTTTTTCAAAACGCTTATCTCCTGAATGGGAGCACTTATTCTGGTGATGTGCTGCAAAAAAAACTACCTAACGGAACTCCATTCAGAGGTGGTGATGTCAACTGGGAAGAACACCCTGATTCAAAGAATGGAATAATCGATTATGATGACAGGATGTATATGGGGAATGCATTGGCCGAAATAACAGGAGGTTTTAATTCTACTCTTACATATAAAAATATTAGTTTATACCTTTCATTTTATTATTCATTTGGGAATGATATTTATAATTGGGCTGAGTATTTCAGAAATTCTTTTAAAAACATGGGTTCAACACCAACTCCTCAGGTGATACACAATATATGGAGAAAACCCGGCGATATTGCATTGTATCCCAGACCTTATGATGATGAGTTTGAAAATTCAAGATATGCCAATTCATTTTACGTCGAAGACGGTTCGTATATACGGTTACAGGATGTGAAAATTAGCTATAATTTCCCGGATAAATTAATTAATAAAATAAAGATTAATAAAATGAATCTTTACGGCTATATCAGCAATGTGCTGACATGGACTAAATACCAGGGAATCGATCCGGAGTTTACCAGTTATAACCCTATTCAAATCGGAGAAGATCGTGGAATGTATCCGAGAAAAAGAGAATTTGGACTTGGGTTGAATATTAACTTTTAATTTTTGACAACTTAAAGATTAATACATTTAAAAATGAAAAGCAAATTAAGATATTATTTATTGTCAGCACTCTTTTTGTCCGTTTTTACTTCATGTGATGATCTGATCAATATTGACCCGGTTAGTGAAATACCGGCAAGTGAAATGTGGCAATCAACGCGGGAGGTAAAAGCTGGTGTTAATCAATTGTATTCGCTCTTCCGGACAACCATGCGACGTAATTATTACTATTGGGGTGAGTTCAGATCCGATAATTTTATTGAAGGAAGTTCATTAGCAACGGATCAACAGGAGATTGTCAGAAACATACTTACAAGTTCGCATCCAAGCAGTATGTGGTCTGATTTATTCCGGATGATAAATCAGGCAAATCTGGCTATCAAATACATTCCGGACGCAAAAATGAATACAATTGCAGAAAAAGAAGATTATTTAGCGCAGAGTTATGCCATGAGAGCATTAGGTTATTTTTATGCAGTACGAGTTTGGGGTGACGTGCCTTTGTACACAGAACCCAATGAGATTTATGATGAGCGCTTGTATAAAACGCGTGCAGATGCCGATTCTATTTTGCGTAATGTAGTACTCGAGGACCTGAAAAAGGCGGAATCTATGACTTCCTTTGTCGTAAACAAGGAAAGAAAGCGAATTTCGCTAATGGGAATCAGGGCTATCATGGCTGATGTCTACATGTGGTTGCATGAATATAACCTGGCAGATCAGACAATTGAGAAAATTAAAAGAACATCCGATTTTGTTGCATTAGCCGACAATATTGACTCCTGGAGTAAACTTTTTACCGAAGAATTACAGAAGAAAGCTCCTGATCGTTCTCCCACTACAGATGAGTATAGTTCTAAGGAACTTATATTCGTCATTCACTTTGATATGGATGAAGTTGGTACATACGGATATAGTCTGGCTTATTCGTTATTCTATGGACCCAAAGGGAGCAGGAGTGTATCTATATCAGATCCTTTTATTTCTAAATTTGAGAATGGTGATTTGAGGAAGGATCATATTGTAACAAATGTGTCGGGTGACTGGCGCTTTACAAAATTTGCAAAAGGTACAATCAGCACCAGTTTATCTCAAACTTGTGAGGTTGCTTATCCTGTTTACAGGATGACTGATATGATTCTGTTACAGGCAGAAGCGAAGGCTAATATGGGAAAATGGGACGAAGCGCTCGATCTGGTGAAAACAATCCGGCAAAGAGCGGGATTATCCACGCCATCATCTGTAAGTTTCAATTCATTGGATGAACTAGTTGATTTCATATTGAAAGAAAGACAAATTGAACTGGTCGGTGAAGGCCGCAGGTGGTTCGATCTGTTGCGTACAAACAGGTGGAAAAAGGTAATGGAACCTATAAATGGAATGAAAACCGAAGGAAATCAATGGTTCCCGATTTATTTTCAGCATCTGGATGATAATCCGTTGTTAAAGCAAAATTCATATTATGGTAGTTAATTCTTCATTCAAGAAATCATGAATAAAATAATAAAACCGTTTCTTTTTATACTGTTAGCCGTATTTCATGCCTGCGAGATGCCGCTTCAGACAGATTATGATTATGAGCCGTCAGTGCTTGATCCTCATGTTGATATGACTGCATGGGAGTTTTTACAGACTCGTCCCGAGTTGTTTACTACGTTTATGGATGCAGTAGTCTATGCCGAATTGCAAAGCTATTACCAACAAAATGACTCTATGTATACTTTTTTAGTGCTGACAGAAACAGCCATGACAAATTACATGAAAAGTATCAATCCATCAGCAGTAACCATACAAGACCTCGATAAGGACAGGGTAACTGATATGTTGAAATACCACATTGTAGAAGGCAGGTATAGCTCGCACTACAATGAATTACAACCAGAGCCTATGTTCGTTCAGACTTTACTGAGGAATGAGAAAGGATTAATGACCATGCTGGTAAGGAAAAGTCCATGGAATAAACTGGTGGGTAAAATTGTGGTGAATGATGCCGGGAGTAATGGAAATTCTCCGTATCGACAGGCAAGAACCTCGAATATACTACCCGTAAATGGTGTTATTCATGTTTTTGATAGTTATTGTTATTATGTGAAATGATTTTTATTTAAACAAGGATGTATATGAAACGAACATGAACTAAGTTATTGAATGATTAAATTAGTTCATCGAGAGTCCCATACGACAACAAAAAAATATAAAGGTATGAAAAACACTTTTAAAATATTATTACTGGGTTTACTTGCCGTCTTTTTTCAGTTTTGCGAGCCGGACGATATTATCGATAAAAACAAACCGGCACCATATGTTTCATTTGCTTTTGATACATTATATGTTGATTTAAATAAAATTGATAATCCTCCACTTGTCGCATTTGTGAAATCTTACGTTGG
>JACDJB010000583.1_pt1 | contig 36087 bp, 30 predicted proteins | sample 7454121 | NCBI WGS metagenome assembly JACDJB01 (sample SAMN14253290, study PRJNA609438) | sludge metagenome | isolation source: sludge after 25d culture with pyrite | collected 2018-12-20
CAAATCATCGCAGATGTTCTGATTGAAAGTATGTTCCATGAAAATACGAATGCGCCCGTCGCTCATCTGTTCCGACCTGATTTTTGAGCCACTTGGGTGGCGGTAGTCTCCTTTCTCGTCAAATTCGGTAATCAGCGTGGAATACTCCCAGCTGTTTTCCCAAAGCAGGCGATATTCATACTCCTGTCCGGGAAGCCCCAACAGATCAACTACGCCGCCTTTCATGTCTGCCCCCTGCCACACATCATCGCTGCTCTTGATTTTGTACTCTCCGCTGTAGGTGGGTGCAAAAGCAATAGTGGGATTATCCCGGCAAAATGCGCGCAAAACAATCTGATACTCCTTGTAGCCGGTGGCAGGCTGCACATTTACCTGATAGCTGCCCGCGCAAAAATTTGAAATTTCAACGGGCGGAATGGACTGAAACGAAGGATTATTGTTTCTGAAGACAATTTTCACAGGCTGATTGGGTGTGTTTTCAACCGTAAATGTTTCCGGGAAGCTGCCTTTAAAGTGAATATAGGTGAGCAGGTTATCGTTGACATCAAACACATCGGCATCCAATGAAAAACTGGAAATCACATTAGACGTGAATGTGATTTTGCTTCCACTTGCACACAACTTCTCGGTTGATGCTTTTGCTATTGCGTAGCTGAAATTCAGCTGATTGTAAATAGTTTCAGTACCGGTAAATCTCCATCTGTCTGAAGAAAACTCTGCAAATCCGAACAGATCAGGAGCAGGCATTCCCGAGTAGATGCACCGCGACTGAATGACGCCGCCGTTCAGGTCAGCCACTTTTTTATCTGCTACGCGCAATTCCGTTAATCTGCCGGTTTCCAGTTGGTGGAACAGCACATTCACCGATTGCCCGTCAATTTCCACCACATCCGTTCCCGGTTCATAATCCCTGAATTTGCTCACTTTCAATTTCAGAAAACCGGACGGGTCAGCATTGTAAGCATCCATCAGCTCTTCGTTGGAAGTAAACAACAGTTTCCCGGTTTCATCCTTAAACTTCAAAAAACTTGAAATGGAAATTTCATACTCAATATTATAGGGCTGTGTATTTTCCTGAGCCGATTTAAGTAAATCAGCCCGTTTCCCGGTGATGACAATGGATGTGTCTCCATCCCCGAAGCCAGGACCTTCACCACCATATTCCGACTCCGATTCATCATCGATATTTGAGAGTTTCAGCTCAATAGTCTTTTTTCCTTCACTTTGAAGAATAAATCCCTTGCTCAGGCTGTTGTAGCCGTCAGCGGAAACCGATACAGCAAACCGGAATGGGCTGTTTTCAGAGATGGAAAAGTTCGGGTCAACGGTAACTTCGAGCTGTCCGTTGGTAACACTGAACTCGGGGCGTTTTTCACCGGCAAAGGTTACAATATCTTTTCCGTTTTCTCCCGTAAAGCGGACAGTGGCAGGTTTGTCAATTAGCGAGCCGCTGCTCACATCTAACAACTTTACCGAAATCCGCGTATTGAAAAAATTAAAATCGATTAGCAGAAGATTTATGTCATCACCTGTTTCCTTGTCTTTCAGTGGATTGTCAAGATATTCCGCACAGCCGGAAAAAAGTGCAATCAAAAGGATAAAAAACAGTCGTTTCATGGTGTTATATTTAAGCGGGTTATTCATTTTTCTGAAAATTTTATTGTTTTGCTAAAGTTAAAAAAGCCGCATGGCAATAGCAAATTTCACCACCGGATAATATTTGTAAACCGAGAATTGATTTTCGAGCCGCTGAATCTGCCCGTGAGCGGGGTCAGCAGTAGGTTTCAGTAAGCCGGTTGCTTCAATGGTCAGTTTTGGCGGTCCGATATAGTACAGACCCGTTTCAAAATTGTAGCTCACCAGTTTTCTTTTTCCAAAGAATTTCCGAAAACCGATGCCGCCATAGGGAGAAATTTTCGTTTTAGGCGCAAAGGCGAAATTAAAAGTGCCTACCTTTTCTGCCGGAATGGATATGTCGCCATATTGCATATCGCTGACAGCCAGTCCGCTCAGTGTCGGATTAAATTTGTTGAGAATTGCACCGCCCGTGAAATAGAGCGAATTGGTGTAAAAAAGATCAGCCAGCAGAAAAACACCGCCGGTTTTGTAATTCAGCTCCGTGTCATAGGAAATGTCACTCTCTTTCATCAGAAATGGGTAATTGATTTTGAGCGATTCAATACCCGTTTTCAGGGTCAGGCGCCTGCCTAAAATGTAATTCAGATTAAACCCTAATCCGTTGGTTGTAGCCTGTGCACCAATCAGGAGTCCTTTGCCGGAAACTTCTTCTGATTGCTCTGCTGCATAGGTAGTTACCGGGATTGACATGAGTAAAACTGCACTCAGAAAAGCAGTGATTTTATAAAGATATATTCTGTGTTTCATGGATGAAAAATGTTGTATGAGCGATTTAATGCAAAAGTACAATTTTAAGAAATAAAACGGATATAAGCGTCATTTATTTTCAAGCTTCTCATAATCAGGAGACACAAATCTAACTTTGCCGATGAAACTACGGGCTGGAAGAAATCAATTTCTTATTTCTGAAACAGTTCACTAATTTTGCATCATGCAATTTAAAGTAGTATCGGATTATTCACCCACCGGTGACCAGCCGGAAGCCATCCGGCAGTTAGCGGAAGGCATTGAAAACGGCGAGCCTTTTCAAACCCTTCTGGGAGTTACCGGTTCGGGAAAAACTTTCACCATGGCAAATGTGATTGAAAAGGTGCAGCGTCCCACGCTTATTCTGAGCCACAACAAAACCCTTGCTGCACAGCTCTATGGCGAAATGAAACAGTTTTTTCCCGAAAATGCCGTGGAATATTTTGTCTCCTATTACGATTACTACCAGCCGGAGGCTTATCTTCCCACCACCGATACCTATATTGAAAAAGACCTTTCCATAAATCAGGATATTGAAAAGCTGCGTTTGAGCACAACTTCATCACTGCTCTCAGGAAGACGCGATGTGATTGTGGTTTCATCCGTTTCCTGTCTCTACGGAATCGGTAATCCCGATGATTTTCACGCCAATATCACCGAAGTGAAAACCGGTGATAGAATTGCGCGTAATGTTGTGCTCCGGCAGTTGGTTGATGCGCTCTATTCGCGAAGCGAAGTGGATTTTCAAAGGGGAAATTTCAGGGTGAAGGGAGATACCGTGGATGTTTATCCGGCTTATGCAGACAGCGCCATCCGTATTGTGTTCTGGGGAGATGAAATCGAGGAAATCTCTGGATTTGACCCGCTCACCGGACAAACCTACCAACGAATGGATCAGGCGGTTATCTATCCGGCAAATATTTTTGTTACAACTCCGGGGCGAATGCAGTCTGCTATCCGGCATATTCAGGATGACCTGATTGCACAGATAGAATATTTTAAGGAAATCGGTAAAAATCAGGAAGCTAAAAGGCTTGAACAACGTGTGGAATATGACATTGAAATGATGCGGGAACTGGGCTACTGTCCGGGGATAGAAAATTATTCGCGCTATTTCGACGGACGAAAACCGGGAACGCGCCCATTCTGTTTGCTCGACTATTTCCCGGATGATTTTCTGGCAATCATTGACGAGAGCCATGTTACTATTCCGCAAATCCGTGCGATGTACGGCGGCGACCATTCGCGGAAAGTTACGCTGGTGGAGTACGGCTTCCGGCTTCCGGCAGCCATTGACAACAGACCGCTGAAATTTGAAGAGTTTGAAGGCATTGTGAAGCAGGTAGTTTATGTCAGCGCAACGCCGGCAGACTATGAGCTGGCAAAAAGCGAGGGAGTTGTGGTTGAGCAGATTATCAGGCCTACCGGACTGCCTGACCCTGTTATTGATGTGCGTCCGAGCGTGAATCAGATTGACGATCTGATGCATGAAATTCATCTGCGTACCGAAAAAAATGAACGCGTATTGGTTACAACGCTCACCAAGCGCATGGCAGAGGAGTTGTCAAATTATCTGCTCAATCTTGGGGTGAAAACGCGCTATATCCACTCCGATGTGGATACCATTGAGCGGGTGGAAATCATGGAGCAGCTGCGTTCCGGGAAATTTGATGTGCTGGTTGGAATCAATCTGCTCCGCGAAGGGCTTGATCTGCCCGAAGTTTCGTTAGTTGCCATTTTGGATGCCGACAAGGAAGGTTTTCTGCGCTCGGAGCGCTCGCTGACGCAAACGGCAGGGCGTGCTGCACGAAATCTGAACGGAACAGTCATTATGTATGCAGACAAAATTACCGGCTCCATGCAGCGCACCATCGACTCCACAAACTACCGGCGCGAAAAGCAGCTGAAATACAATGAGGAAAATAATATTACGCCGACACCAATCATTAAACCCACGCGCGAGATAATCGGCTACGAATACCGCGGAGGAAGGAAATCTTCTCCTTACGATATACCTCCGGTTCCGGACATTGCAGCCGATCCGGTTGTGAAATACATGAGCATCAGCGGATTGGAAAAGACCATTGAAAACCTGAAAAAACAGATGAGAACCGCTGCAAAAGAGCTGGATTTCATAGAAGCCGCGCGGCTGCGGGACGAAATGTTTGCCTTTGAAAAACTGCTGAAAGAGCGCAGAGAACAGCCGGCAAATCTGAAATAATCCCTGCACTTTAACCCGAATTATCTTTGTCCGCAGAAATAAGCTTATTTTTGCAAAAAGAGGAAAACTAAAATGAAAGTCTATTTCAGGAAAATTTTCAGACTAACAGGAGAGTTGCTTTTTCAACCGGTCAATTTCTGGAAGAATCAAAAAGATGATGTCCGGCAAAATCTGTTTTCGGGATATTATCTGCCGTTTGTGCTGTTGGTTACACTTGCCGCATTTGCCGGCGAGCTGCTTCGCGGCTCAAGGTTCTATCTTACTTTTCCGCTGATGGCAGCCGGGCGCAAAATTGTTTTGTTTCTGCTGATGTATGTGCTCGCTGTTTTTTTTACCGGCGAGCTGATGCGTTCTTTCGGCGGGGTAAAAAACAGGAAAAGCGCACAAAAACTGATTGTTTTTTCAATGGCACCAGTACTTTTAGTTTCAGCCCTGACCAGTTTGTTTCCGTTTCTGTATGTCATCAATATACTGGGATTGTATGCTTTATATCTTTTCTGGACAGGTGTTGAAGTTGGGCTTGAACTGCCTGAAAGAAAAAAATCGGGATATATTTTGATAACTATTCTGGCAAATTTGTTTATTTACAGTTTCCTGAATGTCCTGCTTTCTAAGCTGATGGCGGCTTTCATCTGAGTTCAAAATGTTAAACAGAAATTTCAATGGCACACCCTAAGGCAAATATCAACATCAAAAACAGAAAGGCTTCATTTGAATATGAGCTGATTGAGAAATTTGTAGCCGGAATGCAGCTTTTCGGAACAGAAATAAAATCTATTCGAAACGGTAAGGCGAGCATTAACGAGGGATATTGTCAATTTCATCACGGGGAGCTGTATGCCAAAAATCTTCATATTTCGGAATATGAGCTGGGAACGGTAAATAATCATGTTCCCAAACGCGACCGCAAACTGCTTTTAAACAAAAAAGAGCTGCTGAAACTTGAGCGAAGACTGAAAGAGTCGGGGTTTACCATTATTCCGACCCGGCTTTTCATTAATGACCGCGGGCTTGCCAAACTGGAAATTGCATTGGCACGCGGCAAAAAACTGTATGACAAGCGCGAAACCCTGAAACAGAAAGATTCCAAACGCGAAATGGACCGGATGATGAAAATGTGAGTTTGCCAATCTGTTTCTGCTGCCGGAAATCAGACCACTTCCATGTTTTCAAAAGGAATAATTCTGTCTCCCTTATATCTGAGCATCAGATTTGCCACGGCAAGCGTATCTTTTTCGCAATAGCGCACAATCCGGTCAATATCATTCTCTTCCCAGTAGATATGGGCAACCTGACTGCCGTCAATGTCATCTTTTGGAGTGGGAATATTGAACAGCTCGCAAAGCAGCGACAGTGAAGTGTAGTGTTTGTAGTCGCCAAACTTCCACAATTGCATCGTATCAATCAGCTGTTCCCTGATTTCCCACGGTTTGGAACCGGCAACATTGAGGATATTCGGCAAAGCGATGCCATTTACCAAAGCCCGCCGGGCAATGTACGGAAAATCAAACTCCTGTCCGTTGTGCGCGCAAAGCTTCTGCTTGCCACTCCGGGAAAAAGCTTCCAGCGCATTGAAAAAATTCTGAATCAGTAGTTTTTCATCGTCGTCATAAAACGACTTTACCCTGAAAAACAGCTCTCCCCTTTTCTGAAAAACATAACCGGCAGAAATACATACAATTCTGCCGAATTCGGCATAAATCCCGGCACGGTTATACAGCATCTCTGCCGGTTCTTCTTCAGTTGCCTGAAATTGCATTTTGTGGCTCCACAACTGTTTCCACTTTTCGTCAAGATCATTGAATTCCTGGGTTAAAGGAGCCGTTTCAATGTCTAAAAAAACAATATTTTCAATATTTAAATTATAAAGCATCTTTTAAGATTGTCGTTAATATTCCCACTTTTTGATTTCCGGGTTTTTCCCTACTGGTTAATTCATTAATTTCGCCGGCAAGCGAAAGTACAAAAAATCAGCAGGATGTTGGAGTACTTCTTAATTTTTTTTAATCATAAACAATCCAATAGATATGTCCGGATTATACCCGTTAAAATTCAAGCCGGTTTTCCATGAAAAAATTTGGGGCGGAGACCGAATAAAAACAGTGCTTGGTAAAGATTTCAGTCCGCTGCCAAATTGCGGCGAAAGCTGGGAACTCTCTTCAGTTGAAGGAAATATTTCCGAAATAACCAACGGATTTTTAGCCGGAAATAATATCACCGAGCTTGTGGAAGTATATATGGGCGATTTGGTGGGCGATAAGGTTTACAAAAAATTTGGCATTGAGTTTCCGCTGCTTTTCAAGTTTATTGATGCCCATGACGACCTTTCCATTCAGGTACATCCCGATGATGAAACTGCAAAAAAGAGGCACCGCGCTTACGGAAAAACGGAAATGTGGTATGTGATTCATGCCGAAAAGGGGGCGCGTATCAATTCCGGTTTCAACCGGCAGCTCACCCGCTCAGCATATGAGGAATATCTCGAAAACGGAAAATTAGACGAAATTTTGCAATTCGATGAGACTTTTGCCGGAGATGTGTTTTTCATTCCCGCAGGCAGAGTGCATGCAATTGGAAAGGGGGTTTTGCTCGCAGAAATTCAGCAGACGTCGGATGTAACTTACCGGATTTATGACTACGACCGGAAGGATGCCGCCGGAAATTTGCGCGAACTGCACAACGATCTGGCAACCGGTGTCATTGACTTCACCTACTTGGACGACTACAAAACCAGCTATGCGGTTCAGAAAAATGAATCTTCCGAATTGGTCAGCTGTGAATATTTCACAACCAACCTGCTCACTTTTTCTGAAACGGTTGAAAAAGATTATAACCGGATCGATTCGTTCATTGTATATATGGCAATAGAAGGCAGTTTCTCAATTCTTTACGAAGGTGGAGAAGAAAATGTGTCCAAAGGCGAAACGGTGTTGATTCCTGCAAGTATTGAAACTTTCAGGCTAAAACCCGCATCAGCAGAGGTGATTTTGTTAGAAGTTTACATTAAATAGTCAGGTTTTTGTAATTTTGCCGAAAATAATTTCAAATGAAGATTAAAGATGCCCGTTTTGTAGTGAGCAATTCAGAGGTTGCAAAATGCCCTGCACCCGACAAGCCGGAGTTTGCTTTCATCGGGCGGTCAAATGTCGGAAAATCTTCATTGGTCAACATGCTGACGGGGAAGCGGGCATTAGCCAAAACTTCGGGGAAACCCGGAAAAACCCGGCTGATAAATCATTTTCTCATAAACGATGAATGGTATTTAGTGGATTTGCCGGGATATGGATATGCAAAAACAAGCCGACAGGAACGCAGCGAGTGGGAAAAGTCATTCCGGGAATATATTTTACAGCGCCCGAATCTCTATTGCCTTTTTGTATTGATTGATTCAAGGCACGAGCCGCTGCCCATTGACCTGAGTTTCATGGAGTGGCTTGGCATAAATCAGATTGCATTTGCCATAATTTTCACTAAAATTGATAAGCTGAAACCAGAGGAATTGGAGAAAAATCCGGGGATTTACAAAGAAAAAATGTTAGATACATGGGAGGATTTACCTCCTCTTTTTTTTACATCATCCGTTACAGATGCCGGGCGCACGGAAATTCTTCAATTCGTTGGAGAGGTTATGAATGCGGCTTTAAAAGATAAAAACTGAAAATATAATCTGCTGTTTTTTAGCAATAAAGAGAAGAATAGATTAACTTTACCTGATTGAGCAACAAAAACAATAATTGATAAATGAAGAACAATAACCATCCGTTTAAGATTTTTACAGGAAGAGCTACCCGTCATTTGACCGAAAAAATTTGCAACAGTCTGGGTGTGGAACTGGGCTTGTCATCCTGCCCGGTTTTTTCTGACGGGGAATTTGAACCCTGCTACGAAGAGACCATCCGTGGCTCTCATGTATATATTATTCAATCCACTCCGCCGCCCGCCGAAAATCTGCTGGAGCTGCTGCTGATGGTTGATGCGGCAAAGCGTGCCAGCGCTTCGCAGGTTGTTGCCGTGATTCCCTATTTTGGCTATGCCCGGCAGGACAGAAAAGACAAACCGCGTGTTTCCATCGGGGCAAAACTGATGGCAGACCTGCTCTCTGCCTCCGGCATTGACCGGGTTATCACCATGGACCTTCATGCAGACCAGATTCAGGGCTTTTTTGATGTTCCGGTTGATCATCTCTTTGCTTCGGCGCTTTTTGTGCCGTTCATCAGCAACATGGGGTTAGAAAATATCACCATCGCTTCGCCCGATGTGGGCGGCACCAAGCGCGCCAATACTTATGCACGAATGCTCAAAACCGACATGGTTATCTGCCATAAAACGCGCGCAAAGGCAAATGTTGTGAATACGATGACCCTTATCGGTGATGTTAAGGAAAGGGATGTGATAATTCTGGACGATTTGATTGACACCGCCGGCACAATTACAAAAGCTGCCAATCTGATTAAGCAGGAGGGAGCCAGAAGTGTCCGTGCTTTTGCTGCTCACGGAGTTCTCTCCGGACCTGCCATTGAGCGAATTAGCGATTCGGCGTTGGAAGAGGTTTATTTCACGGATTCACTTGAGCCAAAACCGGGCAGCGATAAAATAAAATACCTGACCATTGCCGATACTTTGGGTGAAGCAATTAAGAGAGTTTATAAAAATCAGTCTATTAGTTCCCTATTTTACCGCTAATTCCTATCTTTGCACCGCTTTTTAAAAAAGGCAGTGGCATTCGGGGTGAGCGGAGGCATTTTTTCTGATTAATTTCAAAATCCGGCGCTGTTCACTTTTAATTATGCATGCTGTTTGTCCTGCCGGGAGGCAGGAAGGGCTGAGTACCATAATTATTAACGTAAAATTATTAAAATGAAATCATTAAAGGTTACAGGACAGAAAAGAGAGAACCTGGGAAAAAAAGATGCAAAAAAACTACGCGGGAAAGAGATGGTCCCCGGTGTTTTGTACGGAAAAGATAAGGTAATCCATCTTGCGGTTCCTTTCAGTGAACTGCGTCAGCTGATTTATACGCCAAACGTATATCTCATTGACCTTGAGCTTGACGGAGAAATGTTTAAAGCCATGGTTCAGGATATTCAGTGGCATCCCGTAGAAGAGAAGGCTTTGCATATTGACTTCCTGAAAATCGACGAAGACAAACCGCTGAAAATTGATATTCCGATCAACCTGATTGGTATGGCAAAAGGCACAAGAGCGGGTGGAAGGCTGAGGAGCAATTTGCGCAAACTGCGTGTGCAGGCTCTGGCTGCCGATCTTCCGGACAGTATCGACATTGATATTACCAAACTTGGTATTGGCGATAGTATCAAGATTGAAGACCTTAAATATGAAAGCCTGAAGTTCCTCGATCTCAAATCAAGCATGATTGTCAGCGTAATTTCTTCAAGGGCTGCATTGGCTGCAATGGCACTGCCGGAAGATGAAGAAGAGGAAGAAGCAGGAGAAGAAGGTGAAACATCAGAATCTGCTGAGGGTTCAGAAGCTGCTGAAACATCGGAACAATAAAATAATTTTTGTGAAGTATCTGATTGCAGGGCTTGGAAATATGGGCCCGGAATATAAGAATACACGTCACAACATCGGATTTGAAATATTGGACGCACTGGCAGTTGCGTCCAATATTAATTTTATGGACAGGCGTTACGGATTTATAGGAGAATATAAATTCAAAGGGCGCACTTTTTTGCTTTTGAAACCAACAACTTACGTTAATCTGAGCGGCAGGGCTGTTCGCTACTGGCTCAAAAAAGAGAAAATCCCGGTTGAGAACTTACTGGTGCTGGTTGACGATCTGGCGCTCCCTTTCGGCACTTTGCGCATCAAAGCAAAAGGAAACCACGGTGGGCACAACGGGCTGCGAAACATCTCGGAAGTATTGGGTAGCAATGATTATGCAAGGCTGAGATTTGGCATCGGAAATTATTTTCATCCCGGGTTTCAGGTGGATTATGTGCTCAGCGAATGGGCGCACGAGGAAGAGGCACAGCTTCCCGGAATCATTGATAACTGCATTGAAATAATCCAAAGTTTCGGAACCATCGGGATTGAACGTACCATGAACTTTTTCAACAAAAGAAATTGATTTGGCAGATAGTGTACGCATAGATAAATGGTTGTGGGCGGTGAGGCTGTTCAAAACGCGAAGTCAGGCTGCAGAAGCGTGCCGGAAAGGGCGAGTGGAAATCGGCGGATTTCCCGTGAAACCTTCCCGCGAAATAAGAGCAGGCGAGCTGATTAAAATCCGAAGACAGCCCATAAACCGCAGCTACAAAGTGCTGGCTCTGTCCGAAAAGCGAATGTCGGCAAAGCTGACAGAGGGTTTTCTGGAAGATGTTACCCCGCCGGAGGAACTGGAAATTCTGGAGATGCAAAAAGATATGAACTGGATAACGCGCGACAGGGGAGCCGGAAGACCAACCAAAAAAGAACGCCGCAAGCTGGATGATTTTTTCGATTTTTGAAATAACTCCGTAAATCACGAAAAATGCTGATTGCACAACAAAAACGAGAGGAAAATCTTGCCGAATACATCCTCTATCTCTATCAGGTGGAAGATTTAATCCGGGCTTTTCATTTAGATATGAACCTTATCGAAGAAAACCTGGTCAGCAGATACCGGGTTGATGAAAATGAGAGAAAAGAGATTTCCGGCTGGTATGAAAATCTGATTGCCATGATGAAGCGGGAGGATTTGCAGAAAAGCGGTCATCTTCAGTTTCTTACCAATCTGGTTAATCACCTCAATGAACTTCACCTGCGCTTGTTGCAAACTCAATCCGAACCGTTATACCTTTCTGCCTTTCAGTCGGTTTCGGATATCCTGAATGAGCTGAAACAAAAAAATCCCGGCGCCGGCAATGATACCAGCGTTGCTCTTGACGGAATTTATGGCTATCTGTTGCTCAAACTTCAGAAAAAGGAGATAGCACCCGCTACGGAACAGGGAATTAAGCAGCTCAGCCAATGGCTTGCGCAATTATCCCGGTATTTCAAAAATATGGAGGCTGGCAAGCTAAGCATCTGATTCCGGGTCGGTTAAAAACTGCTCAATATCTTCAGGCGAAGGAAGTCTGCACGTTTTCCTTTTTCCAAAACAGCGGTAGCGGTTACGGGCAATCTGCCCGTAAATCCAATTTCTGAATGCGGCAGGCAGAAAAGTGAAAACTTTGAACCATTTCCAGGGTGGCGGCAATAGCGCAGCAATGGCAAGCACAGCATCCGACTCCATGAAAGTTTTTTTCCTGAATATCAGCACAACCGAATCTGTGCCGGAAGGAACAGCATACTTTTTCAGCAGGGATTTTCCGGTTTTGGATTGCAGCGTTGCAAAACGAAATTGCTTTTGCTTGTCTCTTTTCAGAATAAAATTTACCGTGGAATTGCATAAATTGCAAAAACCGTCAAAAAGGAGAATGGGATACTGCTCCATTTGTGTGAATTATTTTTTTGCCGGACTGTCATCTCCGCTTGTGTAAAAGCGGGTGGTGGGATAAGCAAACCGAATGTCGTCATGCAGCCTGAAACGGGTGAGTATTTCCAGCCAGATTTCATTTTCGGAGCCTCTGCGTTTGCGCGGGTCACACAGATAGCGCACCGTGAGCAAAACGCCCCATTCCTTGATGGACGTATAAACATAGGGAGTCAGGTGCGTATAGTGAATCATAAAATTTTTGCTGGCTTCCAGAATTTCGTTTTTTGCTTCTCTGGCAATGTTATCAGCATGATTGTTTGCAACTTCCTGAAGAATTTTTTTGGCTTTTTCCCAGTTACTCTCAAAGGTGAGCCGGACTTTCATTTCGTTCCAGATAAAATTAAATCCGGCACTGTAATTAATCTGCGGCTCGGTAAAAATTTTTCCGTTTGGAATATGGATAATCCTGCCGGTGCTTTGGTCTGCTTCCACCCAGTTTCCTATTTCGAGAAGTGTAAACTGAAAAAGGCGGATATCAATCACATCGCCGGAATGCTCACTAAGCTGAATTCGGTCGCCAACGGCAAAAGGCTTTTTCATCACCAGAAAGAACCAGCCTGCAACGTTGGTCAGCGGGTCTTTCAGCACAATAGCCATACCGGCAGACAAAATTCCCAGAAATGCGCCGAACTGCCTGAAAGCCTGAACCCAAACGCTCCCGACCAAAATCAGCCCGACAAAGGGAAAAATAAAGGAGAGCGTACGCTTCCACTGATACCTTGCCTTTACATTTTTTGTCTGTCGCCAGACAATCTGTAAGATCAGTACCCTAAGAAGATATAATCCTAATATTATTGCTAATGAGAGAATAATTTTTGCGATGATGTCCGAGGGCAGCCCGGACACTTCGGTCAAATAGCTGTGGATATTATTCATTTGCATATTTCATGGTATTTTTCAGCTTTAAAGCCATCTCTTTTTTCTGAAAAAAATCAACATTCCTGCTGCAACAAGCAACATCACAATAAGCATGATAAAGTAAGCGTATTTAAAATGCAATTCGGGCAGATAATCGAAATTTGTTCCGTAAATGCTGGCTATAAAGGTAAGCGGAATAAAAATAGATGCAAAAATTGTGAGCACTTTCATCACGTCGTTGGTGCGGTTTGCCACATTTGAGTGGTAAATATTCAGGTAATCGTTAGTCATGTTGTGGTAAATTTCCACTGCCTCCAGCGCCTGCGTGGCAAGGTCGCTCAAATCTTTCAAATACTGAAAGGTTTTTCGCTGAATGAGGTCTGATTCCGATTTGTTCAGAGATATCATAATCTCTTTTAACGGAAAAATGGATTTTCGGAGAAAGCCGATGTTATTTTTCAGTCTGTAAATTTTTTCAACCGTTTTTCTGTCGCTGTCGTGAAGAACTTTTTCCTCCATGGATTCGAGCAAAAAACCCAGTTTTTCTATAGTGTGAAGATAGCCGTCAACCAATGTATCAATCAATGAATAAGCGAGATAATCCGCTCCCGAAGTACGTATTCTGCCCTTCCCGCTGCGAATGCGCTCCCGGACAGGTTCAAAATAGAGAGCAGGTTTTTCCTGAAAAGTGATAACCGTATTCTTTCGCAAAACAATGGTAACCTGATCGCTGGATATTTTTTCCGTTTTTTCATCGAAGTTCAGGATTTTCAGAAAAAAAGTGAGATTGCCATCCTTCTCCACAACTTTGGGGCGCTGGTCGGTATTCATAATATCTTCCTGCTCTAAGGTGTGAATGGTGAAACGTTCTCCTATTCCGGCAACAACTTCAGGCTCGTGCAAACCATAAATATCAATCCATGAAATCTCATTATCAGGTAGTTCGTCCGGAATACCACTCAGGTTCTCAATCTTTTTTTCGGCAACATTTTCCAGATTGTAAGCCAAAAGCCGGATTTCGGCTTTTTCCATTTTTTTGTTTCCGATAAAAATGAGCGAACCGGGCGAAGCGCCGTGCGTATCTTTTCTGCTTTTAATAAACCGCGCCATTATTCTATGGTTTTTTGATCCTTTGAGTGAACAAAGAGGATGGTGCCGAGTTCATCGTAACCTTCAAACAATTTCTCTTTTTCCCGTTTCAAAAGCTCTTCCCGAATTCCAATCAGTGTCAATCCCGCTGTTGCTGAGCGTTCTGCAATAATTGCCTTTGACGAAACATTTTCTTCCTGTGCAATCAGTACCATATTTCTGCCTGAAATGGGCAGTCGCCCTGAAAGAACAAGCGAATCCATCGCTTTTTTGGTTTTTTCCAGTTCCCCGGGTCTGTAAATGTTGAAAATTTGTATCTGTGCTTTTTTCCAGTCGGGGTGTCCCAAAATGATAAATCCCAACAAAATCATCAGGTTTGCATTTTCCGTGTCAAGCGAGTTAATCCAGATGTGAATGCCGTTTTTGTAGGGCATTTCTCGGTTGCTGCTGCCTAAAATACAAATGTCGAAATCGCCTGAATCCACTAATGCAAAATTGTCGATGATTTCATGGAGATTTGCCGGATTTCCCTTGTCATATTCAAAAATCACCATGTTATTCTCCATGCCGGCAATTCCGGGAATCTGAATTGCCTGGGCAATTGCCGAGGTGTTTGAAGGTGAAATCAGCGTATCCACATACACGTGGCTGTCCGGGATATTTATGTGATTAATCAGTTTATTGTGCTCTTTTCTTGCCTGCTCTGCCGTTGCTTTTGAATAGTAGCCTACGATGTGGTGCAGATAGGTTCCAAATCCGTATTTGTAGGAAATCCAGTTTAAAAGCCGGAAAGCTTTATCCCGCATGAAAGAGTCTTTGGAAATGCAGATTGCACTGGGTCGCCACTCTCTTTTTTCCTTTTTGCTCTGTTTTTTCTGAATCATCACCTGCAGGTTCCGGTTGAGCTGAAAAAGGGAGTTGGCAAAAATGGATGCAAATCCCTGCCGGGATTTGTGGTAGTGGTTAATATAAAGATAAATGAGCGTAATCAGTGCAAAGGAGAGAAATGCATAAAGCGTACTGATTTTAAACATCACCCACACGGAAACAACAAAACCGGTGAGCGAGATGTACCAGCGCGAGCGGAAGGAAGGGCGATATGAGGGAGAAGAGCCAAAATGATTGAGGAATGAAATGAGGCACAGCGCTCCGTAAGTAACCATAAAAAACATGGAAATGATTGACGCTACAGCATCCACATCTCCCATAGCCACAAATATAAAAGCGATAATGCAGGTAATCAGCGTAGCGTTTACCGGCTCATTGTCGCCTGCCCTGCCTTTCCCGAGCCAGCGATTGATTCTTCGGGAAGGAAAGGACTGATCGTGGGCAAGCGCCTGCAACGTCCGCGGCGCCACCATCACCGAGCCGACAGCCGATGAGAGCGTGGATGCGGCAAGTCCCAGCGGAATGGCAATAACTCCCCAAACGGCAATTTTCGCCATAATCAGCTGGTGTTCGAGTAAATCTTCCACTGAAGCCGACAAAGCGAGTTTATACACAACAAAAAAGTAGATAATCATTCCTGATATTGTCGCCAGCGTTGTTCCTAAAGGAATGGAAACAGAGGGCTTTTTCAAATCGCCCGAAAGTCCGACACCGGCAGTCATTCCGGTAAAAGCTGGAAAAACAATGGCAAAAACCACAAAAAAATCCTGAGGATTTCTAAGCTGAGCCGTTTTCAGACTGAAAGACGATTCGGCTGCATGTCCGGTTTTTCCCAAAAAAAACATGGCAAGCGAGACAACAAGAATACCTACAATAAAATAGAGTGCTTTCACCCCAAGGTTTGCCCCTTTTTTGATAATCAGCGCGGCAAGTCCTGCCATCACCGGCAAGCTGATAACCTGCCGGGGAAGCACAAACCCAAAAGTGTCGGCAACAAAATCGAAGAAAAATTCAAAAGCTTCGGTGAAAGCAATAATATAAAAAGCGACACTGATGGATTGTGAGAAAAACAGCGCCATTCCAATGGTGGCGCCGATATTCAGTCCGAATGAACGCGAAATGATAAAATATTCGCCGCCGCCTTCCACCCGTTTATTGGTGGCAATTTCGGAAATAGCCAGAGCGGTGGGAATGGTTACCAGATGCCCCAGCAGGATAATCAGAATAACTCCCCAAAACCCGAGCGTGCCAACCGCAAAGCCAAAACGAAGAAAGAGAATAGCTCCCAATATTGTGGATATTGCTGTAAAGAACACCGGCGCTGTTCCGAACTTTTTTGTATTGACGGTCATAATTTTTAATGAATAAATTCTGCCGAAAGATATAAAATGCATAAATGAAAAAAAATGAAAATGCAAAATAGCGATTGTAAAATCACAAATTTGTGAATATGCATATTCGCGGATTTGCTTTTTTGTAATTTAATCCGTTCCCGAGTTAAACAGGGCAGGCAAGTTTAAATTGTGGATTTACTCCAACTCCGTAGGAGTAAATATTGATAACACCGGATAAGTGCAGGCGCAATCCGGGGTAACGAAATCTGCTGCACCGGAACTCTGTAAGAGTTCAACACTTACCGCCAAACTCCGCTAATCCATCCATATAAATTTTAAAAAATTTTAAGGTTCATTAAACAATTAGTGTTAAATTTTATTATAGATATATAATAATCTCTTATTGTTTTTTGATTGTGTTTTTTATCCAAAAATCTTAAATTCTTTAAATATGAATATATTCTTGAATTCCAAATGGGTTAAAGGTTTTATTGTCCTTTCCTTCTTTTTTCTCTTTTCTCACAGTGCCGATGCCTGCGAGGCTTGCAACAGAACCTTTCTCCAGAATACTCTTGAAGGAAACAGATTTAACAGTCTTATTTCAAGAGAGATGAAAGCAGCGATTGCTGCTCAGTCATCACACGGGAAATCAGGGGCAAAATGGGTGAATGATGTTCTTGCCATGAATAATCTAACCATGGCAGAGCTTAGTCCTTCAGCGCTTGATGCCATGTTTGCCGGTGGGCACACTTCCGGAGCTGCATCCATTGGCGCTGCCGGCGGATCCGGTACAAATGCGGCAAATGCTGCGCCCGAACCTGCTTCCGCTCCGGCAGCAGCGCCTGCTTCTGCGCCGGTTCCTACCCCTGCGCCAACACCTTCACCGGCAGCCGTTCCGGGCAGTGAAGACGGGTTGGAGTTCTGGGATATCATCAACCGCGACAACAGCCTCCCAATTCCGGCAACCAGCTATGTGCCGCAAAACACAAAACCGGACAAGTATGTGAAAATTTCATTAGAAGAACACGATACATATATCGGGAATGGGGTGATTTACAAAGGTTTCACTATCGACAATAAAATTCCCGGAACGAACATTATTGTTGACGAAGGAGATGTGGTTTCATTCACTATCGTCAATAAAGGGAATATTCCGCACGGCGCATCCATCCATGCTGTAAACTCGCAAACATCAAAATATTTGGGTAAAATTCTGCCCGGTGACAGTGCTACCGTTGTTTTTAAGGCAAATATGCCCGGTGTGTATATGTACCATTGCGCTCCCGGCGGACACGCCATACCCATGCACGTTATTTTTGGCCAGTACGGAATGATTGTGGTGAAACCCAAGAAAAAATATGAGTTGGAGCGTGTGCTGAACAAGGAGCCGGACATTGAGCTGTATCTTATTCAGCATGAGTATTACGCCAGTGGAAAAGATGCGGTTGACGGACAGGGAAGACCCATGTACACTGCATTCAACGGTAAACTGTTCCGCTATCTTGAAGAACCGATACACGGCAAACCCGGAGATTATGTGCGGATTTACTTTCTGAATGTAGGGCCTAATTTAGTCTCCACTTTTCATATTGTGGGAATAATCTGGGATTTTGCCTACTGGCAGGGAAATCCGGCAAACATGCACGTTGGAGGGCAGACGGTTACAGCCGGTCCTTCCGATTCGTGGGTCATCGAATTCCGAATTCCGCCCGATGAGGGCAGCTATCTCATGCTCTCCCATGCGGTGGGATCGACGGACAGAGGCGCGCTCGGTTACATCACCTGCGACCCCGAAGCGGATACACCAAAAACGATTCTTGCAGAAGGAATTTCCTATTCCGAAGAAGAGATGGAAGAGTACAGAAGCGAGGCTCTGCGCACCATTACCCCATTCGGAATCGGCTCTCCCGACGTGGACGTACCGGTTGTTTATGACAGTGAAACCACTGAAGTAACCGTTCGGATTATCGGGAACTCCTACTACCCGAAAATTATTCAGGTTGCACCGGGAACTAAAATTAAATGGATAAATGAGGATGTTTTCGCATTTGCCGAAGGGGAATTTTCCGGAATCCACAATGTGATTGTGAAAGAAGGTCCTGAGATTTTTTACTCACCCCTGCTGGCTCATGCCGAAAGTTATGAATATACTATCACCAAACCGGGCGAATATACCTATATGTGCGCACCGCATCCCTATATGGAAGGTAAGGTAATCGTCAGTGGCGACAGACCTAAACAGGCTCGCAGCTATGCGGTTATGTCAGGTGGTGGCGGCGGACCCGCCGACACCAAATTCTTTAACTGGGTCATTCTTGCATTAGCAGCCCTTGCGCTTGTGGTAGCGGTCTATTCCATGGTGAATAAAAGCGAAGAACATCACACAAAAGAGGCATAAAATAAAAGTTTCGCCTCAATTCGATTGAGTTTTGCTGAAATTTTGATTAAGTAACTTTAGAAACATCCGGGATTCAACCTTCTGATTCCCGGATGTTTTTTTGATATAACCGCGTGATTTTTATCAATTTGAGATATAGCTCAGATCAGAAAAATAAACCTGCTTTAAAAACTGGAAACCGTTAGATTTTTATTTTTCATCTCTCTATATTTGTAACCTGAATTGTTAAAATCGGTATTTTAAAGTAGTTTAGCCATCTCGAACCAAAAAAAAGATATATGAACGCGAGAGAACAATTTTTAAAAACCCTGAATCATCAGCAACCCGACCGGATTGTGCTGGATTTAGGCTCAACCGGTGTAACGGGAATCCATATCAAAGCGCTCTCAAAGCTGAGACGACATTTCGGATTACAGAGAAAACCCATTCGTGTTATCGACCCTTTTCAGATGCTGGGTGATGTAGATTGGGAACTGATTGACCCTGTTGGCATTGATATAGTTGGGGTGTGCTGCAAAAAGAATATTTTTGGTTTTCACAATCAGGCACCGTTCAAGGAGTGGAGAACCCCATGGCGACAACGCGTCATGGTTCCCATGGGTTTTAATGTTTCAACTGATGAAAATGGCGATATTCTGATGTTTCCCGAAGGCGATTCCACGGGCACTCCTTCTGCAAAAATGGCAGCGGCAGGCTTTGCCTTTGAGCCTGTTATCAGACAGAAACCTTTGAATGATGCAGAGATAAGTGCAGAAGATAATGTGGAAGAGTTCGGACTGATTGATGAAAAAGAGCTGGAACACTGGCGCACTGCAAGCAGAAAAGCACACGCTTCGGGAAAAGCGGTAATTGCAACAATAAGCGGCACTTCTCTGGGCAATCCCATGCTGATACCCGGCATGAAACTTCGCAATCCCAAAGGAATACGCGAAATGAATCTGTGGTATAAATATGTCGTTAGCCAGCCGGCGCTTATCAGAAAAATCTTTGACCGCCAGAGTGAAGTAGCCATTGAAAATATGAAGCGGATTTTTGCCGTAGCCGGAAACAACATTGATGCGCTTTTCCTTTGTGGCACTGACCTTGGCTCGACTGACTTTACCTGTTCACCCGAACAGTTTGAAGAGATCTGGCTGCCTTACTACAAAAAGATGAACGACTGGATTCATGAAAATACCCAGTGGAAAACATTTAAACACTCATTCGGAATGGGTGAAGGTTTTCCGGAGCTATTTGTAAAGGCAGGATTTGACATCATAAATCCTGTTCACAACAGAGAATCGGGAACAAGTTCCAAAGATTTGAAGAAAAAATATGGACAGAGCCTGGTTTTTTGGGGCGGTGGAGTGGATGTATGCAAAACGCTTCAGTCGGGCACGCCTGAACAGGTGCGTGAAGAGGTTTTGCGCAACAGCGAAACCTATATTAAAAACGGCGGATTTGTGTTCAGCGCCAATCATAATATTCCTGCCAATACTCCGGTGGAAAATATTGTGGCAATGCTGAAAGCTGTCCGGGAATTTAATGGAAGGTAACTGTTTGAGGAAATTGGAAATATTGAAGCTGAAAGCCAGCCGCCAATCGCATAAATATTCCTGATTATCAGTTGTTAGTTGAATTAAAGTTTAAAAAAAAGCATTTCAGATGAAAAAAATCTTTATTCCGCTTCTTTTTCTGTTTTTGACAATTTTTGTTAGCGCTCAAAAATATCAGCCTACATGGGAATCTATTGACAGTCGTCCGGTTCCGGCATGGTTTGAAGATGTAAAATTCGGTATTTTCATTCATTGGGGAATATATGCCGTTCCGGCATGGGCGCCTACGGTTGCAAATCTGAGTGTTTCTGCCAAATATTCGGAATGGTACTGGTGGCGTTTGAACGATGAGAGTAATGCCGGCAAATTGTATCGCGAATATCATAACAATATGTATGGTGCAGATTTTCAGTATCAGGATTTTGCCCCGCTGTGGAAAGCGCAGCATTTTGAGCCTGAGCTGTGGGCGGACATTTTCAAAAGGGCGGGCGCAAAATATGTGGTACTCACATCAAAGCACCACGAAGGTTTTGCACTCTGGCCAAGTGAACACAGCTGGAACTGGAACAGCATGGATATTGGTCCACATCGCGACATTTGCGGTGAACTGACTACGGCTGTCCGGGATGCCGGACTGCGCATGGGGTTTTACTATTCTCTTTATGAGTGGTATAATCCCCTGTATCACAGCGATCCCAACAAATACGTGGAGCAGCACATGATTCCGCAGATGAAAGATTTGGTGAATCGTTATGAACCGGACATCGTTTGGCCCGACGGCGAATGGGCTTATCCCAGCGAAAAGTGGAAAAGCGCTGAATTTTTAGCGTGGCTCTATAACGAATCGCCGGTGAAAGAGTTTGTTTGCGTAAATGACCGCTGGGGAAAAGAAACCCGTGGTGTGCACGGTGGATATTTCACAACGGAGTATGACTCGAAGCATGGACCGCAGGGAGAAGATAAGATCATCCGCCCGACCGAAGAGTGCCGCGGTATAGGTAATTCATTCGGCTACAATCAGATGGAAAATCTGAATCACTATTTGAGTTCAGATGCGCTGATTGATATGCTTATTGCAAAAGTTTCCGATGGAGGCAATCTTTTGCTCAATGTAGGACCCACAGCCGATGGTCGCATTCCGGTAATCCAGCAGCAACGGCTGCTCGATATTGGTGAGTGGCTGAGCATCAATGGCGAAGCCATTTATGAAACACGAAAGTGGGAAGGCACATCGGATAACAATATTCCGGATGTGTTTTTTACAAAAAAAGGGAAAGATCTTTATGTGCTTTGTACTGCATTCCCCGAAAAGGAAATTGCAATAAAAGGAATAAACAAAACCGGAAAAGTGTCTATGCTTGGTTATGATGGTGCCGTCAAATCAAGAAAATCGGGCAAATCACTTGTCATTGTGCCACCGGCGCTGACAGTAAGTTCAAATCCATCGCCTTATGCCTGGGTTTTTAAAATTGAGAATATTTTGTGAAAGCTTACAGGATTTTTTATAATTTGCAGCAAAAAATTAATCACGAAAAATAAAGCAAAAATTTATTAAAAAAAGAAAGTAGTTATGAGTATGAGTAAAACACAAGAGTTCGTTAAAAAGTACAAGCTTGCAGCATCAGAAATTGATATCAAGTCGATTGCTGACGATTTTATTTCCGAAATGAATCTGGGGCTTGAAGGAAAGCCGGGTTCACTGCAAATGATTCCAACCTACATTGGCGCCGAGGGTGAAATTACTCCCAACGAGCCGGTTGTGGCAATTGATGCGGGAGGCACCAATTTCAGAGCAGTAAAAATGTCGTTCGACAATAATATGCAGTTGGTTACGGAGAATTTGCAGCAGCGAAAAATGCCTGCCATTGACGAGGAGTTGTCCAACAAGGAGTTTTTTGCCACGCTGGCAGCTTATCTCACCAGCTATGCCGATGTTTCCGACAAAATCGGCTTCTGTTTTTCCTATGCTGTGGAAATTTTCCCGGATAAGGACGGCAAGCTTCTCGAATGGAGCAAGGAGGTGAAGGCACCGGAAGTTATCGGACAAATGGTCGGAAAAAATCTGCTTGAAGCGATGGGAACTCCCGATAAGAAAATTGTGCTGATGAACGACACCGTCTCCACACTGCTTGCAGGTCAGGCTGCAACTGCCGGACGTGAGTTTGATACCTATATCGGTTTTATTTTGGGAACAGGAACAAATGCCTGCTATATCGAGCAAAATAAAAACATCACGAAAACGCCCAATCTCAACTTAAATGAAGCCCAGATTATCAATATCGAAACCGGGAATTTCAACCTCATGCCCCGCACCGATATTGACATAGCTTTTGATAACACCACAAAACTGCCCGGGCGCTACACTTTTGAAAAGATGATTGCCGGCGGATATTTTGGCGGACTATGCACCACTGCATTGAAAATGGCTGCCGACGAGGGAGTTTTCAGCGCCGAAACCAAAGTAAAAATGAAGGAGATGGGGGAACTCACATCCGAAGAAGTGAATAAATATGTTTGCGGCATCGAATTGCCTTCAAATGTTCTTTCAACCATTTTGGTTACGGAAGAAGACAAAAAGGCAGCCTGCGAAATTATCAACACTTTGATTCAGCGCGCTGCAAAACTCACTGCTGCAAGTCTTGCCGCCGTGATTCTGAAAACAGGAAAGGCGAAAACTGCTGATAAGCCGGTTCTTATGACCATAGAGGGAACCACATTCTACAAAATGAACAACTTCCAGGTGATGTTCGAATCGTTCCTGCAGGGCTTCCTCTCAGGAGAAAACCGGCGTTACTACGAAATTGTGGAGGTGCCCAACTCTAGCCTGATTGGAGCCGGAATTGCCGCAATTGTGAATTAAACAGGTTGAAAAAACCTACAGAAATTTAAAAATGTAAAGGACAGTATGCTTCGCATCTGTCCTTTACATTGTGCTGAAAATTACTGATCTCCCAGATGCACTGCTTATATTGCATGTTTAGAAGTCGTATGAATGTTTGAGAGCATGAAACAGTAAACGGGGAAAGTGCCCGTAATTTCATTTCTCCAATCAGGTAATCAAAAATCAAATCACATGAAAATCAAATTTAAACATCTGTTTTTTACTCTTTTCCTGTTTTTCTTTTCAGGCTTTGTCTGCAAAGTATCTGCGCAGGATAATCTCAAAGTTTTAAACTGGCTGCAATATTCCGATGCACCAAACTCACTGTATCATCACTTAACGGATGAAGCCTACCGACTGCTTGATGAGAGAGAAAAAGAAATTGCACAACTTAAAACTACCGGCGACTGGCTTCAGCGGCAGCAAAAAATAAAGCGCACCATTTGGGAAGTAGTTGGTGAATTTCCTGAAAAGACACCGTTAAATGCAAAGATTACAGGAAAAATCAAAAAGGACGGATACATTGTAGAAAACCTGATTTATGAATCGCTGCCTGGATTTCATGTTACAGCTTCTCTTTTCATTCCTGACAAAAGGCAGAAACCTGCTCCTGCTATCCTTTTCTGCACGGGACACAGCAACGAGGCGTATCGAAGAGATATATATCAGCTTCCGCTGTTAAATCTTGTGAAAAAAGGCTTTGTAGTTTTGGCATTTGACCCGCCCGGACAGGGCGAGCGTTTGCAATATTTCAATTTTACCACCGGAAAATCAGATATTGGAAGCTCCACAAAAGAGCATTCCTATCCATCGGTACAAACAGCCCTTCTTGGTCAGTCTGTTGCCCGCTATTTTATTTGGGACGGAGTCCGGGGAATTGATTACCTGACCGGCAGAAAAGAGGTTGACCCCAACAGAATCGGAGTTCACGGACTTTCCGGCGGCGGAACGCAAACTGCCTATATTTCAGCGCTTGATGACCGTGTGGCAGCTTCTGCACCAGCCTGTTACATAACAAGCTTTAGAAGACTCATGGAATCAATAGGCGTACAGGATGGAGAGCAAAACTTTTTTCATGGAATTTTACGGGGAATTGACCATGCCGATTTTATTGAAGCCTGCGCACCAAAACCTGTTTTAATCATGGCAACCACCAATGATTTTTTTAATATTCAGGGAGTTTATGAAACTTTTTCTGAAATTAAAAATGTGTATAATATCTTTGGGAAGCCGGAGAATATAAGCTTAGCCGAAGATGACCATGTTCACGGTTACACAAAAAAGAATCGTGAAGCCATGTACGGATTTTTCCAAAAACATTTAAATCTGCCGGGAACGAATCAAGAAGAAGAGGTTGATTTTCTCACCGCCGGGGAGCTGCAGAAAACCTCTACCGGTCAGCTGGCTACTTCATTGGATAGCGAAACTGTTTTTTCCCTGAATTTAAAAGAATCCGGGAAGTATATTGAAAACTTAGAGCAGTCCCGGAAAACACCGGATACGCATATTCAGAAAGTTATTGCAACTGCAAAAAAGCTTTCGGGTTATGAAGAACCATCTTTTACCGATAAACCTGTATTTACAGGAAGGATTGCCGCAGAGAATTATGTGATAGAAAAATATTTCATTAAGGGAGAAGGCAACTATGTTCTTCCTTATCTTCTTTATGTCCCTGAGAAGCAGAACGGCAAGGGAGTGGTTTTTCTGCATCCTAAAGGTAAGAACCATCTGAATGAAAAGACGGCAGAATGGTTTGTAAATAAAGGTTTTACCCTGCTTGTGCCTGATCTTCCCGGAGTCGGAGAGCTTGGTGACGGCAGATTAAAAGGAGATGCGTATATTAATAATGTTTCCTATAACTTACTGTTTACTGCCATGCAGATAGGGAAAAGCATTGTTGGCATACAGGCAGCTGATGTGGTAAAATTATCTCATGTTCTGAAAAGGCAAAATAACCTAACTGCCGTTTATGGTTTTTCTTTTTCTGAAATGGCTCCGGTTCTGCTGCACGCAGCGGCATTTAACCCGGTTATTTCGCAGGTAATACTTTTGAATCCTTACTCATCTTACCAGTCATTTGTTGAAAATCGATTCTATAAACCTGATTTTGTTTACAGTCTTGTGCCGGGCGCGCTCACATCTTATGACCTGCCTGACCTTGCAGCAGCTTTGGCTCCGCGAAAACTGTTTATTGCCGGCGCTACCGACTGCAACGGGAAACAGGTTAATATACCGGAAATTGAAAAATATCTAAAAATAACGGAGGATATCTATAAAGTCGGAAATGCTGATAAGCTACTGAGGATTGTGGCATTAGAGTCTTCAGAAGAAATATCTGAAGTTCTTGATACGTGGTATCCGGAAGAATCGGAATAAAGTTTTTTTGCCGGTATGGAAAATTATTATCGCTACAAATGATAATATTTTGTTTTCAAAAGTAGATATTTGTATCTTTCACAATCAATAAAGATTAAAATCTGAATATTTTGAGCAATGTTCGATAGAGCAACTAAAATAGAACTAAAGAAGGGAAATCCTGCTGCACTTAAGGAGGTTTTCCGGTTGCTGTATCCGCGCCTGAAAGGATATTGTGCTCTTTTTTTGGAAGACGATAGCGAAGCAGAAGATATTATTCAGGAATGTTTCATTGTTCTCTGGGAAAAGCATGAAAGCATCAATATTGAAAAACGATTGGAAAGTCTCCTTTTTGTGATGGTCAGAAACAGATGCTTCAACTATTTAAAAAGCAAAAAACTGACTGCAAACCACTTTGATGTGGAAGGGCTGAATGTGAATGAATTGCAGTATCTTTATCAGCTTGATTTGAATAACAGAGAAGAAAAAAGCCTTGAGGAGATGCTGTTGGAAACATTGCAGCAAGCGGTCAATGATTTGCCGCCTAAAATGAAAAGTGCGTTTGTAAAATCAAAACTCGAAGGTAAAAAACAGGCGGAGGTTGCGAAAGAATTGGGCATTAGCATTAAAATGGTGGAAAAACATATTGCAAAAGCCAAAGAACGGATTCGGGTACAACTGTTGAAGAAATATTCTTTGCTAATTGTCTTAATCGCTGTTTTATCTGGGTTAGGAATGATTTATGGATTTTTGTGAGGTACAACTTTTATAGTGAATTTCCTCCGTTAGTGCGGTTTTGTAAACTGTGCCTTGCTTTGCTAAAGTAAAAATTTATTGATTATCAACGTAAACGCTAAAGATTTAATCTGCCCTTTCAGGGCGCAATTTTCTTTTTCACTTTGGTACCCAAGGCGTTGCCATTGGGCTGAATTGATTTGCCCTTTCAGGGCGTTTTTTGTTTTACGTTAATCTGAATGTCTGTGTTATGCCTTACTTTCTGAATCTTCGGGCTGAAAGCCCGGCTTATTTTAGCCCAATGGCAACGCCTTGGGATAAGGAAATAAAAAGTAAAAAGCGCCTTGAAAGGGCAGATTAAATCTTCAGCGTTTTCGTTGATAATCAACAAATTTTTTGCTTTTGCAAAGCAAGACACGGTTTGCAAACCGCGCCAGCGTGTGTAAAAAGATAAGGTATTTGTACAAAACAAAGTTGGGAAACAGTTTTATTGCTTCCCAACATTTAAAAGTCTTTACAATACTTTTTTCGATTGAGCTGATTTGTAAATATCTAAAATCAGCGCAACCGATTTTCGTGCTTCATGTCCGTCAATTTCAAAAGGACGTTTTTCTTCGATGGCACGAATAAAAGAAGCCAGGTTTTTTGCATGATTGTGGTAAGTCATGGCAGCCGGATCGGCAACTCCGCCACCTCCTTCAATCTTGCCGTGCTTTTGAATAATCTGCTCATCTTCTTCGGTCATTTCATCAAATTGCCAGACTGTGAGGCTGTTTTCCACCAAAACAATTGTTCCTTTTGTGCCGGTTATTTCCAAGCGCCTGAATTGTCCGGGGAAGGACGCAGTTGTGCCATAAATTACGCCAAGCGCACTGTTTTTGAAACGCAGAATACTCACCGCATTGTCTTCTGCCTCAATCTGCGGATGCCCGATATTTGAAGTAAACGCAGCTAACGAATCAACCGGTCCCATCAGGTACAACAGCAAATCGACCATGTGAATGGATTGGTTCATCATTGCACCGCCACCATCCAGCGCCCAGGTGCCGCGCCACCCCTGATAGTAGGCATCACTCCGCCACCACGGAACATAAACTGCTGCATAGGTGATTGTTCCCAGGCGATTTGCATCAATCACATCCTTAATGATTTGCGTTGTTTCATTATATCTCATGTTGAAAATTCCACCTAAATGCGTTCCCGCTTTCTCGTGTGCTTCAATCATAAGATCGATTTTATCCAGATCAATTTCAAGTGGTTTTTCGCATAAAACATGCTTGCCGTTTTTTGCAGCTTCAATCACAGGCTCCATGTGCGCACCGCTTGGAGTTGCTATCAAAACCAGATCAACCTCAGGAGACTGCAACATGCTCTCAGCAGAATCCCAATAGCTCACCTTATATTTTTCAGCCATTTTAACAGCTTTCTCCGTTCTGATGTTGCAAAAACCGGCAAGCTTTGCATTGGCTAATGAGTTGACAGCCTGTGCATGAAAGTCGGCAATCATTCCCGTTCCTACAATTCCAATATTCCAAATTTTCATTTCATTAGAGTATTGAGTATCAAGCAATGAGTACTAAGTACAAAAAAATCACAAATTCAGTTTAGATGCAGAGTCTTTATCTAAATACAAAACCGTATCGGAATGTTTTCTTAAAATAGTTGCCGGGCAGGCAGTTGAAATTTCTCCGTTCAGCGTATTGTAAACCGCATCTGCTTTTCGCTCATCAGGAACCACACAACTGATGGTTTTGCAATTCATGATTGCAGTGATGGTGAGCGTGAGAGCGTGGGTCGGCACATCATCAAATGTGGGAAACCACCCCTCTCCCAACTGCTGCTTACGGCAGGCTTCATCTAATTCCACAACTTTCACCAATTTTGGATCGTTAAAATCTGCAACCGGCGGGTCGTTGAATGCAATGTGTCCGTTTTCACCAATTCCGATACAGGCAATATCGATGGGATGTTCCCGCAGCAGCGCTTCGTATCTTAGAACTTCTGCCTCTGCATCTCCTGTGTCTCCGTCAAGAAAATGTGCCTGCTTGGGTTTAACGGTATTAATTATTCTCTCTTTCAGGTATTTCCGAAAACTTGCCGGGTGAGATTCGGGCAAATCCTTGTATTCATCTAAATGAAAAACATTGATTTTGTTCCATTCGATTTTCAGTTTTTGCAAATGCTCCAAAAACTGAAACTGCGAGGCGCCGGTTGCCAGAATCAGATTGGCGTGCCCTTTTTCAGCAATGGCTTCACCAAGCTTTTCTGCAACAAACGCTGCAGCCGATTCACCTAACTTTTCAGCGGATTCTAAAATTTTTACTTGTAAATTTTCCTTTTTGAATTCTTTCATTTTGTTTACTTTTTTAAAATAGTTCTACAATAGCAAAATATGCGGTCATAAACGAGAAAAGCACAACTAACCAAATTCCAATATTTTCCTTCAGGGTTGCTCTATTTACACCCATCAATGTTTTGCGGTTGATTAAAATGAGTATCGGAATTGCAACTGCCGGCAAAATCATCGCCTGAAATGCCTGTGAGAAAATCATTAACGCCGGCGGTCTTTGTTCAAGAAAAACGGTGCCAAAAGCAAAAAGCATGGCAACAAAAATCAATATTCTCGATTGCGTTGAATGGATGTTTCTCGGTTTTCCCGAATAGTCGGCAATCAGCCATGGCGCAATCAGCACAATGGGAAAAATGGTGGAAAGTCCGGCGCCGACAATTCCCAGAATCAGAATAAATGCGGCAGCTTTTCCGCCAAGCGGTGTAAAGAGCGCAATCATTTCCACAGTGTTTTCAAGGGTCATTCCCATCACGTACAGCGTTCCGGCAGAAACAGCCATAATCACACCACTCAAAAGCAGCATGACTGTTGCCGAGACAAACGAATCTCTTTTTTCATCTTTCAGATTGTTAATTCCCCACCCTTTTTCTGCAACCACCGTACTGCGCATGATAAAAACGGCTGCCGAACAGGTAGTTCCTGCAATGGCGGCAATTAATCCCATTGCGCCGGGAGTATCAGGTATTCTGGGAACCAAACCTTTGGCAATTGCGCTAAAATCAGGTTTTACCATGAAAAACACCACAATAAAGGACAGCCCCATAAAAATCACAAAAAAAGTGAGCACTTTTTCAAAAGTTTTATACTGCCCTAACCAGAGTAGCAGATAAAGTCCTCCGGCGAGCACTAGGATTATCCAAAACCGATTGATAAGCAAATCATTGGTTATTAATCGGATGCCCTCCTGCACCAAATCAGCAACAATCCCCATCACACCTATAAGGGCAAGTAACTCACCTATTATCAGCGCAATCAGAATATAAAGCGCCAGAATCCAGCCCAATTTGAATTCATTTTTAATGAAGTTGAGCGCAGTTTTGCCCGACACAAGAGTTACCTTTCCATAAGCTACCATTAATATAAATGTGAACACACAGGACAACACTAACGCCCAGAAAAGCTCCATACCATGTTCGGCGCCGGTTTTGGCCATCGTTGTAACACTGCCCGTACCGATATTATACCCAATCAGGAATAGTCCGGGACCTACCGCCGCAAGACCGACAGCTATCTTTTTAAAAGTTTTATTCATGTTTTTGAAGAATTAAATAATTATATTTTTTGTCATAAACAGACGTAAGAACAAGAATGTCAGGCTAAAGATATTGAACACAAAGATTCAAAAACAGAAAGTATTCAATCATGCTTCTCGTTGTCCAGTTGTAAATTCTCCATTCGTAATTGAATCTCAATTAATCTCACTTAATATCCTCCTCAAACTGCTATATTCAACCATCTTAGTATTCATGCCTAACAGTCTTGATACTTGTGTCTTTTATCTACTTTTCATATACCAACTTCCCCTTCACCCATGTTTTTTGAATATCCACCTGGTAATCTTTCAGGGTGAACAGGATGATGTCTGCACGTTTTCCTGGTTCCAGAATTCCCCGGTCATTTAAATTGTAAAGGCTTGCAGGATTGGTGCTTGCCATCTGTATAGCCTCACCCAATGAGCACCCGGTAACCTTCATTACATATCCAACCCCCTTGGTAATTGGGGAAGCCGAGCCATACAAAACTTTTTGTGCAGGATAATGTAATAATCCTTCAGGCGTCAGTTCCACAGTTTCTCCGGTAGAAGTTTTATATTCACCCGGTTCCAATGCTGCATAATGCGTAACATCGGATGTAATCACTGTTTTTTCAACCCCTTTCACCTTGAAGAAAACCCTTATTTCTTCCGGCAATAGATGAAAACTGTCACAGATTATACTGACACTCAGTCGGTCATCAGAGAGTTGAGACCAAAATGGATTATAGTGCCGGTTAATCATATTTGCAGCGCCATTTCCCAGATGAGTTGCTATTTTTGCTCCTCTGTCAATTGCAGCGCTGACTGTTTTCATATCGGCGTTGTGGTGTCCCAGCGCCACTCCGATTCCATTCTGACTGCATTTTGTGATGAAATCCAATGCTCCATCCAATTCGGGCGCTATTGTAATTTGCAAAATATTTCTGCCTGATGCTTCATACAATTTCATGAACTCGTCCCAATCGGGCAATTTCACAAATTTTAGCGGATGGGCGCCCCGGTAGCCGTCTTCAGGATTGATATAGGGTCCTTCCAGATGGAATCCGGGTATAGAGCCTAAAAATTTCTCATTGTCAACAGCCTTACCCAAAAGCTCAAAATTCCGCGTGAGCACTTCAATACTGTTGGTTGTCAGCGTTGGCAGGTAAGTGGTTACTCCCTTTTTCCACAATTCAACAGTTGCTTTTTCAATTCCCTCAGGAGTGAGGTCACTATCCCCGAGAGCAAAGGAAACACCCGCAAACCCATTGACCTGATTGTCAAAAAGACCGGGAGCAATATAAAGAGGATTTTCACCAACATCTTTGTCGGTAACCGTAATCTCTTCAATAATTCCATTATTGATTTTAACCTGCACCGGCTGACCGGTATAGTAATGAATCCCTTCAATAATTTGTGCTTTCATAGTATGCATCCCGAAAAAAAATAATATAAAGAGAAGAGAACTCTTCCTGAAAAATAAAACCGTTCTAAAATTCATATTCCTTTGTTTTAAAAATTCACATTCTACAATTTCATTTCCCAGCCCTTTTCATAGGATCGTAACCAAAGTTTCTGTGCCTTTTTATCGCCAACAATATATCCGTTTTTCGGATTGATTTCCAATGAATGTCCAACGCGCTGGGCAATATTACCCAACTGAACAAGCAAAGTACTTTTATGCCCGGAGTCAATGTCAGAAACAAGTGGCTCTCCCTGACGGATATTGTTAAACAGGTTGCGGATATGTATGGAGTCCAGGTGGCTTGACGGATTGGCAGTATCGCGCGGGTCAATTTCTCTTGATGCTTTTACCTCTTTTACAACATTATTTTTCAGGTCATAAACGGTATATTGGTCACCGCCGGGAATAAACAAGCTGCCCTCCTCGCCGTAGAAAACAACTCCGACAGACGTGCCTTCAATGGGTTTTCCATTGCAGCTCCTGCCTTCCCATGTCATGGAAACTCCCTCTTCAAAATCGAGATTAATCACCTGAGTGTCGGGTGTCTCCCAGTCGTCGGAATAGCGATAACGGCCACCATTTGAGCTCACCTTTACAGGATAATCGACACCAAATCCCCAGCGCAGCAGGTCAACCATGTGTGTTCCGTTATTCAGCGCTTCACCGGTTCCCCAATGCCAGAACCAATGCCAGTTGTAGTGAACAATGTTATCTTTAAATTCCCTGCGTGGGGCAGGTCCCTGCCAAAGCTCCCAGTTGAGCCATTCCGGCACAGGCGTGGCTTTGCCCACTCCTATAGGACCACGGTTATTGGTGTACCACCCTTTTCCAAAATATGGTTTCCCGATAATTCCGCTTTTCAGTTCCTCAATTCCTTTAACAACATTGGGATAAGAGCGCCGCTGGTTCCCCATCTGTATCGATTTTCCATATTTTCTAACCGCTTCTATCAAAATTTCACCCTCATGCGGGCTATGGCTGCAAGGTTTTTCCAGATACACATGTTTTCCCGCCTGCAAAGCCATTAGCGCTGCCGGAGCATGCCAGTGGTCGGGAGCAGCAACCACCAGAATATCCACATCTTTACTTTCCAACGATTTCCTGACATCAACAAAGCCTGCCGGCTTTTTATTCTGCACTTTCTCCACAGCATCTATACACTTTTCTGTTGCACGTGAGTCCACATCGCAAACATGGATCACTTCACAGCCTTCCTGAAAGGCAAAGTTTTTTGCTAATGCATTTCCACGGGAATTGACACCCATCACCGATACCCGGAGCATTTCATTTGCGCCCATAATCCGTTTATAAGATGACGCACTGAATCCCGGAAGCGCTCCGCCGATTACTAATCCGGCAGAAACGCCTGCCGTCTTTTTGATAAAATCTCGTCTTGTCTCATTGCTTTTGTTCATAACTACATAATTTTCAGTTTCTATTTATAATATCCATTAAAATTCTGTCCATTGAATTGTATATAAAAATCAACATTTTCGCGAATAATCACATCTAAAGGAACATGTTGGATTTTTTCAGGCGTTTTTTCATGCACAAAAAAATCGAAAAGTGTTCGTACGGCACGCTTCCCCTGCTGCACGGGACTTTGAGAAATAATATAATCTATTCCGCCATTTTTTAAATGTTCGATATTCCCGTCAACCAAATCGAACCCCACCAACCGAATTTTTAACTGGTTTTCCCGGTGAAATTGAGATAAAAGCGATGCTTTTGAATTGGTAACAAATACTCCCTTTATTCCCGGATTTTTTGAGTAATATTCACCCATTTCCCTGAACACATCCTCTCTTTCAATAGATTGAATAGTCAACAAATGAATTAAATTTTCTCTTTCCGGTGCATTCTCAAGAAAAAACTTTTTGAAACCTTTTTCCATACGCTGAAGTGCAGAAGCATTTTCAAACCCCTTAACCATGTTTACCATCAAGATTTCTGCCTGATGCGGCAGGGTTGAGCAGAGCAGTTTCCCAGCAATATATGCGCTTTGCTCTAACTCGGGACCAATATAGGAGAGACTCTGCCCGTTGGGGAGGTCTGCATCAATGAATACATATGGAATATTCCGCCTTCTTAATTTTTCACCAAAAGAGTAGCTTTCCTGAAGGAAAAGCGGTGCAAAAAGAACGCCGTCAGGAGTTAGCTGTAAAATTCTTTCAGCCTGATTTATGAATGAAATCTCGTCAAACAGATCATAAAAGAAGTACTCAAGGGTTATTCCGTAATCCTTATATTGAGCAGCGGCAGCTTTAATGCCCTGAAGTGGGAGAGACCAATAATGCCCTGCTGCCGGCGCTGACGGAATGAGGATACAGACCAAAAACTGACTGCCGAGCGCCAGGGTGCGTGCAAGGATGTTTGGGTTAAAATTTAATTTTTCAATGGCATCAACAACCTTCTTCTTTTTCTCAAGTGATACCCGCCCGCGATTGTGAATGACCCTGTCAACAGTTCCTGCCGAAACCTTTGCATATTGAGCCACATCCTGAATGGTTATTTTTTTTCTTTTCACCCGAAATAAGCTGATTTTTCCCCAAATGTAATGAAATGATTTTCAAATACAAAAGAAATGTGTGTGCGCACACACATTAAAAATTTGCTGCTGCTATTTTACATCATTTAAATCGCTCAAATTCAGTTGCTTTTCAAATAGAAAAAAATTAAAATAATTTGCAAAGCTCTTAGGATCGAAAAATTGCAGTTTGGGTTATTCGCTGAATATTTGTTTTTTTGTCGAAATTTTCACAACATGTGGCTCAATAGTCTGCTTCTTATTGTTGGTCTTTGGGTGTTGATTAAGGGCGCCGACTGGCTGGTTAACGGTTCAACCGCTTTGGCTAAAAGATACCGGATTTCCGATCTGTTTATCGGACTCACTATCGTTGCCTTTGGCACTTCTGCACCTGAATTAGTGGTGTCGATTGTTGCTTCTGCCGAGCAATTTAATGACATCGTACTGGGAAATGTTATGGGTAGCAACATTGCCAATCTGTTCCTGATTCTGGGAATTTCCGGACTGATTTTTCCGCTGACGGTTGAGAAAAGCACTGTCTGGATTGAGATACCACTTTCCCTGCTTGCTGTGATAATTTTGTTCTTTCTTGCCAACAACCTCTTTTTAACTGACACCCCTGTGATTTCAAGAATTGACGGACTTCTACTGCTACTTTTCTTTGCAGGTTTCCTGATTTATATTTTTTATATGGCAAAGAAAAAGCGTTCTGTAGAAGAATTTAGTGTCAGCAATATCCGGGGATACAAGGCAGCTTTGATTATTGTTGCCGGACTTGCTGCGCTCATTATTGGCGGAAAACTTGTTGTTGACAATGCTGTTAAATTAGCTCAATTTATTGGCATCAGCGAAAAAATAATCGGATTCACCATCATTGCCGTGGGAACATCACTGCCGGAACTGGCAACTTCCGTTGTTGCAGCAATGAAAAAGAGTCCCGAGATTGCCGTTGGAAACATTATTGGTTCCAGCATTTTCAATATTTTTCTGATTTTGGGAACAAGTGCACTAATCAGCCCGGTTACCTACAACACTGCCTTTAATTATGACTTTTATCTTCTGACAGGCGGAACGATTCTTCTTTTGATTTTTATGTTTACCGGGAGTCATGCAAAGCTCAACCGCCGGGAAGCAGCTGTTTTGCTACTGATTTATTTAGGATACGTTAGCTGGCTGGTAGCAAAGGAGGTAGCAAATTCTGTCGCTTTTTAACATGCTCTCTGTATAATTTCAACGTAATATTTCTTAAAAACAATTCATGAAGAAAATCTGGAAAATAGATAATATGCCTGATTTGCAGGAGAAAGTAGTGATTGTTACCGGAGGCAACAGCGGGCTGGGATTTGAATCGGTGAAGGCTTTTGTCCGGAAAGGTGCAAAAGTTATCCTTGCCTGTCGTTCAATGGAAAAAGGAGAACAAGCCAGACTGAAAATTTTAAAGGAAGTTCCGGCAGCAAAAATTGAAACAGCAGAACTCGATCTGACTGATCTGGAGTCGGTGCGCCAGTTTGCAAAAGCATTTCAGAAAAACCATTCGCGACTGGATGTGCTGCTCAACAATGCCGGAATTATGACCACACCATACTTTCAGACAAAAGATGGCTTTGAAGGGCAGATTGGTACCAATCATTTGGGGCACTTTGCCCTGACCGGATTGCTCCTCGGATTAATCCGAAAAACTCCGAAGTCCAGAGTAGTGAATGTGAGCAGTGTAGCCCACCAAGCTGGAAAACTTAATTTCGACAACCTGCTTTTTGAAAACGGAACCGGCTATTCTCCCATGAAAGCTTACGGAGATTCAAAACTTGCCAATTTGCTGTTTACCTATGAATTGCAGCGCTTTTTTGAAAAGAATCACATCAACAGTATATCGGTGGCTGCGCACCCCGGGGTTTCGCAGACCGACCTGTTCCGGCATTTAGATAAAAAATGGTATTTCAGATTAATCTATCCGGGGTTCAGGATGATTTCACAAAAAAGCGAAGCCGGCGTTCTTCCGCAACTCCTTGCTGCTACCGACCTGCATGTCAGAGGTGGTGATTTCTACGGTCCGGGTGGATTCATGCAACTGAAAGGTTATCCCGTAAAAGTAAGTTCCAATGGCGCTTCCCGCAATATTGAAAATGCAGCAAGATTATGGAAAATATCAGAAGAGTTGACAGGAGTCAGATTTGTTGCAGATTAGTTAATAATCTGCTTATCTGTATGTTCACCCCTAACCTGGACAAGCCAGAACCAAACAGAAAAATGCGTAACTTTACTGAATGGAACTACTAACAGAAAAATACAAAAAGGATATATCCTGTGTGCTTTCATGTTACGACAGGATAATTATCAGCGGCACAATGCCGG
>JACDJB010000586.1_pt1 | contig 36053 bp, 34 predicted proteins | sample 7454121 | NCBI WGS metagenome assembly JACDJB01 (sample SAMN14253290, study PRJNA609438) | sludge metagenome | isolation source: sludge after 25d culture with pyrite | collected 2018-12-20
ACGGCAACGGCACCGTCACGCGCACCCAAGCCCGACCCGGCGGCACCGTCGACAGCGTCACCGGCCCCGGCCGCTTCCCCGCCGGACCACGCGTGTTCATCATCCAAGACGACAGCTACAACCCGATGAAGGCCTACGAGAGCGACACCCAATACGTCACCGACCCCTTCACCTGGCACTGGGACAACATCCGCATCAGCACCTGACAACAACGGCCCTCGACGGCCGAAGGCTGCAGCCGGTCAGAACGACGCGTACCCCTTGTTGCCATGAAGCGACGCGACGAACCGATACGTCGAGTAGCTGAACGGCACCGAAACGAACGTGCGCTCGCGGAGGCGCCCCAGGCGACTGGTGTTGAACCAGTTCGGCGTGAACTCGACCTTTCCGTCGTTCACCAGGAACGGGTCGCCCACGGGGGCGCTCGTCTCGCCGAAGGTGAGCGACATCATCGGTCGCGGAGTGGCGCTGTGGTTCGGCATCCCTCGATGCCACACCGTCGAGCGCCGCAGCAGCACATCGCCGGCCTTCATGGGGAGCCGTGTGGTGAGGCGGTACTTGCGCTGCAGGGCGTACTGCCAGAACTTGTAGAACTGCCGCTGCGTGCCAGGCAGCATGTCGATCGCACCGTTGACGAGGTCGGTGTCGACGACCGCGATGTTGCACACCAGGAAGTCCTCGAGGTAGAGCCCATCCATGTGGTAGTGCTGGGCGACGCTGCCGGGGAGGTTGAAGTTGAGGGTGGCCCGCACCGCGGTGGAGACGTTGGGGCGCAGCTCGTGAATGGCGTCGACGATGCCGTACTGCTCGATCGCGTCGTAGAAGAACCGCGAGCGCTCGCCAGGGAAGCAGTTCAGATGACCGCTGTAGGTGCCGCCGCCCGTGAACTTCTCCGCGCGGTCGTACTCGGCGAGCAGGAACTCCGCGAACTCGGCAACCAACGGCGCGGGCACGACGCCGCGCATCACCATGTACCCGTCGGTGTCGAGGGCCTTCCTCAGCTCGGGAAGATCGATTGTCGAACCGTCGCTCACGACACTCCATCCTTTGCGTTCGTTGTAGGAGCCGCTGCCCCGAACGCTAACAGCCGATAGAAGTCGGCGACCCCAGCAGCTTGGCGCTGCAACGTGAAGTTCTGCTCGACTCGCTGTCGTCCGCGGCGACCCAGCTCGTCGCGCCGAGTCGGGTCGGCGACCAGTGCTGCGAGGTTCTCGACGAGCGCATCCTCGTCGTCGGTGGCGGAGAGCAGGCCGCTGACTCCGTGTTCCACCACCTCTGGCGTGCCGCCGTTGTCGAGTGCGACGACCGGCAGCTCCATCGCCATCGCCTCGGCGTACACCAGGCCGAACGGCTCCAGGAACGACGGCATCGCGAACACGTCGGACGCGGCGAGCAACGCCGGAACGTCGCCTCGCCGGCCAGCGAACGTGACGATGTGCTCGATGCCGAGAGTGCGCGTGAGCGCTTCCAACTCCTCGGCATACCCGGCATACATCTCGTGACCCACCACGAGCAGCCGAACCTGCGGGTTCATTCGGTGCACACGCGCGATCGCCTCGATCAACCGAGCCGGGCCCTTGGCAGGGAACAGCCTGCACACCGTGACGACCACGACATCGCCCGAGGCGTAGCCGAGCTCGTCGCGAGCTTCCACACGCCCGAGGCCAGGGGTCCACGCCTCGAAGTCGATGGCGTTGAGCACGACGTGCACGCGCTCAGCCCGGTAGCCGCCGGCAACGAGCGTGGACGCAACGAACTCCGAGACAGCGACCAGCGCGTCCGCTTGCCGCAGCGACCACCGAAGGGCAGCGCTCATCCACTCGGGGTTGAAGCCGACATGACAGTGGATGACGCACCGCGCCCGTGTGAGACGCGCCAGCAGCACACACGCCAGCGCATCGCGAGGGCGATCCGTGGTGTGGATGATGGCGATGTCGTTGCGGCGGATGTAACGAGCCAGGCGCACGACACTGGCAACAGCCGGGGGGAGCCCACGCAGGGCGCGGCGCAGCCGGCCACCGGATCGTGTGGAGAGCTCTGTGCCGAAGTTGACCGGCACGAGGTGCACGTCGGGCACCCCCCGCACCGCCGCAAAGGTTGGCGTCGGTGTCGATGGCGAACCCGTGGCGCACGCGACGTGCACGCCGTGCCTCGACCGATCGAGCGAGGAGATGATCTGGATCTGCACCCAGGTGTCGGCCCCCAGAGGCGGCTGGGTTGCGGTGTGCACGAACAGCACCTGCATCGTGTCAGTCGACAGCTCACCACCGCCCCGCATCGCAGCGATCCTACCTCGAAGCCCGCCATTGATCGGCGGAAGCACCACACCCCCGACTACGCTTCCTACCCGTCCGAGCACTCCGACGATCACCACATCGCTGCACCGCAGGCAGCGTCCCGCGAAATGGACAGGTACACCGTGTCGAAGGCGCCACACGAGCCCGACGCTTCAACGAGCACCATCAGCCAGCGCAACGGGCAGCCCGACCTCGGTGCCGAGCGCTCCGTACGCACCTTCGCCGCAAACGTGGCAGCGGTGTCACGAGCCAGGTGGTACTTCCGCCATGCCGACGTCCGCGGCCCGAGGATTCGTGTCTGGGGTCATCCACGCGTGGTCAACAAAGGGCGGATGCTGATCGGCGCGAGCGTTCGCATCCGTAGCACCGTGGCGACCATCGAGTTCGTCACCGACGCCGACGGCACGCTCGAGATCGGCGAATCCACGTTCATCAACTTCGGCACCACCATCGCCGCCAGCCACTCGGTGCGCATCGGTCGCGAGTGCCAGATCGGGCCGCATTGCATGTTCATGGACAACGCCTACCACTCGGTGGATCCAGAGCAACGCAACGTCGTACCACCATCGCTGCCGATCACCATCGGCGACAACGTGTGGGTCGGCGCACGAGCCATCATCCTGCCGGGCGTCACCATCGGCGACCACTCGGTCATCGGCGCTGGAAGCGTGGTGACCCGCGACGTGCCCGCACGCACGTTCGCCGCCGGCGCCCCCTGCCGGGTGGTCCGCAGCATCTGACCCGGCCGCCGGCGCACGACCCGAGGAGCCAACGGCTCAGGGAGTGATGTCGATGAGCCAACCGGGGAAGAACCCGATCACCAGGGTGAACGCCACCGACAAGCCGATTGCGACGCCAAGGAGTGCCGGCACCCGCACTGCTTCACGGGCGTCGTCGCCGGCTTCGGGTTCGGTGACCCACATGCTGATCATGATGCGCAGGTACAGGAACGCGGCGATGACGGCGGACACCATGGCGATGAGCGCGATGGCGTAGCTGTGCTCGTCGACCGCAGCCGTGATGACCCCGAACTTGGCGACGAACCCGCTGGTGAGCGGCACCCCGGCCTGCGCGAGCAACAGCACCGTCATACCGAGTGCGAGCAGCGGTCGCTGCGTGCCGAGACCGCGGAAGCCGGCGAGCCCGGTGGCAGCGTCGCCCGTGCGGCCCACCGCCGTGACCACACCGAAGGTTCCCGCCACCAGCACCGTGTAGATGAGCAGGTACATCAACACCGACGACACGCCCGGGCCGGCCAGCGTTGGGCCGCCGCCATGCGCGGCGGCCTCGACACCGACGAGCAGGAAGCCCGCATGGCTGATCGACGAGAACGCCAGCATGCGCTTCACGTTGGTCTGCACCACAGCCATCACTGCGCCACCCACCAGCGTGAGCACGGCGATCAGCCACAGTGCCGGGCGGTAGTCGTCGGCCCAATGCGGCACGGCCTGCAGCAGCACTCGCAGCATCGCCCCGAACGCAGCAGCCTTGCCGACCGACGCCATGAACGCGGTGACCGGCGTCGGCGCGCCTTCGTACACATCGGGCGACCAGAAGTGGAACGGCACGGCCGCCACCTTGAACGCGAGGCCCACCATGAGCAGTGCAACGCCTGCCAGCACCAGTGCATCGTTGTGCCGCTCGACCTGGATGGTGGCATCGAAGGCCGCCACGATCCGGGTGAAGTTGGTGCTGCCGGCGCCGCCGTAGACCAGCGCCACGCCGTACAGGAAGAACGCCGACGAGAAGCCACCGAGCACGAAGTACTTGATGCCGCTCTCCTGGCTCTCGATGCGCTTGCGGTGGCTGGCGGCCATCACGTACAACGCGATCGACAGGATCTCGAGGCCGAGGAACAGCACGATCAGGTCGTTGGCGGCCGACATGACGACGCCACCCACGGCAGCGAGCATGTAGAGCACGTACAACTCGGGCCCATCGAGACCTTCGCGACGAAGGTAGTCGTCGGTGACCAGGGCCACCAGGAACACACCCACACAGATCGTGATGGCGAGCCACACACCCACCTTGTCGAGATGGACGGCGTCACCGACGAGCGTGGTTGCACCCTTGTCGTCGATGCGATGCCACAGCAGCACACCGAACACACCGGCGACGATGGCGGTGACTGCGGTGAACGTGGCGTAGCCGCGTCGCGGCCACGCAGGCGTGAGCGACGCGACCACGAGCAGCACCATCGCGCCACCCAACAGCACCAGCAACGGGCTGAGCCCGAACCAGTCGATCTTCGGGCCTTGCAGCGTGTCGGCAGCGAACAACGCGCCCATCACCCTTCTCCCTCTGCTGCGGTCTCGGCTGCTGCGGTCTCGGCTGCTGCGGTCTCGGCTGCTGCGGTCTCGGCTGCTGCGGTCTCGGCTGCTGCTTCTTCGGCCTCAGCGGGCACCACCGGCTCGGCGGGTTCCGGCCGCCGATAGTCACTGTGCTGCTCAACGTGCTCGAGCAGCTTGTTCACCGACGGCTCGATGCGGTTGAGCATCGGCTTCGGGAACACGCCGGTGAACACGATCAACGCAATGAAGGGCAGCAGCAGCGAGGCCTCCTTCCACCGCAACTCGGGGAAGGTCTTGTTGTCGTCGTCGGGCTCGCCGTGGAAGACACGCTGGTAGGCCCACAGCAAGTAGAGCGCAGCGAGGATGACGCCCGTCGCGGCAACGACCACCCACCAGCGGGCGGTGGCGAAGGAGCCGATGAGGATCATGAACTCGCCCACGAAGCCGTTGAGACCGGGCACGCCGATGCTCGAGAGCATCACCACCATGAACGCCGCCGCGAACACGGGTGCCACCTTCTGCAGCCCCTTCAGCTTGGCGATCTCACGCGTGTGGCGCCGCTCGTAGATCATGCCGACCAACAAGAACAGTGCACCGGTGCTGAGACCGTGGCTGATGTTCTGCAGCACGCTGCCGGTGAGCGCAACCGTCGTGAGCGCGAACGTGCCGAGCACGATGAACCCGAGGTGGGCGACAGAGGAGTATGCGACCAACCGCTTCAGGTCGGTCTGCATCGTGGCCGCGATCGCGCCCCACAAGATGCCGATGACCGCCAAGGTGAGGAACAGCGGCCGCGCCCACACCGCCGCCTCCGGGAACAGGTAGACACCGAATCGCAGCAGGCCGTACGTACCCATCTTCAGCAACACGCCGGCCAGGATGACCGAACCCCCGGTTGGTGCCTGCGTGTGCGCGTCGGGCAGCCAGGTGTGCAGCGGGAACAGCGGTACCTTCACCGCGAACGCGACGGCGAACGCGAAGAACAGCCAGCGTCCGGTGCTGGCAGCGAAGTCGGCGTTCTCGGCGATCTTCACCAGATCGAACGTGATCAGCCCGTTGTCGGCCTTCGCCAGCACCGCGGTGGCGATGATGCCCACCAACATGAATGCCGAACCGACCATGGTGAACAGGAAGAACTTCGTGGCTGCGTAGACGCGGTTGTCGTATCCCCAACCACCGATGAGGAAGTACATCGGCACGAGCACGATCTCGAAGAACACGAAGAACAGGAACAGATCGAGACTGATGAACGACCCCATCACGCCGGCTTCCAGCATGAGCATCCACGACAAGTAGCGCTTGTGGTCGTGATGCGGGTCGACACCGGCGATCACCAACGGGAACAGCACACCGGTGAGCACCACGAGGAACAGCGAAATGCCGTCGACGCCGAGGTGCCACGAGATGCCCCACGGCTTGATCCAGGTGTGCTGCGACACGAACTGGAAGTCGGCGTTCTGCGACTTGAAGGCGAACAGCACCCACAACGACAGGCCACCGGTGAGCACACTGGCAACGAGCGCAGCGACCCTGACGAGATCCGGGTAGCGCTTGGAGATCAACGCCACCAGCACCGAGCCGACGGCAGGCACCAGCACCAGCAGCGTGAGAATCGGGAACTCGATCACAGGATCCCCCGCACGACCACGAACCACACGAGCAGCAGCACCACGCCGGCGCCGATGGCGGCCGCGTAGTTGCGCACGTTGCCACTCTGCACCTTGCGCACCTCACCCGCCGTGCCACGCACCAGCGCTCCGGCGCCGTTGACCGCACCGTCGACCACGTGCGCATCGGCCCACGCCACGGCGTCGAACGCAGCGCGGCCGGGGCCACCCATGAATGCGCTGACAGCTCGGTCGTAGCCCCACGCATCGGCCAGGATCTGCGGCTCGATGGCCTTCGCCTTGTGCTTGCCGTAGACCATGACCGCGCCGACGATGCCGGCGAGCGCCACCGTGATGGCGACCACTGCCAGCAGGCCGCTGAGGTCGTGGGCGCCGGCGGAGAGCTCGTGCTCACCACGGTGCACCACTGGCTCCAGCCACCCCTCCAGCCGCTGTTGCAGTTCGTGGGGGATCCAGCTCCAGTGAGGCAACTGGATGATGCCACCGACGATGGACAGACCGGCGAGCACCACCAGCGGGGCCACCATCACTGCCGGGCTCTCGTGCGGCTCGAGGGCATCGTGCGCGCCCGGCACCAGGTCGCCATGAGCGCCGTGCTCCTCGTGAGCGTCGTGCCAGCGTGCCGTGCCGAAGAACACCATGATCACCTGGCGAGTCATGTAGTAGGCGGTGAGCAGCGCGGTGAGGAGACCGAGCACGTAGAGCACCGGGCTCTTGTCGTATGCGAACAGGAGGATCTCGTCCTTGCTCCAGAAGCCTGCGAACGGCGGTACACCGGCGATGGCGAGCCAGCCGATGATGAAGGTTCCGGCGGTGATGGGCATCAGCACCCGCAGCGCGCCCATCTTGCGCATGTCCTGCTGGTGGTGCATGCCGTGGATGACCGAACCGGAGCCCAGGAACAGCAACGCCTTGAAGAACGCATGAGTGACCATGTGGAAGATGGCGGCGACGTAGGCACCCGAGCCCACCGCCAGGAACATGTACCCCAACTGGCTGACCGTGGAGTACGCGAGCACCTTCTTGATGTCGTTCTGAGCAACAGCCACGGTGGCGGCGAACAGTGCAGTGGCCACACCAACCACCGCGATGACGGTGCCGGCGTAGGAAGCGCTGACCGACAGGACGGGGTTGATGCGCACCATCAGGTACACCCCGGCGGTCACCATCGTGGCCGCATGGATGAGGGCCGACACCGGGGTGGGGCCTTCCATCGCATCGGGAAGCCACAGGTAGAGCGGCAGCTGCGCGCTCTTGCCGCACGCACCGACGAAGCAGAACAGCGCGATCGCCGTGGCGGTCGTCTGCGAAAGGCCGGCGGCAGCACCGTTGATGGCCGAGTAGTCGAGCGAACCGACCGCCCAGAAGGCGAAGAACATCGCCATCATGAAGCCCCAGTCGCCCACTCGGTTGGTGATGAACGCCTTCTTGCCGGCGGTGGCCGCGCTCTCCTTCTCGTGCCAGAACGAGATGAGCAGGTAGCTGCAGGTACCCACGCCTTCCCAACCGAGGAAGGTGACCAGCATGTTCGACCCCAGCACCAGCATCAGCATGCTGAACGCGAACAGGTTGAGGTACAGGAAGAACTTGCTGAACCGCGAATCGCCGTGCATGTACCCGATCGCATAGAGGTGGATGAGCGAGCCGATGCCGGTGACGAAGAGGCACATGGTGATGCTGAGCGGATCTGCCAGGAACGCGAGATCGATCTGCAACGAACCCACCGGGATCCACGAGAACAGGCGCTGCACGTGTTCGCGCTCTTCGGCCGTCTTCGACAGCAGGTCGAAGAACACGCCGACAGTGACCGCGAAGGACGCGGCAACCATCAGCGTGGCGAAGTAGCCCGCCCGCGGATCGCCGAGCTTGCGACCGAACAGCAGCAGACACAGGAACCCCGCGAGCGGTAGCGCGGGAATGAGCCAGACGAGGTCGAGCATCACATCAACCCTTCAACTCGGCCATGTCGTCGGTGGTGGCGTTGGGCTGACGACGCAGAATGGCCACGACGATGCCCAAGCCGACGACCACTTCGGCGGCGGCCACGACCATCACGAAGAACACCGTGGTCTGCCCGCCGATGTCGCCCATCCCTCTCGCCAACGCGACGAAGGTGAGGTTGACGGCGTTCAGCATCAGTTCGACGCACATGAACAGCACCAGCGGGTTGCGGCGCACCATCACGCCGACGACACCGATGGAGAACAGCACTGCACCAAGCAGCAGGTACCACGTGGTGGTAGGAGTGGCAAAGGCGGCGGTCATCGCCCACCCGCCTTCGACTCGACGGTGAGCTCGCCTGGGCGCGGCTTGCGAGCGAGCAGCACGGTGGCGACGACGGCGATCACCAGCAGCACGGAGGTGAGCTCGAACGCCAGCACATGATCGCTGAACAGGTCGCGGGCAAGCGCCTTGATGTTGCCGTCGTGCGGATCGAGCGCAGCGTCTTGCACCGCCTGGCTCTGCGGCGAGGCCGGCACGGCGGCCTTGCGCGACACGATGATGGCCGTTCCGATCAGCACCATCAGACCGGCACCGACCACGCTGGCAACCGGTCGCTGCACCTTGAACGGCTCGACGTGCAGATCTTCTGCGTTGTCGACCCCGAGCAACATGATGACGAACAGGAACAGCACCACGATGGCGCCGGCATACACGATCACCTGCACGGCCGCCAGGAAGTGGGCTTCTTGTGCGATGAACAGCACGGCAATGCCGAACAGGGTGAGCACGAGGCTGAGCGCCGCATGAACCGGGTGCGAGCGCACCACCACACCGACCGCTCCGCCCAGCACCATGGCTGCAGCGACGACGAACACGAACAGTTCCATCAGTCGGCCGGGCCTTCCGGAGCTCGCACACCATGGCCGAGCTCGTTGCTCCAACCGACCTGGCCGACGAAGTTGGCATCGCCGCTCGCGGCGGTGGCGCGCATCCAACCACTGGTGTTGAGGTCTTCGCCTTCGCGCCAGTCTTCCCATGGCATCTGCTGTGGCGTGCCGTCGTCGGCCACCACCAGTTCGGTCTTCGTGTACACGGCGTCACTGCGACTGGTGAAGCTGAACTCGAACAACTTGCTCTCCGTGATGGCCTCGGTGGGGCACGCCTCCACGCACAGGTCGCAGTGGATGCAGCGCAGGTAGTTGATCTCGTAGACGAAGCCGAAGCGCTCGCCCGGCGACGTGGGGTTCTGCGGGTCGTTGTCGGCACCGCGCACGTAGATGCACTTCGCCGGGCACACACCGGCGCAGAGCTCGCAACCGATGCACTTCTCCATGCCGTCTTCGTAACGGTTCAGCACGTGGCGGCCGTGCATGCGCTCGGGCTTGGCGATCTTCTCGTCTCGCCCTTCCACATCCTTGCCCTGCTTCGCGACACGACCGCCGGAGTATGGCGTGGTGACGCGCGTGCCACCGAAGATCCGGTGCTGCTTCAGCGTGACGAGGAATCCGTCGAGGTAACCCATCAGAACATCGCCCCCTCTCGTTCACGGTTGCGAGCACTGACTCGCGTGGCCAGGCGCAGCAACCCTGCTCCGGCGAACATCACTGCGATGCCGATCGCCACGGCCACGTACCGCTCGGTCTGCGACCAGCCCTTGTCACTGCCCACCCGGAACACGGCGATGAGCATGAACCAACCCAACGACAGCGGGATGAGCAGCTTCCAGCCCAGGTTCATCAGCTGGTCGTAGCGCAGGCGGGGCAGCGTGGCCCGGAACCACACGTAGATGTACAGGAACACCATCACCTTCAACAGCATCCACACGGTGCCGCTGAACGGCCCGAGGAACGACAGCACGTTGGCGTTCCCGAAGATCTTCAGCGGCTGCGGGCCACCGAAGAAGAGGGTGACGATCACTCCGCTCATCGTGATGGTGTTCATGAACTCCGCCAGGAAGAAGAGCGCGAAGCGGATGCTGGAGTACTCGGTGTTGAAACCGCCGACGAGCTCTTGTTCGGCCTCCACCAGGTCGAACGGCGGGCGGTTGAGCTCGGCTGTGGCGGCGAGCAGGAAGATGATGAAGGGCAAGACCCCTGTGGCGACCACGTGCCAGCGGGTGAAGCTGCTCTGCGCGGCAACGATGCCGCTGGTGCTGAGCGTGCCGGCGATGAGGATGACGGTGGCCAGGCTGAGGCCCAGCGCGGCCTCGTAGCTGACCATCTGCGCAGAGGCTCGCACCGAGCCGAGCAACGGGTACTTCGAGCCCGAGCTCCAGCCGGCCAGCATGATGCCGTAGACGGCCACGCTGCTGAGGGCCAGCAACAGCAGCACGCCCACCGGCGGGTCGGCGAGCTGCAGCTTGGTGGCCTTGCCCAGGATGGACACGGTGCCGTCCTTGCCGTTGCTGAAGTCGCCACCGAGCGGGATGACACTCCAGACCAGGAACGCCGGCACGAACGCCAAGTACGGCGCCAACTTGAAGACGAACCGGTCGCTCTTCTCCGGGATGAGGTCTTCCTTGAAGAACAGCTTGATGCCGTCGGCCAGCGTTTGCAGCAGGCCCTTGGGCCCGGCCTTGTCGGGCCCGACCCGGTTCTGCATGTACGCGATGACCTTGCGCTCGAACCACACCATCAGCATCGTGCCCACCAGGCCGACCACGAAGATGACCACGACCTTGATGAGCACCACCAGGAACTGGGTGCTGAACACCGTGATCCCGTCGAGGAGGGAGTCGACCGCGAACATCAGAGGTTCTCGATTCGTACGTCGTTGACAGCGGCGAAGCAGTCGATCAGCTCACCGACGTTGGGGCCCGGGTTGTTGAACGGCACGAAGGCCGTGCCGCGCAGCACCGTCTCGTCGGCGACGGCGGTGAACACCACGGTGGACCGAGGGCCGATGACCTTCACGTCGGTACCCGCCGTGGTGCCGACTCGCTCGAGATCGAGCGGATGCAGGTGCACCGCCGAGCCGCGAGGCAACGCGGCGAGCGAGGGCGAGTTGGCCGTACCCGTCGCCTGGTCGTACAGGGTGCGGCTGACGACGAGACGGAAGTCGTAGGCGTTGCGCTCGCGCACGTCGACTTCGACGACGTTGATCGGATCGATGGCCGCCGGTACACCCGCCAGCACACCATTGCCGTCGGCAGCCAGAGCCTCGGCGGTGACCGATTCGAACCCGGCCACCTTCGCCGCGATGTCGGCGGTGACAGCCTCCACGCTGCCGTAGCCGAGGTCGACACCCAGCACGAGCGCCAACTCGGTGGCGATCATCCAGTCGGGGCGTGTGGAGCCGGCGGGGGTGACCTGACGGGCCACGGTGCTGACCCTGCCTTCCAGGTTGGTGGTGGTACCCGACTTCTCCGCGTATGCGCTCGCGGCCAGCACCACATCGGCGCGCTGCGACGATTGCGTGAGGAACGTGTCGACGGCGATGATGCGACGAGCACCGGCCAAGGCCCGCCGAGCGAGGTCGGTATCGGGGAAGTCGGCGAGCGGGTCGGCGCCCAGCAGCACGAGGCACTCGATCTTGCCGTCAGCGGCCGCCTGCAGTGCGCCGCGAGTGTCGAGGCCGCCCTTGCCGGGCCGGACGCCAACCTGCAACGCACCCACCACGTTGCCACGACGGAACGCTGGGAGCACCTTGGCGCCGGGTACTGCAGCGAGCAGCGCGTGGAGCGCGGCGATGGTGGCGGCAGACGACTCGGCGAGGTTGGCACGACCGGCCACGATGACCACGTTGCCTTTTGCCAGCTGCGCTGCGATGGCACCGTCGGCCAACGCACCCTGCACCGCCGCGACCTGCGTGCCCGGCTCGTAGCCGATGCTGCGCCACGCGTTGCGAGTGAGGCCGGTGTGCTTGGGGGTGAGCTCGATGATCCTGCTGCGCTGCTTCGCCGCGGCGTCGCGCAGGCGCAGGTAGAGCACCGGCAGCTCCTCCTTGAGGTCGGGGCCGAGCAGCACGATCGTGGTGGCGTTGGCGGCCTCGTCGATGGTGGCACGATCCAGGCCGAGCAGGCCGACGGGCAGGCCGTCGCCCATCTGCGAGTACACGTTGGGGGTACCGATGACCTCGTGCCCCACACGAGCCCAGGCGAACGCATCTTCGTTGGTGCCACGAGCGCCACCGATGACGGCGATGCCGGCGACGCCACCGGCCGCCTTCGCCTCGGTGATGAGCGCCGCGGCAGCGGCCAGCGCGGTGTTCCAGGAGGCAGGCAGCAACTCGTCGCCCTCACGAACGAGCGGCTGGAGCACGCGATGCTCGCTCTTCACCGCCTCGAAGTTGAAGCGACCGCGGTCGCACAGCCAGCCGTGGTTCACCGGGTCGCTGTCGACACCCATGTAGCGCAGCACCTCGTCGCGGCTGCTCTGCACCACCGTGCGGCACCCCACAGCGCACGTGGTGCACGTGGTCTCCTGCTGGCTGAGATCCCACGGGCGGGCCTTGAAGCGGTATGGCTTGGCCGTGAGCGCGCCCACCGGGCAGATCTGCACGGTGTTGCCACTGAAGTAGCTGCTGAACGGTTCGTCGGGAAAGGTGGTGATGTAGGTGTTGTTGCCGCGGCTGCTGAAGTGGATGAGCGCGTCGCCGGCCACCTCGTCGGCGAAGCGGGTGCACCGGTCGCACAGGATGCAGCGTTCGCGGTCGAGGTAGACGATGTCGCTGATCGCGATCGGCTTCTCGTAGTGACGCTTCTCCTCCACGTAGCGGCTCTCACCCGGGCCGTTGCTGAACGCTTGGTCCTGCAAAGGGCATTCCCCACCCTTGTCGCACACCGGGCAGTCGAGCGGGTGGTTGGCCAGCAACAGCTCGAGCACGCCTTCCTGCATGCGCTTGGTGGTGGGCGACTGCGTGTCGATCTTCATGTCCGGCGCCACGGGCACCATGCACGAGACGGTGACTGCCGGGCCGCGACCCGAGTCGCACTCGACGAGGCACATGCGGCACTTGCCCACGGACGTCATGCGCTCGTGGTAGCAGAACCGGGGGATGTACTCGCCTGCGTCGGCGGCGGCCTCGATGACCAGTTGCCCCTTGCGGGCCACGTGGGGAACACCGTTGATGGTGACGTTGACGGCGTTGGGGTCCGGCGCCGGCACGTCGGCCTCGATGGTGGGCTCGGTGGTGGTCATCAGTGGGCTCCCACTGCTTCGATGCTGACGGGGATGTGCCTGCGCTCGACGATCTTGGCCTCGAACTCGTCGCGGAAGAGGGTGAGCGCCGAATGCACCGGGGCGTAGGCGGACGGCCCGACGAAGCAGATGGTGGTCATCTTGTAGGGGAACGGTGTGGCGGCCAGACCGAGGCGTTCGCTGGCAGCGTGCGGGAACGCACCGGGGCAGATGGACTCGCCGATCTCCATCATCTGCGCAAGGTCGGCGTGGGTGCCGCGGCCATCGACCACGCGCTGCAACACGCGCTCCAGCCAGGTACCGCCCTCTCGGCACGGCGTGCACTGGCCACAGCTCTCGGCGGCATAGAAGCGGGTGAGGGTGAGCGCCGCCGTCGGGATGTCGGTGGTGTGGTCCATCACCATGATGGCGCCCGAGCCCAGCATGGAACCCGCCGCGCCCACCAACTTGCCTTCGAAGGGCAGGTCGAGCTGCTCGGGCGTGAACCAGGGCGCCGACCCGCCACCGGGCACGAACGCCTTCAACTCGTTGCCGTCTCGGATGCCCTGGCAGAACTCGTCGCCGTAGAGCAGGTCGCGAAAGGTGGTGGTGCCGTTGACGATCTCGTACACACCGGGCCGGACCACGTGCCCCGACACCGCGACCATGCGGGTGCCCGGGCTGGTGGCAGTACCGATGGCCGTGAAGGCCTGCGCACCGTTGACGAGCAACCACGGCAGGTTGGACAGCGTCTCGACGTTGTTGACGATGGTGGGCTGACCGTAGAGACCGATCGCTGCAGGGAAGAACGGAGGCTTCAGGCGTGGCTCGCCGCGCTTGCCCTCGAGGCTCTCGATGAGCGCCGTCTCCTCACCCACCACGTACGCGCCGGCGCCCCAGTGCAGCACGATGTCGACGCTGAAGTTCGTGCCCAGGATGTTCTTGCCGACGTAGCCGGCGGCGTACGCGTCGTTGAGCGCGACCGCCACTCGTTCGTGAGCCAGCGGCATCTCGCCACGGATGTACAGGAACACCTGCGACAACCCGGCGGCGTACGCAGCGATGAGGCAACCCTCCACCAGTTGGTGCGGATCGCGCTCCATCAGCAGACGGTCCTTGTACGTACCGGGTTCGCTCTCGTCACCGTTGACCACGAGGTAGCGCGGGTACTTGCCGGCGGGCATCAATCCCCACTTCACGCCGGCCGGGAACCCGGCACCACCACGACCCAGCACGGTGGCCCCGCGCACCTCGTCGTGCACCTCGGCCGGCGTGCGACCGAGCGCGGCGCGCAACCCTGCGTAGCCACCGGTGGCGTGGTAGCGCTCGAGGGTGTAGCTGTCCTCGTGCTCGAAGCGCGAGGTGACCAGCTTCGGGCGGTCACCGTCGTCGATGTAGCCGGCGGCCCAGGGGTAGCTGCTCACGATGTGGCCTCCGGTGCGAGCATCCAGGCGGGTTCGACGGGCGCGTCCGGGGGTGCGACTCCGGCGGCCTTGTCGGCGGGGATCTGCTGGCGGATCCGGGCAAGCGTGCCGTGCGGCGGGATCTCCCCGTCGAGCCGCCCAGCAGCGAGGTCGTCGATCAGCTGGTCGAAGGCCGCCGTCGTCATCCGATGGCAGTGCCGGTAGTTCACCTGCATGTTCGGCGCCTCGGTGCACGCCGCCTGGCACTCGGCGTGCTCGAGGGTGAACATGCCGTCGGCGGTGGTGCCGCCGGCCCTCACGCCCAGCCGCGCCTCGGCGTGGTGCATCAGGTCGTCGGCGCCCAGCAACTGGCAGCTCATCGTGCCGCAGATGTTGACGAGGTACTTGCCCACCGGCTCGAACTTGAACATCTCGTAGAACGTGGCCGTGCCCAGCACCTCGGCCGAGGTGGCGCCCACCAGTTCGGCGACGTGGGCAATGGCGTCGTTGGTGACGTAGCCGTTCTGCTGTTGCGAAAGGTGCAGCAGCGGAATGGTCGCCGAACGGGCCTTCGGGTAGCGCCCGATGATCTCCTTGGCGAGGATGACGTTGGCTTCGTTGAGTCGACTCATCGATCCACCTCTCCAGTGGTCGGGACTGGCCGCCGCTTCGCTTCGGCAGCTCCCTCCGAGCGCCTCGTCGCTGGCGCTTCCCTCGACGCCGTCGCAGTCACGCAGCTCATCGATCCACCTCTCCGAGCACTGGGTCGACGGAGGAGATGACGGCCACGGCGTCGGCGATCATGCCACCGCGCATCATGTGTGGCAGGCATTGGATGTTGACGAACGATGGCGCCCGCACGTGCAGGCGGTACGGGGTGGCCGAGCCGTCGCTGGCGATGTAGCAGCCGATCTCGCCGCGGGGGCTCTCGATGGCCACGTAGACCTCGCCCTCGGGCACCTTGAAGCCCTCGGTGAAGATCTTGAAGTGGTGGATGAGCGCTTCCATGCTCTCGTCGATGCGAGCTCGCGGCGGCGGGGTGACCTTCTTGTTCTGGATGCGATAGTCGCCGGTGGGCATGCGATCGAGGATCTGGTGCACGATGCGGATGCTCTCGCGGATCTCGTTGAGTCGGATCGCATACCGATCGAAGGCGTCGCCGTAGCTGCCGACGATGACATCGAACTCCACTTCGTCGTAGTGCAGGTACGGCGTGTCGCGCCGCAGATCCCACGGCACGCCCGTGCTGCGCAGGATGGGCCCTGTGGCGCCGAGGGCGATGGCCTCCTGGGCAGTGATGACGCCGACGCCCTGCAACCGTTCGCGCCAGATGGGCTGCCCGGTCATGAGGATGTCGTACTCCTCCAGTCGCGGAGGGATCATCTCCAGCAGGTGCAGCACATCGTCGCGCCACCCGGCAGGAAGGTCGGCAGCCACACCACCCGGGCGGATGAAGTTGTGGTTCATCCGCAAGCCGGTGACCTTCTGGAAGAAGCGCAGCACCTCTTCGCGCTCGCGCCAGCCGTAGATCATCATGCTGACCGCACCCAGGTCCATGCCATTGGTGGCCATGAACAGCAGATGCGACGACATGCGATTCAGCTCGCTGAGCAGCATGCGCATCCACACCGCCCGCTCGGGGATGTCGCCGTCGATGCCGAGCAGCTTCTCGGTGGCCATCGAGAACACGAGCTCGTTGTTGAGCGGGCTGAGGTAGTCCATGCGCGTGACGTTGGTGCCACCCTGCATGTACGTGAGGTTCTCGCCGGTCTTCTCCATGCCGGTGTGCAGGTAGCCGATGATCGGCTTGCAGCGCAGCACGGTCTCGCCTTGCAGCTCCAACATCAGGCGCAACACGCCATGAGTGCTGGGGTGCTGCGGGCCCATGTTGATGATCATGGTCTGATCGTCGGCGGGGTCGAGCGGAAGGTCGCCCAGCTTCGCTGCCTCGGCTTCGCTCATGCGCAGCACGGCGCCGACTTCGCGCAGCAACTCGCGAGCGGTGAGCTCACTGCGCGGCTTGAGGCCCTGCGCCGGCTCGTTGCCGGCACGGATGGTGCCGACGATGTCGTTGACGGCAGCGTCGTTGACGGCAGCGTCGTTCACGGCAGCGTCGTTCACGGCCGGCTCTCCCTCGCGGCGAAGTCGGTGCTGAACTGCACGGGAATCCGGCCCTGGTCGTAGTCCTTGCGCAGCGGGTGGCCGTCCCAGTCCTCGGGCATCAGGATGCGGGTGAGGTCGGGGTGATCGGTGAAGACGATGCCGAACATGTCGTACACCTCGCGCTCCATGGCCTCGGTGCCCGGGTACAGGTCGAACAGGGTGGCGATGCTGGGGTCGTCGGCGGGCACCTGCACCCGCAGGCGGATGCGCTCGCGACGTTCGATCGACAGCAGGTTCACCACCAGTTCGAACCGCTCACCGGCAATGCCGTCGGGCAGCGTGCGGTTGGGGAACGTGAGGTAGTCGACCGCGGTGAGGTCGGCACACATCGAGTAGGTGTCGTCGAGCAAGGTTCGCACCGTCTTCACGTACTGCTCGCGTGTGGGATGCAGCACTCGTTGGCCGTGGCTGTCGGACAGCAGCACACCGTGCAGCATCGGCGGTTCGGGCGCGCCGGCAGGCGGTTCGAGCGTGTCGGACACGGCTACCGGCTTCCCAGGACGACCGGCATCGGCTGCGCGCCCACCGGGATCTCGGTGACGTGCAACCCGGCGCCCGAGCCGGTGACAGCACGCCGCTTCAACAGCTCGCCGTCCTCGATCTTCTGGTGCAGCGTCTCGATGGCGTGGATGAGGGTCTCTGGCGTGGGCGGGCAACCGGGCGCGTACACATCCACCGGCACCACCTGATCCACACCCTGCACGATCGCGTAGTTGTTGAACATGCCCCCACTGCTGGCGCACACACCCATGCTGATGACCCACTTGGGCTCCATCATCTGGTCGTACACCTGCCGCAGCACGGGTGCCATCTTCTGGCTCACACGGCCGGCGACGATCATGATGTCGGCTTGGCGCGGCGACGCGCGGAACACCTCCATCCCGAATCGGCTGAGGTCGTAGTGCGCGGCACCGGTGGCCATCATCTCGATGGCGCAACAGGCCAGGCCGAACGATGCGGGCCACGAGCTGCGGCTGCGAGCCCAGTTGACCAGATCTTCCAACTTGGCCGTGATGGCGTTGTGCGGGATGCCGCCGAAGCCGTCGTCCTGGATGTCGTTGATGAGGCCCATCAGGCGGCATCCTCGCCGAGATCGACCATCTCCGGCCGGCCTTCGAGACCGACGCGACGGATGGTGCTGGTGGTGGTGCGCTCAGCGGAGACGGCCGGCTCCAGCCGGCGGTGCGCGTTGACGGGGCCCCAATCGAGCGCACCGCGAGCAACCACGTACACGAACGCACCGAAGAAGACCACCGTGAACGCGATCATCTCCCACAGCGCATACGAACCGAGGAAGCTGCGATCGACCGCGAACGGGTAGATGAAGATCAGTTCGATGTCGAACATGATGAACAGCATGGCAACCACGTAGAACGTGACCGGAAAGCGCTCTGGCGGCTCGCGGCTGGGCACGATGCCGCACTCGTACGGTGCCTCCTTGGCGGCCGACGGGCGGCGTGGTGCCAGCAGGCGGGAGGCGAAGAAGCTCAGCGCGCCGAACAGCCCCGCCAGCACCAGCAGACAGACGATCGGCAGGTATTGGCCCATGCGGTCAGGCCTTTGCCGGCAGTGCCTTGGCCGAACGATTCACGAGCACACGTCGATCGCGAGTGTGCAACATCCAACACAGCGTGAGGAAGATGACGAGCGACGAGATGCAGATGATGGCCGCCGGCACACGCTTCGAGCCCATGTCGCGGATCATGAACACGTACTCGTGCGGACGAGAGGTGTCGATGACCGCGCGTGCGGGCGCACGACCGGGTTCGGTTCGCTGCGGCACGAGCGGCGCGATCTCCACCAGCGCGTAGTGCGGCTTGTGGAAGAAGGCAAGGAAGTCGATGCGGTCGTCCCAGAACTTGGGCCCGCGCTCGCCACCCTTCTCGTACACACCGACGACTGCGAACTCGCCGGCCGCGTACGCACCCGATTCTTCGAGGAACACGCCACCGGCGGCGCCGGCTTGCGCATACGACGGCAGTGCCGAGTTGAGCTGCTTCCACGACGAGTCGGCGAGCAACCCGCGCACAGCGGTGGCGTCGGCGACCGGATCGTCGGTGGGTGTGAACGACAGATCGAGCACACCCACCTCTGAGAGCGAACCAGGGTCGCGGATGACGGTCTTACCCGCCACTGGCTGCCAGCTGGGGTCGGGACCGAGCAAGCCCTTGCCGTACGTCCACCACACCGCGCCCATGATGAACATCCACCCGGCAAGGCCGGTGAGCGCCACCAGGAAGCCGAGACGCGCACCGAGGTTGGTACCGAGGATGAGGTACAGGCTGCCGCACAGCACACCCACCGCCATGATGACGATGAGGGTGCCACGCAGCTCCCACTCCCAGGGGCCGATGGCGGTCTTGCCCGTGTTACCCAGGATGCCGGCAGCTGCCGACGCAATCGCTGCATGCATCAGAGGCTCCGGACGTATTCGACGATGGCGGTGATCTGCTCATCGGTGAGCAAGTGACCGAAGCCGGGCATGCGACCCGATCCTTGTCCTTGCAGACCGTACTTGGCGCCGTTCTTGGAGCCGACTTTGATGAAGTTGATCATGTCCTGCTCGTTGGGGAAGTGGCTGTTGGTGGCACCACCGGTGAGGTTCCAGCCGAATGCGCCCTGCGCCGTGACACCGGGCTGGTCGTAGCTCCAGCCCGGAGTGTGGCAGCGCGCACAGCTGTAGGCGCCGCTGGCGAGGTTGCTGTTGAACAGCGCCTCACCTTCGCTGGCCTCGGGGTTCTTGGCGAGGTACTCGTCGACCGACTTCTGGATCTCGGCCTGTGTGGTTTGCGGCAGCGTGCCGCCTTCGCACACGTACGGGTCGGCCTTGTTGACGAACTCACTGTCGCCAAGGCACCCCTCGGGTTTGATCTGAATCGACTTCAGGTAGACCAACAGCGTTTCGATGTTCTGCTCGGTCATCGGGCCACCGCCCGCTGCACCCCACGCCGACATCGGCGAGAACGGTCGGCCGTAGTTGAGGATGAAACGCACCTCTTCCTGGCTGAAGCGGTAGAAGACGGTGTTGAGGGCCGGGGCGTACCAGTTGACGGCGGTGACCTCTTGCGTGTTCGGATCCGTGATGGCGTACGGCGCCGACGCACCGCTGCCACCCATGCCGCCATGGCAGCCCGAGCAGTTGAACCCGCCATTGGCCGTGGTCTCGAACAACTGCTCGCCCCACCAGCGGAAGCGCTCTTGCTCGCCACTGACCGCGCCCGCCTGACGACTGGGCTCGAACATCCAGTAGAGCGGCAAGCCGATGACGAGCGTGACCAGCAGCAGCACACCGAGCAGCTGCATGCGCTCGAGGCGCGGGCCCTCGAGCTGCTCGTCGTCGTAGTACGCCTTGCGGTTGGGCGCCATCTCGACCTCGGAGCCGAGCTCGGCTCGGGCGCTGCCCTTGTTGAGGAAGAAGTAGGTGATCCACCCGATGGTGACGATGGCGAAGATCACCCACGCCACTGCAGTGCTGTTGAGCGCGATCATATGCAGTGTGGCCCTTCCGCCTCTTGACCAGTGGTGTTGGTACCGATGGCCGCTCCGACGATGGGCGCCGAGGTGTCGATCACCACGTCGCCGGTACCCGAGACGGTGACTGCGAAGTGATCCATGCCGCGAGGTGCCGGGCCACTCTTCTTCTCACCCACGCGGTTGTACTGCGAGCCGTGGCACGGGCATTCGAACCACTGGCTGCTCTTGCACTCCGGCACCCGGCAACCGAGGTGCGGGCACTTCTGGTACAGGGCGACGATGCCGTCCTCCATGCCGCCCAGGAGCGCCTTGTACTCCTTCACGCCCTTGGCCTTGGGCAATGCCTCGGAAGGGTAGACGGTGACGTACGAGCGTGCGTTGGAGGCGTAGAAGAAGCCGCCGTTGCTGCGGATGCTGGCGAGGATGTCGGTGAGCTTGCCCACGTTCACCTTGCCGCCGAACACCGGAGCGGCCGTGGGCCACAGGAAGGCGACGAACCCGGCGGCTGCGAAGGTGAGCAAGCTGGTGCTCATCAGCGTCACCGTGGCGCGGTTGAGGAACTGGCGACGGTTGACGCCGATCTCTTCCCGATCCGGTGGGATCCAGATGCTGGGCGCAGCGGCGGCCGCCGGCACGAGCGCCTGCGTGCGATCCTCCACAGCGGCGCGTTCCACCGACCGGCCCGACGGCGCGGCCGGCAGATCGATGTCGGCGTCGCGGTCGCGGCGGCGCGTCTCGCGGCTCAGTGCACCGGCGCCACGCACGTCGGCCTTGCGCGCGGTGACCAGCAGCACCACGGCGAACAGCACGACGATGGCGGCAACGGCGAGAGCGATGATGACAGCGGAACTCATGACAGCACGTACCTCACAGTTCGAAGAAGAGTCCGTCACGCCACGGGAGCGTGAAGTTGAAACCGGGGCCGCGGAAGAACGAACCGATGATGACGAGCACCGCCCAGAACATGAGGTGCACGGTCATCAACGACGTCGCGAACTTGCGATCCTCCGGTTTGTTGGACGGGTTCTTGTCGATGTAGGGCGCAAGGATCAGCACGATCATGCCCACGCCGGGGATGGTGACACCGGCGATCATCGGGTGGAACATGGTGAGCAGTTCCTGCAGGCCCAGGAAGTACCAGGGCGCCTTCGACGGGTTGGGCGTCTTGTTGATGTTGGCCTGCTGCAGCAGCGGGGCGTTGACGAAGATGGAGAAGAAGAACGTGAACGACAGGCATGCCAGCGCAGCCACGAACTCGGCAGCCAGCAGGTGCGGCCAGGTGTGCACCTTGTCGACCGGTGACGCCTTCACATCTTGGATGCTGCCGCTCTTGACGACGGTGAGCAGGCGTTGGGTGTGGCCGCCGGGGCCGGCCCCTACCGGCAGGCTGCCGCCCGTGGGAGCAGCGGCGACCACGCTGGCCACCTTCTCCTGCACGGCAACGCCGCCACCACTACCCGCCGCCTGGCGCGCCTTGCTGCGCTCGAGCAGGTGCGCAGGAATGCGCGGATCGGCCGCAGGCGCGTCACCGCCGGTCGCAGCAGCGGCACTGGCAGCAGCCTCGCCGGTGGCACCGCCTTCGACAGCAGCCTTGTCGCGTGCGGCCTGCGCCCGCTTCAGGAGGTGTTCAGGGATTTCGGTCATCGATCGCCTCCTTCGCTCACAACGGCCCCGAGATGCCGCCGTCTTTGCGGACACGCCAGAAGTGGATGGCCATGAAGATGACGATGACGAACGGCAGCATCAGCACGTGCAGCACGTACCAGCGCAGCAGCGTGTCGCCACCGATCTCCTTGCCACCCAGCAGCACGAACCGCACTTGCGTACCCAGCACCGGGGTGTAGCCCATCATGTTGGTACCCACGGTGACGGCCCAGAGCGCCAACTGGTCCCACGGCAACAGGTAGCCGGTGAACGACAGCAGCAGAGTGAGCATCAGCAGCACCACGCCGATGACCCAGTTGAACTCGCGCGGCGGCTTGTAGGCGCCGTGGTAGAAGACGCGGGCCATGTGCAGGAACACGCTGAGCACCATCAGGTGAGCGCCCCAGCGGTGCATGTTGCGCACAAGTAAGCCGAAGGTCACCGATGTCTGCAGGTTGGAGATGTCGTTCCACGCCTGCACGTCGGTGGGGCGGTAGAAGAACATCAGGAAGATGCCGGTGACCGTGAGCAGGATGAACAGGAAGAAGCTGAGGCCGCCGAGGCAGAGGGTGTAGCTCACCTTCACCGCGTGACGCTTCACCTTCACCGGGTGCAGGTGGTACAGCACCGAGTTCATGATCACGTAGCTGCGGTTGCGCGGGCTGTCGGTGTAGCCCTTGCGGAAGATGCTGCCCGGCCGGAAGATGCTGTTCCAGGCTTGGCTGCCCTGCACATCACCGACCCCTTTGGTCAAGCGGTCCTTCGCGGTGGGACGTGGTGTCTCGTCGAGGATCTTTGCCATCGTTGTTCGTCTTCCCTCAGAGCCTCAGGCCGTAGGCATAGCCATGGCTGTTGGTACGTACGTGCGAGTCGCCGGCAACTGCCGGAGCGCCCACCTTGCCCATGATGATCACGCCCGTCGGGCAGCGATCGACACACAGTTGGCACCGTGTGCAGATGTCGTCGTCGATGATGAACAGCACATTGTCGCTGGGGTCGAGCCCCGGCTGCTCGGTGTTGCTGGCTTCCACGATGGCGTCGGTGGACACCATGTGGATGCACTTCCACGGACAGATGTCGACGCAGCCCTCGCACATGATGCACTCGGTCTGGTCGATGTGGATGAACTGCTTGGGCTTGATGGCCTTCGACAGGTAATCCGCGTCGACCTCGACGAGTGTGTACTCGTCGGTGTACGGCATCATCGGTGGGTTGGCGTCGGTCTTCGCCATATCAGCTCTTCTTCACCAACGGGCGCCCGAACGAGCTGGTGGCGAGTTCCTTGCTGGGCGTGCCGTCGCCGCGCTTCTGCCACACGCTCCACAAGAAGATGAGCAGGCCGAAGTACCAGACGTGGATGACGACCACGACGATGTCGCGAACGGCTTCGTACGACATGGTGAACGGGAAGTTGCCACCGAGCGCCTGCGGCTTGAAGATGTCGCCGGGGCCGTAGATGATGAGGTTCTTGTTCCAGCCGAGCTCGGCATCGGCGTGCGCGATGAACTTGTCGGGCACGATGCCGAAGGCGACGAACATCAGGCCGAAGACGTACACCGACGCGAGCATGGCCTCGCCCCACGAGGTGGGCGTGCCCTTCGGGCGACGCTTGGCGTACGGCAGCACCAACAGCGCGCCTGCCGTGGACAGGATGAACGAAAACAGAAACGCCTCGTTCATGCCGGGCCACTTCAACACGTTGGTTTCGAATGCGATCAGCACCGGCGCTGCCCTTCCTCGTGAACTGCTGCACAAACTGTAGCCACCACACCCGGGGTCGATACCAGTTCGTCCGCGAGAACGCATCCAGAAATCGACCCACGAGCCGGTGTCACCGGTTCGGTCTACCACGCGGGTCGCGATCCGGCCGCCCCGTTGTGAACTCGTGCACAGAAGATTCCTCGCCGCCGACGAACTTCCCGGACGGCGGAATTCCCGAATCCCGTGTCCGGACGTCTATCGTTCGACCCGTGACCGAGATTCCCGAGCACCTGCTGAAGCGCAGTCAGGCACGCAAGGGCGGCGGCGACGCCGCTGCCGCCGCTGCCGCTCCTGCCACCACTCCTGCCGTGGCCGCCTCCGCTGCGCCCGCCGTCGCCGCAGCCAAGGCCGAAGTCGTACCCGCGGGGCCACCGCCTCCGAAGCCCGACATCCCGGTGGTCGCTGCCTACAAGGCTCGCAAGAAGATCCCTGTGTGGGCGATGATCACCCTCAGCATCCTGCCGCTGTGGCTGTTCATGTACGTGCTCGCGCTCAAGCCCATCGCGGCCAAGGCCAGTGGCCCGTTGGGCGAAGGTCTGAAGGTGTACTCCAACTGCGGCTCGTGCCACGGTGCCGGTGGCGAGGGCATCGGTTCCGCGTACGCCTTCACCAATGGGTCGGTCATCGCCACCTTCCCGCACATCGAAGACCAGTTGCGCTGGGTGAAGCTCGGTAGCGCCGAGTACGTCAGCGCCGGCGTGCAGATTCCGGGCGACCCGAATCGCGAGGGCGGCCCACACATCGCTGGTGCCAGCGGCGGCGTGATGCCGGCTGCCGGCAAGGGGCTCGGTCTGTCCGATCTCGAGATCCTCGAGGTCGTCTGCCACGAGCGCTACGACCTCGGCGGCGCCGAGCAGGGCACCGAGGAGTTCGAGCTGTGGTGCTCGCCGGAGGCGCCCGCCTACCTCGCCCTCGAGACTGGCGAGGCCACGTTCGACGACGTGCACACGGTGATCGCCGACAAGGGCATCATCGAGATCGGCAGCGTGCCGGTCGCCGGCACCACCGCTGAGTGACTCGGGCGCCCAGGCGGGCCCGAAACCAAGTGTCGATGTGGCCGCTTCCGGAACACAGCGGCCACACTGCTGTGCTGTGACCGACCACGCGTCCAGCGAGGCGCCCCTCCACACCGAAGTGCTCGTCATCGGTGGCGGCCCCGCGGGTGCCGCTGCGGGCTACTGGCTGGCTCGCCACGGCCACGACGTCACCGTCGTCGAACGCAAGACGTTCCCGCGCGACAAGACCTGCGGCGATGGCCTCACACCGCGGGCCGTGCACCAGCTCAACGAGATGGGCCTGGCGGAGCCGCTGGCGAAGTACCACCGCTACAGCGGGCTGCGAGCCACCGGCATGGGTCGGTCACTGGAACTCGAGTGGCCGAGCCACCCCGTGTACCCACAGCACGGGTACGTGGTTCGCCGCCGCGAGCTCGACCAGCTGGTGGCCGAGAACGCTCAGCGAGCCGGCGCCACGTTGCTGCTGGGGCACGAGGCCCTACAGCCGATCGTCGAGCGCGGCTTCGTCCGCGGTGCCACCGTGGCGACCAACGGCGCCACGCGCGAGGTCCATGCCAAGTACGTCGTCGTTGCCGACGGTGCCAACAGCCGGTTCGGCCGTTCGCTGGGCACGTTCCGCACACGCGAGTGGCCCTACGGCACGGCCATTCGCACGTACTGGCAGTCACCGCGTCACGCCGAACCATGGATCGAATCGGCGCTCGATGTGAAGGACCGCAACGGCAACCCGATGCCCGGGTACGGCTGGATCTTCCCGGTGGGCGACGGCACGGTCAACATCGGCGTCGGCCTGCTCAGCACGTTTCGCGACTTCAAGAGCGTCAACACCACACACCTGCTCGACGCCTATGCACATCAGGTGGCCGAGCGCTGGGAGATCGATCCCGGCAACCCCGAGTGCAAGGCCACCAGCGGGCGCATCCCCATGGGTGGCTCGGTGGGGCCCAACGCCGGGCCCAGCTTCCTGGTGGTGGGCGATGCCGCCGGCAGCGTGAACCCGTTCAACGGTGAAGGCATCGACTACGCGTACGAGACGGCTCGCATCGCCGCGCAGGTGCTGCACGAAGCACTGGTCACCAACGATCCGTCGTTGCTGCAGCAGTACCCGCGCCAGATCGACGAGGAGTACGGCGAGTACTTCAAGGTCGCCCGCCTCTTCGCCCGCATCATCGGCAGGCCTGCGCTGATGCGCGAGCTCACGCGCGTGGGCCTGCAGAGCCGCACGCTGATGGAATGGGTGCTGCGCATCATGGCCAACCTGCTGCGCGACGACGAGAAGGGTCCGGCAGAGCTGGCGTACAAGGCAGCGGCCAAGATCGTGAAGCTGGCCCCGAACGCCTGACCCCCGGGGCAGCGGGTCAGATCGAAGCGAGCAGTGCCGCCGGCGCGGCGCGCAGCACCTCGGTGGCTGCCGATGCCGGCAGCCGATCGCACGCCGACTCGGCACGAACGGCCCACTCGCGAGCGACGCCCGTTGCTGCCACGACACCGGCGTTGGAGCGGACGATGGCCAGGGCCTTCTCCTGCTCGACGCCGACCAGTGGCTTGCCCAACAGCGAGAGCAGCTCGACTGCTGCCACGCCACCGGCCTGCAAGGTGCGCAGCACCGGCAACGTGTACACGCCCTCGACCATGTCGTGACCGGCCGGCTTGCCCAGTTGCTCGTCGGTGGCCGAGATGTCGAGCAGGTCGTCGGCGATCTGGAACACCATGCCGAACGCTTCGCCGTACTCGGTGAGCGCGTCGATGAGCGGGCGATCGAGATCGGCGACCAGCCCACCGATGCGAGCTGCCGTGGCAAACAGCGACGCGGTCTTGCCACTGATGCTGGACAGGTAGCTGGCTTCGGGCCGCGCGGCGTTGTAGGTGTGGCGCAGCTCTTCGATCTGGCCCTCGCACAGCCGACCGATGGTGCGCGCGAGGAGCCCGGCGACTTCGGTGCCCAAGGACGCGGCGATCTCCGAGGCTCGCGAGAGCAGGAAGTCGCCGGCGAGGATGGCCTGCAGGTTGCCCCACTTGGCGTTGACCGTGTCGACGCCGCGACGGGTGTCGGCTTCGTCCATCACGTCGTCGTGGTACAGCGAGCCGGTCTGCACCAGTTCGCACGCGATGCCACCCTGCACCGAGCGCTCGTGCACGAGCGCGTCGCCCGGCCCGGCCACCTGCGCGGCCACCACGGCGAGGACGGGGCGCAGACGCTTGCCGCCGGCCACGATGAGATGCGACGCGATGTCGTTGAGGTACGGGTCGGGGGTGTGCACCGACTCGATGAGCGCGGCTTCGATGCGCGCGAGGTCGGCAGCATGGCTGGGCAGCGCGAACAGCGGAGCGGACGACACGTCGGCAAGGCTACGTCAGATCGCGGTGCACCCCCCAACGAGGCCGAAGTTCACACGCGCACCTGTAGTGCAGAGCGTGTCCGGCGTGACAAGTGCACTCGCTGCACAGCGTTGCGACGGGCGACCACCGATACACTTCTGCCATGTTTGAACGCTTCACCGATCGGGCTCGTCGGGTGGTTGTGCTGGCGCAGGAAGAAGCTCGCCTGCTGAACCACAGCTACATCGGCACCGAGCACATCCTTCTCGGGCTCATCCACGAAGGCGAAGGCGTGGCCGCCAAGGCCATGGAGTCGCTGGGCATCTCACTCGAGGCGGTGCGCAGCCAGGTGGAGGAGATCATCGGCCAAGGCGGCTCGTCGCCCTCGGGCCACATCCCGTTCACCCCTCGCGCCAAGAAGGTGCTCGAGCTGTCGCTGCGCGAGGCCCTGCAGCTGGGGCACAACTACATCGGCACCGAGCACATCCTGCTCGGCCTCATCCGCGAGGGCGAAGGCGTCGCGGCACAGGTGCTGGTCAAGCTCGGCGCCGATCTCAGCCGAGTGCGCCAGCAGGTCATCCAGTTGCTGTCGGGCTACCAGGGCGGCCAGGGCAAGGGCGAGCCACAGGCCGCCGCCGCCTCGGGCACGGCTGCCAAGGAAGAGGCCTCCGACAAGGGCAACAGCCAGATCCTCGACCAGTTCGGTCGCAACCTCACTCAGCTCGCTCGCGAGAAGAAGCTCGACCCCGTCATCGGTCGCAGCCGCGAGATGGAGCGGGTCATGCAGATCCTCAGCCGCCGCACCAAGAACAACCCCGTGCTCATCGGCGAGCCCGGCGTCGGCAAGACCGCCATCGTCGAGGGCCTGGCCCAGAAGATCGTGTCCAACGATGTGCCCGACACCTTGCGCAACAAGCAGCTGTACACGCTCGACCTGGGTGCACTCGTGGCCGGCAGCCGCTACCGCGGCGACTTCGAAGAGCGTCTCAAGAAGGTGCTCAAGGAGATCCGCACTCGCGGCGACATCATCTTGTTCATCGACGAGATCCACACGCTCGTCGGCGCCGGGGCCGCCGAAGGCGCCATCGACGCGGCCAGCATCCTCAAGCCGATGCTGGCGCGCGGCGAACTGCAGACCATCGGCGCCACGACGCTCGACGAGTACCGCAAGCACCTCGAGAAGGACGCGGCGCTCGAGCGGCGCTTCCAGCCGGTGCGCGTGGAGGAGCCCACGCTCGCCCACACCATCGAGATCCTGCGCGGTGTGCGCGACAAGTACGAGGCCCACCACCGGGTCACCATCACCGACCAGGCCATCGTGGCCGCGGCCAACCTGGCCGACCGCTACATCAGCGACCGCCACTTGCCCGACAAGGCAATCGACCTCATCGACGAGGCGGGCAGCCGCCTGCGCATCAAGCGCATGGCCACGCCGCCCGACCTGAAGGAGCTCGAGCAGAAGCTCACCGACGTGCAGGAAGCCAAGAAGCGCGCCGTGGAAGAGCAGCGCTTCGAAGAGGCCGGTCGCCTGCGCGACCAGGAGAAGTCGCTGCTCGAGGAGAAGGCGGCCAAGGAAGCCGAAGTCAAGGCGAGCGGCGTCGACCTGTTCGACGAGGTCGACGAGGAAGCCATCGCCGAGGTGCTCAGCATCTGGACCGGCATCCCGGTGTTCAAGCTCACCGAAGAAGAGACCGCCAAGCTGCTCAACATGGAAGCCGAGCTGCACAAGCGCATCATCGGCCAGGAGAACGCGGTCAAGGCCGTCAGCCAGAGCGTGCGCCGCACTCGCGCCGGCCTGAAAGACCCGAAGCGCCCCAGCGGCTCGTTCATCTTCCTCGGCCCCACCGGCGTGGGCAAGACCGAGCTGGCCAAGACGCTCGCCGAGTACCTGTTCGGCGACGAGAAGAGCCTCATCTCGCTCGACATGAGCGAGTACATGGAGAAGCACACCGTCAGCCGGCTGGTGGGTTCGCCTCCCGGGTACGTGGGCTACGAAGAGGGCGGCCAGCTCACCGAAGCCGTTCGCCGCAAGCCGTTCAGCGTGGTGCTGTTCGACGAGATCGAGAAGGCCCACCCCGACGTGTTCAACACGCTGCTCCAGATCCTGGAGGAAGGCCGCCTCACCGACAGCCAGGGCCGCACCGTCGACTTCCGCAACACGGTGCTCATCATGACCAGCAACCTCGGGTCCAGCGATCTGCGCAAGGCCAACGTCGGCTTCACCAAGATCGACGAAGCAATGAGCTACGAGCGCATGAAGGACAAGGTCACCGATGCGCTGAAGGGTCACTTCCGCCCCGAGTTCCTGAACCGCATCGACGAGATCATCGTCTTCCACGAGCACAACCGCGATGCGGTGATGCAGATGGTCGATCTGATGACCAAGCGCCTCACCGGCCAGCTGGAGAACCAGGGCCTGGGCATCGAGCTCACGCAGTCGGCCAAGGAGTTGCTCGCCGAGAAGGGCTACGACCCGCAGTTGGGCGCCCGCCCGCTGCGCCGGGCCATCCAGCGGATGATCGAGGACGTGCTGTCGGAGAAGATCCTGTACAAGGAGTTCCACGCCGGCGAGATCATCGTTGTCGACACCGAGGACGACCCCGATCGCCCGGGCGACCGCAAGCTGTCGTTCCACGCGGTCGAGGGCTTCCAGCCGCCGGCCGCGGTGGAGCTGGCGACGACGGCCGCGCCCGAGATCGTCATCGCGGAGCCACCGGCGCCCACCGAGTAGGCGCTGCGCACCGGGCATCGTCCGGTCGCGCAACGCAACAGCAGTACGCTCCGCGCATTCGTCTGACCTGGAGGTTTCGACAATGGCAACGGTGGCGTTCGACATCGAGTACACGAGCCCGCGCAGCAGGCTCAGCAACGGGTTGCGCATCTTCTACGCGATCCCTCACCTCATCATCGTCGGCGTGCTCGGTTACGCGTCGGGTGCCGCCTCGCTCATCCAGTGGTTCATCATCTTGTTCACCGGCAAGCGCAACAAGAGCCTGTGGACGTTCTCGCGCAACGTGCTCGACTGGCAGAACCGGGCGACCACGTACCTGGGGATGATGTACGACGCTTACCCCAACTTCGCGTTCGAGAAGCTGAACGAGCCGGTGCACTTCTCCATCGACTACGAAGAGTCGGCCGACCGGCTCACCAACGCGTTGCGGCTGATCTGGGCGATTCCGGCAATGTTGATCTCCTACTTCCTGGCCATCGCGGCCGCAGTGATCACCGTCATCTGCTGGTTCGCCATCTTGTTCACCGGCACACAACCTCGCGGCATGTTCGACTTCCTGCTCAAGGTGTACCGCTACAGCACCCGCTTCAACGCCTACATCGGGCTGCTCACCGATACGTATCCCAAGTTCGAGTAGGCCGCGCAGGCGCCCACTCGTGCGGTGCGGCTGCCAGAATGTGCCGATGCGCCGCGCCTTCGCCCTGCTCCTCGTGGCACTCGCGCTCACGGCCTGCAAGGTCGACACGACCGTACACGTGCAGGTGAACGCCGACGGCACAGGTTCCATCACGCTCACGGCCGTTGCCGACGCCGAGGTGGTGGCGCAAGCCCCCGGCCTGGCCGAGGATCTCCGCTTCGACGATGCCATCGCTGCCGGATGGGCGCTCACCGCGCCGGCCGCAACCGACACCGGTGGTCTGCAGGTGGTGCTGACGCACGAGTTCGCGACGGTGGAGGAGGCAACGGCACTGCTGCAGTCGATCAACGGGCCGGGCGGCCCGCTGCACGACATCGCCCTCACCCGCGCGGTCACCGACGACGACATCACCACTGGTCTGGCAGGCACGTTGCGAGTGGACGGCGGCATCGACGCGTTCGCCGACCCCGACGTGTTGGCAGCGATCGGTGGCAGCCCCTACGCCGACGACATCGCCGCCACCAACCTGCGACCCACCGATGTGGTCACGTTCACGTTCTCCCTCGAGCTGCCGGGTGAGGCGATGACGCCAGCGGGCGGCACGCCGGCCACCGCCGACGCAGCACTCGCGTGGTCGGTTCCACTCGATGGCACTTCGGCCGACCTGGCCACCACCACCGTGCTCGCGCAGGGCCAGCCCTCCAGCGTGTGGGGCACCGTGGCACGCATCGCGCTGGTTGCTCTGGTGGCCTGGTGCGTGGCTGCTGTGGCCTTCATCGCGTTCGTGGCGAGAGCTCGCACGCAGCGGGCCCGCCGCCGGCAACCCGGTCGCTGACCACCGCTCGCACATCAGCGCGAAGTGAGGAACAACGTGACACCCATTCCGTAGGGTGCAGGCATGGCCAAGGTTCGCGTCGTCTACCGCTGCACCGAGTGCGGCACCCCCACCCCCAAGTGGGCCGGCCGGTGCGCGGGGTGCGAGGCATGGAACTCGTTGGTGGAAGACGTCGATCTGCCCGAGCTCGCTCTCGGTCACAACCTGGGGCCGTCTGCTCCGGCCACTCCCATCGGTGCGGTCGATGCAACGTTCGCGCGGCCGCAGTCCACCGGCATCCCCGAGCTCGATCGTGTGCTGGGCGGTGGGCTGGTACCCGGCTCGGTCACGTTGTTGGGCGGTGAGCCGGGCATCGGGAAGAGCACGCTGCTGCTGCAGTTGCTGGCGCAGTGGCCGCACCGCACGCTGTACGTCAGCGCCGAAGAGAGCGCTCAGCAGGTCCGCCTGCGCGCCGAGCGCCTCGACGCCGTGCGCCCCGAGCTGTGGTTGCTGCCCGAGACCTCACTGCCGCACATCATCGCCGCCATCGACGACGTGCAGCCGAGCCTCGTCGTCATCGACAGCATCCAGTCCATCGCCGATCCCGACGTGCCCTCGGCGCCCGGCAGCGTGGTGCAGGTTCGCGGGTGCGCGCACCGGCTGGTGGGCGAGGCCAAGCGCCGCAACCTGCCCATCGTGATGGTGGGTCATGTCACCAAGGAAGGCGGGCTGGCGGGGCCGCGGGTGCTCGAGCACGTGGTCGACACCGTGCTCAGCTTCGAAGGCGACCGCCATCACTCGTTGCGGTTGCTGCGCGCGGCGAAGCACCGCTTCGGGCCCACCAGCGAGCTGGGCGTGTTCGAGATGGCGGGCGAGGGCCTCATCGGCGTTCCCGACGCCAGCAAGCTGTTCCTCACCGATCGGCGCACCGGTGTGGCTGGCTCGGCCATCACCCCCACGCTCGAAGGGCAGCGTCCGCTGCTGGTGGAAGTGCAGGCACTCACCAACAAGGTCACCCCCGGTGCGCCGCCACGCCGCAGCGCGCAGGGCCTCGACCCAGGTCGGCTGGCGCTGCTGCTGGCCGTGCTCGAGCGCCGGTCGCGCCTTGCGCTGGGGCAGCACGAGGTGTTCGCATCGGCCGTGGGTGGCGTTCGCCTCACCGAGCCGGGCGCGGATCTGCCGCTGTGCCTCGCGTTGGTCAGTGCGCTGCTCAACCATCCCATCCCGCCCGATGTGGTGGTGTTCGGCGAGGTCGGCCTCGCAGGTGAGCTGCGTCAGGTCGCGCATGCCCCGCGCCGCCTCGCCGAAGCAGCTCGCATGGGCTTCACCCGTGCGATCGTTCCCGCCAACTCGCCCAACGGTGTCGACGGCATCGCGCTCACGCGCGTGGCCACCGTCAACGAGGCCCTCGTGGCGGCGGGTCTCTCAGGGCGCCCGCAGTGAACGGCGCGCGCGGGGTCGGCGACATTCGTCGCTGGTATCAACCGGTCCCTCCACGACCGTCACTCGAGGGGCTGCTGGCGTGCAGTTGGAGCGCTCGGCCCGACGGCTGGCATCGGCTGGTGCCCGACGCCTGCATCGACGTGCTGTGGCTCAGCACCGGCGACATCTGGATGTGTGGTCCGGAGGAAACAGCATGGTTCTTCCAGCTGCCCTCGGGCGTCGTTGCAGCGGGCGTGCGCTTCCGCCCCGGGGTGCTGCCTTCCTTGATCGGCTTCCATGCCCACACGGTGTTGAATCGTCGCATGCGCTGGCGAGCGCTGGTCGGTGACGACAACGAGCGAGCACTGCTCCGCCGGCTTGCAGCGGCCGATTGCGACACCAGTCGCATGCTCGTCCTGGAGAACGAGGTGGCCACGCTCGCTGCAACAGGTGGCTGCCTCGACCCGCTGGCGGAGGCTGTGCTGGCGATGGTCACCCAGCACCCACGGGCGCGAGCAGCGGAGGTGGCCGCAGCGATGAGCATCACCACCCGCCAGTTGCACCGCCGGTGCCTCAGCTCCTTCGGCTACAGCGTCAGCACCCTCTCGCGCATCGTGCGCTTTCACCGCTTCTGGTCCATCGCCGAGCTGGCCGCGCCCGGTACCCCCCTGGCCGCAGTTGCGCACGACGCCGGCTACAGCGACCACGCGCACCTGGTGCGCGACTGCCGGGCCATCACCGGGGCGCCACCCGGGCGATTCCTCTCCGAGTCGTTCGCCACGTTCCCCGACATGTCCGATCCGTACAAGACAGGGCCTCGGTTCACCGCAACGCTGGCATCATGACCACACCTTCCCAGCGCTACGCCACCAGCTCCGCCCGTTTCACCGCTCTGCTCGACGCCGTTCCCGATGCCTCCTTGGCGACGCCCTCGCCATGCGAAGGGTGGTCCGTCGCCGACGTGCTCGCGCACGTGGTCTCCACCGAGACCGACTTCATGGTGCAGCGAGGGGTGGTGGTGAGCGGCACCGATGGCCTGCCCTCGATCGCGGCGTGGCCACTCGTGCGCGCCGCCATGCAGGGTGCACTCGACGATCCGGCCATCGCCGGCGCCACGTTCGACGGATACTTCGGGCCCACCACGGTGGAGGGCACCGTCGATCGTTTCTACACGCTCGACCTCATCGTGCACCGTTGGGACATCGCCACGGCCTGCCGCTTGGCCGAGCACGCGACGCTCACCGCCGACGAGATCGAGACGGTGCGCTCGAACCTGGTCGGGCTCGAGCCCGTCATGCGTTCCCCCGGCTTGTTCGGGCCCGAGGTGGCGGTGGCCGCCGATGCCGACGACCAGGCAAGGCTGCTGGCGTACATCGGCCGCGCCGCCGTTTGAATCGCGCGGGGCGGCTCAGGCAGGCCGGTACGGCGTGGTGACGCCCGGCTGAGCGCCGTCGAAGGCCACCAAGCCGTCGTCGACCAGCTTGATCAAGTGCGCCAGCACGCTGCGACCGGCTGCCTTGTGCAGCTTCTTGTCAACGCCCACGTACAGCGACTTCACCATCTCCGGGATCATCGTGGTGCCGGCGCGCACTGCCGCCAGCACCCCGGCTTCACGATCCAGCCGGTGCCGCAGGAACGCGTCGACGAACGGCTTGCCATCGGTGACGGGCGCGCCGTGAGTGGGCCACAGCACCGCTGGGGCGAGGTCGTTCACGCGCTGCAGCGACGCAAGGTAGTCGCGCATGTTGCCGTCGGGCGGCGTGATGACCGACGTGCTCCACCCCATGATGTGGTCGCCGGTGAACAACGCACGCTGCTCGTCCAGCCAGAAGCAGAGGTGGTTGCTGGTGTGGCCCGGCGTGTGGATGGCCCGCAGCGTCCAGCCATCACCGAAGGCGGCGACCTCGCCGTCGGCCACCCGCACATCGGGGTCGAACGCGAGGTCGAGCGATTCCTCCACCTTGGCTTCGCCGGCGGCCTCGGCCGCTTCGGCCGCCGCTCGCTCTTCGTCGTCGGGCTCGTCGGGTGTGTCGTCTTCCACCCAATCGGTGCCGACTGCATGCGGCCCGAATGCAATGGTGGGGGCGCCCGAACGCTCGCGCAGCCAGGCGGCCAGTGGCGAGTGGTCGCTATGACAGTGGGTGACGAGGATCGCGCTCACCCGCTGACCCTCGAGCGCTGCCACCAACGCGTCGCGGTGCGAGTCGACCATCGGCCCGGGGTCGATGACGGCGACGTCGCCATCGCCGACGATGTAGGTGCCGGTGCCGTGATACGTGAACTTCGACGGGTTCTTGGCGATGACCCGCCTGACGAGTGGCGCCACCTGCACGGCTTCGCCGTAGCGCGGATCGTCGAGCGTGACGAACGGGATGCTCACGGTGCGATCGCCCGCACGGTGCCCACCTGGCGCCCGTGACCCATGATGCGCTCCTCCACCAGGGCCGCAACCGCCGTCGTGTCGATGCCCAATGCGTGCAGCGCCGCCACCATCACCGGCGGCCTGGCGCGGTCGCCGCCATCGGCGATCTTCAGAGCGATGGCCCGACCGTCGGGCAGCGCCGCAGCGAACACACCGTCGGCACCGTCCTTCGCCATCAGCCCGGGCACGTGCTGCATGAACACCGTGACGTCGCGGGTGACCCCACCCACCATCTGCGGGTGGGCGGTCATCGCGGCGTACACCTCGTCGCCTGCCGAGCCGGCAGTGCCATTGGCGATCGCTCGAAAGGCACGGGCGAGCCCCACCAGCGACATCGCGTGGGCAGGCGCGCCACAGCCGTCGACACCGATGTGCGCGTGCGGCTCGGCTGCCAGCTCGTCGATCGCTGCCGTGATCGCGAGCTGGAGCGGATGGTCGACAGCGAGGTACGACGCATCGTGTGCCCAGCCGTTGCGCACGCACGTCGCCAGCATGCCGCTGTGCTTTCCGCTGCAGTTCATCAGCAACGAAGTGCGCGGCAGGCCGGCGCGCAGCACCGCTTCGGCCGCTGCCTGGTCGAGCGGCAGCGATCGCGTGTTGGCCAGCGCTGCTTCGTCGAGGCCCGCACCGGCGAGGATGCGCAGTGCGCCGTCGGTGTGCATCGGGGTGCCATCGTGGCTGGCGCACACCAAGGCCAACAGGTCGGGCGGCAATGACAGGCCGGCGCGCACCATCGCCACCGCCTGCATCGGCTTGTTCGAGGAACGCGGGTAGACCACGGCCAGCGGATCGCCGACCGCGAACTCGATCTCGCCGCACGGGCCCAACGCCACCACGGCGCCGTAGTGCACCGACTCGTCGAGCCCACTGCGGTCGGTGATGGCAACGGGTACGAAGGATTCAGGTGTCGGCATCGGGCTCAGCTGTGGGATGTTGCGCGCGAGCGGCGCGGCGCTGGTGCCGGCGCAAC